>OBLQ010000488.1_pt1 | contig 15068 bp, 12 predicted proteins | sample 1519881 | NCBI WGS metagenome assembly OBLQ01 (sample SAMN01911456, study PRJEB22533) | soil metagenome | biome: Soil | place: Malaysia | collected 2012-04-30 | depth DG_metagenome m | reverse complement strand
TCATCCGCCGGGTGGTTCGGCTGCAGACGAATACCCAGCACCCCGCGTTCACCCATGGTATTGCGACAGCGGGTGACCACCCGCATCTTTACGGCCGCCAGCACCAGATCTTTGTTGCTCATCAGCCTGGCCACCGCGGCCGCGATCTCCGGGGTGATGGCCCACTGCAACCGCCGCAACTCCGCTTCACCCGTGGCGTCGCTCAGGATGAACTCGCGGAATTCACCGATGGTCATGCTCCGAATGTCTGCAAACGTTTCCTGATCGTGCGTCTCAAGAATCAGCCGGCTTACATCATCCGTCGCAGGGTCAATCAACGGGTTGGCGGCGATCTCCGCCAGCGTGAGATCGGCCAGCCTGTACCTGGCCGCCACACGTTCCTGCTCCGAGCTCGCCGCCAGACCGGCCAACTGGTCCCCGGACTTCTCTTCATTGGCTTTCGCGAACAGCTCACGCAGACCGTCGAATTGGAATCGTTGCGGCATCGGCACTGGCTACATATATATAATTGGCCGGCATAATTGCACAATTGTCATTTCCTCCATGCTCACCGGGCGTGAGCGCCAACCGTGGTCTTGGCAGGCTTCGCCCCAATCAGCAGCAAGGCCCCGATGCGCTTGAACTCGCGCAGTTCTTCGGAGTTCTTGAACCACTTGCCGGAATAGTTATCGGGCGTGGGGCTGCGGTCGGGAATACGGCGGGCTTCGACGGCATTGAACCCGTGCTGCTGGAGCATGGCTACGTATTCGGCCTCGGAGTGGACCTGCACCGGGACTTTCAGTTCTGAAACCCAGCGCAGCGAATAATGATTGTCGCGATAGAGATTGATCAGGATGTAGAGGCGTCCGCCTGGGGCCATCACGCGGCGCAATTCCTGCAGGGCCCTGCCCTGGTCGGCGTAATAGTAGAACGATTCCACCGACAGAACTTTGGTGAACGTGTTGTCCGCGCAGGGAACGCGCTCGGCTGATCCCCAGACAAAACGCAGGTTGCTGAAGCCCTCAGAAGCGCGCGCGGCGCGGGCCAGCATTTCGTCGGCCACGTCCAGGCCCACGACCTCTCCGGCTGTGACGACGCGGGCCATGCGGCGGGAAGCCCAGCCGGTGCCGCAGCCGAGATCGAGCACCCGATCAGAGGGCTGAAGGTCCATCAGCGCGAGCGTCTGGTCGGTAATGTCGGAGTGGTGGTCTTCCATTTCATCGCCACGCCCGGCAGCGGCCCACTGGTTGAATTCCTGCTGAAGCTGCCGGTCGGCGGTGGTCTGGATTATCTTTTCGTCTGCGCTGGTATCCACTTATGTCCTCTCATGTTGTGATACATTGGGCCTCAGAAGATGACCGAGCCCGCCAACCCGAAATCGCCCGCGCCGGATACGTTCTATTGTCCGGATTGCGCCGTGGAAGTCACCAACCCGCTGACCTGTGGCGACTGTTCGGCGGTGATTTGCCGTACGTGCGGGACCCCACTGGAGTCTTCAAGCGACCTGGGCATTGGATAAGGCTTACCGCGGATTTGCGCGGATGGGCGCGGATCAAGAACACGGCAAAATCAAGTTTATTTCGCCCCCCGCAACAATTCCCTGACTCAATCCGCGTTCATCCGCGTGAATCCGTGGTAAAAATTTCACTCAAAACTTCGACAGCGACTCCATCGCCTTATACAGATCTTCGGCCTGCGGCAGAATCACGTCTTCCAGTTGCGGCTGGTAGGCCACGAAGGTGTCGGTGGCGGCCACGCGTTTGACCGGGGCGTCGAGGTCTTCGAACAGCTCGTCGGCAATGCGCGCCGCGATCTCCGAGCCGTAACCCCAGCTCAGCGTGTCCTCATAGGCCACGATCACGCGGCTGGTTTTCCGAACGGACGTGGCAATCGCTTCCCAGTCGTAGGGGTTCAGCGTTCTCAGGTCGATCAGCTCAACGTTCACGCCCTGTTCGCGCTCGATCTTCTGGGCCGCCTGAAGGGCGCGCGGCACGACCGCGCCGTAGGTGATGACAGTCAGGTCGGTTCCCTCTTTCACAATCCGGGCCTTCCCGAACGGAATCATGTGGTCCGGGCCCGGGTAGGGAGAGCGGCCGAAGGTCTCGCGATACAGGCGCTTGTGCTCCAGAAACATCACCGGATCATCGCAACGGATGGCGGTGCGCAACAACCCGTTCGCGTCGAGAGCGTTCGATGGGAAACAGACGCGCAGGCCGGGAATGTGGGTAAATGTGCTCTCGCCGCACTGCGAGTGATAAATCGCGCCGCCGGTCAGGTAGCCTCCGATGGCGACACGCACGACCGCCGGACAGGAGAAATTTCCGTTGGAACGCCAGCGGACCAGCGGCAGTTCGTTGCGAAGCTGCATCATCGCGGTCCAGATGTAATCGAAGAACTGTATTTCGACCACCGGCTTCAGGCCGCGCGTCGCCATGCCCACCGCGCGTCCGACGATGTTGGCTTCCGCGAGCGGAGAGTTGAAAACACGGTCGGTGCCGAATTCCAGTTGCAGGCCGGCGGTCAGCTTGAAGACCCCACCCTTGCCCTTGATCTGCTTTTTCCTGAGGTACTCTTCACGGCTGCAGTCGGCGACATCTTCTCCGAAAACCACGATGCGGCCATCGCGGCGCATCTCGTCCCGCATGCAGGCATTGATCAGGTCGGCCATGGTTTTCTCGGCGCCTTCCAGCCTGGGTTCGCTGGCCATCGCCCGCGGGTCAAGGTCTTCCGAATACACATGGCGATGGATCGAATCGATGGCCGGGAGAGCGGCTTCTTCAGCGCGGTCGGAAGCGGCCTGGATTTCCTCATCGACGGCCTTTTCCAGCTTGTTGATGCCGGCCTCGTCGAGAATGTTCTCGCGGATGAGGAACATCTGCATGCGGGTGATTGGGTCGCGTTTCGCGTCCTGTTCGCGTTCCGATTCCGGGCGGTACAGCCGTTCATCGTCGGAAAGCGAATGCGAATACGGACGGATCACATGGCCATGCACCAGGGCCGGGCCGTTGCCGGACCGGCAGTGTTCGACGGCGCGTTTGAGCGTGGCATAGCTGGCAACCGGATCGGTTCCGTCGCATTCTTCCACCAGCAGATTGGGGAAGCCGTGCATCAGCTTCGAGATGCTTCCTCCAGCGGTCTGGACTTCCACCGGAACGGAGATGGCGTACTGGTTATCTTCGACCATAAAGAGGACCGGCAGCTTGCCGGTGCAGGCGGAGTTCATGGCCTCCCAGAATTCGCCCTGGCTGGTGGTGCCTTCGCCGGCGGAACAATAAACCACTTCGTCGCCGTGGAAGATGACGTCTTTGAACTGGCTGTAATCGCCCTCGCGCTTTTTCGCCGCTTCCGGATTGCCGCTGAAGTAGCGTCCAGCTTCGGCGCAACCCACGGCCTGCAGAAACTGCGTTCCCGTAGGTGAGGACTTGGTGACAATATTGAATTTCCTGTGGCCCCAGTGCGAAGGCATCTGGCGGCCGCCGGAAGCGGGATCGTCCGCCGCGCCCACTGACTCCAGCAACTGTTCATACGGGGTGACACCCAGGGCCAGGCACAACGCGCGATCGCGATAATAGGGGTAAAACCAGTCGTAACTGGGCTTGAGCGCCAGACCGGCGGCCGCCGTCAGGGCCTCATGTCCGGCGCCGGAGATCTGGAAAAAGATCTTCTGCTGGCGCTTGAGCAGGATCTCGCGGTCGTCGAGACGCCGCGAAAGGAACATCGTCCGGTAGATGTCGATCAGTTGCTGGCGGGTCAGTCCCTCATAAGTCTTTTCCGCCCGCGCTGTTGAATCCGCTACCACTGTTGCATTTTTTTTGGCGTCAGCCTTGGTTACGGACATGGATCTCCTTTATCCGACGTGAACGGTCTGCATCTTTCGGAGATGTAACTTTTTATTTTAAACCAAAGCCGCGCGGGGGAGCCACGTGACCGGAGAAAAGCGGAATCGCCGCCGACTTACGCAGATATCAGGCTGGTTTTACAGCCGTTACTGGAAAGGCATGGAAAACTGCGGAATGCGGCGGCCGGCGCAGCGGGAGAGGAGATCCATGGCGCTCATAATATACTTTAGAAGCAATGATTCTGAAGAACCGCGCCATTCCCACAGAAAAGATCAAACTGCTCATTTTCGATCTCGACGGCACGCTGGTCGATTCGCGGCTCGACCTGTCGAATTCCGTAAACGCCATGCTGCGGCATTTCGGCAAGCATGAACTGCCGCACGAGGTCATCGCCAGCTATATCGGCGGCGGCGCGCCGGTGCTGGTGCGCCGGTCGCTGGGCGATCCAGACGACGAGGCCTACGTGCAAAAGGCCCTGGAGTATTTCCTGCTCTATTACCGCGAGCACAAGCTGGACAATACCTATGTTTACGACGGGGTCACGGAGTCGCTGGAAATGATCCACGCCAGCTATAACGGCAATCCGCCCCGGATGGCGGTGCTGAGCAACAAGCCGGTGGGGCCATCGCGGGCCATTGTGGAAGCCCTGGGGCTGGGACGATACTTTTTCCAGATCTACGGAGGCAACAGCTTTCACACGAAGAAGCCCGATCCGGCGGGTGTGGAGGCGCTGCTGGCGGAGGCGTCCGCAACGACGGCGGAAACCGTCATCATCGGCGATTCTGACGTTGACATGATCACGGCGCGGAACGCGGGCATCTACAGCATCGGCGTGAAATACGGCCTCGCGCCGCATACACTGGAAGAAGCCCCGCCCGACATCCTGGTGGATGAGCCGATTGAAGTGGGGCGGGTGTTTGGTGGCGGCCGTCAGGCCCCTGGATTTATTACTTAGTGTTCTGTTTTGAATCTTTATCAGTGTTGATCGGTGCTTTTATCAGCGTTTCTCAGTCGTAAGATTTTGTTCTCCCGGAGACCCGATGGACTTCCGTCTCGCCAGCGATTATCAGCCCAGGGGCGACCAGGTTACGGCGATCGCCGATCTGGTGCGCGGCGTGTACGACAGCGAGAAGCACCAGGTGCTGCTCGGCGTGACCGGCTCGGGCAAGACTTATACGATGGCCAAGGTCATCGAGCGGATCAACCGTCCGGCGCTGGTGCTGGCCCACAACAAGACTCTGGCGGCCCAGCTCTATCACGAGTTCAAGCAGTTCTTCCCCAATAACGCGGTCGAATATTTCGTCTCCTATTACGACTACTACCAGCCCGAGGCCTACATTCCGGCGGGCGACGTTTACATCGAGAAAGAAGCCACGGTCAACGACGAGCTCGACAAGCTGCGCCTTTCGGCCACGCGGTCGCTGTTCGAGCGCCGCGACTGCATCATCGTGGCGTCGGTGAGCTGCATCTACGGCCTCGGGTCGCCGGAGGCATATTACGGGATGCTGCTGTTTCTGGAAAAGGGCCAGAATATCCACCGCCGCGACATCTTCAGCAAGCTGGTCGAAATTCTGTACGAGCGGAACGATACGGACTTCAAGCGCGGGACGTTCCGGGTGCGAGGCGACGTGATCGAGGTGTATCCCACGTATGAAGATAACGCTTACCGCATCGAGCTGTTCGGAGACGAAGTGGATTCGCTCTCACAGATCGATCCATTGTTCGGGACGGTAAAGCAGAAATACACCCGCCTGCCGATCTATCCCAAAAGCCACTACGTGATGTCTCAGACCACGAAGAACGAGGCCATGGAGACGATTCTCGAAGAGCTGGCGTGGTGGGAAAAGGAGCTGGAAAAGGAAGGCCGGCTGGTGGAATCTCAGCGGATCCACCAGCGCACCCGCTTCGACCTGGAGATGATCAAGTCGGTGGGCTACTGCCACGGCATCGAGAACTACTCGCGCCACTTTTCCGGACGCAAACCGGGCGAACCGCCGCCTACGCTGCTCGATTACGTCCCGCGCGACTTCATCATGTTCATCGACGAATCCCACCAGACGGTGCCGCAACTCAACGGCATGTGGGCGGGCGACCGGTCGCGCAAAGAAAACCTGATCCGCTACGGGTTCCGCCTGCCTTCGGCGCTCGACAACCGTCCGCTGAGGTTCGAGGAGTTCGAGCAGAGGGTCAACCAGGTCATTTATGTCTCGGCAACTCCCGGCCCTTATGAGTTGACGAAATCCGCCGGCGTGGTCGTCGAGCAGATCATCCGGCCGACAGGACTGATCGATCCGCCCGTGGAAGTCAGGCCGGTGAAAGGGCAGATTGACGACCTGCTGCACGAGATTCGAGACCGGGTGAGCAAAGGCGAGCGCGTGCTGGTAACCACGCTCACCAAGCGCATGGCGGAAGACCTGGCCGAATACTACAGCGAAGTGGGCGTCCGCTGCCGTTATATGCACTCGGAAATCGAGACTCTGGAACGGATCAAGATCCTGCGCGACCTGCGCAAAGGCGAATACGACGTGCTGATCGGCATCAACCTGCTGCGCGAGGCTGGTCGCCATTCTCGACGCCGATAAGGAAGGCTTCCTGCGCTCCACCGGCTCGCTCATCCAGACCATCGGGAGGTGCGCCCGTAACCTCAACGGACAGGCCATTCTCTACGCCGACCGCATGACCGATTCGATGAAGCGCGCAATCGACGAGACCGAACGCCGCAGGGCGATCCAGCAGGCTTATAACGAAGCCAACGGAATCACTCCGGAATCGATCGTGCGCCCGCTGGCCATGTCACTGGCCGGTATCGCCGAGGCCGACTATGTCGACCTGACCGAGACGGATGGCGCGGTCCCCGAATTCAAGTCGCAGGAAGAACTGGATGCGTATATTGCGAAACTCGAGAACGATATGCGCGAAGCAGCCAAACGATTTGAATTTGAGAAGGCGGCGAAACTGAGAGATACAGTGAGGGAGTTCAGAAGCAAAGAATTTCTCTTCACTTGAACATGGACCTGGTGGATCATGTGACTGGGTAATTTTGTAATTGCTGCGCGGACCAACTGCATTTCAATTACCCAATTACCAAATTACCTGATTGCCAGATTTCTTCACTCGGCTTCCTGCAGCGTCTTCACGTGCTCTTCCAGCGCCCGCGAGTACTGGCGTTCGGCCTCGAGTTCCGATTGCAGTTTTCTGACCAGTCCTTCCAGTCTTGCGATTTCGAGTTTCAGCTTGGTGGCGTCGCCGGTTTGCAGGGGCTTGCCGGGCTGGGCCGCTACTGGCATGGGAATGGTGGCGGGTGTCGCCGAATGTCCGTTGCCGCCATTTGAGTGTACGGATGCCGTACCTGCGGCCCCGTGCGTGGATGCCGCCGGCACAGCGACCGGAACGGATACAGGAATCGGCGCGGGCGCAACGACCGGCCCCGCGGCCGCCACGGCAGGTATGGGCCTCGGCAGCGGCACAGGCTGCGGCCCAAATGCGCCCGGAGCCGGGCGGTTCTGCGGCTGGGCTGAAGCGAAGATTGAACTGAGGGTGACCGCTGGATCGACAGGTGGTGGAGCCGATGGAACCACGCCGTTCTGTTCGAGCAGATGACGCACGCGCGTGATCAGGTCCTGGGGCTGAAAGGGTTTGCGCAACAGCTCATCGGCCTTCACGGCGAAGGCGCGTTCCGCTACCGAACGATTGACGATGCCCGACATCAGCACCACGGGCGTCTGGGAAAGTTCAGGATGGCCCTTGATGAACTGGCAGACCTCGTATCCGTCCTTCGCCGGCATGATTACGTCGCTGATGACGACATCGGGACGGGCCTTCTCGATTTCGGCCAGCGCGGTCACGGCATCATTGCAGGCCACCACATTGATGTTCTCGCGCCGGAAAGCGATCTTGATGACTTCGCGCATGGTCGCGCTGTCGTCAATGAAATAAACAGTCGGGGCCGGAGACGTGCTCATACAATTCCTCCTTCAGCGGCATCCTGGGTGGCCTCATCCAGTTCGCGCAGGGCTTCCAGCATCAGCTCCGTGGCGCTCCGCAGCACGGTGCGGGTGGCGGCGCTGGCGCCGGGCACAAATTTGTAAATGCCGGATTCAATTCCGTTGCAGCGCTTCACGATCTGCACCACCGCTTCGTCGCCGATAAGCTCGCTGCTTTCGGCGTGTGTGATGATGCCGCGCTCGAAAAATATGATCCCGTCGATGCTTCCCGCGTTCACGTAGAGCGAACCGGTCTGGCGCGAATGGGCAAGCATCTGCACCACGCCGGGCAGGTCGAGATGCGAGAGGCTGCCGCTCAGGGCCGCGTCTGAGGTGGCCAGCATGTGCACGGGCTGAAAGCCTTCCTGAGAGCTGCGCAGAAAGCTCCTGATCTGGGCGGCAATCAGGTTGGGGCCGAGACGCTTGTCCACGTAGTCGGCGCAGCCCGAACGAAACGCCTCGATCAGCGAGTGCTCGCCGCCATCGCCCATGGCTATGATCGGGATATGCGCCATCTTCGGGTCGGCGTGGACGATCACCGGCAATTCATAGGCGTTCATTTCGCGCAGGCTGATCGAGCACAGAATGGCCGAGGGCGTGTCGTATTCCAGCATGGTGAGCGCATAGGCTGACTGCGTGCTGTGCACCACCTCGAAGCCTTCCTGTTTCAGGGCGTCGGTAATGCGGCGCGCAAAAAACACGTTGGAATCGATGAGCAGCACTCTGGTCGAGCCTGAAGCGTTGTAGCTCATTCGCCGCCCTCCAGAGCTATCAGACGCTCAAGGCTCACCACTTCCACGGTTTCCGGGCTGATGGGGAGCAGGGCGATCACGTACGGCGGATGTTCATCATCCGGCGGCGCCGGCGCGCACGTCAACAGTTCGCACTCCCCGGTGACAGGGACAGCCGTCCATTCCTGGCGCGTTCCGAATTTGCGATTGGCGATCAAATAAAACTTCCTTGGCGGCGCCTCCGGGCCGATCAGGGCCACGGCGATGTCGGAAACGGGAACAATCTTTCCCCTCCGCGCCAGCACCCCGGTCATCATCGGTGTCCTGTGGGGAAAGGTCTGCAGCCTTCCGGGCCGGGCCAGTTCGGTGACGGTCTCGGCAGGCAGAGCGAACCTTCTTTCCCCCAGGGGGAACAGCACGAACGAGCTGTCTTCACCGAACGTCATACGACTGCAACACCTTTCGCATGCGCGGCGGCCGGCCGCAACGTTGCCAGTTCTCCGCTGCCGAGGAAGGCCTGGTGGTTGACCACCGGGACCACGTCCTCGCCGAACAGGGCCAATCCCCGGTACCAGCGGCGCTCATCGTTGTAAAAGGCCATGGGCAACGCATGGAGCATGGTCATCTCCGCCATGCGGTCGGCGCTGTCAACGAGCACGGCCGTGGCCGCCAGGCGCAGAATCAGCACTCTTCCGGGACACGAAGGCGGCAGTTGAAAATGCCGGGCCGCGTCCACGACGAAATACAAGGCCCCGTTACGATGCAGCGTATAGTTCACTTTTTCAGGACACTCAAAGTCGGGGCTGGGGGAAAAGGGCCGCAGCCCTTCAATGCCCCGGATCTCGCTTACGGCGTAGGCGGAAATGGCAAAGCTGAAACCGCCCACGGTAAAAATAATCACGTCTTCCCGCGCCCCCTGGGGCGCGGACACCTGTTTTGGCCTCACAGCGCTCCCACCCTGGCCGAACCATGAATAAAGACCACGCGTTTTTCGATCGCGTGATAAATCGCTTCGATAGGCAGCACCTGGTCGACGACCCCGGTGCGAATGGCCTCCTGCGGCATTCCAAAAATGACCGCGGTCGATTCATCCTGCGCGATCACGAACCCTCCGGCGTTCCGTACGGCCTGTACGCCCTTCGCTCCGTCGTTGCCCATGCCGGTCAGAATCACGCCGATGGTCATGGGGCCGGCGAACTCTGCGGCGCTCTCAAGGGCGAGGTCGGCGCATGGCCGGTATCCGGAGATGCGCGGCCCGCCGTCGAGAGAAATGCGTCCGGTGGGCGAGACCCGCAGGTGCTGCGCGCCAGGACACACGTAAAGCTGTCCGGGGACGATGATCTCGCCGGCCTCGGCTTCCTTCACACGGATGGAAGAAACTTCGCCGAGTTGCCTACTGAACTGGGCCGTGAAGTTTCCGGGCATATGCTGCACCACGATCACCGCGCCGGGAAAGTCCCTGGGGAAGGCGGGCACAAATCCCATCAGCGTGGCGGGGCCCCCGGTGGAAGAAGCCATTACCACAATAGGAAACTTGCCGCCGCGCTGCGCGGCAGCCGCCGGAGACCCGCCATTGGCCGTGCGCTGACCGGCAAGCCCCTGACCGAAGCTCTTCGTTCCATTGGCTCCCGGCTCGCTACGGGGTGCGGCGGAAGCAATCTCATGCTGCAGCTTCAGGCGCGAAGCCGTCCTGACCACCCTCACCTTGGCGGCCATCTTCAACTTGCGGCACAGCTCGTCTGTTACCGAATGCATATCGAGATCGACGCCGCTGGAAGGCTTGGCGACAAAATCAATCGCGCCCAGTTCCAGCGCTTTCAGAGTGACCTCCGCACCGTCTTTCGATTCGGAGCTGACGATCAGGATGGGACGCGGATTTCCCGACATGATGATTTCAGTGGCCTGCAATCCGTCCATGTGCGGCATGTTGATATCCATTGAGATCACGTCGGGTTTCAATACCTCGGCCTGGGTCACGGCATCATGTCCATCACGGGCTTCTCCGCACACTTCAAGCTGCTGGTCCGAGCCAATCATGCTCTGCAGCACGCGGCGCATGAATGCCGAATCATCGACAACCAATACCCGGATTCTCCTGCCTGCTTCCATCGTTCAGCTTTGCCTGAGCTTCCCTTCCCTTGCTATGCCGTGGCTACAGCCCTTGCGCTTACTGTATCCGCTCCGGGGCCGATTAGCTTAGTTACCGCGGTAATGAACTTGTCTTCCTGCACCGGCTTGGTCATAAAGGCAATGGCTCCCTCCTTCATGGCCCGATCGCGGTGCTTGGCGCCGGCGCGCGATGTCACAACCATCACCGGCAGATTGCGTGTGGCCGGGTCCTGGCGCAGATGAGAGAGCAATTCGTATCCGTTGGTGCGCGGCATTTCCAGGTCGGTGACGATCAGATCGCAACGGACCTGGCTGACGATTTCGAGCGCTTCGAGACCGTCGGAGGCCAGCCTGACGCGATAACCGGCTTTCTCCAGCATGCGTCCCACGAATTTGCGGACGCTGATGGAGTCGTCAACCAGCACCACCACCTTTTCATCCGGCACCTGGTCGATGGCCTCGGGCGGAATTGATCCGCTGGCTACGGCGACGGCCCCCGGCGCAAACACGCGGGCGGCGCTGACGCTGGTCATCAGCGGCCTCCGCTCGATGGCCTCGCCCGCCACCAGGCGATTCACGTCAATCAGCAGAATCAGACGGCCGTCAGGAGCGATGGTCGCGCCGGGAAACAACTTCACATTGCGCAGATATTCGCCCAGGTTCTTGATGACGATCTCGTCTTTGCGGATCACTTCCTCAACCACCAGTCCGATCTGGCGGCCCGCCACGTTGATAATTACCATGCGGTAAAAACCATTGACCGGCTCGAAGGTCTCAAGACTCAGGACGTGGTCGAGCCGGACAATCTCGGTCACTTCGTCACGGACCCGGGTCAGCAGTTTGCCGCCCACATCCTCGATTTCGGCAACCCGCAGGCGCCTGATCTCTTCCACGAATGAAAGCGGAAGCGCAAAAATATGATGGCCGCAGCGCACGAAAAGCGCCTGCGAGATGATCAGCGTGAGCGGGACTTTCAATGTAAAGCGCGTGCCCCGCAGCTTCTCGGTTTCAACCTCAATCTCACCGTTGAGCTGGTTCAGGTTCGAGCGGACGACGTCAAGGCCGACCCCGCGCCCGGCAAGCTCGGTCTTGCGCGGGGCAGTGGAGAAGCCGGGCATGAACATCACGTCCAGCAGCTCGCGTTCGCTCATCCCGGCAGCGATTTCCGCGCCCACCAGCCCGCTTTCGACCGCCGTCCTGCGAACGCGCTCGAAGTCGATGCCGCGCCCGTCGTCTTCCACTTCGATATAGATATGGTTGCCGCGATGGTAGGCGCGCACGGCGATATTGCCATGGTCGCTCTTGCCGGTGAGATAACGCTCCTCGTCGTTTTCCAGCCCATGGGCCACGGCATTGCGCACAAGGTGCAGCAGCGGGTCGGAAATCTGCTGAATAATGTTGTTATCAAGCTCGGTTTCCGCGCCGCTCAGGCTGATTTCGACTTTCTTGCGGGTGGCCTTGGCGGCGTCGCGCACGGTGCGGGCGATGCGCGTATACAGATTGCCGATCGGCACCATGCGGGCCTGGGTGATTTCATCCTGCAGGCGGTGCGCCAGACCGGTAAACTCGTCAATATCGGCATCCACGCGGCGCACGAAACCGTCGAGCTGCGTCAGCACTTCCGTGATGTCGGCGGAAATCTCGGTAAGCGAGCGGGAAAGGATATTGAAATCGTCATAGCGGTCCATTTCCAGCTCGCTGAACTCAGCCAGCGAATGATCGAAGGAATGGGAGTAGCTGGAATAGCCGCCGCGCAGCGGGAAATGGTCGCCGGGGCGCGTATAGGGCGCCGGTGTCACGTTGATGCGGCTGAACTCGTATTTCTCCTGAAATTCCGCAACTTTGTCCTGCATGCGGCCCTTGGAAAAATTCAGCACGTCCGCCAGACGCTCAAGTTCGGCCACCCGGCCCAGCATGCGGGTGCGGTTGATGACCAGCTCGCCCACCACATTCATCATGCGATCGAGGCGTTCAAGCGCCACACGGACCGATTTTGACTGAGGCGTGGCGGCAGGCTCCTTCTTCAGGTCGCCTTCGCGCGAACGCTCGGCATGCACGATCTCTTCCAGTTCATCGGCCTCGGCGATCTCGGCGGCGGTCAGTCCATAGTTTGCAGGAACACGCTGCGGCGGAATGATGACGGGGGCCGGCAACGTAGTGTCAGCGGCTGCCGAATCCTGGGCCTGCGCCTCCACTTCAGCGCCTTCCGGCGCCGATGCCGCGGCTTCCGGAAGTTCGTCGCTCTCCTCCGGCGCAAGCCGTTCGATGCGGGCAAACAGCGCTCGCGCGCTCGACTGGATGGTCTCTTCGTCGCTCCACTGCCGATAGAGGAACTTCTTGAGCTGATCGACCGCTTCCAGGCAGATATCGACGATTTCAGCGCTGGGCCGCAGCGCGCCGTCGCGCAGGCGCCCAATGAGGTCCTCGGTGCGATGGGCCACCCGGGAGATGCGCTGCCAGCCAACCTGGGCCGCCGACCCTTTGATGGTATGAACAGCGCGCAACAGCCTGTGAATCTCTTCAGGAGTGGGGTTGGTCTCAAGCGAGAGCAGGCAATCGGTCACGATCTGAAGATGTTCTTCGGCCTCGGGGACAAAAAACTCCAGGATTTCATCGGGGACTTCGCCATCCGGCGGCAGCACCGGCGGAGGAGGCTCGGCTGGGACCGCCGAGGCTTCCACCGCCTCCGTAGCGGACGGCGCGGAAACAGGAGCGGCCTCAGCGGGCTGGTCCTGTTGAACAGCCTGCGGGGCCTGGAAGGCGAACGGGTACCGCTGTTTGAAGACATCGATGTCTTCCACTGCCTCGACGCCATTGGCGCTGATCATCAGCAGATCCGATTCGAGAATGGCGATCGCTTCCGAGATGAATTCGACCAGCGGACCGGAAGCGTCCTGTCCGATCGTCGCATTCATCGCGTACTGAAAGATGTGGGCCAGTTTGCCGGCAATTTCCGCGAACATAGGGAAACCGTAGGAAGCGGAGGTCCCGCCCAGCGAGTGGGCGGAGATAAAGAGACGCTCGACATCTTCCGGCTGCGGATAGGCGTCCTGCAGTATGCCGGCATACTCCCGCAGAAACTGCAGGTGCTCTGAGGCCTCCTGAAGAAAGACTTCGACGAATTCGGCGCCGTGTTCGTTCATGCCCGCTCCTGCGCCACCGGCGCCCGGCGCGAAACCGCCGGCTTCTGGTATAAACGCGAATCGCGATAGACATGGGTTTCAAAGCTTACGTCGGCCTGGGTGATGGTTTCAGCGTGCCCCAGGAACAGGTATCCGCCCGGCTCCAGGTATTCAAAGAACCGCTGGACGAGTTGCGCCTGCCGCTCCCGTGAAAAATAAATCAGCACGTTCATGCAGAAAATGCAGTCGAACTTGCCCATATACACCACCTGCGCAAGGTTCATGGGGGCGAAAGTCACCATGTTTCGTATGCGCGGCTTGACCACGTAGTGGCCGTCGTTGCGTGAAAAATACTGCTCGCGCTGGCGGGGCAACAGGTTTTCCAGGTCGCGCTCCGTGTAGATGCCATGTTCGGCGAACTCCAGGGAACGGCGGCTTACGTCGGTGGCCAGCACATGAATGTTCCACGCGTCAGCGAATTCCAGCGCGTCGGCGACGGTCATGGCGACGCTGTAGGGCTCCTCCCCCGTGGCGCATCCGGCGCTCCAGACGCGCAGAGACCGCGGGTTTTCCCAGAACTTCTTCATGTGCAGTTCGGGCAGGACCTTTTTTTCCAGGGCCTCATAGAGGGCCGGGTAACGGAAAAACGACGTCTCCTGGGTCAGCAGCGTCTGCAGCAAAGAGTCGTATTCCACGTTGGAACTTCTGATCAGCCTGAGCAGGTCGGTGCCATGCGTCAGGTTGCGGGACTCAACATGTTCCCGCACGCGGCTGCTGAAGAACCGCTCACGGGAATGGTCAAAGAGGATCCCCGAGCGCGACTCGATCAGTCCGCGAATTTCGCTGAGTTCATGCTCGCTGACTGTCACCACAGATAACTTGCCCTCCACCGGAATCGGTCTCCCTGTTCATCAGCGCCGTAAGGCGGCAACCAGTTCTGGCCTGGGTTCGTTGCTCGTGCCGGCCGTAACGCGGAACTGCGACAGCGCCTCGTTGAGCTGCTCCGACATGTGGACCATTTGCTCGACGGTGCGTGAAGTCTGGCGCGCTCCCTGCGAAGTCTGGCGGGTAATGTTCGAAATGATCTGCATGGCGTTGGCCACGCCTTCGGTGCCGCGCACCTGCTGTTTTGAGGCCAGAGAAATCTCCTGCACCAGTTCGGCCGACTGCCGCACCACGATGGAAATGGCTTCAAGCGCTTTGCCGGCCTGGTCGGCCAGCTTCGCGCCGATTTCCACTTCCTTGGTGCCTTCTTCCATCACCACCACGGCGTCGTTGGTTTCCGCCTGAATGGCCTTGATGAGG
>OBLQ010000487.1_pt1 | contig 15071 bp, 14 predicted proteins | sample 1519881 | NCBI WGS metagenome assembly OBLQ01 (sample SAMN01911456, study PRJEB22533) | soil metagenome | biome: Soil | place: Malaysia | collected 2012-04-30 | depth DG_metagenome m | reverse complement strand
CATCGAACTGCACAGGCGCCACAAGTAAGCCACCCGCCCTTGAACGCCATGGACGATACCGCGGAGCAAAGCGAGCAGATCCTTGTCCGGCGCGCCAAGCTGGAGCAGATGCGCGCCGAGGGCTTCGCCTATCCCAACCACTGGCGTCCGGATGTTGCCGCGGCCGAGCTGCAGGCCCGCTATGAGGGTGAGGACGCCGAGGCGCTGGAGAAGCTGGCGGCGCGGGCATGCGTGGCCGGGCGCATCGTCGGCCACCGCATCATGGGCAAGTCCAGCTTCATGCACATCCAGGACGCATCGGGGCGCATCCAGCTGTTCCTGAACCGCGCCGTGCTCGGCGAGGATGCCTACGATGCCACGAAGAAGTGGGATCTGGGCGACCTGGTCGGGGCCGAGGGCTCCGTGTTCCGCACCAAGAGCGGCGAGCTGTCGATCAAGGTCGAGCGCATCGAGCAGCTGGCCAAGTGCCTGAGGCCCCTGCCCGAGAAATGGCACGGCCTGAGCGACAAGGAGCTGCGCTACCGCCAGCGCTACCTCGACCTGATCGTCAACGACGACGCCAGGCAGGTGTTCAGGCTGCGCTCGGCCATCGTGTCGCTGATGCGCCGCGGGCTCGAGGAGCGGGGCTTCATGGAGGTGGAGACGCCGATGCTGCAGGTGCAGCCCGGCGGTGCGGCCGCCCGCCCCTTCGTCACCCATCACAACGCCCTGGGCATGGACCTGTTCCTGCGCATCGCCCCCGAGCTGTACCTGAAGCGGCTGATCGTCGGCGGCTTCGAGCGCGTGTTCGAGCTGAACCGCAACTTCCGCAACGAGGGCCTGGACGCCACGCACAACCCCGAGTTCTCGATGGTCGAGTTCTACCAGGCCCATGCCGATTTCGTGGACGCCATGGACACCACCGAGGCGCTGATCCGCGAGATCGCCGCCGGCATCGGCGTCGGGAAAAGCGAATGGAACGGCGTGACCATCGACCTGACGCAGCCGTTCAGGCGCATCCGCCTGGACGAGGCCGTGTTCGAGAAGCGCCCGGACCTCGTGGGCCACGCCGGCAACAAGGCGCTGCTGGCCACGGTCTGCCTGCAGGAGATCCCGGACTTCAAGCCCCTGATCACCTGGAAGGCGGGGCATTACCTGACGGCGCTGTTCGAGGCGCTGGTCGAGCCGGAGCTGATGCAGCCGACGTTCGTGACCCATTACCCGGTCGACGTCTCCCCCCTGGCGCGGCGCAATGCCGAGGAGCCGCAGGTGACCGACCGCTTCGAGCTGTTCATCGGCGGCAAGGAGATGGCCAACGGCTTCTCCGAGCTCAACGACCCGGACGACCAGCGGGCGCGCTTCGTGGCCCAGGCCCAGGCGCGCCAGGCCGGGGACCTGGAGGCGCCGCCGCTGGACGAGGACTACATCCGGGCCCTGGAGTTCGGCATGCCGCCGACCGCCGGCGTGGGCATCGGCGTGGACCGGCTGGTGATGATGCTGGCCGGCCAGCACTCGATCCGGGACGTGCTGCTGTTCCCGCACATGCGTCCGGAGTCCCGGGGCTAGGCCGACCGATGCAGGCACAGGAGATCATGACCCGCGATCCCATCACGGCCTCGGGTGCGGACACGATGGTCGTGGCGCTGGAAAGGATGCAGCAGCACCGATTGCACATGATGCCGGTGCTGGACGAGGGCGGCGTGGTGCTGGGCGTGGTGACGCTGTTCTCGATCCTGGAGCATATCGTTCCGAACTACATCACGACCGGGGACCTGAAGTCCGTGACCTACGCGCCGGATCTCGGGCTGCTGCGGCGTCAGTACGGGGTGCTGATCGGCGAATCCGTGATGACGGTGGTGGATGACGAGCCCCTGCTGGTCAAGCCGGAGGAATCGCTGCTGTCCGTGGCGTCGGCGCTGATCACCTTCGAAAAACACGAGCATGCGCTGGTCGCCGATGCCCGGAAGAGGCTGCTCGGCGTGATCTCGGTCGGGGATATCCTGGCATACCTGAAGCGGGCCGCGAGCGAGGCGCCCGGTGCCTGAGGCCGGCACGCACGCCGCGCACATGATCCTGGGCCTGCCGGCCTCCTGGGTCGCCGTGTCCATCCTGCTCGCGGTCTACGGCATGATCATGGTCGAGCGCTTCAACCGGGCCGTGCTGTCCCTGCTGGGTGCCGGCATCATGGTGCTGGGCGGCGTGATCACGCAGCAGCAGGCGGTGGCCGGCATCGATTTCAACACCATCGGCCTCTTGACCGGCATGATGGTCATCGTGGCCATCAGCCAGAAGACCGGCATGTTCCAGTATGTGGCGATCCGTTCGGCCAAGGCGGTCGGGGCCAGCCCCCTGGGCATCCTGATCATGCTGGCCGTGGTCACCGCCAGCTTCTCCGCCTTCCTGGACAACGTGACCACGGTGCTGCTGATCGCGCCGGTGACGCTACTGATCACCGATGCGCTGGGCGTGCGCCCGTATCCCTACCTGTTCGCGCAGATCCTGGCCTCGAACATCGGCGGCACGGCGACGCTGATCGGCGATCCGCCCAACATCATGATCGGCTCGAAGGCGCACCTGAGCTTCGCCGATTTCATCGTGCAGCTGGCGCCGGTCATCCCGCTGATCCTGCTGGTGTCGCTGGTGTGCATCTGGTGGCTGTTTGGCCGGGATCTGAAGGCGACCGACGAGGCCAGGGCGCTGGTGATGCAGTTCGACGAGCGCGAGGCGATCAAGGACGTGCCGCTGTTGAAGAAGAGCCTGTCCGTGCTGTTCGCGGTGATCGTCGCCTTCACCATCTCCCATGCCCTGCACATGGAGCCGGCGACCATCGCCATGTTCGGCGCCGCGGTGCTGCTGCTGCTGCAGACCTGGGGCCAGCCGCTGACCGACAAGGACCATGCCTATGAGGGCATCATGGCCGAGGTCGAGTGGACGACCATCTTCTTCTTCGTCGGCCTGTTCATCGTCGTCACCGGCGTCGAGCATACGGGCGTGATCTCGCTGCTGGCCCACAAGACCCTGGAGCTGACCGGCGGCAACATGACGGCGACGGCCTCCGCCATCCTGTGGGTGTCCGCACTGGCCTCGGCCTTCATCGACAACATCCCGTTCGTGGCGACGATGATCCCGCTGATCCAGAACATGGCCCCGACCTTCGGCGGCCATGCGGCGCTGGAGCCCTTGTGGTGGTCGCTGGCGCTGGGCGCCTGCCTGGGCGGCAACGGCACCCTGATCGGGGCCTCGGCGAACCTGATCGTCGCCGGCTTCGCGCAGCGGGCGGGCTATCCGATCTCCTTCCTGCAGTTCGCCAGGCATGCGTTCGTGATGATGCTGATCTCCATCGCCATCGCCCACGTCTACCTGTATCTGAGATTCCTGTAGGTCCGGGCGGGATGCGTTGAAGGGTTACGAATGGATGCTCGCGCGCCGCTACCTCAGATCGCGGCGGGATGAGCGGTTCGTATCGCTGATCAGCTGGAGCTCGGCGATCGGCGTGGCCATCGGCGTGGCGGCGCTGATCACCGTGCTCTCCGTGATGTACGGCTTCGATGCCGAGCTCAAGGACAAGATTCTGGGCTTCTCCTCGCACGTGGATATCCAGGGTCAGGGCGATACGATCGAGGGCTGGCAGGACTGGCTCAAACGCGCCGAGTCCCTGCCCGGCGTGGCGGTGGCCGCGCCCTATGTCTCTACCCAGGTGCTGGTCTCCTTCGGCACCCGCGCCACCGGCGCCATGCTCAAGGGCGTGCAGGCCCAGCGCGAGAGTCGCCTGGCCAAGCATATCGTCAAGGGCCGGTTCCTGGGCGGGGATGCATCCCCGTTCGAGGTGGTGATCGGCAAGGACCTGGCGCGCATGCTGGGCGTGTCGGTGGGCGACCAGATCCGCCTGATCACGCCGACGCCGGGGATCGGTCCGGGCGGGGCGGCGCCGCGCATGCGGGCCTTCACCGTGGTGGGGATCTTCGATTCCGGCTTCTACGAATACGACGTGGGCCTGATCCTGACGACGATGCAGGCCGTGCAGCTTCTGAACCGCATGGGCGACCGCATCACCGGCATCGAGGTGTTCCTGCACGATCGCGATAAGGCGGCCGAGGTGGCGCAGATCGCGCGCACGGTCATGCCCGACGGGGCCTGGGTCACCGACTGGCAGCATCGGCACCGTTCGTTCTTCCGCGCCCTGAACATGGAGCGCGTGGTGATGGGTATCATCCTGTCGCTGATCGTGCTCGTGGCCGTGTTCAACATGGTGGCCTCCCTGGTGATGGTGGTGATGGAGCGGCGCAAGGAGATCGCCATCCTGAAGACCGTCGGTGCGACCCATGCCTCGGTGATGCGCATCTTCCTGATGATGGGCATGCTGCTGGGAGGCCTCGGCACGCTGGCCGGCATGGTTTTCGGCCTGCTGCTGGCCTGGAAACTGGGCGACATGCTGGCGTGGTTCGAACGTGTCACGGGAGTGACAATCCTGCCGGCCGATGTCTATTATATCGATCATGTGCCGTCGATCATTGACCCCGTCTCGGTTTCCATCGTGGTGCTGGGGAGCCTGGTGATGGCGATCGGTGCCACGTTCTATCCCGCATGGCGTGCGGCCAGTGTTCCGCCGGCCGATGCCCTGCGTTACGAGTAGAGGTCTATGTCAGTCGCACAGCTCCGCAGCAAGGCCAAGATGGCGCTTCTTGAAGGCAAGTACAAGAAGGCGCTGGAATACTATGTCGAGCTGCACCAGGCCGATCCGTCCGATCTGCGCGTGCATGTGAAGCTGGCCGAGCTCAAGGAGAAGACCGGCGATACCACCGGTGCCATCCGCGACTATGTGGTCATCGCCAGCAGCTATGCCGAGCAGGGCTTCGTGGTGCAGGCCATCGCCATCAACAAGATCATCCTGCGCCTGGATCCGACCAAGACCCAGATCAAGGACCGCCTGAAGGAGTTGTCCAACGAGCGGGGCGAGGAATGGGCGATCACCACGATGACGACCTCCGATGTCCAGCATAAGGCGGCGGATATCACCAGCCGCGACCGCGCCAAGCTCAGCTTCGAGCGCACGCCGCTGCTGTCGGGCCTTTCCGGCGACGAGCTCGAGGCCTTCATGGATTCGCTGCAGCTGCAGCATGTGCCGGCCGATAGCGTCGTGTACCGGGAGGGGGATAACGGCAACTACCTGTATCTGATCGGCATGGGCAGCATCCGCCTGGAAACCAAGAACACCTCCGGCAAGCGCAAGGTGTATTCCCATCTCGCCGAGGGCGATTTCTTCGGCGAGTACGCCTTCATGTCCCGTACCCAGCACCAGGAGGCGGCCATCGCCGAGACCGATTGCAGCCTGCTGATGATCAGCCGCCATACCTTCGACGGCTGGGTCGCCAAGTATCCGAGCATCCAGGCCACGGTCGAGGATTTCTACCGCCGGCGCATCCTGGCGCGCGTGCTGGCGATCACCCCGGTGTTCGAGGGCGTGCCCCCGGATGCGCGCATGGCGCTGGCCAGCCGCTTCCACCTGAAGACCTTCAAGGCCGGCGAGGTCGTCGTCAAGGAGGGGGAGAGCGGCGACAGCTTCTACCTGATCCGTTCCGGCTCGGTGACGGTGACGACCCAGGGCATGAATGGGGGCGGGCAGCAGGTGGAGCTGGGCACGATGCGCGACGGGGAGTTTTTCGGCGAGGTGGCTCTGCTGACGTCCAAGCCCCGCACCGCCACGGTGGTGGCGGCCAGTGATCTGGAGCTGATGGAGCTGAGCCGCAAGGATTTCAACGACATCGTCTCCAAGTTCCCGTCCGTGCGCAAGATCGTCGAGGCCTACCAGAAGCAACGCGTTCAGGACACCATCCGTACCCTGATGAACCGCAAGCCCGGCTGACGCGGGTCCCTCCATGCATATCCTCCAGGTCGACAACCTGCAGAAGGGGTTTGATGCGCCGTCCGGGCACATCGACGTGCTGCGCGGCGTGTGCCTCGAGGTCGCGGCCAGGGAGTTCGTGGCCGTGGTCGGGGAATCCGGCTCCGGCAAGAGCACGCTGCTGCAGATCCTCGGTACGCTGGAGCCGGCCGACGGCGGCGAGGTGCTGTTCGAGGGCCAGTCCATCTTCGGGCTTTCCGCCCGGGCCCAGGCGCGCGTGCGCAATGAGCGCATCGGCTTCGTCTACCAGGCCCACCACCTGATCCCGGAACTGACCGCCCTGGAGAACGTGATGCTGCCGCTGCAGGTGCGCGGGCTGGCCCAGGATGACGCCAGGGCCAGGGCACACGCGCTGCTGTCGCGCATGCATCTGGAGGCGCGCGCATCCCATGTGCCGGCCAGGCTTTCCGGCGGCGAGGCCCAGCGCGTGGCCGTGGCGCGGGCCCTGGTTGGAAAGCCCAGGCTGCTGCTCGCCGACGAGCCGACCGGCAACCTCGATGAGGCGACGGCCCAGGAGGTGTTCGCGGCCATGCGCGAACTGTGCGCCGAACAGGGGGCATCGGTGGTGATGGTGACGCACAGCCTGTCCCTGGCCTCGGCCTCGGACCGCATGGTGCGTCTGAAGGGCGGTATCCTCGAGTAACGAGGCAGCAAAAACTTTGACGAATCAAGAAGTTTTGTTAGACTCTATACTTCCTGTTGAATTTATTGCCGTAATGGGTTGTTTTCAAAAGGGATGGGTGTGACGAAGGCTGAGATTGCAAGGATTGTGCATGAGCGTGTCGGGCTCTCCAAAAAGGAGTCCGCACAGATCGTTGATGCCGTTCTCGACACGGTCCGTCACTCCCTGGAACAGGGAGAGGATGTGAAGATATCCGGATTCGGGCACTTCATGGTCCGTGCCAAGCGGGCCCGTCGCGGCCGCAACCCCAAGACCGGCGAGGAGATCACGATCACGCCCCGGCGCGTGGTGACCTTCCGGGCCAGCCATCTGATGAAGATGAAGATGAGCGGGGACCCTGAATGAGCCATCCGGCCCAGCAGCTGGCCCTGGCGGGGGTCGAGGTTCCGGAGCTTCCGGACAAGCTGTTCTTTTCCATCCGCGAGGTCAGCGAGATCTGCGGCGTGGAGCCGCATGTCCTGCGCTACTGGGAGACCGAGTTCAAGCATCTGAAGCCGGTCAAGAAGAGCGGCAACCGGCGGTTCTACCGCCAGCGCGACGTGTATACGGTCCTTCAGATCAAGCATCTGCTGTACGATATGAACTTCACGATCCGCGGAGCCAAGAAGCGCCTGCTCGAGGGCGACATGGGCGAGGTGGTGGAGCAGCAGGACGTGCAGCAAACCCTGAAGTCCATCCGCCAGGAGCTGGCTCTGGTTGCTGATTTGCTGACAAACTGATTCCATTTTGTGAACATTGGGGATGCAGCGGGACGTAGCGCAGCCTGGTAGCGCACCAGTCTGGGGGACTGGTGGTCGGAGGTTCAAATCCTCTCGTCCCGACCAGCTTTGCAGGCCCGTCGGCTGTTCGACATGAGCGACCGGCAGACGGGCCTTTCGTATGAGCGTCCGCGCAAGCGGATGGTGGCCGAACAACTCGTGCCGCGGGGTATCACCGATCCGCGGGTGCTGGAGGCGATGGCCACCGTGCCGCGCCATCTGTTCGTCGATCCGGCCCTTTCGGCCCATGCCTACCAGGATTCATCGCTGCCGATCGGGGAGGGCCAGACCATCTCCCAGCCCTACATGGTGGCCAAGATGAGCCAGCTGCTGGAGCTGCGCGGCCACGAGCGGGTGCTGGAGATCGGCACCGGTTGCGGTTACCAGACGGCGGTGCTGTCCCGCCTGTGCCGGCGGGTCTACAGCATCGAGCGCATCGCCAGCCTGCTCGAGCGGGCCCGGCGCAACCTGCGCGCCGCCCGTCATGCCAACGTGATGCTCAAGTGCGCCGACGGCACCCTGGGCTGGGAGGAATACGCCCCGTTCGATGCGGTGCTGATCGCGGCCGGCGGGGCCCTGCAGCAGGCCTGGGTGGATCAGCTCATCGACGGCGGCGTGCTCGTGATGCCCGTCGGCCAGGGGGGCGACTACACCCTGCTGCGCCTGCGCAAGCACGGTACCGAGATGGTGCGCGAACGCTTCGATGCCTGTTCGTTCGTGCCCCTGCTGACCGGGGTCAACGATCGATAGGCCGGGCGGCCCTTGCCGGATGCCGCGGCCGTTCCGCCGGGGCACGGGGAGCGATGCGGTATTGATCGCAGGATTCCCGCCGATACCTTTGGAGCCCATCACCAACGCCTCCATCACGCCTGGACCGCCTTTTCCGCCGTGGAACGGTGCGCCGGCGTGGGTGGCGTTGCGGGTCACGGGTGGTTGTGTGGCGATATGGCTTTGACACTGAGGATCCTGCTGGTGGCGGCCGTGCTCGTGACGGGCGGCTGCTACTACACGCCGGCACCGTATGGCCATCGCGAGACGCGCCCCGCCGTCCGCTCCGGGGATGCCTATGCCGTCTACAGCGTGCGTCCCGGCGATACCATGTACAGCATCGCCAAGCGCTTCGGCATCGATTACAAGCTGTTGGCCCGGCGCAACCGCATTCCCTATCCGTATACGATCTACGTCGGCCAGGAGCTGTTCCTGACGCGCATGGCCCCACCCTCGGAGTCCATCCCGACCCCGAGCGAGAGGGTGGCATCCCGGTCGCGCGCGCGAGCAGCCCCTTCTCATGTCGACGTGTCCCCGCCGGACCTGGGCTACGCCCATATGCAGCTGATCTGGCCGGTCACGGGCAAGATCACCAGCGATTTCGGCAACCAGGGGCATCGCATGCATGACGGCATCGACATCGCCGCCCCCCAGGGCACGCCGGTGCGGGCCGCCGCCGACGGCGAGGTCGTCTATTCCGACAACCGCATGGCGGGCTACGGCAGGCTGATCATCATCCGCCATGCCGGCGATCTGTTCACCGCCTATGCGCACAACCAGCGCAACCTGGTCGCCCGCGGCGACAGGGTGAAACGGGGCGAGATCATCGCCCGGGTCGGGGAAACGGGGCGTGCGACCGGCCCGCACCTGCATTTCGAGGTGCGCCGCGGCCCGACGCCGGTGAATCCCTTGGCTTACTTGCCAAGGCGCTAGATTGCTATACCCTTGCATTCCGTATGGTGGTGAGGTGCCGTCGGCATGAGTAAACAGCGCAGTCTTGAGCCCATGACCATGTACATGCGGGAGATATCCCGCTATGACCTGCTGACCGCCGAGGAAGAGATCGAGCTGTCGCGGCGCATCGCCAAGGGCGAGGATCGCGCCCGCCAGCACATGATCAATGCCAATCTCAGGCTGGTGGTCAAGATCGCCCGCCGCTACATCAACCGCGGCCTGCCGCTGGCCGACCTGATCGAGGAGGGCAATATCGGCCTGATGCGGGCCGTCGAGAAGTTCGACGACAAGCACGGCTGCCGCTTCTCGACCTATGCCACCTGGTGGATCCGCCAGTCGGTCGAGCGCGCCATCATGAACCAGGCGCGCACCATCCGCCTGCCGGTGCATGTCGGCAAGGAGTTCAATTCGATGATGCGGGTGGCCAGCCAGTTGCGCGCCACCCTCGGCAGGGAGCCGAGCGACGATGAGATCGCCGAGGCGATGGGCAAGCCGGCCGAACGCATCGGCGCGCTGATGGGGGCATCGCTGCATACCGAAAGCGCCGACGAGATGCTGCACGATGACGGCGATTTCAACCTGTACGACATCACCGAGGACGACGATGCCGAAAAGCCGGGAGACCATCTCGACCAGCAGCTCAGGGATTCGATGCTGAAATCGTGGCTGGAGCAGCTGGGCGACAAGGAGCGCGAGGTCGTCCGCCTGCGCTACGGCCTGGGCATCATCGACGAGCCGTGGACGCTGGAGTCCATCGGGCAGCACATGGGCGTGACGCGCGAGCGCATCCGCCAGATCCAGGTCGGTGCCCTGCAGAAGCTGCGCCGCATCGTCGAAACGCTGAACATCCAACTCGACGACCTGGTATGAACGGGCTCGGCGCCATCAGCCTGCGCGATTATGTCCGCGACGTGCCGGATTTCCCGAAACCGGGGATCATCTTCAAGGACATCACGCCGCTGCTGGCCGACGGCGATGCCTTCTCCGCCGCCATCTCCGAGCTGTCGTGCTTCGTGCCGCGGGATGTGGATATCGTCGTCGGCGTGGAATCCCGCGGCTTCATCTTCGGCGCCGCGCTGGCCCAGCAGATGGGGCTCGGCATGGTGCCGGTGCGCAAGCCGGGCAAGCTGCCGGCCGACGTGCATGCCGTGGACTACGAACTCGAATACGGCATGGATCGTCTGGAGATCCATCGCGATGCCCTGTCCGGCGGCCATAAGGTGGTCATCGTCGATGACCTGCTGGCCACCGGCGGTACGGCGCGCGCCACGGTCGAGCTGGTGCAGGCGCTGGGTGCCCGCGTGGCCGCCTGCCTGTTCGTCATCGAGCTCGGTTTTCTGAAGGGTCGCGAGCGCCTCGGGGATGTGTCCGTATCCAGTCTGATCACCTATTGAGCATCGAAAATCCTGGGGACCGGGTTCGTGCAGTGCCGGTCGTTCGACGCTATCATGTCGTGCGGCTCGGCCCCTGTAGCTCAGCAGGATAGAGCAACGGTTTCCTAAACCGTAGGCCACAGGTTCGAATCCTGTCGGGGGCACCAGTTGATTGATGGGGAGGCTAGGGCAAGATGGTTGAAGAAACGCTGAATCCTGCAGTTCCTGTTCTGATCGAAGAGGAGATGCGGCGCTCATATCTGGATTACGCCATGAGCGTGATCGTCGGACGCGCCCTGCCGGATGCCCGCGATGGCCTGAAGCCCGTGCACCGCCGCATCCTGTACGCCATGCAGGAACTGGGATCGACGCACGACAAGCCGTACAAGAAATCGGCCCGCGTCGTCGGTGACGTGATCGGTAAGTACCATCCGCACGGCGATACGGCCGTCTACGACGCCCTGGTGCGCATGGCCCAGCCCTGGAGCATGCGCCACGTGCTGGTCGACGGCCAGGGCAACTTCGGCTCCGTGGACGGCGACTCGCCGGCCGCCATGCGTTACACCGAGGCCCGGATGAGCCGGCTGTCCAGCGAGCTGCTGGCCGACATCGACAAGGACACCGTCGATTTCGCGCCGAACTACGACGATTCACTCTCCGAACCGCGGGTGCTGCCGGCGAAGTTTCCGAACCTGCTGGTCAACGGCTCGGCCGGCATTGCCGTCGGCATGGCCACGAACATCCCGCCGCACAATCTGGGCGAGACCATCGATGCCACCATCGCGCTGATCCGCACCCCCGAGATCGATGACGAGGCCCTGATGGGGATCATGCCGGGGCCGGACTTCCCGACCGGTGGATTCATCTACGGCCGCCAGGGCATCCGTTCGGCGTTCCAGAGCGGGCGCGGCTCGGTGACCATGCGCGCCCGTGCCGTGGTCGAGACGCACGCGCGCACCAAGAAGACCTCGCTGATCATCGCCGAGCTGCCGTACCAGGTGAACAAGGCGGTGCTGATCGAGAACATCGCCGGCCTGGTGCGCGACAAGAAGATCGAGGGCATCGCCGATCTCAGGGACGAGTCCGACCGCGACGGCATGCGCATCGCCATCGAACTGAAGAAGAACGAGATCCCCGAGGTGGTGCTGAACAACCTGTACAAGCACACGCAGCTGCAGTGCAACTTCGGCTGCAACTACCTGTCCATCGTCGACGGCCAGCCGAAGCTGTGCGGCGTGCGCGAACTGCTGAACCATTTCGTCGACCATCGCCGCCAGGTGGTGACCCGGCGCTGCCTGTTCGAGCTGGCCAAGGCCGAGGCCAGGGCCCATATCCTCGAGGGGCTGTTGATCGCGCTCGACCATATCGACGAGGTGATCAAGCTGATCCGCGCCAGCCAGACGGCGCAGGAGGCCAAGGACGGGCTGATGGCCAAGTTCGGCCTGTCGGAGAAGCAGTCCCAGGCGATCCTGGACATGCGCCTGCAGCGCCTGACGGGGCTGGAGCGCGACAAGATCAGGGCCGAATACGCCGAGGTGCAGGCCACCATCGCACGCCTGAAGGCGATCCTGGCCGACGAGAAGCTGCTGATGCAGGTCATCGTCGAGGAGCTGCAGGCGGTGCGCGACCAGTACGCCGATCCGCGCCGCACCGAGATCGTCGACCAGGTGGCGGACATCTCCATCGAGGACCTGATCACCGAGGAGGACATGGTCGTCACCATCTCCAGCGACGGCTACATCAAGCGCAACGCCGTGTCGCTGTACCGGGCGCAGCGCCGCGGCGGCAAGGGCATCACGGCCATGACCATGAAGGAGGAGGGCTTCGTGGCCTCGATGTTCGTGGCCTCGACCCATGACGACCTGCTGTTCTTCACCAGCCAGGGCAGGGTGTTCCGCAAGAAGGTGTACGAACTTCCGGAGGCCGGGCGCGCCGCACGCGGCAAGGCGCTGGTCAACCTGCTGCCGATGGAGCAGGGCGAGCGCATCTCCACGACGCTGCCGATCCGCGGCGAGTTCAGCGAGACGCAGTACATCCTGATGGCCACGCGCAACGGCCTGGTCAAGAAGACCAGCCTTGCCGAGTACCGGAACATCCGCGCCAACGGCATCATCGCCATCAACATGGATGCCGGTGATGACCTGATCGGCGTGCTGCTGACCGACGGCAGCCGCGACATCATCCTGGCCTCCAGCGGCGGCAAGGCCATCCGCTTCGCCGAGACGGATGCCAGACCGATGGGCCGCAACACGCGCGGCGTCACCGGCATGCGCATGGCCAAGGGCGAGCAGGTGATCGCCATGACCATCGCCGCCGAGCGCACGACGCTGCTCGCGGTATCCGAGAACGGCTTCGGCAAGCGCACGCCGATCGAGGAATATCCGCGCCAGAAGCGCGGCGGCCAGGGCGTGTTCACGCTGAAGACCGGCGGGCGCAACGGCGAGATGGTCGGCGCACTTCAGGTCGTCGACGACGATCAGGTGATGATGATTACCAACACCGGCCGCCTGGTGCGCATCCGCGTCGACGGCATCTCGGTGATCGGCCGCAACACGCAGGGCGTGAAGCTGATCAACTGCGGTCCCGACGAGGGGGTGACCGGCGTGGTGCGTGTGATCGAGAAGCAGGACGAGATCGATGAGGGGGATGAGCCGGTCGACGAGGGCGAAGCGGACGCATGATCGATCGCCAGCAGTTCCGCAAGGACTTCGATGCCATGCAGGCGCAGCTCATGCGCCGGGGCGGAGATGTCGTCGCCCCGGCCAGCGCGTGGGGGGCGGCGCGTGCGCTGGACGTGCGCCAGCGCGAGCTGAAGAGCGAGCTCGAGGCGTTGCAGGCCGAGCGCAACCGCGTCTCGAAGCTGATCGGCGAGAAGAAGGCCCATAGCGAGGATGCCGGGGCCGAGATGGCGGCGATGAAGGATGCCGCCGCCCGCATCAAGCAGCTGGAGGGCGAGGCGAGGCAGGCCGAGGCCGAGTTCGCGGACACCCTGCTGAATATCCCGAACATGCCGCACGACACGGTGCCGGACGGTGCGGATGAAACGGACAACGTCGAGATCAGGCGCTGGGGGGAGCCGCGCGCCGATGTCGTGCCGCCGCACTGGGAGATCGGCACGAAACTCGGCATCCTGGACTTCGAGGCCGGCACCGCGATCTCCGGCAGCCGCTTCACGGTGCTGCGCGGCGCCGGCTCGCGCCTGGAACGGGCGCTGATGCAGTTCATGCTCGATCTGCACGTGGACCGGCACGATTACGAGGAGGTGTGGGTGCCCGCCATCGTCAACCGCAAGACGATGACCGGCACCGGCCAGCTGCCCAAGTTCGAGGAGGACCTGTACCGGCTGGACGGCGAGGAGCTGTTCCTGATCCCGACCGCCGAGGTACCGGTGACCAACCTGTACCAGGACCAGGTGCTGGCCGCCGATGCCCTGCCGATCCGCCACTGCGCCTACACCCCCTGTTTCCGCAAGGAGGCGGGCTCCGCCGGCCGGGACGTGCGCGGCATGATCCGCCAGCACCAGTTCGACAAGGTGGAACTGGTGCAGCTGGTGCGCCCCGAAGAAGCGCTGCTGCAGCTGGAGGAGCTGGCCGGCCATGCCGAGGCGGTGCTGCAGGCGCTCGACCTGCCGTACCGCATGGTGTCGCTGTGTGCCGGCGATCTCGGCTTCTCGGCCGAGAAGACCTACGACCTCGAGGTGTGGCTGCCGAGCCAGGGCATGTACCGGGAGATCTCGTCCTGCTCGAGCTTCGGCCAGTTCCAGGGGCGCCGGGCCGGCATCCGCTACCGCAACGATTCCGGCAAGCCCGAGCCCGTGGCCACCCTGAACGGATCGGGCCTGGCCATCGGCCGCACCCTGGTGGCCATCCTGGAGAACGGCTGGCAGGCCGACGGCTCGGTGCGCATCCCCCAGGTCCTGCAACCGTACATGGGCGGTTTACAGCGTATCGGATAATCGTATCTTTCCGCTCATAGCAGGAAGGGTGGCTGAGCGGTTGAAAGCACCGGTCTTGAAAACCGGCAAAGGGCAACCTTTCGTGGGTTCGAATCCCACCCCTTCCGCCACCTCGATGCGGCCGAGGTGACGTTCCGTCCTCGATAGATGACTGGGCCTTGCCCCGAAGGACTCGATATGACGATACGCGTCGCACTGAACCATCAAACAAGCTATGCCTTCGACCGGCCGGTCAAGCTGTGGCCGCACGAGATCCGGCTCAGGCCCGCCGCGCACAGCCGCACGCCCGTGCTCAGCTATTCGCTCAGCGTCGAATCCACCGGCAACTTCCTGAACTGGCAGCAGGACCCGTACGGCAACTGGGTGGCGCGCCTGGTCTTCCCGGAGAAGGCCAGGACGTTGAAGATCACCGTGGACCTGGTGGCCGACATGACGGTGATCAACCCGTTCGACTTCTTCATCGACGAGTACGCGGAGGACTTTCCCTTCGCGTATCCGGATGCCATGCGGCGCGAACTGGCGCCGTACCTGGAGACCGATGAGGCCACGCCCCTGTTCGCGGCGTGGGTGGCGCGCGCCAGGGCGGAGCTGCTGGCAAAGCCGCTGCGCACCATCGACATGCTGGTCGGCATCAACCGGCGGGTGAAGGACGATATCGACTACGTCGTGCGCCTGGAGTCCGGCGTGCAGAGTCCGGAAC
>OBLQ010000486.1_pt1 | contig 15071 bp, 15 predicted proteins | sample 1519881 | NCBI WGS metagenome assembly OBLQ01 (sample SAMN01911456, study PRJEB22533) | soil metagenome | biome: Soil | place: Malaysia | collected 2012-04-30 | depth DG_metagenome m | reverse complement strand
CCCGCCGCGAGCTCGGCGGCCGCTTTCGCGCGTGCGAGCGCCTCAGCGCTGACGTCGTAGAGCGCCGTCTCGATGCCCGCGCGGGCGAGCACCGCCCCGATCCCCGGGCCCATCGTCCCGGTCCCGACCACTGCCGCACGCCTCACTACTGTCACGTTCCCTCCTCCTTCAGCTCCTGGATCCGCCGCCAGACGCGCTCCGGCGTCAGCGGCAGCTCGTTCATCGACACGCCGGCATCGGCGAGCGCGTTGACGATCGCAGCCGGAACTGCCGCGAGTGCTCCTTCCCCGCATCCCTTCGCGCCGTACGGCCCCGGCCCGTCTTCATTCTCCACGATGACGCACGTCATCGAATCGGGAAGATCCTCGAAGCTCGGTATCCGGTAGTCGAGGAGCGTGTCGTTGAGGAGCAGGCCGTCCTCGTAGACCATCTCCTCGAAGAGCGCGTTGCCGAGCCCTTGTAGCGTCGCCCCTTCGTCCTGCCGTTCTACGAGCTGCGGGTTGATCGCACGGCCGACGTCAGCGGCCGTTGCGGTGCGCCGCACGCGCACGAACCCCGTCTGCGGATCGACCTCGACCTCGGCGGCGCCGACGCAGACCTCCCAGAAGACCGGCCCCTCCGCGTAGGACCCGGTCCCGACGGGGGCGACCTCGCCGCGGCCGATCAGCTCGCCGCCGGAGAATCCGAAGTGCTTCCGCATGAGCGCGAGGTAGTCGTCCGACGAGATCTCGCTCGTGCCGCCGATCCGCTCGAGCTGCTGGCGGACGTCGGCGGCTGCGCGCTGGACCGCCAGGCCGGCGATCGTGGTGGAGCGGCTCGCGCCGGTCGAGCGATCGTAGGGCGTGTAGCGGGTGTCCGCCCCACGGACGGTCACGAGGTCGCATTCGATGCGGAGCTCCTCGGCGGCGATCTGCGCGAAGGCGGTACGCGGCCCCTGCCCCATCTCGGTCGTGCCGACGAGGACGACCACGCGCCCGTCGGCCTCGAGTCGGCAGACGGCGCTCGAGACGGGGTGCGCGCCGGCTGCCAGCAGCCCGACGGACACGCCCCGCCCGACGTGCGGCGGCTTCGACGCGCCCCAGCCCACCGCCTCCGCGACCTTCTCGACATCCCCCACGAGGTCGGCGTCGAGCGGCTTGCCTCCGTGCCGCACCTCCTCGCCGGGCGTCAGCAGGTTCTGGCGGCGGACGTCGAGCGGGTCGAGCCCCGTCCTCCGGGCAACCTCGTCGACCTGCGACTCGCCGATCCACTGCAAGTGCGTGGCGCCGAAGGCGCGATACGACCCGGCCGGAGCGAGGTTCGTGTAGACGCACGATGCGTCGACACGGTAGGCGGCCCAGCGGTAGGGCCCCGGAGCGGCGTCGCCCGCCGTGGCGACCACGCGCGGCCCGTTGTCGGCGTAGGCGCCCGTGTCGAAGAGACAGACGACGTCGCGTGCAAGCAGCCGGCCGTCCGCCGTCGCGGCCGTCCTCATCCGGCAGTGCATGTTGTGGCGGCGGGTCGTCACCATCGACTCGCCCACGCGGTTCTGGATCTTCACCGGCCGGCCGGCCTTGCGGGCGAGCGCGACCGTGAGAGGCTCCATCTTCGTATACGACTTCGAGCCGAAGCCGCCTCCGAGATAGGGGACCTGGATGCGAACGTCCGCGATCGGGACGCGGAAGAGGTCGGCGATCTCGGCGCGGACGAGGAACGGGTGCTGGCAGGTCGCCCAGAGCGTGATCTCGTCGCCCTCCACCTGCGCGATCACCGTATGCGTCTCCATCGCGTACTGGTAGACGGACGGGAACGTGTACTCGCCCTCGACGACGATGTCGGCGTGAGCGAAGACGGCCTCGGGCTCGCCCTTGTCGAGGCGGTAGCGGTAGCAGACGTTTCCGTCGCGCGGGGCAAGCTCGCCGAGGCCGTGGAAGAGGCCGGCCTTCGCCTCGCGCTCGGTCACGAGCGTGGCGCCGGGTGCGACCGCCTCCTGGACGTTCGAGACGACGGGCAGCTCCTCGTAGGAGACGACGATCGCTTCGACTGCCGCGGCCGCGGCGGCCGGCGTCTCCGCTGCAACCGCCGCAACCTGCTCTCCGTGGAAGCGGACCTTGTCGATCGCGACGATCGGCCGGTCCTTGATCGCGTGCCCGTAGTAGGGGTCGAGGTCCGACAGATCCGCGCCGGTGAGGACGCAGACGACGCCGGGGATCCGCTCCGCGGCGGTAGTGTCGATCGAGACGATGCGCCCGTGGGCGACGGGGCTGCGCAGCACGCGCCCGTGGAGCATTCGCGGCACGAGCATGTCGCCGACGAACTGCGCTTGGCCGCGCAGCTTCTCGCGCGCGTCCCGACGCGGCTGCGAGACGCCGATCTTGGACCCTGTCTGCGGCTGGGTGACGGTCGTCGTCATCCGACGCCGGCGAGGTCGGCAACGGCCTCGAGGATTCCCCGGTAGCCGGTGCAGCGGCAGAGGTTGCCGGCGAGGCCGTGCTTGATGTGTTCCTCGCTCCCGAGCTCGCCGGACTCCAGCAGCGCGCTGACGGTCAGCAGCATCCCCGGCGTGCAGAAGCCGCACTGGAGGGCCGCGTGGCGCGTGAAAGCCTCCTCGAGCCGCTCGAACTCTCCCCGCTCGGCCAGGCCCTCGATCGTGGTCACCTCGCCCCCGTCGGCCTGGGCGGCCAGGTAGCAGCACGAGCTGACGGGGAGGCCGTTCACGAGGACGGTGCAAGCGCCGCAGACCTGCACGTCGCAGGAGCGCTTCGCGCCGGTGAGTCCGAGCGACTCGCGGAGAAAGTCGAGCAAGAGCTCCTGTGCCGCGACGTCCCGCACGACCTCGCGGCCGTTGACCCTAAGCGCGATCTCCACCCGGCCCTCTGCCGGAGCGGGCGATCTGGCGCTGCCACGCCTGCCAGTATTCGGCGACGAACTCGTCGCGGTACTTGACCGGCTGCAGCTCCTGGGCGAGCTTCTCCGCTATCGGACGCAGCTCGCCGAGCGTGGCTGCGATCGACTGCAGCTTCGCGGCGCGTTCGAGGGTCGTCGCGGTTAGCACCGCCCACGGAACGTCCCTGCCGACGACCAGCACGCCGTGGTTCTCGAGCAGCACCGCGCGGCGGCTGCCGAGCGCGGCCGCCACCGCGTCGCCTTGCTCGTCCTCGACAATGAGGTCGGGGTCCCCGAAGCGCCCGACGCCGTCCGCGAACAGGATCCCGTCGTGGGTCAGTGGCGCGAGCTCGGAGCCTGTCGCACCGAGCGCGGTGGCGTAGGGCGGGTGACCGTGAATGACGGAGCCGACTTCGTCTCGAGCCCGGTACACGCCGTGGTGGAGAACCGTCTCCAGGTGGAGCACGGCATCGGTGTCGTCGACCGAGACGACGTCCTCGGGCTCGACCTCGTCGAGCGCGACCCCCTTGCGCTTGATCCAGATCGACCCGTCGGAACCGCGCGCGCTGACATGTCCGAGCGTGAGGTCGGCGTAGCCCTCGGAGGCGATGATGCGGCACGCCCACGCGACCTGTTCCCGCAGGCTCTGCGCAACGGCGACCATCAGCGTCGATCCGTCGGCGGGTATGCGGGGTGCGGAAACCCGAAGACCATCACGACGTCGTTCTCGCCCGTGTTGGCCACGGCGTGCCAGGCGCCGGCGGGGATGTGGAGCGCGTCGCCCTCGCCGAAGGGCACCGCCCCGTCGTCGAGCTGTAGCTCTCCCGAGCCGGTGACGACGTACGCCACCTCCTCGACGACGTGCTTGACAGGCCCGACGACGACGCCCGGCTTGAAGACCGAATAGCCGAGCGAGGCAGCGTTGCCTTGGACGGTGGCGTCCGTGACGAGCATCCGGCTCCAGCTTCCCTGCGGCAGCTCGATCGGCTCGACGGAGTCGAGCGGGACGACCGTCACAGCGCCCATTCGCCGTCCTTGAGGATGTAGGCGCCGTCGTCGACGATCTGCAGCGTCGCGTTCAGGAACACGCCGTCCAGGTGCAGGGAGCAGACGTTCTGCCCGCCCGGGTAGGCGTTGTGGTTGTCGCCGAGCGCGAGATGGACGGTGCCGATACGGCCCTTCTCAGAGGGCGTCCCGAACGGGGCCTTCTCGCTTGTCCCGAACGCGAACTCGCCGATGACGTCGGCATTCTCGACGCCCTCGATCGCCTTCCGCAGCCGGTCGGCCTCGGCACCCCCCTCGATCTTCACGCAGCGACCACCCTCCAGCGTCCAGCGGATTGGCTCCTCCACCTGCCCCGGCAGGCCGATGCCGAGCATGACTCCGTCGACGACGGCGGCCCCGTAGGTGAAGTCCTCGATCGCCGCGAACGCGACCTCCGTCCACAGCGGAATCGGACTCATCATCTGGCCCCGCGCCTTGTAGGGGGTGAGCTCAAGAGGAGGCCGGCCCTCGATCGAGACGTAGAAGTCGGTGCCGAGCGGAGTCGTGACGTGGCATTGCTTCTTCCCGGCGAGCGCCGCGACGGCGTCCTTTGTCCGCTGGGCGGACCGCTCCAGGTCCTCCCGGCTGAGACCCCACTCGCCCATGCCGGGCTCGATCGAGGCGATCTTCCCGTTCGCCTCACACGTCTCGCGGACCGCGTTGACATGCGCGAACCGGTTGGCCCACTCGAGGTTGGCGATGATGATCACCTCGTCGGACCCGACCATCGCGCGGTGGAGGTTCGCCGGCGGCGCCATCGGGAAGCGCACGTCGGCACGGCCGCGGCGCACCTGCGCCTCGTTGTTCATCACGACCGGCCAGCCGCCCCGCTCGACCACCACCTCGGCGACCGCGGCGGCCTCCGCCGTGCGGTCGTCGTCGCAGATGATCGTGACGACGTCACCCTCTTCGACTGAGAAGCAGACGTCGACAATCAGGGCCGCGTCCTTCAACAGGTTGTCGTTGGCGACGACGGTGGCCATCTCACCTCACCCTCTCGGCGTTGAACACGGGTAGGACGTCGTTGGCGAAGCGCTCCACCTGCCCGAACTGGTCGATCGCGCCGAATCGGCAGATGAAGTGGTCGACGCCGGCCTCGGCGAAGCTGCGGATCCAGTCGGCGATCTCGTCCGGTGTACCGACCGGGCCCCAGTTCGAGAGATCCATCGCCTTCGACAGCTCCGGGTAATACTTGGTGATGTACTCGTCGAAGGCATCCCGCGCCTCGGCGGCAGAGTCGCCGATGTGCATCGTCACTTGGTAGGCGATCCGGAGGCGCGAGAAGTCGCTGCCGTTCTCCTCAGCGTGCCCCTCGATCGCCGCCAGTTGCTCGACGAGTTCCTCGGGGTGCTGTGCGCGGCAGCACGTCATCCAGCCGTCGCCGTAGCGGACGATCCGGCGGCACGCCGCCTCGAGCCGACGGGCCATCACCTCCGGCGGAGCGTCACCCGTCAGCCTGGGGTTGGAGACGACCCAGATCGGCGGCGGCTGCTGGAGGGGCATCAGCGGGCCCATCTCGGTGCCCGAGTAGAAGGAGACGTCGTCGTAGCGGAGGAAAGTGCCGTCGAAGCTCGTCGAGCCCTCGGTCCACAGCTCCCGCAGCACCGCAAGCCCTTCCTCGAACAGATCCCCGCGCTTCCCGAAGGACAGCCCGAGCGCCTCGAACTCGCGCCGCACGCCCTCCTCGGGATTCCCGGCGCCGGCCCCGAGTATCGTCCGTCCGCCCGATATCCTGTCGAGGGTCGCCCACTCTAGGGCGAGATAGAGCGGGTTCCGCGTCGAGGTCACCATACAGGCGGTGCCGAGGCGAACCCGCGAGGTTCGTTGCGAGATCGCCGAGAGCAGGGAGATCGGCTCGTAGCGCGGCTTCGAGAACAGCGAGTCGCCGACCCACACCGAGTCGAAGCCCCTCGCCTCGACCGTCTCCGACAAATCGAGCAGCATCTGCAGGTCGTAGTCGGGTGCGATCAGCGGTTCCCGGTTGTTGAGGTTGACGCCGAACTCGATCGGCCCTCCGCTCATCTCAGATCAGCCTCCTCCATTGCCTTCAGCCGGCGTTGCGGGACGCGGATGTGCTCGGACATCAGCCGCGCGGCACGTTCGGCGTCGCCCCGCCGTGCGGCACGGAGGATCGTCGCGTGCTCCGAGACCGAGCGCTGCATGTTGCCGCGCAGGCTCAGTGAGCGCATGCGGTAGCGCCCGAGCTGGCCGAGCAGCTGTCGGTAGAGCTCCTGCAGCTTCTTGTTCCCGCAGGCCTCGAGCAACCGCTCGTGGAAGGCGAGGTTCGCGTCGAAGAAGCGGGTGACCTCGCCGCGCTTCGCGTGCTCCTCCATCTCCCGGTTCAGAGCGGCCAGCTCCTCGAACTCCGCGTCGGTGAGCCGCGGGACCGCGAGCTTGACGGCCATCAGCTCGAGTGCCTCCCGCACTTGGTAGAGCTCGAGGAACTCCTCCTTCGAGAGCGGCCGGACGACAGCTCCGCGGCGAGGCCGAACCGTGACGAGCCCTTCGGAGGCGAGGCGGCCGATCGCCTCCCGGATCGGACCGCGGCTGACGCCGAGCTCCTCGGAGAGCGCGACCTCGGCGAGCTCCGTCCCCGGCTCCAACTGCCCCTCGAGGATCGCCGTCCGCAGGTGATCGTAGACGCGCTCCCAGAGCGTCAGGTTCTCGAGCGGTGCCCGTGGGGCTGCGATCTCGGCCATTGCATTCGTTCCCGGGAAGAACTAGGGTACTCGCTCGACGAGCAATTGTTAACAGTCGGCAGGCCGACCCTATCAGCGGTCTGGGCAACTAGCAAGCATGGCAGGAACCGGATGAGTTCGGCACCGAGAGACGGTCAATTCCCGCAAAGGAAGGAGAGTCCGGCGATGCAGATCCGTGTACCTGGAGCCCGCGTCGTCGCGGTCGTGGCGGCGCTCGCGCTCCTCGGCGCCGGCGCCGCGTACGCCACCGGCGCCAGCAAGAGCAAGGTCACGAAGGTCGGCTTCGCGTCACCCGCGAAGGCGAGCGACTACGGCTGGAACCAGCAGGGGTACAAGGGCGCGAAGGCCGCGGCGAGGGCGACCGGGGCATCGTTCGACGCGATCACGAACATCGGCTACGACAAGACCGACGTCATCCTCCGCCAGCTGATCCAGCAGGGTGCGAACTTCATCGTCGCCCACGCTAGCGGCTACGACACGATCGCGGCCCGCCTCGCTCAGCAGTACAAGGTGCCGATGATCACCTACGACGTGCCTGCCAACCTGCACAAGGGGACAGTGTCGTACATCACGACCTCGAGCCAGGAGGCCGCCTACCTGGCAGGCATCCTCGCCGCGAAGATGACGAAGACGCACAAGGTCGGCATCGTCATCTCCGCCGCCGACGACAACTGGTACAAGATGAGCGGCGGCTTCGCCAAGGGCTTCCGCAGCGTCGACAAGACGTCGAAGATCTTCTTCGCCACGGTGAGCCCGACCGGCTACGACGACGCGGCCGGCGGCAAGCGCGTGGCTTCGAGCGTCATCGCACAGGGTGCCGACGTGCTCTTCACCATGGGCGACAACGCTTCGTTCGGCTACCTGCAGGCGGTCGAGAGCGCGAAGGTCGGGCACAAGGTGTGGATGATCGGCGACATCGGGAACATGGCACCGATCGATAAGCACCACGTCTTCCTCTCCTCCGTGCTTTGGGACTTCACGAAGACGTTCACGCAGGCGATCAAGGACGTGAACAACGGGACCTACGGGACACACGGGTACGACCTCAACCTCAAGAACGGCGGCGTCTCTCTGCTGAAGACGAAGTACATCTCGCCGGCGGCCTGGGCCGCCGTGCGGAAGGCGCAGACGGACATCCTCCACGGCATGGTCAAGATCCCGGTCACCCACAAGGCCGCGCAGGTCCAGCAGTTGATCAAGTAGCAACGCGAAGATGTCGCGAGCCGTCCGGAGTCGCCCTCGCGCCGCTCCGGGCGGCCCGTGCCGTCTCATGAGCCGGTGAACGAACGCAACACGCCAGGACCGCCGCTCGTCGAGCTCGCGGGCATCACCAAGGCCTTCCCGGGCGTCCTCGCGAACGACCGCATCGACCTGACGCTCCGCCGCGGCGCGGTCCACTGCCTGCTCGGGGAGAACGGTGCAGGCAAGTCGACGCTGATCGGGATCCTGTCGGGCCTGATCCGCCCGGACGCGGGCACGATCCGAATCGAGGGCGTCGAGACCGTCGTCTCTTCTCCACGCCGGGCGCTCGAGCTCGGGATCGGCACGGTCCACCAGCACACGACGCTGATCCCGGCCTTCACCGTGCTCGAGAACCTGATGCTCGGCGACAACCGCCGCGTCAAGCTCGCCGAGTTGGGCGCGCGTCGGCGGCTCCGAGAGCTGGCGAGCCAGCTCGGCGTGGAAATCGACCCCGACGCAAAGGCCGTCGACCTCGCGCTCGGCCACCAGCAGCAGGTCGAGATCGTGAAGGCGCTCTGGCGGGGCTCCCGCGTGCTGATCCTCGACGAGCCCACTTCGATGCTGACCCCGCAGGGCGTCGCCGAGCTCGCGAAGGTGCTCGACCGACTGAAGGCGAGCGGCCAGGCGGTGATCTTCATCACCCACAAGCTGCACGAGGCGCTCTCCCTCGGCGACGAGATCTCCATCCTCCGTCAGGGCCGTCTGGTCGGAACGATCGACGGCGACGCTCTCCGGGCTCGGCCGCACGAGGAGCTCCGCGCCGAGATCGTGCGGATCATGTTCGGTGACGAGGCGCGCGCCGTCGCCGACGTGGCTGAGCTGCGCGAGGAGATCGTGGAGGGCCGCCCCGAGCGTCGCGTGGACGAGCATGCGGACGTCGTGCTCGAGGTGCGCGGACTGAGCGTCCTGGGGGAGGGCAGCGAGCGCGGCGTCGAGGACGTCTCGCTCACCCTGCGCCGGGGAGAGATCCTCGGAATCGCGGGAATGGATGGAAACGGTCAGCGTGCGCTCGCCGAGGCGATCGCGGGGCAGCGGCGCGCCTCGCACGGCGAGGTCTTCCTCTACGGCGCCCCGGTCACTCGGCTCTCGGTCTCCGCCCGGCAGAAGCTCGGCCTCCGCTACGTCACCGACGACCGCCTCGGCGAGGGGATCGTCGGCGGCCTGCCGGTCGGGCTCAACCTCTTCCTGAAGCGGGTGGGCGAGCCGCCCTTCTGGCGCCACGGCCGTATCCAGCGCGCAGTCGTCGAGGGCCGTGCGGCGGAACTCGTGCACGAGTTCGACGTGCGCACCCCCTTCGTCAGCACGCGCGTTTCGACCCTCTCGGGCGGGAACATCCAGAAGATCCTGCTCGCGCGCGAGCTGAGCTTCGACCCGAAAGTCGTCGTCTTCCACAAGCCGACCTACGGGCTCGACGTGAAGACGACCGCCACCGTCCGAGGGCTGATCTGCCGCCTCGCCGAGGACGGCGGCACCGCGCTTCTCATCTCCACAGATCTCGACGAGCTGCTCGAGATCTCCGATCGAATCGCCGTCCTCTCCCGCGGACGGGTCGCCGGCATCCTCGCGAACACTGAAGGGGCGGCTGAGCAGGTCGGCGAGCTGATGGTCGGCCTCGACGCCGTGGAGGCCGGGTGAGCACCGAGACCGCCGCCGACCGGGGGCCCCTCGCAGCGCCGCGGCCACGGCGGCCCCGCACGATCCAGGCCACCCGGATCCTCGACGTGGTCATCCGCTCGATCGTGCCAGTGCTGCTGGCGCTCGCCGCAGGCGGCATTCTCCTGCTCGCCCTCGGGCGCAACCCACTCACCTTCTACGGGAACATCTGGACCGGCGGGGTCTCGAACACAGCCTGGCAGGACAGCGCCATCCGGATGGCGCCGTTCTTGCTCATAGCCGCGGGCCTGACCCTCATCTTCCGTGCCAACATCTGGAACCTCGGCTACAACGGCCAGTTCCTGCTCGGTGCGGCTCTCGTCTCTGGTTACGCGCCGAGCCTCGTGAACGACGTCCCGCTCTGGCTCGCCTTCACCCTGCTCTTTCTGCTCGCCGGCACGGTCGGGGCCGTCTGGACGCTCGTGCCCGCGCTGCTGAAGGCGCTGTACGGGACGAACGAGATCATCACGACGCTGATGATGTCCTTCATCGGGATCGACCTCGCCAGCCTCCTGATCAAGGGGCCCTTCCACGACCCGTCGACCCCGCTACCGCAGACGGCGGTCGTCCCCTTCGAGAAGATGCTGCCGTCGATCCCCGGGACGCGGATCCACATCGGCATCCTCGTCGCGTTCGCAGCGATCCTCGTCGTCCATTACGTGCTCACACGCACCGCGTGGGGCTTGCGGCTCCAGGTCATGGGCGCCAACCCGCGCGCGGCCCGCCACTTCGGGATCGACCTGCCGCGGCTGATCGTCGTCAGCTTTCTCGGCTCCGGATTCCTCGTCGGCCTCGCGGCGACGGCGGACATCATGGGTCTCTGGGGGTACATCCGCACCGGCTGGAACCCCGCCTACGGCGACACGATCATCCCCTTCGTCTTCCTCGCGCGCCTGAACGCGTTGGCGGTCGTCCCGTTCGTCGCGTTCTTCGCGATCCTCTCGACCGGCGGCGACCTCGCCGCTCAGCAGGCGAACCTGCCGACCGACTTCCTCTACGCCCTCGTCGGCCTGATCCTGCTCTTCATGACGGTGATCGAGTATCTCGGGCGCCGCCGCGAGCTCGGCGCCAGCTATCTGACGCCCGGCCTCAGGCAAGCGCTCCGGGCCGGGCTAGGCCGGCGGAGGCAGCCGGAGTGATCCTCGCCAGCCAGGTCTGGACGCAGATCTTCTGGACGTCGGCGATCGCCGGTGGACTGCTCGCCGGCGTGCCGCTGATGTTCACCGCGCTCGGCGAGGCGATCTCCGAACGGGCCGGCGTGCTCAACATCGGGCTCGAGGGCATGATGCTCGCCGGTGCCTACTGTGGCTTTCTAGGCGCGTACTACGGCAACACGGAGTGGGTCGGCTACCTCGCCGGGATCGGGGCGGGCCTCCTCGCCTCTCTGATCATGGTCGCGCTGTGTGTCTGGCTCGGCCTCGACCAGATCGTCGTCGGGATCGCGATCACGCTCGCTGGAGAGGGGATCACGAGCGTCCTCTACCAGACTCGCTTCAGCGCAGCGCAGCCGCGGCTCGGCGCTGTGCCTACCAACCCGATCCCGCTGCTCGACCGGATCCCCCTACTCGGCAAGGCGATCAACGGCCAGTTCCCTCTCTTCGACCAGCCACTCCTCGTCTACCTCGGCCTCGCCTTCGCGGGCGCGCTCGCCTGGATCTTCCGGCGGACGAACGTCGGCCTCAACCTGCGGGCGGCCGGCGAAAAGCCCGAGGCGCTCGACGCGGCCGGGGTCAGCGTCGTCGCCACCCGCAGCTACGCCGTCCTCGCGACCGGCGCCCTCACCGGCCTCGGCGGCGCCTACCTCGCGATCGCCGGCACCGGCGGCTTTCAGCCCTTCGTCACGCAGGGACAGGGCTTCATGGCGATCGTGATCGCCATGCTCGCCCGCGGCAGGCCGATCGCCGTCGTCGTCTACTCGCTCATGTTCGGGATCGCGCTCTCGCTCTCCACCCTGCTCCAGCTCGCGGGGATCGACCTCGCTCCGGAGGTCGTGCACATGATCCCGTTCGCGGCGATCATCCTCGCTCTCATGCTCTTCGCCCGTCGCGCCTACCTCCCGCCCGCCCTGGCGCTCCCGTACGTCCGTGGCGCCCGCTGAAAGGAGCGTTCGACATGCACGACCCCGACTTCACGCTCTCCGCCGGCCCCGTGGCCGCCTCGCCGCGCGTCCTCGCCGCGCTCGGCTCCCCGCTCGTCTACCACTACGACCCGGTCTTCCTCGAGCGCTTCCACGCGGCCGGCGAGAAGCTCAAGCGGGTCTTCCTGACCGAGAACGACGTGTTGTTGATGCAGGGCGAGGCCGTGCTGGGGCTCGAGGCGGCGGCGCGCGGGCTCGTCCAGCCCGGGACCAAGGTGCTGAACCTCGTCCAGGGGGTCTTCGGCAAGGCTATGGGCTACTGGCTCAAGGACTTCGGCGCCGAGCTGCACGAGGTCGAGGTCGCCTACGACGACGCCGTCGAGGCCGGCGCGGTCGAGCGCTACCTCGACGAGCATCCCGGAATCGAGCTGGTCACGGTCGTCCACTCCGAGACGCCCTCGGCGACCTTCTGCGACCTATCCGCGATCGGGCCGATCGCCCATGCACGCGGCGCGCTGACGCTTGTGGACTGCGTCTCCTCACTCGGCGGCATGGAGCTCCGCACCGACGAGTGGCACCTCGACGTGTGCGTCGCGGGTGCGCAGAAGTGCCTCGGGGGTCCTCCGGGCATGACGCTGATGTCGGTGTCGGACGCGGCCTGGGAGCGGATCCGCGCAAACCCCGTCGCGCCGCGCGCCTCCTATCTCTCGATGCTCGACTGGAAGGAGCAGTGGCTCGAGGGCGGCAGGTTCCCGTTCACGCCGTCCGTCGCCGACCTGCACGGGGTCGAGGCAGCGGTCGACGAGCTGCTCGAGGAGGGGCTCGAGTCGTCGATCACACGCCACGCGCGCGCGGCGGCCGCCTGTCGCGCGGGCGTTCGGGCGATGGGGCTCGAGCTCTGGCCGCGCAGCGAGGAGATCACCGGCGCCTGCGTGACCGCCGTTACCGTCCCGAACGGTCTCACCGACCTCCAGGTGCGCTCCCACTGCCGCGAGCGCTACGGCGTGATGATCTCGGGCGGGCAAGGAGCCGGGAACCTCGTCCGGATCGGGCATATGGCCCAGTCGGCCCGGTCTCTGCACGCCGTCGTCGGCCTGACCGCGGTCGGGCAGACGCTGCTCGACCTCGGCGCCCACGTCGAGATCGGGGCCGGAGTCGAGGCCGCGCTGGCCGAGATCTCGCAGACGACGGCCTCGCTGCCGTGATCTTCGACTCGCACATGCACGTCGGGTCGTTCGGGCCGCCGTTCGACGTCTCCCTCGAGCGCGATGGCATCGAGCAGCTCATGCGCGACCACGAGATGTCGGGCGGCGTCGTCTTCTATCCCGACAACGCATACGTCGCGGAGGTCGTCGAGTCGATCCCTGGCCTCTACGCGCTCGTCTGGGGCAACCCCCGCGTGCCCGGCTACGTCGAGGAGGTAGAGCGCTACCTCGAGCACCCGAAGTTCCTCGGCCTGAAGCTACATCCGCTGATCGACGGCTACCTGCCGAACGACCGGTCCGTCCATCCCATGATGGAGCTGATCCTCGAGCGCGACATGCCGGTGCTCATCCACTGCGGTCATCCGATCTTCACGCTGCCGTGGAGCATCGAGGAGCTCGCGGTCAGCTTCCCGGACGCGAAGATCGTGATCGGGCACATGGGCCACGGCAACGCGGTGTACATCCAGGCCTCGATCGACGTAGCGCGCCGCAACCCGAACGTCTATCTCGAGACCTCGGGCATGCCGATGCACACGAAGATCCGCGAGGCCTACGAACGCGTTGGGGAGACGCGTGTCCTCTTCGGCACCGACGTGCCCTTCCACCATCCCGCCGTCGAGATCACGAAGGTGCGGGTGAGCGGCCTGGCCCTGGAGGCGGTCGAGCGCGTCCTCGGCAAGAACGGGCGCCTACTGTTCTTCGGAGACGAGAACGCGACGGAGCCGACCGCGTGACGCTGCCCCCCTTCGATCTGCATCCCGTGCGAAGCGTCGACGAGGCGCACGATCTTCTCGTCCGTTACGGGGAGGAAGCAGCCGTGATCTGCGGCGGCAGCGAACTCCTGCTGCTCATGAAGCTCGGCTACGCCGACTATGGCCATCTCGTGGACATCCGCGGGATTGCCGAACTCGGCGGCATTCGGGTGGACGACGGTGCGCTGGTGATCGGGGCGACCACCACCCACCGCGAGATCGAGCGCTCGGCGATCGTGCTGGAGCAGCTGCCCGCGCTCGCCACAATGGAGCGGCGGGTTGCGAACATCCGCGTGCGGAGCGTGGGGACGCTCGGCGGCAACCTCTGCTTCTCCGACCCTCACTCCGACCCGGCCACCTTCCTGCTCGCTCTCGACGCGGAGGCGGAGTGGGACGGCGGACGCGCATCGCTCGCCGAGTTCCTCGTCGGTCCTTACCAGACGAGGCTGCAGCCGGGGCAGCTGCTGCGCGCGGTTCATGTGCCGCTGCCGGCACCGGGGACGCATGTCGTGCATCGAAAACTTGCTTTTCGCGAGCGACCCGCGGTGACCGTGACCGTTGCTTTACAGGCGCAGGAAGGCGTCGTCGCCGCGGCGCGCATTGCGGTCGGATCGGTTGGAGCACGCGCGGTTCGAGCGCGCGCAGGGGAAGCCCGCCTTGCAGGAGCAGCGATCGCGGATGCTGTGGCGCTTGCCGAGGCTGCCGAGCTCGCGGCGCAGGCCGCCGAGGCTGTGGACGACGCAAACGGTTCTGCCGACTACAAGACCCACCTCGTGCGCGTGCTCGTGGAGAGATGCTTCCGCGAAGCAGCCGAGGCGAACGAGGAGTCGTCCACGGGGCGCCAGCTCTAGAACCACCTCACTCAGGCTCCGGGGGAAGCTCGCCGCGTTCGCGCGATGCGGCGCCCCGAGTCATCGCCTCAGGGCGTGTGCCGCTCGCTTGGGCCAGTCGCTTGGGCCGGCGTGCTCTCACCCGCGTCGGGCGGCCGTCTCAAATGCCGACTTCCCCATGTCCCGGCTCCAACGTCAAGGGGAAGCGGTATGGGATCTGCATCCAAAGCGTGAGTGCGCCGACTCGCCTACCTCCCCCACCGCAGGTGGACATAGGTGCCATAGCGGACCCGACGAAACCGGGCCTCAGCTCCGGTCGCATGACTCGACAGAGCCTCGTTGACCGACGAGAAGGGCACCCGCTCGCCGAACAGCCCTTCGACCGCGGTACGCACCTCACGCACACGCAACGGCCCGCCAGCGAGCTCCAGCACGTCGGTGACCGCCTCCAGCAGCAGCCCCTGGCGCCGCCTTACACGGCCCCGAACAGGGTCACGGCTGGACTCCCGAGCCAGCAGAAGTTCGCGAAGCGCCCCAGCCTGGCCAGCCGCTCGCCGAGGCCGGGGTTCAAACTTGCTCCGTTTAGTTCCATTCCGAGAGAACCGTGTGGCTTCACTCGCGGACTGATCGGCCTTCCGCCCGCGGTACTCGTTTCACGCTCGAACGAGCGCGCTTTCGATCGCCTCGAGAGATCCGTGGGCGGC
>OBLQ010000485.1_pt1 | contig 15075 bp, 14 predicted proteins | sample 1519881 | NCBI WGS metagenome assembly OBLQ01 (sample SAMN01911456, study PRJEB22533) | soil metagenome | biome: Soil | place: Malaysia | collected 2012-04-30 | depth DG_metagenome m | reverse complement strand
TTTTTGTCGATCAACGCGGCATGGTGGCTGAAGGCTCCAACATGAACGTCGCCTTCGTTACTCATGACGGGGCGTTTCGCCATCCACCCTTTGAAACCATTCTCTCCGGCATAACCATTCAAAGGGTCTTGCAGTTTGCGCAGCGACTAGTAGAGCAAGGCGAACTTAAGGAGATCCGCCTGGCCGATATTCCGGTCAGCGAAGCCCGCCAGTCCGCCGAAATGATGTTGATCGGCAGCTCGATCAAAATCGCCCCGGTGGTGGAATGGGACGGACAGCCCATCGGCACCGGCAAGCCGGGGCCGATTGCGAGGAAACTCCTGCAGCTATGGCACGAAGACGCGGCATCGGCATCGGATCAGTTGGTTGCGGTCCCCTACGCCGAAGGAAGTTGACTGCGCGGCGTCGCGCGCCAACATTTCACTTCAAGGATCAGTTCTCAGGGATTGTGATCCCTGATCGGCGGCAGCCGTTTTAAGAAGTCAAAAAAACGGGCTTGAGCTATTCTCTCCAAAAATCCGAGCGTGCCCCTCAGAGGTGCACGGTATTTGAGTGGGACTGGGAATGGAGTGATCCTTCGACGTTTAGAGAATTCTCGAAACGTGGAAATGACCCGTCATAGGCTCAGCCGTAGCGTTGGGCCCTATCCCTTGATTAAGAACCGCAACTTTCTTTTGTTTGGGTTATCGTTCTTAGACTAAACCCCACTGACAAGTGCAGTGATCTTGATTTGCCCTTGGGGAACCTCTGGTCTAATATGCTGGGTATGGATCATCAACTGGATGTGCCGGGCCTTCTCGTTAGCATGCCTCAGGGTGGCTTACGTATCGCTGGTACTCGCGTATCGCTCGATAGCGTGATCCATGCTTTCTGGGAGGGTGCGACTGCTGAAGAAATTTGCCAGGATTTTCCTTCTCTCTCCCTTGCCCAAGTCTATGGCATCATCGCTCACTACTTGAACCATCGCGGCGAGGTGGATGCGTACCTTCAAACGGGGCATGAAGAAATCGAAAAGCTTCAAAGTGAACTGAAGGCGCGCCACAGGGATTTTATAACTGACCTGCGCCGGCGGCTGGCAGTACCCGCCCATCCCCCACAACTCCGTGACGACTGTCAAGTATCTTTTTGATGAAGATCTGAACGGGCGAATCGTTCGCGGAGTGCGCCGAAGATTAATGGAACTTAATTCATTCACCGTGCCGGAAGCAGATCTGCCCGACACATCTGACCCCGCTGTTCTCGACTGGGCCGCAGCTCAAGGGCGAATTGTAGTCACACATGACCATAGGACCATGCGCGCCTACGCGGAAGAGAGACTAAAAACCGGGCTACCGATGGCCGGCCTCATCTTGGTTCGCCAGCGTGCTCCGGTGGGACAAGCAATTGACGATCTCGTACTGGTTGCGGAGGCTACTACCGTAGAAGAATGGTATGGTATGGAAAAATCGTTTTCCTTCCCCTGTAAGATGCAAACCTGCTTGGGCGGTCAGCCTTCCGCCGCAATCCGCTTCGGATCGTAGCCCAAGATTGGCGCGAGCCAGCGCTCCAGTTCCGCAACCTTCATGCCTTTTCTTGCGGCGTACGATTCCACTTGATCCTTACCAATCGCGCTCACGGCGAAATAGTGCGCTTGCGGGTGGGCGAGATAGAGCCCGCACACCGACGCCGCCGGATACATGGCGAAACTCTCCGTGAGCGTAATGCCTGTCGCTTCGGTGACCCGGAGCAAGTCAAAAACCAGCTGTTTTTCCGTATGGTCCGGCTGGGCGGGATACCCGGGAGCCGGCCGAATGCCGCGATACTTCTCCGCGATCAGATCCTCGATTGTGAGCTTTTCCTCCTTGCCGTAGCCCCAATCGGCGCGCGCCCGCTTGTGCAGATACTCCGCAAAAGCCTCGGCCAAGCGGTCCGCCAAAGCTTTGGCCATGATCGCGTTATAGTGGTCGTTGTCCTTCTCGAACCGATCCGCCAGTTCCTGACACCCGTGGCCGGCGGTGACCGCAAAAGCACCGATGTAATCAATTCGGCCGCATTCCGCCGGTGCGACGAAATCCGCCAGCGCCAACTGCGGTTTGCCGCGCTGGCTCTCTTTCTGCTGCCGCAGAGAATGTAAGCGCTTCAACTCCTTTTTGGACAGCACGTCGGCGTAAACAACGATATCGTCGCCTACGCTGTTGGCAGGGAAAAACCCGTAAACAGCATGAGCCTTGAGCAGTTTTTTTTGCACGATTTCTCGCAGCAGCTCTTGTGCATTGTCGAACAACTCCCGCGCGGCCGGACCCCGAACCTGATCATGGAGCAGATCCGGATACCGGCCTCTCATTTCCCAGGTGTGAAAGAACGGCGACCAGTCAATGTATGGCACCAGCTCTGACAACGAAAAATCACACAGAACCTTCCTCCCGCTGAACTCCGGCACCGAGATGTGGCTTTCGTCCCACTGCGTATGCAATTTTCTCCGCCCGGCTTCCTCGTAGCTGAGGAGCGGTGCCGCCGCACGGTTCTCAAACTGCTCGCGCAGCTCCTGCTGCTCCGCGCGATTCTTTTCGGCCAGAGCCTTGCGCGCCTCCGGGTTTGCCAACGCCCCCACCACCGGCACCGCGCGGGAAGCATCGATGACATGAATCGTCTCGTGGCGGTACGACGGCGCGATCTTCACCGCCGTATGGCGCTTGCTGGTGGTGGCGCCGCCGATGAGCAGCGGGATATCCAAACCGCGCCGATCCATTTCGCTAGCTACATGAACCATCTCATCGAGCGACGGCGTGATCAAACCGCTAAGGCCGATCATGTCCGCCCTTTCGGCTATCGCCGCATCGATGATCTTGTCGGCGGGAACCATGACCCCCAGATCGATCACGTCATAACTGTTACAGTTGAGCACGACGCCGACGATATTCTTGCCGATGTCGTGAACATCGCCCTTGACCGTGGCAAAAATCAGCTTGGTGCGTTTCTGAACTTGCGCGGCCGCTTTCTTTTCCGCTTCGAGAAACGGCGTGAGATAGGCCACGGCTTTTTTCATCACCCGCGCGCTCTTTACGACCTGGGGCAGAAACATTTTGCCCGAACCGAACAAATCGCCGACCACGTTCATGCCGTCCATCAGCGGCCCCTCGATCACCGCCAAGGGCTTGCCGTGCTTTTGACGTGCTTCTTCGACATCCGCGTCGATAAAATCGGCGACGCCCTTCACCAGAGCATGGGACAAGCGCTCCTCCACCGTGCCGGCGCGCCAACTGTCGTCCTTGACGACGACCTTGCCCGCCTGCTTTACCGTCTCGGCAAATGCCACCAGGCGTTCGGTGGCATCGGGCCTCCGGTTGAGCAAAACGTCTTCCACCAATTCGAGCAAGTCCTTGGGAATTTCTTCATAAACCGCCAACATGCCCGGATTGACGATGCCCATGTCCATGCCGGCTTTGATCGCATGGTAAAGAAAAGCGGCATGCATCGCCTCGCGCACCGGATTATTGCCGCGAAACGAGAAGGATATATTGCTGACGCCGCCGCTCACTTTAACGAGCGGCAGGTTTTGTTTGATCCAGCGCGTTGCTTCGATGAAGTTCACCGCATAGGCGTTGTGTTCTTCGATGCCGGTGCCCACGGTTAAGATGTTGGGATCGAAAATTATATCCTCGGCCGGAAAGCCGAGCTGCCGGGTGAGAATTTTGTAGGAGCGCGCGCAGACCTCGATTTTGCGCTCATAGCTGTCGGCCTGTCCCCGTTCGTCGAAGGCCATGACGATCACCGCGGCGCCGTAGCGGCGAATTAACCGCGCCTGCGCGATGAATTTGGCTTCGCCTTCTTTCAGGCTGATCGAGTTGACGATGCCCTTTCCCTGTAGACACTTGAGACCGGCCTCGATCACTTCCCATTTCGAACTGTCGATCATCACCGGCACGCGGGCGATATCCGACTCCCCCGCGATCAATCGTAGGAACTTCTCCATTGCTTGCTTGGAGTCGAGCATGCCCTCGTCCAGGTTGACGTCGATGATCTGCGCGCCGCCCTCGACTTGTTGCCGCGCCACGCTCACGGCCTTGTCGTAATCCCCGGCCAGGATAAGCTTGGCGAATACGGGCGAGCCGGTCACGTTGGTGCGCTCGCCGACGTTCACAAAATTGGATTCCGGCCGAACCGTTACGCTTTCGAGGCCGCTTAAGCGCAGGCAGGGCTCGATTCGCGGAGGAACTCTTGGCGGCACATCCTTCACGGCTTCGGCAATCGCCGCGATATGCGCGGGCGTGGTGCCGCAGCAGCCGCCGACAATGTTAAGCCAGCCGTTCTGCGCCCATTCGCGCAACTGCGGCGCGAGAGATTCGGGCGTTTCCGGAAAACCCGTGGGCAGGAGCGGATCGGGTAATCCAGCGTTGGGGTGGCTACTCACGTACACCGGTGCAATCTGCGAAAGCTCTTCGATCAGGGGGCGCATCTCCCTGGGTCCCAACGCGCAATTCATGCCCACGCTGAGCAGCGGCACATGGGCGATGGAATTCCAAAACGCCTCCACGGTCTGACCCGTGACTCCCCTGTTGCTGCCGGCTTGAATGAAGGTCACCGAAGCCATGAGCGGCACGCGGACGGCGCGCTCTTCCAGCAACGCCGTGATGGCGAAAAATGCCGCCTTCGCGTTAAGCGTGTCGAAAATGGTCTCCACCAGGAATATGTCGGCGCCGCCATCAAGCAAGCCGCGGGCCTGGTCGTAGTAGGCTTGCACCAATTCGTCGTACGTCACCCCTCGCGTCGCCGCGCTATGCACGTCCGTGGAGATCGAACAGGTGCGATTGGTCGGCCCGATCGCTCCCGCCACAAAGCGCGGCCGGGCGGGATTTTTTCCCATGACCGTCTCGACCGCCTTCTTTGCCGCTCTGGCGCCGGCGACGTTCATTTCATAAACGTGGGGCTCGAGCCGGTAATCGGCCATCGAGATCGACGTCGAGTTAAATGTATTCGTTTCCACAATATCGGCGCCGGCTTCCAAATACTGCCGGTGAATATCGGTGATCAACTCGGGCTGGGTGAGGCACAGCAAATCGTTACAGCCTTTGAGATCAGCCCCGTGGCCGGCAAAGCGCTCGCCGCGAAAAGCTTTCTCATCGAGCCGCAGCATCTGAATCATTGTCCCCATCGCGCCGTCGAGAAGCAGAATCTTTTCCGACAACAATCGCCCTAGTGTGTTTTCTGGTTCGATCATTTCCTCCTAACCTTCCGGACTACGTTCCCGCCCCCGGACCGGGGTAAGCACGCGCGCGCCACGAAAATCTCGACCGGGCGATTTCCATTGCGCGCCATCTTCTCCCCGGCGTATGAGCCGGTAAGCTCGTAATCGACCGTCGCGGCCCCCGCCGCGTGAAACCACTGTTCCACGGTATCCCGATCGAATCCGAGCCAGCGATGGGCCATTTGCGCGCGCATCCACTCCTGATTGTGGCGCACGAGATCGACCACGATGACGAATCCTCCAGCGCGTGTGATACGGCACAACTCTGCAAGCGCCCGCTCCGGCTCGGCCAAGAAATGCAGCACCATGACACAAAAAGCGGCATCGACCTGCCGCGATTTCAGCGGCAAATTAAGCGCATCACCCATGCGAAACTCAACGTTACGGACGCGCTTTTCCTTGGCCAGTTCGCGGGCGCGCCGCAGCATTTCCGTGGACAGATCGATGCCAATGGCTTTTTCCGCGAAACGTGCCAGTTCAAAGGTCAAACTGCCGGTGCCGCATCCGACGTCGGCGATCACCAGGTTGCGGGGCAGCAGTTTTTCAATCGCGATCGAGGTCACGCGATCATCAAAATAGCTCTTGCGAATATGCTCCCAATCGCCCGCGACCGCCTCGAAATAGCTGCGCGAACGCTGCAGCCGGCGCCGGCGGCATTCGCGCAAGCGCGCCTGGTCTTGCTTCGCTTCGGGCAGCTGCGCCAGACGGGAGTGTAGCGACTGATGCAGCTCGCGCACTGCCTCCGGCATGTCTGGTCGCAGGGAAAAATAGACGTTGGTTCCTTCCTTACGAAACTGGACAAAACCGGCATCACGGAGAATCCCAAGGTTGCGCGAGACAGACGATTGGCCGGTTACGACGATTTCCTGCACCTCTCCCACAGTGAGCTCGTCTTCGGAAAGCGCGGCGAGCACACGCAACCGTAAAGGATCGGCTAAAGCTTTGAGCGCTCGGACAACGTCCATGACCATGACCTGAATTCATCACAATATATAAATATTTTGATGTTCGCGCAAGCACGTTCCCGCGAGCCGGGAGCGTGCGCCGGTGGCCATGCTTTGGATGCGAACGTTCTAGGCGATTTTTTGCGCGAAGATACCTGCTCGGAACGCCCGCTCTCCGCGCTCGCCAAACCGCCCTTCGCGATAATAGAGGACTCTGAAATCACGAAAGCTATTCAACAGCTCGTTGTGTTCGAGCAGATAGGCGGGATTTTTCGGGTGGCCGATGGCCGGCTGATCGATCAAGTACGTGTCAAAAATCACATACCCGCCGGGCTTGAGAGCGACCTTGATTTGCGGAAACAGTGAGCGCTGCAGGTAATTAAAATTCACCACGAGGTCATAGGCGGCCTCGTTCAACTGGATCTGCTCGAGATCCGACTGGTGCCAGGCAATCGCGAGATTTTTTTCGGCCGCGCGTCTCCTGCCCTCTTCCAGAGCAACCGGCGAGATATCAATGGCGACCACGTCGAACCCGCGTTCCGCCAGAAAACACGCATTACGGCCTTTCCCGCAAGCTAAATCCAAGGCCCGGCCGCGCGGCATCGGCCAGGCTTCCGCGGCAAAAATTTCAGCCAAAAAACTAGACGGTTCAGCGGAGCCGTGCGTTGACTCGTGTTGCATATCCCAACGGACCTTATCTGCTATCGACATGCGGCAGTCCTATCGCGCAACATCAATGACTGGCGTACTTTGTGTGTAGTTCAACTTTTGGTCTCGCTTCGGATTTTGAACTTTGAAGTTTTGAACCATGAACTCCAGGCCCTCGCGCCGCAGGGCCCGCCTAATCCCCATATTAAGATACGGCGCGCGCCAAGGTTAGCACATAGACATCTTTCGCCCCGGCTCTCTTCAGGCAGCGACTGCATTCGTTCACGGTAGCTCCAGACGTATAGACATCGTCCAGCAGCAAAACGGAGCGATTCTCGATCGACTTCTGTGGATTTACTGAAAAAGCGCCGCGAACATTCCTGCGCCGTTCTTCCTCTTTAAGCTGGGTCTGCGGCGGCGTTTCGACCTTGCGCTCGAGCAGGAATGGATCTAGCGGAATATCAAAACCACGGCTCAACGCCCGACCGAGCAACACGGATTGATTGAAGCCGCGCCAGCGCAATCGCTTGGGATGGAGTGGGACGGGAACAAGGACATCGACTTTCCATGTCTCCAATACGGGCCGGCAACCTTGAGCCAGCACTCGGCCTAGCGGCTTCCCCAGCGAGACTTTACGGCCATATTTAAATTTTTGAATCGCCTGGCGCAGCGGGTGCTCTGCCGCCTCTTCCCTCGGATAGCAGGCCCACGCGCGGGCCTGAGTAAATTCCGGAGGGCGTGAAAGGCACGCACCGCAGACATGGTCGCTGCCGCTGGCGTCCGGAAACGGCCTACCGCAAATATCGCACAGCGGGTGAGCCACGAGCTGAATTTGCCTCCAACAAGCGGCGCAAAAGCATTCGGCGTCGCGGCCGTATATGCGACCGCCACAGCCGCGACACCGAGGCGGGTAAAGCCAGTCCACCAGCCAATCGAGGCGCTCGGCAAGGCCCGGATGAGAAGTCGTATTCATAAGAAGACGAGACTGTATCAGAAACGTCAATGTTTGGTACGACTGGAACGAATTGAACGGCTTGAATCTTTTTCGCTCCGGACGCTCCAATGGTTCGAGCCGTTTAACGCGCTCAAGAGATCGGGCAGGACTCGCCCTTCCATGATGGTCACGTGTGGCCGAAGCATCACTATCGTCAGGAATCGACGATCAGCGAATGGCCCGTCATATCCTTTGGCTGCGGCAGGCCGAGCAAGTGCAACATAGTAGGCGCCACATCGATCGCGGTCCCCTCATTGAGCTTGTCATGTTTGTGCTGTTCATCGACCAAGATAATCGGCACGCGATTAATCGTGTGCGCGGTGTGGGGCAGACCGGTGTCATAGTCAATCAACTGCTCGATATTGCCGTGATCCGCCGTGATAACGACCTTTCCCTTCTTGCTCAGGGCCGCGTCCACGACTTTGCCGACACATTCGTCGATCACCTCGCACGCTTTTACCGCCGCAGCAAAATTTCCCGTGTGTCCGACCATGTCGGCATTGGCGAAATTGGCGATCACCAGCCCTATGTGGTCCTCAGAGATTTTTTTGACCAACGCTTCGGCCACTTCACGCGCGCTCATCTGAGGCTTGAGATCATAGGTGGCGACATCCTTGGGTGACGGAATGAGAATTCGCTCTTCGCCGGGGAATTCCTTTTCTTCTCCTCCGTTGAAGAAATAAGTCACATGGGCGTATTTTTCCGTCTCCGCGATGCGCAACTGCCGGACCCCAGCCTGACTCGCCAACTCACCCAAAATCTTTCGGATATCCCGCGGCGGATACGCCACCGGCATTTTGAAGGTTACATCATACTGGGTCATGGTCGTGTAAGTTGCCAGATTCAGGCGCCGTTTGCGGGGAAATTCTCTAAATTGTTCGTCGGCGAACGCGCGCGTCAACTCCCGCGCCCGGTCGGCGCGGAAATTGAAAAAGATCACGCCGTCGCCGTCACCGATCAATCCTTCGGGCACTTGACCCTCGATAACGGTTGGAAGGACAAACTCATCCGTAACGTCGTCCCGGTAGCTCTTGCGCAGCGCGTCCAGGGCTGACGCGGCTCTAACGCCCGTTCCTTCCGTCAGGCACAGGTAAGCCTTCTCGACTCTATCCCAGCGCTTATCGCGATCCATCGCATAGTACCGGCCGCTCAGCGTGGCAATCCGAACATTCGGCCACGCTTTCAGTTTTTCATTGAGGTCGAGCATGAACTGCTCGGCGCTCCTCGGCGGCGTGTCTCGCCCGTCCAAGAACAGATGAAGATAAATCGCAGGCAGATTTTCCCGGCGGGCCATTTGGATTAAGGCTTCCATGTGACGTTGGTGGCTGTGCACTCCGCCGTCTCCGAGAAGACCCAGCAAATGAAGTCGGCCGCTCCTATCCCGCGTCTTGCGCAAGGCGCTTAGCAAAACCTCGTTTTTGTAAAAACCCCCTTCATCGATGTCTTTGTGAATGAGAGTGAGATCTTGATAAATAATTCGGCCCGCGCCCAAAATCATATGGCCGACTTCCGAATTCCCCATTTGCCCGGCGGGTAGACCGACATCGAGACCTGACATGGAAAGGCTCGCGTTCGGATAAGTTCGCAGCAGCCTGTCCATATTTGGCATCAAGGCGTTCGCAATGGCATTGCCTTCCTTTCGCGGATTGATGCCAAACCCGTCCAGGATAACAAGAATCACAGGTTGCTGGGTGTTCAAGGAAGTTCCTTTCTCTGACGGTCGAATAGCTAGGAATGCGGTTACTGCGTTGAGGTTAGCTTTGGTCTACGGCCACTGATTATCGGCGGTTTGAAACTGGCCCACGAGGCTTGAATACGGCTCCGGCAGTTCAACTCGAGGGGCATCTCCCCACAAGCCGTCGAGGTCATAGAATTGGCGCACCGGCTCATAGAAAACGTGCACGATGACGTCCGAAAAATCCATCAGTACCCAGTGACCGCGCTGGGCGCCTTCGATCGACAACGGCGAAATGTCGGAATGACCGAGGTATTCTTCGACGCCCGGGGCAATGCTCTGGCCCTGCCGATCGGAACGGCCGGAGCAGATAACAAAATAGTCCGCAATAGAGGTGAGGTCGCGAACTTCCATCACCACGAGGTCGTAGGCCTTTTTTTCCAACGCGGCGCGGCTTACTAGAAGGGTCTTGTCCCAGGAGCTAATTGACGTCAACGCTGCTACCGATCCTCCGCGCCGTTTCTGTAGAGGCCTGTCGTCTTGATATAGTTTTCAACCGCAGATGGCACTAGATATCGAATTGATTGACCTCGCTTTACCAGGTTTCTGATTTCAGATGCCGAAATGGCTATATCCGTCAACTCGATGAAGAGCAACAGCCGAGAACCGCTTCGGTGTCTGAAACAACCTTCCCGAGAATCATAACAAAAGAGCCTTTTTACGGCAACGCCGGTGCCGCGCAGCGGATTGCAGTCTTTGGTGCCCGGCCGCGAGGTGACGATAAAATTGCAGAGCGCAAACAGATCGGCAAAATCCTTCCACGTGCCAATCTCACGAAACGCATCGAGGCCGATGATGAAATAAAGGGAGTCGCCTTTGCGCAACTTGCGGGCAAAATGGCGCAGCGTATCGATGGAGTAGGAAACGCCGGGGCGGGAAATTTCCGCGGTCGACACCGCAAACCGGCGATTTCTTGCGACGGCAAGTCGGACCATTTTTAGGCGATGCTTTACCGGGGTTGTAGTCTCGCCCCTCTTGTGTGGCGGAATGGAAGCGGGAATGAAGAACACGCGATCCAAACCAAAGGTCTCGCCCACCTCTTCCGCACTGCGAAGATGGCCCCAGTGAATCGGGTCAAAGGTCCCGCCAAAAAGGCCGATCTTCATCGGAATGTAACAAACCCTTTCCCGCGCCGTTCGAAAAGCTCCTCCGTGCGAGGCGCGCGAAAGATCGGCAAGCTTGCCCGATAAATCCCAGCGGAGCGAGGTAACGTCCTGTAACGAAGCAGATGGGCCTTTCTGGGCGGCCTACTCATTCGCGAATCTGCCCATCCCCGAATACGACGAACTTGGTTGTCGTCAATTCTTCCAATCCCATGGGTCCGAAGGCATGAATCTTACTGGTGCTGATGCCGATCTCCGCTCCCAAGCCCAGTTCGCCGCCATCGTTGAACCGCGTCGAAGCATTGACCATGACCGCGGAAGAATTCACGCGATCGACGAACTCTCTCGATCTCTGGTAGTTGGAGGTGACGATGGTTTCGGTATGTTCCGAGCCGTAGCGCTCGATGTGATCGATGGCTTCGTTCATATCGTTCACAATCCGCACCGAGAGAATGAGATCAAGATACTCGGTGCTCCAATCCGCCTCCGTCGCGCGCTTGATGCCGGGAATTAGAGCGCACGTCCTATCACACCCGCGCAGCTCTACGCCGGCAGCCTGATACTTGGCGGCGAGCACGGGCAAAAAATTTGCCGCGATCGCCTGGTGGACAAGCAGCGTCTCCATTGCGTTGCAAACCGAAGGCCGTTGAATTTTCGCATTGAGGCAAATGCGCTCCGCCATTTCATAAGAAACGTCGGCGTCCACGTAGACGTGACACACGCCTTTATAGTGTTTGATGACCGGGATGCGGGAGTTCGCGACCACCGCTCGAATCAGCTCCTCGCCGCCGCGCGGAATGACAAGATCAATATAGTCTTCCAGCTGGAGCAGCTCCTGCACCAGCGCATGATCTTTCGATTGCACGACTTGAATCGCCTCATCCGGAACCGACGTCTCGGCGCACGCCTGCCGTAAGATAGCGGCAATCGCCTGATTGGAACAATGGGCCTCGCTTCCGCCCCTTAGGATCACCGCGTTGCCGGACTTAAGACAAAGCGCTGCGGCATCCGCCGTAACATTGGGACGCGCTTCGTAAATAATACCGATCACTCCCAACGGGATGCGCATCCGCCCCACTTGCAAGCCGTTGGGCCGCCGCCACATTTTAACGATCTCATGCACGGGATCGGGCAAGGCGGCAATTTCGCGCAGTCCCTTGGCCATGCTCCGCACGCGGCTGGGATTGAGGGCGATGCGATCCAGGATCGCCCCGGAAATTCCTCCCTGCTCTGCCGCCTCAAGATCTTTGCCATTCTGGTCAAGGAGATACGTGCTTTGTGCTTCAATGCGCTCCGCCATCAATCGGAGCGCATGGTTCTTTTCCTCGGAAGAAAGCGGCGCCAATGCGCGCGCTGCGGTCTTGGCCCGCTTTGCCAAACGGAGCGCTTCTTGTTTAAGTGACTCACTCGACATAGCGCCTCAAAGCACCCCCCTTTCTCCTTCACCCGCGTCCGTGCGCGAAGGAGGAAAGAGTGGGGGCCAAAATTTTCCCAAACGGAGAAACCTTTCAACTATAGTAGCACGAGATCGTCGCGATGAATGATCTCGTCGTAAGCCTTATAACCCAGCACCTTTTCAACCTTGCTTGTATGCAATCCTTTAATCTGAATCAACTCCTGCGCGCTGTAGTTGACTAACCCGCGCGCGAATTCTTCACCGCCAAGATCCAAGCAGCGCACGCAATCGCCGACACCGAACACGCCGCGCACCTCTTTCAAACCCGAGGGCAGCAAGCTTTTGCCCCTTTTGACCAGCGCGTCGTGGGCGCCTTGATCGACGACAATCTCTCCCAGCGGTTTCAAATTGTAAGCGATCCAGTGCTTGCGCTGGGTGAGCCGGTTTTGTTCCGGCAGTACCAAGGTGCCGACTTCTTCCTGGGGATCGAACACCTGTCCAATCGATCCGGAGCGCAGGCCACTGGTGATGATGGTTGGAATCCCCGCGGCCGCAGCTTTTTCGGCGGCCCCGATTTTTGTGGCTATGCCGCCGGTGCCGAAGGAGCTACGACTCCCGCCGACGACATTCTCTTTCACCTTTCGAACATCCTGCACGAGCGGGATGAGCCGGGCATCTTTATGCGTCCGTGGGTCGCGATCGAAGACGCCCTCGACATCGCTCAGAATTAGGAGCAGATCGGCTCCCAGCAATGTCGCCACCAGTGCCGATAGATGGTCGTTATCGCCGAACTTTACCTCCTCGACGGCCACTGTGTCATTTTCGTTAACGATCGGGATGATGCCCGTTTCCAAAAGCATCTGAAACGTATGTTTAGCATTGATGTAACGCTGCCGGTTCGCCAAGTCCTCATGGGTGAGCAATACCTGCGCAACGCTTTTTTCAAAGCGGGAAAAAGATCTTTCGTAAAGCGCCATCAATTTGATTTGACCGACGGCCGCAAGAGCTTGCTTTTCCGGAATGGTTCTCGGTCTTGCTTGGCGGCCCAGCCGCGTCATGCCGGCCGCGATAGCGCCGGAACTGACAATGACGGGTGCTTTGCCCTGGTTGTGCAGCGCCACGATATCCCGCACCAGCCCCTTCAGTCTTGCTTCCTCGACACCCGTCGCGGAGAAGAGAATTTGACTGCCGATCTTAATGACGACCCGCCGCGCGCGCCGCAAGATTGACTTTTTATAGTCTAGCTGTGTCACCGGCTTCTCTGCCTTCCTGTCTAATTTCTTCCAATTTTGCCCCGACGCGCTGCACGAGCTGGCGCACGCCCTCCGTCGTCGCGGCGGAAATCATATGCAGCGGCTGAAAATTTTTCGGCAGCTTCTTTGCCATTGACTCCGCCTTGGCCCTCGCTTCAGGCAAGTCGATTTTATTAGCCACTACGAACTGAGGTTTCGTTGTAAGCTCCGGGTCGAATAACTCAAGCTCACGGTTAACAATTTTCCATGGCGCGAGGGGTTCCGTTTCATCAAGGTCTGAAGCATCGAGTAAATGAATCAATAAAACGGTTCGAGTGACGTGGCGCAAGAATTTGTGGCCGAGGCCTTGGCCGCTGTGAGCGCCTTCAATCAGCCCGGGAATGTCCGCTACAACAAAGCTCTTACCCTCATCATAGCCGACCACCCCCAGGTTGGGCACTAACGTCGTGAACGGGTAGTCGGCGATCTTGGGCCGCACCGCTGAGATGGCGGCAATCAACGTCGATTTCCCGGCGTTCGGCAAGCCGATGATACCCACATCCGCCAACAAGCGAAGCTCGATATCTAGTTCGCGCTCCTGACCCGGCTCACCGGGCTGAGCAAAACGCGGGCTGCGGTGTGTTGACGATACGAAATGGGCATTGCCCTTTCCCCCTCTTCCGCCCGCCGCCACAACCACGCGCTGGTCGACAGTCTGTAGATCGCCGATCAACTCTCCCGTGGCGGAGTCGCGAATCACGGTGCCCAGCGGCACTTTGATCACGCGATCTTCACCGCGCCGGCCGTGACAGTCCTTACCCATGCCATGCTGGCCACGCCCCGCTTTGTATTGTTTTTGATAGCGCAGGTCGAGAAGTGTCGTAAGCTGCGGGTCGGCAACGGCCACGACGTCGCCGCCGGCCCCTCCGTCGCCGCCGTTGGGACCGCCCCGGGGCACAAACTTCTCCCGGCGAAAGCTCACGCAACCCCGGCCGCCATCGCCGGCTATAACGCGAATTTTGACTTCGTCAATGAATTTCATGGAAATGCCAGCGCGGTCATCATTACTGTTTCTTCAGGCAAAAAAAAAGCCCCGAACGGGGCTTTCTCAAAAGGCCTTGAATTGCGGTTCACTGCGGAATTACGTTGACTCGCTTTCTCTCTTTATCGAGCCGGTCATACACAACCACGCCATTGATCTTTGCAAAAAGGGTGTAGTCCCGTCCCATACCCACATTCTTCCCCGGGTGAATACGCGTCCCGAGTTGGCGAACGATTATGTTGCCGGCGGTGACCGTTTGCCCGCCGAATACTTTGACGCCTCGGCGTTGACCTTGACTGTCCCGACCATTTCGTGAGCTTCCGCCAGCTTTTTTATGCGCCATTTCTAAATGCCTCAGCTATGCATCGATTCCGATGATTTTTAACGTTGTCTGCCGCTGCCTGTGGCCCCGTTGCCGGCTGTAGCTCTTCCGCCTTTTCTTTTTGAAGACCAGCACCTTTTTGGCTTTACCCTGGCCGACGATTTCCCCGGTAACAGTTGCGTTGGCAACCAATGGCGCGCCGATTTTCACGTCCCCATCGCCACCGACAAACAGAACCTCCGCCAGGGTTATCTTGTCGCCGACTTCTCCGGCAAGCTTCTCAATCCGCACCAGATCTCCTTCGGAAACCCGGTATTGTTTGCCGCCCGTTCTAACCACAGCGTATTTCATGCAATCTTTTCCCGAAATATGTTTTTTTAAAGGAAAACCGCATCAAAGTCAACTCATGCTTTGCCGAGGTAGTGGTTCAGCTTG
>OBLQ010000484.1_pt1 | contig 15106 bp, 15 predicted proteins | sample 1519881 | NCBI WGS metagenome assembly OBLQ01 (sample SAMN01911456, study PRJEB22533) | soil metagenome | biome: Soil | place: Malaysia | collected 2012-04-30 | depth DG_metagenome m | reverse complement strand
TTCATGGGGATGCGACGAACTGCTCCGGTCTGTTCGGTTGTTTGTGGCTGGAATGAGGAAGTCTGAGCTGCTCTCTCAATCAAAACGCCAGTAGTCAGCGATCGGTCCAATCCAGTTTGTAGATTTCGCAGGTGGTAAACAGGTGGGAAAGGATGGGGGAATTGTCGGGGGTCAGGCCAATCCAAGAGCCCATCTGTCCCGGCACTTTTTGCAAGGCCAGCAGGCTGACCACGGTGTTGCGATGCCCGTCACTGACGCGTACGCGCTCGACGACGGGCTTTTTGTCCCGCGGGCTATCCACGTAAATATATCGAGAATCGCTTGACCAGTTAATGTTGTCACCGCTCACCGAATCCGCCAGCACCTTCCACCGCTGCCTGTCAATGTCAAACAGCATCAGGTCACGTGTCCGAAAGCGCAAAGCGGCAATGTGCTTGCCATCAGGCGACCACCGAGCTGTGCGAAGGCCCTTGGATCCGGGGAGAATCTGCGTCTTGCCGGTGGCCACGTCAATGCTGCGAATCCAGCAACTCTGTGCCTTGTCGCAATCAACATTGCCATAGACGATTGACTTGCCGTCCGGCGACCAGCTTGGCCCGCCCTGGTTATCGCTGCCTTCGGAGGCCTCACGTGCCGGTCCTCCATCGCGGCCGATCAGGAAAATCCGCCAGGGTCCGCCCGGTGTCTGCTTCATGAACGCAATTGTGTGCCCATCGGGCGACCAGGAAGAGACCTCCACCTGTGCGGGAGGCCCGGCCAACTCCAAGGCGTCTGAGCCATCCACTCTACTCCGCCAAAAAGAGTTGTCCTGGGTTTTGGCGTAGGTGATCCACTGGCGGTCCGGCGAAAAAGCGACGTATGCGCCAGAAATGCCGGGGAGGAAGGTTTCCAAGGCCTTCTGTCTGGTATCGAATTTCAGCAGTTCGCCACGGTAGCTATCGCTGATAAGAAGGTAGAGCGATTTACCTGTGCTGTCTGGCACCGCGCTCCACAGACCTCCGATGTTCACCGGGAATTCGGCAGCAGCAGAGCGGCGGCGTTGCATCATCAGGCGCAATTTTCCGCTGGCGTCGACTTCTGTATACATGAAGGCTTTGCCGTCATGGGTCCAGTTCCAGTCATAGCAGCAATCGGGGCCCAAATCGAGATTGTGTGCCGTTCTTTGGCTTCCATCCACTTCAAGTTCCCATTGCGAAAAAGTGTGGGCGGTAGTGTCCGTCAGAATGTAACGCAGATGGCGGCCATCCGGGTTCCAGACAATTTGCCCGACCGGCGAAGAGAACGATGCGATTGTCCGGGCATTGGAACCATCGGCATTCATCACGATGAGGGACGTGCCGGTGGCGCAGGCGATTCTACGGTTGTCGGGAGACCAGCGGGCCGCATTGCATACTACGTCGCCCATCCGGTGGGGCGCCCCACCGTGGGTGGGAATCGTCCAGAGGGGACCTTCGGGAACAATACCTTCATACGTGCTAAACAACAAAGTCTTGCCGTCTTTGGAGAGGTCCTGAAGAGCCGCGTTGGAAAATCCGGTATCGATGAAGTGAATGGGAGTGCCGCTGACCGGCGCAGAAGCCAGCACGAAACGGGCGCCTTCGACTTCATTGAAGTAAAGCCTTGTACCGTCAGTGTGGAGATTGGTCTTGCCGCGGCCGTCGTCCGTGAGTCGGTTGATCCTGAATGGACGGATTGCCGCCGAACTTCGTGAGTCAACGAACACCGCACCGGCTATCCAAACCAGTCCGAACAGCAATGCCGCCGCAACGGCAATCTTCCATTTGCTCAGACGAAGCACGCGAGTACGGGCTGGGTGGCTTTCGACTTTGGGAAGGTGCGCAGCAACTGGAATGGCCTCTAGATGGTCCTCCGGCTCTGCGGATCCGTTCTTTGCGCTGGCCAGCGAGGCGGAAGCATAGCTTTTTGAGCGACCACCTTTGCTACCGTCGTCGTCAGTGTGATCAGGGTCGCTTTGATTAGGGTTGGCATGGTTGCCGTTGGCGTGGCAGCCCGCAAGCCAGGCGTCGATTTCAGCAGGAAAAGCAAAGACGGCCTGACGTTTTCCGCCGGGAACGCGATGCACGGGCAGGGCTTTCTCCCGCTCCCACCGGATCACGGTGCGGACGTCACGATTCAGATAAGCGGCGATCTCCTTCCAGGAGTCGAGCCGCCCACGGGCAGGGCGTTCTTCGTGCATTGTTCTTAACCTTGCAAGACTTTTTCTCGACTGGGATCAACGGAGAGCCGGATGGGGGCTTTCATACTCTTGGCGGGCCTACTGAGCACAGAACAGGGGGATAAATGTCACTAAAAACCAGCTTCGGCCAGCTACTGCCATTTACCAAATGATAGCGTTTCATAGTTTAATGTGCAAGCAATTTCTGTAAATACAGTCCCAAGGGAGCATGACAACCATGCAAGCTGGCTCCGGAGAACATCCGGGCGTATTCGCAGACAGGCCATGGCTGGGCCTTTCGGTCCTTTTGGCCAGCAGCGATGCCGTTTCTGGTTCGGAAGCCGGGTATAGCAGGCGCGGCAGGCGACTGACTGGCCTTACCGAAGCCGGTATGGGTGCGGATTTTGAACGAATCGCACACTTGAACCAGATAAAGACCGCCGTTCTTCACTGTCTGACGTTTGTCGCATTGCTCTGTTATGGCCTGATGGTTGACCCAAAGACGGGTGGGGGAATTCCCTGCCTATGGAAAACACTGTTCGGGATCAACTGTCCAGGTTGTGGTTTATCGCGCGCCGGTGCTCTGTTGTTGCACGGACGCCTGGTAGAAGCCGCAAGGATGAACTTGCTGGTCTTTCCAGTCGCTGCGGTTTTTAGCTGGAAATTCACGATGGAGATCAGGGTCTTGTACAAGAGTTGCAGTACATTCATACGCCAAAGAGGAGGCCTACGGTGCCCGAGTTAGGAGCAGCAGAGCTAGCACATATCACGAAGGATTTAAGTGACTCCAAGAAGATGATTTTCCAGTCGCAGTATGGGTCAGAAAGGAAAGACAGAGGAACGGCTGTAATCCTCGCGATCTTTTTATATGACCGAATCTGGCTGGGAGATACCGCGATGGGGATCATCAAGTACCTGACGTTAGGCGGGTGCGGAATATGGAGTTTGATTGACCTGTTCACGGCTGGGTCTCGATGTGACGATTACAACCGCCGCAAGGCCAATGAAATCGCTCAGGCACTCCGGCTGAGCAACTAAGTGGATTCGTGAGCTTTCAGCCACGTCATCCCACAAAATAATGCGCCACTGAGAGGCCAGTTTATGTCAAACAAGACAAAGGTGTCCCCTGCGATTTTTGCCGTCAGCATACTCTGTTTTTTTATGCCTTTTGTCGCGGTGTCCTGCAACGGGCAAAGAGTCGCGACCTTCACCGGGGTGCAGTTGGCCACAGGGACGACACTGGAACAACCGCAGATGTTTGGAAGCCCGCAGAAACAGAAAGTAGAGGCTGAGCCTCTGGCTGCGGTGGCAGGACTATGCGCAATTCTTGGTCTCTGCTTCAGCTTTCTTCCGGGCGCCCGTTCTGCCGTCGCGCCGGCCCTTTGCGGTTTCGCCGGGGTGGTCGTCCTTCTTATGCTGAAATCCAAACTGGACGCTGACATCCTGAAGAGCGGCGGTGGAGCGTTTCGACTGGAATACGGGGCAGGATTCACTCTTGCGATCCTGTTATTTATCGCAGGCGTGGGATGGAATATGTATGTTGTCAATCAGGCGGGCAAGGCGGCCCCGCCGTTGCCGCCTGCAAGTCCACCGACGCGGACACAAGCCGCGAATACCGGCGGTTCCGCAAACGCTTGACGCAGCCGCAGGTCCCGCGCGCCCGCCGGTGATGGCGGCAGCCGGCCATTGGAGCTTGTTTGGCAGCACGCGGTTTCCTACCCATTCGATAACGCATTGCGTACGGGCGCGGGCGTGTGGGCTGGAACGGTTCAACCTGTGTCACGCAGCCAATGATGGGCGATCAAAAGGGAGTTTCCATGTTTTGTCCGGAGTGCGGAAGTCAACTTGCGGCAGGCGCGACAGCCTGCGGTAACTGTGGTACGCCATTGAGCGGCGCCGGCGCGGCCCCGTCTGCGATGCCTGCGATTTCCGCGGACCCGGAGCCAGACAGAGTTCTAACCTCCGGAACTCAGCCGGCTGCGGCGACAGGAGAAGACCACACAAACAAACTACCCGACTTAGTGGCAAACACGCTGAGGCTGGTGAAGCAGGTGGCCCAGGACCCCATCTCCGGTCTTTCCACGGCCTTCGAATCGGTATCCAAAAAAGAGGCATTGCAGGTCGCTCTCCTGCTCATTGGCGTAAATGCACTGCTATGCGCCCTGGGGATCAGCGTGGCGATTCGAGGCGTCTGGGGAGGCCCCGGCGCATCAGATTTTGTGGAGATGTTCCTGGCTGCCGTGTTGTGGCCGGCGGCAATCTGGGGCGCCCTGGTACTTGCACGACGGGTTTTTGACGGGCAACGAGGCAGCCTGGAGGGGGACTGCTTTATTACCGCGTTCGCGGTGCTCCCTTCGTCTCTCACCTCTATTACCCTGTTCATATTCGGGGTCAACAACCTGGAACTCCTCGCCGTACCATTCACATTCGCACTGAGCTATTCGGTCTTCGTCCTTTATGCAGGTTGTACCCGGGTTTCCGGCATTCCGCACCGGCGGGCCATTCCCTCGGTGCCACTCATTCTGTTGTTTGCCGGGTTGATCCTGAGGATTCTGGTGGGCGCCGCCTTTTGAGTTGGCCAGGTCATTGCTCTGGGACAACGCCCACGCCAGATAGAAGCGTTTATGTGGCGGCCAGACAAAACCGTGAATCTGGGAACCAGGAAAATCCGTGCCTGGTTGCGTCGAGACCCGTGAAAGACAGAAGCAAGCTGAAAGCTGGCGCACCCCGACCCACAGAGAATATGGGTTCCTTGCCCGTTTGAGCCCGGAACGGTTTCAGAATCGTGCAACTTTGTAATGTGAGAATGTCAATGACCCATGCTTACTTGCGTCCTGCCAAAAAGACGCACTGTCGCTTGCTCTTTGTGGCGGCTTTGCTGGCATTGACAAGGGGTGCACCTCACATCACGGAACCTACCCCGGGGATGAATTGGCTAAGTCCTTATTTTCCGGGGACGAACCAAGGGGAGGAGCATACCCCATCCGGCGATCAAAAACTAAGAATCGCGAGCCGAAGATTAGGAAGGCCGGCAAAGAGTACCAAGGGATTGGCCAGGCGCAGCCCCTCCCCTTTACGGATCGATCTGCAGCACGTCCCAGGCTATACCTCTAATATCAATTGGCGTGATGGTAGTTGAGACGGCGTTGGTGGTGATATCGAAGAAGTCGAGTTCGCCGCCCTGGACCACATAGATCACGTTGCGGGCCGAGATCTGCTGCAGGCCGGTAACGTCAAAGTTCTGGCGGAAGACGGATTCCGTGGGAAACGTGAGGGCCTGGGTGGCAGTATCGAAGATGCTCAGGCAGCCCCGCACCTCGTTGGTCCCGCTAGCGACAGTCGTGCATCCGGCGGCTCCAATATAGAGACGGTTATTGCTGGTAAGCGCCATGCGCTGGTGCAGGCCGTCAGTGATGGCCACGGGAGCTCCAGCAGTGAGCGCGCTGGTGTCAAACACTTGGAGGGTCCCGCACGTCCCGAGTTCTGCCGGACAGGTGAGGCCCGTGGGCAATGTGGCCGGCGTACCGGCAACGAAAAGGCTCTGGCCTTTGAGCAGGCCCACAGTCGCTGCGGCAACAGGAACCGTTACGGCCGACGCGGGATCGGCCAGGTCAAGGCTGGTGACTGCCGCTGCTGTGCCGCCGCACTCCGCGCCGCAACTGAGAATAAGGACCTGAGTTTCGCTCCCATTGAAAAATCCCGTATAAGGCTGATCCAGACCGGGTGCAGAAACGGTGGTGGCCGTGGTGGTGCTGCTCAGGTTGTCAGTGCTGATGACAGCGAACGTATTGCCGTTGGGCGAATCAGAAAACGCCAGAAGGTTGCTGCCCTGCGGGCTCATGACCAGCCGCACGGCGTTGGGCACGGGGATGGTGGCCAGCACATTGCCATTGGTGGTATCAAAGGCCTCCACAAAGCCCGGGTTGCGCATGGCGGCCCAAGCGGTCTTGCCGTCAGGACTGACTGCGATATCGAATGGAATATTGGAGGTGGCGGGCGCAAGGGTGACCTTTTCCGTCGCATTGTCATAGAGGGCAATCGAGTTGGTCGCACTATCAGCAACCACAGTGATGCCGCCGCCAGTCACCATTTTTGCTGCGCCGCTGCCGCCACTGATGGCTTTGGCCGGCACGTCCTTCAGGCCGTCTAAGAGGGTCAGTCCTCCGCTCTGCTGGTTGGTGAGCAGGACCCTCTTGGTCAGCCCGGAAACCTGGTTCTGCGTGCTGCTGCTGTTGTAGCTGCATCCCACGAAGAATCCTGCCAGCACGGCGCCGCAGGCAAAACGAAAAAGCTTTGTTCGAATGCGCAAGTTGAGCCTGAACCTTATGAAATGGAACGGCGATTATAACAGACTAGGCGTAATCGCCTCTTTCAGCAGGAACGCGCCAGGGTGGATTTTGTGCACGGGAATCCGGCCCATTCTTGCTGTATCCTGAATGTCTGGATGCCGACCATGCCTCTTGATCTGCCAAGCCGCCTCAAAAAAGGGCCGCTCCTGTGCGACGGCGCCATGGGCACCCTGCTCTACGCCAAGGGCGTTTTCATCAACAAGTGCTACGACGAACTGAACCTGACGCAGCCGGACCTGATCCGCGGCATTCATCAGGAGTATCTCACCGCCGGCGCGGAAGTCATTGAAACCAACACCTTCGGCGGCAACAGCTTCCGGCTGGCGCGGCACGGGCTGGCGGACAAAGTGCGCGAGGTCAACCTTCGCGGGGCGCAACTGGCGCGCGAGGCGGCGGACAGCTTCAACCAGAAGAAGGGTGGTTCCGCTCTGGTGGCCGGTTCCGTAGGGCCGCTGGGAATCCGCATTGAGCCGCTGGGCAAGACTTCCCGCGAAGAGGCTCGCGAGTCATTCTGCCAGCAGATCGTGGCGCTGGTGGAAGGCGGCGTAGACCTGCTGATGCTGGAGACCTTCGGATACCTGGAAGAGTTGCATCAGGCGATCCTGGCGGCGCGGGAAGTCGCTCCCGAAATCCCGCTGGTGGCCCAGGTGACGATTGACGAAGACGGCAACTGCCTGGATGGCGCCAGCCCAGAGACCTTCACCGCCAAACTGGAAGAGTGGGGCCCGGACGTAATCGGTTGCAACTGCAGCGTGGGCCCGGTGGCCATGCTGGAGGCCATCGAACGTATGCGGCGGATCACGAAGAAGCCGCTGGCCGCGCAGCCCAACGCGGGAATCCCCCGTAGCGTGGAAGGCCGCAACATCTATCTGTGCTCGCCGGAATACATGGCCAGCTATGCTCGCAAGTTTGTGAACGCCGGCGTGACCCTGGTGGGCGGCTGCTGCGGGACCACGCCGGAACACATCAAGGCAATGAAGTCCGCCTTGCGCATGACGGACGCCAAGGGCAGGCCCAACGGGATTGAAGTGATAGCTGAGCGCCGCCGCGAATCGAGCATTGCGCCACCCCCGCTGGCGCAGCGGTCCGGGCTGGGACGCAAGCTGGCGGCGGGAGAGTTTGTCACGCTGGTGGAGATTGTCCCGCCCAAGGGCGTGGATTACCGCAAAGAAGTGGAAGGAGCAAAATTTCTTCAGTCCGCCGGAATTGACGCCATCAACATTCCAGACAGCCCGCGCGCCTCGGCGCGCATGAGCAATCTGGCCTTGTGCACGCTGATACAGCAACAGACCGGAATCGAGACGGTGCTGCACTTCACCTGCCGGGACCGCAACGTCCTGAGCATGCAGTCGGAGCTTCTGGGCTGCTACAGCATCGGGCTGCACAACCTGATCTGCATCACCGGGGATCCGCCCAAGATGGGCAACTACCCTGACGCCACGGCGGTCTTCGATGTGGATGCCATAGGTCTGGTGAACATCGTACACAACCTGAACTTCGGGCTGGACATCGGCGGCAACCCCATCGGCAGCGGGACGCAGTTTGTCATCGGCGTGGGCGCCAACCCGGGAATCGTGAATATCGACGAAGAAATCCACCGCTTTGAATACAAAGTGGAGGCAGGAGCGGACTACGCCGTCACCCAGCCGGTGTTTGATATTGCGCTGCTGGAGCAGTTCCTGCGGCGCATCGAGCACTGCCGCATTCCGGTGCTGGCCGGCATCTGGCCGCTCACCAGCGTGCGCAATGCTGAGTTCATGAAAAACGAGCTTCGTGTTTCCGTGCCCGATGCCATCATCGAGCGCATGGCAGGGGCGCCGAATGCTGAAGCCGCGCGAGCCGAAGGAATTAAGATTGCGCGAGAGATGCTGGGCCAGGTCCGCGGCATGGTCCAGGGCGCGCAGGTGGCGGCCCCGCTGGGGCGCTACTCCTCTGCCATTGACGTACTGGATGGAGAGATCTCGGCTTCAGCGGTCCGGTAATGTCGGTTGTGTGACCGCCAACACAGAAGCGGCGACGGTGTCTTGCTGACAATGAACGATGTCGTGAAACCGAACAGCGGTTTCACGCTGTCCCGATTCTTGCTGATGACGGAGGCGAAAGAAACATGCCCGAACGCCTCAGCCATACTATGTCGCGCCAGGAACCGCCGGACTCGGCCGCATTGCGCGCAGCCCCGGCACCGGTACTCGCGGTAAACCGGCTGGGAATCAGCATCGCCGGCCGGCAAGTCCTGCACGACGTAACCTTCTCTCTGCCGCGCAGGGCAAGCCTCGCCATCATCGGCCCGAACGGCTCCGGCAAAACTCTGCTCCTCAGCGCCCTGCTGGGACTGCTGCCGGCGAGTGGTAGTTTTCAGTGGAGCGCGGGAACCAGGCTCGGTTACGTCCCGCAAAAGGTGGCCGCCGACGTACGCTTGCCTTTGCGCACAGGCGAGTTGCTCCATGCCAAAGCGCGAATTCAACGCCTCCCCGAGGCTGACGTGAAAACCACGGTGGAATGGGCCGGACTGGAGCCTCTGCTTGAACAAAAGGTGGGAACGCTTTCCAGCGGTCAACTCCAGAAAGTCCTGATCGCATTTGCCATGGCTGGCTCGCCGGACGTGCTGCTGGTGGACGAGCCCACGTCCAGCCTGGATGAACTCGCAGAAGAACATATCTTCGAGCTGCTCAACCGCGCGCGCCATGAGCGAGGAATGACCGTCATTCTGGTTTCGCACGACCTTACGCTGGTCCGCGATACCGCTACTCACGTCCTGTGCGTTGGCGGCGGCACGGCGTCTTTTGGGACGGCCGCCGAAATGCTTGTACCGGAGGTCCTTGAGCGCGTTTACCGCCAGCCGGTGGAGTTTCATGAGCATCGGATGGAGCGGCAGGCATGAAAACCAGTGCCAGCCTGGTTTACGAACTTGGCGCGGCTATGCTGGTAGCGGTGGCTGCCGGGCTGGTCGGCGCGTTTGCCCTGCTTAAGCGCATGAGCCTGGCCAGTGATGTGCTTTCCCATCTGGCCCTGCCCGGTATCGGAATTGCCCTGGTATTCCGGCTCAATCCGATCTTGGGCGCGGCCTCCACCTTGCTCGTCGGCACACTGCTGGTCTGGGGCTTGGAAAAAAAAACCGGGATCGCCACAGAAGCCGTCATTGGAGTCGTTTTTGCCGCTTCACTGGCTCTCGGCGCCTTGATCACTCCCGTGGAAGAACTGGAACAGGCGTTGTTCGGCCAGTTACAGCCCATGACCCTCACCGGTTTCATGGCTGCTTCCGCGGCCGCCATCGCGATCACAACCATGCTGCTGCGGCGCAAAGACCGCTTGACTCTGGCGCTCTTCTCGCACGGTCTGGCCTCAACCACTGGTGTCAACGTAAACCGCGTGAACCTGGAATTCCTTCTGTTGTTCAGTTTTACGATCCTGGTTTCTTTAAAGTTCCTGGGCGCGCTGCTGGCGGGTGCGCTGCTGATGATTCCGGCTGCAACCGGACAGAGAATGGCGGCGGGGATGAACAGCTTCCTCAAATACTCCGTGGCAACCAGCGTTGCTTCGGTGGTTGCAGGATTACTGCTGGCATCCAGATTGCCGCACTTGCCTACAGCCGGCCCGGTGATCGTCCTTGCAGCCGCAGCAATTTTTATTTTGGCGTCGCTCTTTGCTCCCAGGCACACATGATGGAAAGAGCGCCACGCACAACGAGGCGCTTTCGAGTCAAATCCAGGCTGCGTTCGCCACTACCCGTAGCCTTCGGTTCGCAGGCTGCAGCCCTCCAGAACGATACCGCAACGAAGCCGCCGCTCGGTCAGCCCGCCAGCTTGCCCTTCTCACCTGCAGCCGCACCCACATGCTCATGAAACCAGCTCGCAGCCACTTTGGCCACTTCTTCCAGCGCGCCGCGTTCTTCGAACAAGTGGGTCGCTCCCGGCACAACGTGCAGCCGTTTGACGCAGCGCAGCCGTTCCAGGGCCTTGCGATTGAGCGCGAGCACCGTGTCATCTTCCCCGCCTACGATCAAGAGGGTCGGCGCCACGACTTGCGGCAACGCTGCTTCTGCCAGGTCAGGACGCCCGCCGCGGGAAACCACCGCCTTTATTCCGCTCTTCAATACGGCGGCGGTGTTCAGCGCGGCTGCGGCCCCGGTGCTGGCGCCGAACAGCCCGATCGGCAAATCGCGCAAATCCGGATCCTTGCCTGCCCAGCGCGCAACCAGCGTGGAACGACTGGAAAGCAGCGGGATATCGAAGCGCAGCTCCATGGTATCCTCATCAATCTTGTGCTCTTCTTCCGTCAGCAGGTCCAGGAGCAGGGTAGCCAATCCACGTTTGTTGAGTTCACCCGCCACGTACCGGTTCCTCGGGCTGAAACGGCTGCTGCCGCTGCCGTGCACGAAAATCACCAACCCGATCGGGTCTTTGGGAACCTGAAGATCGCCGTGGAGAGCTACCTCTTCCAGCGGCACTCGAACCGGTCTGGCTGAGCCTGTCGGCGTACGCAGGGCATTCATAAACACCTCCACGAAACCAGTTTCATCAAGTCCGGGCCGTCCGGGCGGTGAGGAAGATCACAGCCGCGCGTGATTTCTGAATCTGAGCGGAATTCATTGTGAATTCTGGGCCGGCCAACCTGCTCCGAAACTTTTCCAGTCGAAAAAATTCAGAATTGCTTCGGCTTTCCGGCGGTACAATGACGCATGGAGTTTCAAACCTGTGCCTAAATTTGAAGAGTGTCTCCAGCGGTTGGAAAAAATCGTAGACCAGCTCGAGAAAGGCAACGTCCCGCTTGAGCAGGCGCTGGGTCTCTTCGAAGAAGGAATGCAGCTCTCCTCCTCCTGCAGGAAGGAATTGGAGGAAGCGGAAGGCAAGGTGGAAATCCTTTTGAAGCAGAACGGAAAATTGCAGCCTGAGCCACTGGATCAGGCCTCCGCGAAACGGTAGCTCCCCCGCCTGCAGGGCGCCCTGCAGCACAGAAGTACGGCAAAAACACCAGCCAATCGTTTTTGCCCCCAGCCGTAAGGATGTGCTCCATGAAACCCCTCAGTGTCGTTGTCGCTCAAAGTGACCCCAAGTCAGGCGAGTGGCTGGCAAAATCGTTGTACAACCACTTCCGCGTCGTGAACGTGGCCCGCACCGTCGATGAGCTGCGGCGCGCGATTCCCTGGCACCGCGCCGACGTGGCCATCATCGATCTGGAACTGGTGGGCTTTGAAGACGTCCGGCAGATCCGTCTTGAATTCCCTGCCACCACCGTAGTCTGCACACACCGGCTGGCTGACGAAAAGATGTGGACAGAAGCGCTGGCCGCCGGGGCCGCGGATTGCTGTTACAACTCTGATGTCCGGGCCATTGTTCTGGCCGCGAGCCAGACCCAAACCATGTCGCATGCCCACGTGGCATAACAAATCTCCGCGTCGCCTCGCCTATACAACACAGAAGAGGGCGTCACGATACGCCTACTTCTGAAGAACGCTCAATTTCTGTTGCATATTTGCGTGTTCCCTGGTTCCAAAATGGAACGTAATGGAACTCGTTTCTTCAAATTTTCACGCGACTATGTGCTCCTACCGGGCGTAGTATTAATCGGCGTTCGCAGCCCCCTTTCATGCAGCAGGCGGACACCAACTCGGGCCCCGCTCCTCTGCCGCTGTTTCGCGCTGAGGCCATGGCGGCGCGGCAACAGAACGCGCAGGGAGAAATCCTGCTCATACGTCCTTTCTCCCTGGTGTTTCTTTGTTGGATGGGAATCGCCATTGCCGCAACCGCGCTGGGGTTTCTTCTCTTTGGACATGTTACGCAGAGCCGGCGGATTGAAGGGACCATCACGGCTTCCGCCGCGCCCGATCACGCCTCACAGCCAATGGCAGTCTTCAACGTCCGGCGGTCACAGCTCCAGGCACTGGAGCCGGGACGTGATTTGCTCATCCAATGTGCGGCTTGCGCGCACCCGCTTACGGGAAAGATCATCGACATCTCCAAATCCTCTGCGCCTCCCAGTCCCGGTTCCCGCGACCTTTATTCCAAAGTGACCGTAGCGTTGCCGCCTCAGGAACGACTTCAGGCGGGCGCCAGAGTAGAGGCCCAGATTCGGTTGGGCAGAAAATCCCTGCTCGCGTGGCTGTTGGAGAAACCGGAATCGTAAAAGCCAGGCCCAATGCCCTTCCATAAACTGAGATTCGGAAAAACGCTTCCCATGGTCTTCCAGACCGAGGCCGCCGAATGTGGTCTGGCCTGTCTGGCCATGGTGGCCGCCTACCACGGCCTGCGCATCGACCTTCCAACGCTGCGCCAGCGCTTTTCCATGTCGTTGCGGGGCGCAACTCTTGCGCACCTTATACGCCTGGCCGACCGGCTCGGCTTCGCCTGCCGCCCCCTGCGCGTGGAGATGGAAGACATCCCATATCTGCAGGCCCCCTGCATTCTGCATTGGGACATGACGCATTTCGTAGTGCTGAAGCGCGTGACCCGCAAGTACATTTACCTGCACGATCCCGCCCGTGGCGCGCGCCGCCTCACCTGGGCGGAAGCCGGACGCCACTTTACCGGAGTTGCCGCAGAGATTACTCCCACCGCCGGCTTTACGCCGCGCGATGAATCGGGTCCCTTGCGCCTCCGGGACCTCACCGGGCGCGTGGTAGGACTCAAGCGGGCGCTGGCGCAGATCTTCGGCCTGGCTGCGGCGCTGGAAATCTTTTACGTCATCAGCCCTTTGTTCCTTCAGCTCACGGTTGATAAAGTCCTTCGCAGCCGGGACCACAGCCTGCTGTTCACGCTGGGCGTGGGATTCATGCTGCTGGTTTTGCTACAGGCGCTGCTGGGCGGCCTGCGCAGCTGGACCACGCTGTACTTCGGCACCTCGCTCAAGCTGCAGTGGTATGCCAATCTGTTTTCCCATCTGGTGCGGCTTCCGGTTTCGTTTTTTGAGAAACGCTTCTTCGGCGACCTGATGTCGCGCTTTGAAAGCGCGGAAAACATCCAGCGCACGCTGACCAACAACTTCATTGAAGCGCTGCTGGACGGCATCGTATCGGTGGCGGTGCTGGTGGTGATGGTCTTGTACAGTCCCCGGCTGTCTCTGGTCGTCGTCGCCAGCGTGTCGCTTTACGTCGTATTGCGCAACGTGGCGTATCTGCCTTTGCGCTCACAGACGGAAGAGATGATCATGCGCAGCGCGCGCCAGCAGAGCTATTTCCTGGAGACACTGCGAGGCATACGCACCATCAAGGTCTTCGGGCGCGAAGACAGCCGCAAAAGCCGCTGGATGAACCTGCTGGTGGATACCACGAACGCGCAGGTAGCCACGGAAAAACTGAACATTCTCTTCAAATCCGCGAACACCCTGATCTTCGGCCTGCAGTCCGTGCTCGTCGTCTGGCTGGCTGCGACCCTGGTGCTCAATCACTCCTTCACTGTAGGCATGCTGTTCGCCTTTGTCGCATACCAGGAGCTGTTCAAGGCACGCGTCGTAGTCCTGGTCGACCGGCTGTTTGATTTCCGCATGCTTTCCTTGCAGGCGCAGCGGCTGGCGGACATCGCGTTTGCCAAACCGGAACTACTCGCGGATGACCTGCCCTCGGGTGAAACCCGGCAGACTTCCATTGAGATCCAGTCGCTCAGCTTCCGCTACTCTGACGCCGATCCCTGGCTGCTTGAAGACATCAATCTGCGTATTGCCACGGGAGAGTGCGTTGCCATTACCGGCCCCTCAGGCGCCGGCAAATCAACGTTGCTGAAGCTCATGGCGGGCTTGCTGCAGCCGCAACGGGGCGATGTAAGGATCAACGGCCATTCGGTCCAGGCCAGCCGTGCCGCAGTGCTGGGCAAAGTCGGCTTTGTTCTGCAGGATGATTGCCTCTTTGCCGGCTCCATCAGGGAAAATATCGCTTTCGCTTCCGATGAACCTGACATGGATCGCGTGCAGGAATGCTCGCGCCTGGCGTGCCTGCACGAAGAAATCACGGCCATGCCCATGGGCTATGACACGCTGATCGGCGATATGGGAAACGCGCTTTCCGGGGGACAACAGCAGCGGCTTCTGCTGGCGAGGGCGCTTTATCCCCGGCCCGCCATCCTGATCCTGGACGAGGCCACCAGCCATCTCGACGTAGCCACGGAGCAACGCATTGCCGCCATGCTGGCGGAGTTGCACATCACGCGCATTTTCGCCGCACACCGCCCGGACACCGTCGCCATCGCCGGGCGCGTCATCAATCTCACTCGCGCGGGCTCGGTCGTTGAGGTACGCCCGACAACCGGGGCTTCACCCGATTTCGGGCACAGCCCGATCTCCCAAGCTTTGAAAGGAGACCACTATGTCGAAACCTGAACACAACAGAGTGCTCAACCGTCTGGGTGCTCGTGAACTCAGCCCGGAAGAAGTCGATGCCGTAAGCGCAGGCGAGTCCTTCCACACCAACGTCTGCAGCATCGACCCGCTGACCGGAGCCCGGGACGGCGACGCCTGTGCGATCTAGGCTGGAATCTGTCACAGGATCCACGATCGGTAGTCCGGCGTAACGCTGGCGCCGGGCCGCATGGTCACACCAGATTGAAAAGCTTCCTGCTTTATGCAGGCTGCTGTTCGTTATAGACAGGAAAGG
>OBLQ010000483.1_pt1 | contig 15127 bp, 11 predicted proteins | sample 1519881 | NCBI WGS metagenome assembly OBLQ01 (sample SAMN01911456, study PRJEB22533) | soil metagenome | biome: Soil | place: Malaysia | collected 2012-04-30 | depth DG_metagenome m | reverse complement strand
GCCGTCGCGCCGTCTGCGGAAAGACGCGCGATCTCTCTGAAAAGCGCTTCGGACCACATGTCGGGATTTTTCGAGGGCGCGAAGCCGTCGAGAAACCAGGCATTAATCCGCGCTTCGAGCGAGCAAAGGATGTTCATCGCATCGCCAAGCCCGAGGATGAGCGTCACCCCCGGCGCGATGTCGATATGGTGGAGGCCGGCGACCGGCGGCGGCAAACCCTTGCGCAGCCGCGCGGCGTGATCGCCAAGCTCCGGCCAGGCGGCGTGCGCGCGCGCAAGGTCTTCCGCGCGCATCGGGAATTTTTCGATCGACAAATAGACAAGGCGAGCGCCGGGTTTTGATGCGCGCTCCCAAAGCGCCCAAGTCTTGAGGAAATTCAGTCCCGTGCCGAAGCCGAGCTCGCCGATCCAAAAAACGTCGGCGCTTGAGAAACGCGCCGCAAGGTCATTCCCGGCAAGGAAGACATGCTCGACTTCGGCCGCGCCGTCGTCCGAAAAATAAATGTCGTCGAAGTCGCGCGAGCGCGGCGCGCCCGCCGCCCAATCGAGCGCGGCATTTGAGAGACCTTTTCGATTGTCGCCTGCCTCCGTCATGCCGCCGATTTATAGCAAGATCTGTCCGGGGCGAACCGGACTCTCGCCGCAAAAGAAAACGGGACCGCCGGAGGGGGCGGTCCCGCTTCAACGCAAACTCAAACCAACGCTTACTTTTGGGCGAACGGCATGAACTTGCCGAAATCGAACTTGCCGAAATCGACCGGCGCAAAGGCGCCGAAGGATTTCGAGAATGGCTCGAACGACTTCGAAAAGGGCTCGAAAGTTTCGCGCGCCGCTTCGACCGAGGCTTCGGTCAACGCTTTGGCGCGGTCGACGCCGGCTTCGAAGCGCGCGGTCCAGTAATCGCGATGCAGCTCAAGCGCGTCGGCGACCGTGCCGGCGCGGGTGAGGCTGTTGACATAGTCGACCGCTTCGGCCGCTTCCTCGCGGGCCGCGGCGACGAATTCATCGTTGGCCGATTTGAAACGGGTCTGCGCGGCGTCGAAATTCGCGCGGACCTGATCGAGCAATTCCTGCGACTGGTCGCGGAACGCATCCGCGCCGGTCGTGAAGGCGGCGAGGAAAGCGTCGAACTGATCATGGGCGCCATTGGCGGCGGATTTCGCGGTCGTGTCTGTCCCGGCGCCGTTGGTGGCGGGCTTGCGGGCGGCTGTTTTCTTGGCGGCGGTCATTCTGGTCTCCCTGAGCATTGTCATGGGCGCGCCTCAAGAATTTTGTGCGGCGCAGCATGAAACTCAGTTAGGCGTTTTTGTGCACTGCAGCAAGGGCGCAGTTAATCACAGTTTATTTCAAAAAATTACAGTTGCTCAGGAAATAAGCGCTTGCAGCACAGCCCCCGATGCATAGCCGTCCGGCGGAAGGTTCCGGCTCTTTTGCCAAGCGCGCAGCGCCCGCTTGGTGCCGGCCCCAATGACGCCATCGACCGGGCCTGGATCGAAGCCCTTGTCCTTAAGCGCCTGTTGTAGCGCCTTTCTTTCATCGAGCGTCAGCGGCCGGTCGTCCCGCGGCCAGGCCGCCGTCACCATCGGCGTTTCGGCGCCCTTGATGCGCTGGGCGAGCAGGCCGACCGCGAGGGCATAGGCGGTCGAATTATTATAATGAAGGATCGCCTCGAAATTCTGGAAGACGAGGAAGGCCGGCCCCTTCGAGCCGGCCGGCAGCAGAACGCGCGCGCGCAAATTCGGGTCGAATTGCTCGACCAGCTCGCCCGCGAGCGCTGCAACGCCCGACGCTGACCATTCGGCGAGCGCGCGATAGGTGTCGGAATCGGCGAGCGAATAGTCAAAGCCCGCCGGCAAAGTCACCTCGACGCCCCAGGGATCGCCGCTGGCGTAGCGCGAAGCGGCAAGATAATTGGCGGTCGAGGCGAAGATGTCGCCGAGATTTGTCCAGATGTCGCGGTGGCCGTCGCCGTCGGCGTCGACGGCGTAGGCGAGATAGGTCGTCGGCACGAACTGGGTCTGGCCGAGGGCGCCAGCCCACGAGCCCTTGAGCTGCTCGCGCGTCGCATAGCCGTTCTGAATGATTTTCAGCGCGCCGATGAGCTGGGCGCGGCCATAGGCCGATCGGCGGCCCTTCCAGGCGAGCGTCGCGAGCGATTGAATCGCGTCGTAATTGCCGGGCAGCGCGCCGTAAGAAGATTCGATCCCCCATATCGCGACGATCACTTCCGGATCGACGCCATAATCCGCCCCGATCTTCGTCAAGAGCGCCTTGTTTTGATCGAAGGCCTGGCGGCCGTCAGCGACGCGTTTGTCGGAGACAGCGGTGTCGAGATAATCCCAGATCGCGCGCGTGAATTCTGGCTGATTGTCGTTGAGGTCAATGACATGCGGGTCGGCCTTGAGGTCCAGAAAAGCCTTGTCCATCACCGACTTTGAAATGCCGGCGGCGGCCGCCTCGGCCCGAAAGCTTTCAAGCCAGGCGTGGAAATCCGCGGCCCGCGCGTTTGCAGGGCCAAGGGAAAGCCCCGAAATGGCGAGAACCCCCAAAATCGCCACAGCCAAACGCCGCATTGCCGGTCCTTCTTGCTGTCTGTCGCGCTCCGACGATGGCGCCGGCGCCCCTAACGCCGAGTTTAGCCAGTGAAGCGCGGCGGGACTATGGCGAATTGGACGCCGCCTGCGTCAAAAGCTGTCGTCCGAATCGCGACGACTTGTTAAGACTTCCCGTTGCGATCGGCTTGGCGTAGAGCCGCCGCCGATCGGCGCCGCCCCCCGGCGGCGGCTCTTCCGCGTCAAAGGAATGTCCGAATGCGTCAACGTCTCCTTGTTCCGGCCCTCGTTCTCCTCGCCGCCTGCTCCGGGCCGAAAACCGCAACGCCCGAGGCCGCGGCGCCCGAAGCGGCCGCGCCTGCGGCCGCTGCGTCTTATGTCGCGAGCCATGACGCCCTCGTCGCCATGAAGGAGAAATTCGCCGACATCGACATGGACCCGGATGTCTCTTTTCTCTCCGACGAGGACAAAAAGGTCGTCAACCTCCTCAATCAGGCGGCGGATATCATGTCGACGATCTATATGCGCCAGCGCGACGAGGACAATCCGAAATGGCGCGCCGAAATCGCCGCGAGCGATCTCGCCGACAAGGACCTCGTCCTCAAATTGTTCGATCTTAATTTCGGCCCATGGGATTCCCTCGACAGCGACAAACCCTTTTACGGATCGACGCCGCTTCCTGACGGCGCAGGCTTTTATCCGACCGACATGACGCGCGAGGAATTCGAAAAATGGATCGCCGCGCATCCCGAAGACGAGAAGGCGTTCAAGAGTCCCTATACGGTGATCCGCCGCGATGCGAATGGCGGCCTTAAGGCCATTGCGTATTCGGAATATTACAAGGAGCAGCTTGAGCCGGCGGCCGCCCTGTTGCGCGAGGCGGCGCGCATTACGTCGAATGCGTCGCTGAAGAGATTTCTGATACTTCGCGCCGACGCTTTTCTTTCCGACGATTACTACGAGTCGGAGCTCGCCTGGATGGATCTCGACGGGCCGATCGAAGTCGCGATCGGGCCCTATGAGGTCTATACGGACAGGCTCTTCGGCTACAAGACGGCTTTTGAGGCTTTCGTCACGGCAAAGGATCCGAGCGAGAGCGCGGCGGTCGCCAAATACAAAAACTATCTGCACGACATGGAGGCGAACCTTCCGGCTGACGACCGCTACAAGAATTTCAAGCGCGGCGCGGCCTCGCCGATCTCCGTCGCAAGACAGGTGCATGGCGGCGGCGACAACGCCGCCGGCATCCAGATCGTCGCCTTCAATCTGCCGAATGACGAGCGCGTGCGCGAGGCGAAGGGCGCCAAGAAAGTCCTTCTCTCAAATGTTCTCGATGCGAAATTCGAGACCATCTTGCAGCCGATGGCCGAGCATGTGCTCGTTCCCGATCAGGCTGCGCTCCTCGTCAAGAAATATATGGGCCTCAAGACTTTGTTCCATGAACTGTCGCATTCGATGGGCCCCGGAAAACTCGTCATCGACGGGCGCGAGACGACGGTCGGCGCCGAACTCAAGGAGCTTTATTCAGCGGTCGAAGAAGGCAAGGCCGACGTCATGGGCGCCTGGAACATTCTGTACATGATGCAGCGCGGCGAATTGCCAGCCGCCGAGAAGAACAATTTTCTCGCGACCTATTTCGTCGATATCTTCCGCTCGATGCGTTTCGGAACCAATGACGCGCATGGCCGCGGCGCCGCCTTCCAGTATCATTATATCGTCAAGAATGGCGGCGCGGTCTGGGATGCGGACGCCAAGCGCTATCGCCTCGACTTCGCCAAGTTCGAACAGGCGATCAAGAATTTGACGCACGACGTCGTCGTCGTCGAAGGCAATGGCGATTATGACGCCGCGAATAAGTTTCTCGACGACGACGCGGTCACCGACGCAAACGCGCTCGCTGTGATCGCGACCTTGTCCGACATCCCGGTCGATATCGCGCCGCATTACAAGGATAAGATTTAGGGCGCTGTCTCTTTATTCAAGAGAAACAAGGCCATCATCCTGAATCTGCGCCGCGCGGCGCGGCTCGTTCAGGATGATGACGGGTTCTTCCTCTGCTTTCCATGACCCGAAGCGCTAGCGCTTCGCGGTCCGCGCCAGCGTTACTTTCGAGCCCGGCTTGCGGCCGAGCTCGCTTGAAATCCAAACGCTTGTTTCGATAAGCTTGTCGAGATCGACGCCGGTCGCAAAGCCGGAGCGCTCGAGCATGTAGACGACGTCTTCGGACGCGACATTGCCGGAAGCGCCGGCGGCGTAGGGACATCCGCCCAATCCCGACACGGAGGAATCGAAGGTTCTGACGCCTTCTTCGAGGCAGGCATAAATATTGGCGAGCGCCTGGCCGTAAGTGTCGTGGAAATGGCCGGCGAGGGCGGTGATTGGAATGTCGCTTGAGAGCGCCCTCACCAGAGCGCGCGCCTCGGCCGCCGTTCCGACGCCGATCGTGTCGCCAAGCGAGATTTCATAGCAGCCCATTTCGTAGAGCGCGCTCGCCATGCGGGCGACATTCTTGACCGGGACTTTTCCTTCGTAAGGACAGCCGAGAACGCAGGAGACATAGCCTCGCATCTTGACGCCATCACGGCTGGCGGCGTTTGCGACTTCACGAAAGCGCCCAAGGCTTTCTTCTATCGTCGCGTTGATGTTCTTCTTTGAAAATGTCTCGGACGCCGCGCCGAACACCGCGACCATGTCGGCGCCCGCCGCGCGCGCCGCGTCATAGCCTTTGAGATTGGGGGCGAGCACCGGATAGGAAACGTCCGGCGCGCGCTTCAGCGTCGCCATCACCTCGTCGGTCGCCGCCATCTGCGGCACCCATTTCGGCGAGACGAAGGCCCCCGCCTCGACCGTCTTGTTTCCCGCCGCGGCGAGCCGTTCGATCAATTCGACCTTCACCGCGACGGAAAGCGTCTGCTTTTCGTTTTGCAGCCCGTCGCGCGGCCCGACTTCGACGATATTGATGCGGTCAGTCATTGCGTCCTCTGGGCGACGCTATCACCGAGCGCCCCGGCGAAAGCCGGGGCCCAGCGAATAGGAACAATGTCGGGCGAAGCCCGTCTTTTTTGCCTGACTGGATCCCGGCTTTCGCCGGGATGAGCGGGAGGAGAGCTATTCATTCTTTTTCTTCGGCAACGAATCCAATTCGTCAACGCATGGCGCCAGCGCGACCTCGTCGAAGAATTCGACGACCGCGTCCTGCATGCGTATGAACGCGGGGTCCTCGGTCACGCCCGACTCCTTGAAGCACTTCCGGCGCGTTTCCTCATCGGGCCACAGCGCGTAGGACCAATATAGGCCGTCTTTTCCCTTATGCAGCCGCGCGCCCAAAGAGCCGCATTTTTCATGGATCAGCCTCGTTCCCTCGCCCCACGCCGCTTCGAATTGGCGGTCTTTCGCGGGATCGACCCGCCAGCGATAGAGAATGGCGATGGTCATGGAGATCCTGGCGTACTCGCCGACTCACCTATTGCGGCTTGAGGCGGCGCCCAGTGCGTCGACGGCGCCTCCTGCTTCTGCTTTTCAATGATATACGGCTTCCGGAGTTTCAGGAACGGCCCCTCTATGAGCCGGAAGCTCGCAAATCCAGGGATAATCATCAACAAAAACAATGCCGCAGCCCAGAGGGCGGCGACGTAAAAATTCGAAATATCCATGACGTGTCGATTGATGAACGCCGCCGCGCGAAATACGAAAAAGAAATGCAGCAGATAGATCGAGTATGAGTATTCGCCGAGCTTGCCGATCAGCCCGGAGATTCCCTTTCGTGATGGCGAGAATGATCCCTCATACCAGGCGATCGCCATGGCATAGAATGCGCCTTCTACGGTCGGCATCACGATCCACAATGGGCTGGGCGAGGGATAGACGGGCAGTTTGTAAAATCCCCCGCTTATGTCAAAGCCCCAATAAAATGCGCTGAAAAGCAATGCTGCAAACAGCATCAGCCCGTGCCGGCGCGTCATGTAATGCTGATATCTCGCCGCCAGAATGCCGAACATGAACTGATCTATGCGGCCGAAAAGATGCCAATATGCGGCTGTTTGCGCTTCGCCGTTCGTCGCGAAGATAATTGTCCGCAATACCAAGGCCGCAGCAATGATACCTGCGCCGTAAATCGGTTTTTTGTTGACAAGGAGCAGGAGGCCCGGAAGGAGCACATAAAATTGAAACTCAACGGTAATGGACCAGCCGCCATTAGGCAATGTGCTCCTGATGATGCCGGACAGCACGAGAAGCGCATATGAGAGAATATCTTCTTTCGCTAAAGCCTTCTGCACGCCGACGATAAGGAGGACGAGCAGAAGAAGCGGCAGCAGCCGAAGGGCTCTGTTTCGAAAGAATGCGCGGTAGTCGATTTGCCGTCCGTCGAGCAGTTTCGCAAATAGGAAACCGCTAAGCGTCATGAACAGTGCAACGCCCGTATGCCCTTCATCCAGCAAGGCGAGCGGGAAGACCGAAGGGGCGCCTTCAAACGGAACCGGTCGGCCGACATAGCCGTGCATAAAATGCCAGCCGAATACGAGAAACGCCGCGAGCGCGCGGATGTGATCGAGGGCTACGTAATGCACGCCAGAGGAAGATCGCATGGTCGGCTCTCGATTCGCCAGATCTGGCGGCTCAAAGATCCGATAGTGGCGGAAAACTGGTAAAAGCGAGGTATCGAGGGCTGCCTAAAATAAAGAAGGTCACTCCGCCTCTTCGAACTCCACCAAGAGATCGCCGTCTTTCAAACTTTCGTTCGTGCGACTTTTGGCCAGGAGAACGCGAGAACAACGATACCAAGGGTCAGCACGGTCTCAAGCACAACAACGGTCTGAAAGAACAGCGGCGAACCGAAGAAAGTGGCGACATCGATTGCTGTATAGGCCAGCGCGAATACGATATTCGCCCATTTAGCAATTACGCGCGGCAGCAATATGGAAAGGCAGATCATCAATGCCGGGACCGCCAACATGGCTGAAACGCCCAGCAAGGCCGTATCATTCGCCGGCCCAAGCGGCCCCAATTTGCCCGCTGAGATCGATGCAATCGCTCCAGGCAGGTATAAGGAAAAATAATCGTTGTAGACGTAGAGGAACATTAATGATGTCCACATCAACGCCAATTGCACACCGCGCGGCGCGCCGCCTGATCGAAGCGAATTCGGATCATTCATCGCCATCGCCCAGCCCCAAGATTCATCGACAATATAATTAGCAAGCGCATCTTTGTCGATCCCCGAACGCGGTCGGATAATGAATTGCACAACCCTCAGCGATGCGCGCTTTCAAGGGTAGGGAATCCGCCTTGCCGTCAGATGAGCGTTTTCAGTTGGCGCCGGCTTATTTTACCGAACTTCCTCAAACTCCACGAGCAAATCGCCATCCTTCACCTGGTCGCCGGCTTTAAAGCGGAAGGATTTGACGCGCCCGTCATGCGGCGCCTTGATCGCGTGCTCCATCTTCATCGCCTCCATGAGGAGAAGCACGGCGCCGGCGGCGACCGTCTCCCCCGGCGCGGCTTTAAGGAGCGTAACGACGCCCGGCATCGGCGCCGTCAGCGAGCCTTCGGCGGAATGGTGGCCGAGCGCGCCCGACAAGGGATCGGGAAAGCGCGCGTCCCAGAAATCGGCGCCGATCCAGATGCGCGCACCCTCGCCATGGCGCGCGGCCGTTGCAGCGACGACCGCGCCGTCAATCGTAAAGCGCAACGGATCGCCGGGCGGCTCGGGCGTGAAAGAAAAATGCGAAGGCGCGCCGGGGGCTGCGCCTTCGCGGCGAAGCGCGGCCGAGGCTTGCGGCTCGATTGTCGCGTCGACCGCATCGGCGTTTCTGGTCAGCCGCGCGAGCGCCGGTTCGCCGTCGATCTCGATCCAATAGGCGGCCTTCGCCGGCTTGTTGAGGCGAAAACCGGTCAGCGCTTCCCACGGATCGGCGCTGATATCGGTGCGCGCCTCCAGATGACGATGGAAAAGCGCCGCGGCGAGAACGCGTTTGTCGAATGGCGGCCGCGCGAACAGCGCTTCAGAATGCTCTTCGATATAGCGGGTCGAAACGTCGCCTTTCGCAAAGTCGTCATCGACTGACAGCGCATGGAGGAAGCGCGCATTGGTTTCGAGGCCGGCGACGCGCACTTGCGCCAACGCCGCCGCCATGCGCCCCAAAGCTTCCGCGCGCGTCGCGCCCGCGGTGATGATCTTCGCGATCATCGGGTCGTAATAGGGCGTGATGGTCTGGCCTTCTTCGACGCCGGAATCGATGCGCGTCTCTTCTGGCAAAGAAAGCCGCGTCAATGTTCCAATCGACGGCGCGAAATTCTTCTTGGCGTCTTCGGCGTAAAGCCGCGCTTCGAAGGCGTGGCCGCGCTCCTTGATGTCGTCCTGGCGGAGGGGCAATGGCTCGCCCGCGGCGACGCGCAATTGCCATTCGACGAGATCGACGCCGGTGATCGCCTCGGTCACCGGATGCTCGACCTGAAGACGCGTGTTCATCTCCATGAAGAAGACGTTTTCGCCGCCGTCGTAAAGGAACTCGACCGTGCCGGCGCCGCGATAATTGACGGCGCGGCCCGCTTCGACGCCGGCCTTCAAGAGGCGTGCGCGCACATCCGCGGGAAGCTTCGGGGCCGGGGCTTCTTCGATGATCTTCTGGTGGCGGCGCTGCACCGAGCAGTCGCGTTCGAAGAAATGAACGACATTCCCTTTGCCGTCGCCGAAAATCTGCACTTCGACATGGCGCGCGCGCGGCAGATATTTCTCGACGAGGAGTCGCGCGTCGCCGAACGCGGATTTTCCTTCGCGCTGCGCTGCCGCGATCGCTTCGGCGAGATCTTTTTCGGCGGCGACCATGCGCATGCCCTTGCCGCCGCCGCCGGCCGTCGCTTTCAACAGCACCGGGTAGCCGATGCGCTTAGCCTGCTTTTCAAAAGTCTTCAGAGACTGGTCTTCGCCTTGATAGCCGGGCGTCGTCGGCACGCCGGCGCGCTCCATCAGATCCTTCGCCGCCGATTTCGACCCCATGGCGCGGATCGTCTTCGCCGTCGGGCCGATGAAAACTATGTTCGCCGCCTCCAGCGCGTCGGCGAAATCGGCATTTTCCGAAAGAAATCCGTAGCCCGGATGCACGGCTTCCGCGCCTGTCTCTTGCGCCGCTGCGATGATGCGGTCGATTTTGAGATAGCTCTCCGCCGGCGCCGCCCCGCCAATATGAACGGCCTCGTCGCACGTTCTCACATGCGGCGCGCCTTCGTCGGCGTCCGAATAGACGGCGACGGTCCGAACGCGCATCGCCCTTGCGGTTCGCGCGACGCGCACGGCGATCTCGCCGCGATTGGCGATAAGGATTTTCTTGAACAAGGCTATTTCACCCAGCTCGGCTTTCGCTTTTCAAGGAAAGCCGTCATGCCCTCCTTGCCTTCAGCGCTGGCGCGAAGGCGGGCGATCCACGCCGCCGTCTCGTCATGGAGATCGTCCGTAATCGGACGGCCTGCGACGGCGCGGATCAACGCTTTCGCCTCGCCCTGCGCGACCGGCCCGCAGGCGAGGAGATGTTTCAACGCGCCGTCGAGCGTCGCTTCGAGATTAAAGGGCGCGGCAAGCATGTGGACGAGGCCGATGCGCCGCGCGGTATCGGCGTCGATGCGCTCGCCCGTCAGGAAGAAGCGCCGCGCCTGGCGGGGTCCCATCGCCGCGACGACGAAAGGCGAGATCACTGCCGGGATGAGGCCGAGGCGAACTTCGGAGAGTGCGAAAAACGCCTCCTCCGAGGCGATCGCGATGTCGGCTGCGGCGACAAGGCCGACGCCGCCGCCCATCGCCGCGCCATTGACGAGCGCAATCACCGGTTTCGGCGCCGCGTAAATAGCCTCGAGCATTTCGGCGAGGACGCGCGCGCCGGATTTGTTGGCGTTGTCCGAACCTTCGCCCGCCGCGCGCATCATCGAAAGATCGGCGCCAGCGGAGAAAGCGTCGCCCGCGCCGGTCAGCACGATCGCGCGCACCGATTTGTCGGCGCCGAGCGCCGGGATCGCCTCGGCGAGCGCGCCGATCAACGCCTCATTGAAGGCGTTTTTGACTTCGGGCCGGTTCATCGTCAGCCGGGCGACGCCGCGCGCGTCGACGCTCGTCGTAAGTGATTGATCCGCCATACCTTTCCTCTGGGCTTTTCACCCTTTTAGAGGAAAAGCGCGCGCCCCGCCATAAATGTGCAGGGCGCCCGGCTCACCCATTCACGCAAATTGCGGCGAGACGGGCGCGGCGATTGTCAGGCGTTTCGCGTTCTCGACACCTCGAAAGAAGGATTGAGCGTGGTGCCGCCCGCCTTGACGAGAAGCGTCGGCGCGCCCGGCTCATATTTGAACCCGCCAATGCCGACATCATGGGCGCCGCCGCCGCTGATCTGCACATGCAGCCAGACGGGATCGCCCGGGCTCAGCTTCGAATGAGCGAGCTCGAAATGCTTGCAGTCGTACTGAAAGCTCGGATGGTACGTAATATCCATCTTCGGACTCCACACCCATTTGTCGGGAGAGTATTCGCTCGCCTGAGGCTGAATGACATGCGGCGCGCTTTCCCAGAACATTGTGAACCAGCACGCATACATGACCGATCCCCACACCAGGGAGAGCTCGACGCTGCCGACGGTTTGCAGCGTCGCCTCGGCCTGAGGGCCTGGCGCGCCGGACCTGCGCTTGTCGGTCCCGAGCCATTCGGCGGCGGTCTTTGTGAAGGCGTCGCGATGCTTTCCGAGATCTGGAATGCTGCGGAGCGCGTGAAACGACCATTCCGGATGCTGTTTGGCGAGAATGGCGGCGAGCTTGTCAACGCCTACTTCCTGCGCGGCGGCGCGAAGAATGTCCTCATGGGTGCTTTCGCCATTCTTGATAAGCTCGGCTGTTTTCGGCGCCTTATGCTCTTGGGCCAGTTTGATCCCAATTTTTCTTTGTTCCAGGGCGTCGGTATTTGTCGAAGGTTTTTTCATGATGGTCTCCATCGATTGAAAATTTCTCTGTGCGTTTGAAGGCAATCAGAGGCGTTACTGACGGAACCGCAAGAAACGGACGCACGCATGCGCGCGCTAAAGACGGCCGGCGACGGCCGGACCATTCAGCGCGTGAAGTCTCCCCTCTTGAATAACGTTCTAAGTAAAGGCCGATCTGATAGTCGTTATGTTATGAGCTTTATTGCAATCATTCGACCTAATTTATGGGCGCGCAGGCGGCGCCCTGTCAAGCAAACGCACGCGTCTATTTCGGCGCGGCGTTCCCCGCGGCGACGGCGCCGACAAGAAAGGCGGAAAACCATGATGGCATGGCGCTCCCTCAAATTATTTCAACAAACAGACTAATACGTCTTTCGAAAAGCGGAAGATGAGAATGTATAGGCTCGCCGCCGAGAGGAGTTCCTACATCCTGAACACGCCGAATTTCGTCGGCTCGACGGCTGCGTTGAGCGCGGCTGAAATGCAAAGTCCCAGAATATCGCGCGTTTGTGCGGGATCGATGATCCCGTCGTCCCAGCCGCGCGCCGAGGAATAATAGGGCGAGCCCTGACGGTCGTAGTCGGCGCGGATCTTCGCCTTGAATTCTTCTTCGTCCTTCGACGGCCAGTCCTCGCCTTTTTTAAGCCCGTCGCGGCGGACCGTCGCCAAAACACTCGCCGCCTGTTCCCCGCCCATCACCGAGATGCGCGCATTCGGCCACATGAAAAGGAAACGCGGCCCATAGGCGCGCCCGCACATGCCGTAATTGCCGGCGCCGTAAGACCCGCCGACGACGACGGTGAATTTCGGAACGCGCGCCGTTGCGACAGCGGTCACGAGCTTCGCGCCGTCCTTGGCGATGCCGCCGGCTTCGGCGGCGCGGCCCACCATGAAGCCGGTGATGTTCTGCAGAAAGACCAAGGGAACGCCGCGCTGGCAGCAAAGCTCGATGAAATGCGCGCCTTTCAAAGCGCTTTCGGAGAAAAGAATGCCGTTATTGGCGAGCACGCCGACCGGAAAGCCGTGCAGGCGCGCAAAGCCCGTCACCAGGGTCGAGCCATATAGCGGTTTGAACTCATCAAAATCGGAGGCGTCGACCAGGCGGGCGATGATCTCGCGCGCGTCATAAGGCTTTCGCGCATCGGCCTCGACGACGCCATAGATTTCCTCGGCGTCGTAGGCGGGCTCTTTGACGGGCGCCGTTGCAAGGCTTCCGAGCTTTCTCCAGTTGAGGCGCGAGACGATCGCGCGAGCTAACCCTAGCGCGTGATCGTCGTCCTCGGCGAGATGGTCGGCGACGCCCGATTCTCTCGCATGCACGTCGCCGCCGCCCAAATCTTCGGCCGTCACGACTTCGCCGGTCGCAGCTTTAACGAGCGGCGGGCCGCCCAAAAAGATCGTGCCTTGCTTTCTGACGATGATCGCCTCGTCCGACATCGCCGGCACATAGGCGCCGCCCGCTGTGCACGAGCCGTGGACGACGGCGATCTGCGGAATGCCGGCGGCGGAAAGGTTCGCCTGATTGTAGAAGATGCGGCCAAAATCGTCCTTGTCCGGAAAGACCTCGTCCTGCATGGGGAGGAACGCGCCGCCCGATTCGACGAGATAAACGCAGGGCAGCCGGTTCTCGCCGGCGATCTCCTGCGCGCGCAAATGCTTCTTCACCGTCATCGGGTGATAGGTGCCGCCTTTGACCGTCGGGTCATTGGCGACGATCATGCATTCGACATTGTTGATGCGCCCGATCCCGGTGATGATGCCTGCGGCGTTAACGTCGCCCGAATACATCTCCCACGCGGCGAAACCGCCGAGCTCGAGAAAGGGCGCGCCCGGATCGACGAGCCGTTCGATGCGCTCGCGGGCGAGCAATTTGCCGCGCTCCTTGTGGCGATCGGCATAGCGGGGCCCGCCGCCCTCGGCGACTTTTGCGGTGTTGGCTTTGAGCGCCTCGACGAGCTTTCGCATGGCGGCGGCGTTCGCGGCAAAGCCTTCAGAGCGCGTGTCGAGTTTGGACTGGATGCGGGCCATGGCTCCTCGCTTTTAAAGGCTCATCTATCAGAGGGTTGCGCCAAATTGGAAGCCGTCATCCCGTGCGCAGCGCGGCATGCAATGACGCGCTGCAGACACGGGACCCAAACAGCCGCGCCCTCAGGGCGAGCGGCCTCTGGGTCCCGCATCTGCGCAGCAGCACTTTCGTGCTGCAGCGCGCGCGGGATGACGTCCTCAGGCGCTTACTTTCTCGAGCGCCGCGCGGAACGCCGCCGGCAAGGGCGTCGGCCGCCTTGTCTCGCGGTCGACATAGACATGGACGAAATGGCCTTCAGCGGCAGGCGCCTCGGCGCCTTCTTTGAAAATCGCGATTTCATAGCGCACGGAGGAATTGCCGATCTTCGCAACGCGCAGCGCGCCTTCGAGCCTCTCAGGGAAAGAGAGCGGCGCGAAATAGCGGCATCCCGTTTCGACGACGAGGCCGATGACCGCGCCTTTGTGGATGTCGAGCGCGCCGGCGGCGCTGTTCGAGGGTCTTTCCGCCGGCTGGGGAAAACTGGTGAAGCTGCCGAGAGTGTACGGCGGCCGTTATGGACTTTCCTCCAAGGAGTTCACCCCGGCGATGGTCAAAGCTACCCTTGATAACCTCGCCCACCCCGCGCCCAAGAATCATTTCACCGTAGGCATCACCGATGACGTTTCCCACACCAGCGTTCCGTGGGACCCCGAGTTCTCGACCGAGCCCGACACGGTCATCCGCGCGATGTTCTACGGCCTGGGAGCAGACGGGACCGTGGGCGCCAACAAGAACTCGATCAAGATCATCGGCGAAGAGACGCCGAATTTCGCCCAGGGCTATTTTGTCTACGATTCGAAGAAATCAGGCTCGATGACGGTCTCGCATTTAAGGTTCGGCCCCGAACCGATCCGCTCGACTTACCTCATCAGCAAATCCAACTTCGTAGCCTGTCATCAACCGGTATTCCTCGATCGCTATGACATGGTTAGCAATCTCGTTCCGGCCGGCACATTCCTGCTAAATACGCCCTTCTCGAAAGACGATGTTTGGCCGCAACTGCCGACTCCCGTGCAACAAGCGCTCATCGACAAGAAAGCGCGGTTCTATGTGATCGATGCCACCAAAGTGGCGCGCGACAGCGGCATGGGGGGGCGCATTAACACCATCATGCAGGTCTGCTTCTTTGCTCTCTCGGGCGTGCTGCCCAGCCCAAAAACGAAGCGATTGACGCCATCAAAGAGTCGAAAAACCTACGGCAAGAAGGGCGAAGAAATCGTCCAGAAGAACCTTAAGGCGGTGGATGACACACTCTCCAATCTCTACGAGGTTCAGGTCCCCGATAAAGTTAATGGCGCCGGTGGATTTGTCCCCGCCATCAGCCCTGCGGCCCCCGAATACGTCCGTACTGTCCTGGGCAAGCTCGCCGCGGGTCGCGGCGACGAGTTGCCGGTCAGCGCCTTCGCTTGCGACGGTTCGTTTCCAACCGCGACCGCGCAGTATGAGAAGCGCAACCTGGCGCTCGAGATTCCTGTTTGGGACCCCGCGGTCTGCATCCAGTGCATGAAATGCGTCGCCATCTGTCCGCATGCCACCATCCGCGCCAAGGTCTAT
>OBLQ010000482.1_pt1 | contig 15146 bp, 8 predicted proteins | sample 1519881 | NCBI WGS metagenome assembly OBLQ01 (sample SAMN01911456, study PRJEB22533) | soil metagenome | biome: Soil | place: Malaysia | collected 2012-04-30 | depth DG_metagenome m | reverse complement strand
GAGAAGCGTTGCTGGCTCCGGAGGGTTGGTTCTGGTTGCTGTTGAAGAGTTCCTTGCTTAGGTCCGTCGCGTCGTATGCATGCAATACGCCTGTACAACTGGTCGAGCTGGTGCAGTTCTGTATAGCCCAGACGATGCCGTTTGACGTTCCGTTAGCCGAAACGCTCGGCGAAGTTCCACGATATGGGAACGTCGCTGGGCTCCGGGATGAAGCTGGCGTAACGAGCTGCGCGTTCTGGAACGGAAACGCCCTCAGGTTGTCGTTAACCGCGCCATAATAGAGCGTGTTGTTAAAAAAGGCAGGCATCGAGAAAATACAGCTGCCCGTCACGCATGAGAAGGCGGCAGGTACCTCCTGATAGATGTTGTCCGTGCTCGAATTGAACTTCCCCATGTTTGTTCGATCCACGACGTAGATTCTCGCGTCCTTCCCTGCAGCGACCGCAAGCTGCCACGTTCTGTTTGCATTGTCCGTCATGTCCACGAGAACCACGGCGCCACCGGAGCTTAAGTCCCAATCGTTTCCCGACTCACTCACCGTATCGTGCATATTGAAGTAGTCGGCTACCTTTAAAGGTGGAGTGCCCCCGGTCGAGAGTTTCAAGAACGCGTTGCCGTAATCTCCATCTATTGGAAATCCATTTGTATCGAAGTTGGCGGAATTGGGGTTAAAGGAGCCATTGCCAACCGTAAGGTATATATTCCCCGACGAATCGGCAGCCGGGCCGCCGCCCGACATCCAAATCGCGCCACGGTCGCCGTTCGGAGTGATGTTGAGCACACTCGCCTGCTGCAGCGTCGACTTGCTGTAGCCCATGATCCAACCGGTGTACGGATCCTGGTCGCACTGGGAAGCCCAGGAGGTGTAAATCACACCGTTCAGCAGCAGCAAGGAGGGGCGTTCCTTATATTGATGCGGATCGAAAGTGACGAACTGTCCCGCATGTCCCGGCTTCTCGAACGTGGCGCTGATCGTTATGGGGCTGCCGGTCTGCTCCGCGCCGGTCGTGAGGTCGAGGGCATGCAACCGATGGAAATATGAACTGCTATTCTTGGACATCGCCACGACAAAGATAGTTCCGTGCGGTCCCTGGGTGGGATCGATCACCGGTGTGGCAGTGATCCCAATTTCGGGTTCCACTTGATCGCAGGGGCCAACGTCGCTGGGGCCACCATTGCTGGCCGCCACCGTCGTTTCGCCGGAGCCGAGCATAGACTTCTTCCACAGCTGGACGAACGTATCCGCGTCGAAGGCATAAACCGAATCGTGCTCGGTGGCGACGAACACGACATTGCGGACCGTCCCACCTACATTCAGACTGCCGACGTAGAGAGGCTCTGCATCCACCAAGCCGTCGACGGCCATCGTCCCGATCTTCCCAAACTTCGCCGAATTCACGTTGGCCGTCGTGAGAATGGTTTCGTTCGGGTTGACCCCCGTGCGGGCGTTGTCGTTGTGATAGGTGAGGACCGAGACGGTGCTGGGCGGCGGCGCGGGATTGACGGTCAGGGTCGCAGAATTGCTCGTCACGCTGCCGGCAGAATTGCTCACGACAACGCGAAAGGTTGACCCACTATCGGATGTTGTAGTCGCTGGCGTGGTGTAGCTTGCGGAAGTGGCCCCGGAGATATTTGTCGTGCCCTTTTGCCACTGGTAGCTCAGCGGCGCGGTCCCCGTAGCGACCACCGTGAACGTCGCCGTCTGGCCCGCCGTCACCGTCTGATTGGAAGGATGTGAAGTGATCGTCGGAGCGACCGTTCCGCCCGGATCATTCCCAGGAGTTCCACTCGCGCAACCCCCGAGCCCTAGTGAGAACAGCGCCGCGAGGAGGAGCGTCGAGGTGAGGGCGGATTTCGGTGCCAGAGTTCCTGGAAAGGGATCGCTCAGACCTTGGCGATTGGAAAGGGGTCCGGTCCTTTGATTCTGATTGCAGTCGCTTACGGTAGTTTCTAATTCGTGAATATGGCGATTAGACGCGGAATGGGTGAGTCCCGACCGGTGGATCGAGGGGAGCCTCCGAAGAAGTGACAGCCCGCCCCAGTAGCAGCCCGCAGTTGACCCGCTCGCTCGTTCACGCATGGCCCCTTCCTTCTTAGAGGCACGACCGGCGGGTCGTCGTGCGCTCCCATAGTAGCTCAGCCAGAGTCCAATGCAAGAGGTTGTTCGTGTGCAAGGTGCCCAAAGATGGGTCACTCGCTTCGGTTTCGCCGCGCGCCTCTGCGCACGTCGCTAGGCGGATTCGGCGGGACTGCGCTCTGGGCGGGTGGCCGCGCGCGCAGCGGATCGGCGACGTTCCATCAACCACGCCCCGAGTCTCCAAGCAAGCAGGATTCCCACAAAAAACGCGTATCGCAGCGGCCTGCGAACATCGGACTTGACGAGCCAATAGAAATGGATCACGCCGGCGACTGCGGTCAGATAGATCGCCCGATGCAACCACTGCCAGCGCCTGCCACCGAGGCGGCGAATCCACCCGGAGGTCGAAGTGATGGCCAAGGGAATCAGGAGCACGAATCCGGTGAAGCCCACGGTGATAAACGGCCGCTTGAGGACGTCTTTCCACATGGCGCTCCAAACGAAATAGTGATCGAGCCAAATCCACGTGGTGAAGTGCAGGCAGACGTAAAAGAACGCGAAAAGCCCGAACATGCGGCGAAATCGGATGAGTTGTGGAAGGCGCAAGATTTTCCGCAGAGGGCTGATAGCTAGCGTGACGACCAGGAAACGCAGGGTCCAGTCGCCCGTTCGGTGGGTGATGTATTTGACAGGATCTGCCGAGAGGTCATAGTTGAATCCGCGCCAAACGAGATCGGCAAGCGGCAAGAGGCAGAGCAGAAAGAGCGCCGCTTTCGTCCATTTGCTCGTCAGGATTGAGTTCACGCAAAACGTCTCGTTCAGAAATTCTTGCGCAGGTCCATGCCGCTATAAAGGCTTGCGACCTGATCGGCGTAGCCATTGAACATCAAGGTCTTGATCCGGCGATTGAACAAGCCGAACCCAGGCCCTATGCGACGCTCGGTCGCCTGGCTCCAGCGCGGATGATCGACCTGGGGATTCACGTTCGAATAAAAGCCATATTCATTGGGGGCGTAGAGGTTCCAGGTGGTCGGCGGCTGGTTCTTGACAAAGCGAATCTTCACCAGTGACTTGATACTCTTGAATCCGTACTTCCAGGGAATCACCATGCGCACCGGGGCCCCGTCCTGATTCGGCAGCGTCTCGCCGTACATGCCCACGCAGAGAAGAGCCAGCGGGTGCATGGCCTCGTCGATGCGCAGGCCTTCCACGTAGGGTAGCTGGATGCCTGAACTCGCTCCCCAGGGCATCTGCCTGGGATCGTAATAGCTCTGAAAGGCGACGTATCGGGCCTTCGGTGTCGGCTCTACTAGCTTGGCCAAGGCGCTGAAGGAGTACCCAATCCAGGGCACGACGATGGACCAGGCTTCAACGCAGCGATGACGGTAGATGCGCTCCTCGAGCGCCACCAGTTTCAAGATTTCGTCCATGGTGAACTTGCGCGGCTTGGCGACTTCCCCTTCCACGGAAACGCTCCAAGGGGAGGTTTGAAAATTCTTGGCGTTGTTGGCAGGGTCGCTCTTGTCCGTGCCGAACTCGTAAAAGTTATTGTAATGGGTCGTCTTATCGATGGGTGTCTCGGGCTCGGTGGTGCTTCCCGGCCATTTCTTGAGTCCGTGCAGTGGCACTGGAACCGAGCCGGTGCCGGCGGCCGAAACAAGCCGCGGGAGATATTTCCAGCCTTCGACGGCCGCCCCCGTGGCCAAAAGCCCCAGCAGGAAATTCCGCCGACCCATATAGAGACGCTTCGGCGTGACATCGGCATAGGTCAAATCCGGGCGGCGTTTGATCAGCATGGCAACTCCCAGGCAATTTTTCGAACGATTGTGCCCTATCTCTAAGGAAATTGGATGCGAGAATCCGTCGAAGGGACCAAGAAATAACCGTACGTTTTCATTCCAGAGTCCCGTTTTCAACCTTCACGCGTTTGTTCTCGTCCGCACTCTTGCGACGTTGAACGGCGTAATGGCGCACGGGATTTCTGGGCAAAGCCCTTGAGTCCTGCTAAACCGGTTCTGGAGGGTGCTTTGCATTTTCTCCGCAAACTTTTGCGTACTGCACCGCCGAAATCGACGAAGCCCGCTGATTCCGGGGCATTTAGAGCGCCGCCTTGTGGAGGATGAATTGCTGCGGGGCGGGCGGGGTAGTGCGCGCGGGTGTGCCTTTGCGCTAGAGACTTACTAGGCTCCGTGTGACGACGTGCACGCCTGATGTAAGGAGGCACTTCCGTGTCCCTGCCGCGCCATGCTCGCTTCAGCTTGCGAGTCACCGCCGTCTTCTCCTTGCTCTTCGGTTTACATCTCGGCCCACCGCTTCGCGCACAGTCGTCGGCTAGCTGGGCTGTCGGCGCTGGCAACTGGAGCACGGGCACAAACTGGGACTGCCAGTGCGTGCCGAGCGGCAATGTAATAGCGTACCTCAACAACGGAGACGTCACTTTGGACATCTCGGTCTCGGTGAACTCGCTCTTGGGAACCGGAACTTTGAACATGAGCGGGACATCGCTTACAGCGAGCCCGGCTGGGCTCGGCGTCTCTCTCGGGACGCTGCAGATGGACAATGGGGCCTCGATGAACGCACCTGGTGTCCTGGTTGTGACGCTCGTGATGGCCGATTCGTCGATCTCGGCCCCGGTTTCTGTTAACAACTCCGCCTCCCTTTCCAACAGCCAGTTGGATTCCCTCGGCCTGGAGGGGCAACTTACCGCGTCCAATAGCATCATTAACGGCGGTTCGGGCTTGGGGACCACATCGCTCGTACTTACGCAGCAAAGCTCCATCACGCACTCAACGGTCACTGGGGGTCTCAACATCGAACTGGGCGGAACGCTCGCGGTCGATCAGAACTCTGTTATCAACATACCGGTGGATACAAGCGGAGTCACGATCGGATCCGGCTCCATGACCCTGCAAGGAGCCTCGCAGCTCAATTTGAATTTTGGACTGTTGACGATGAGTTCGCCTCAAGGTGCGAGTTCGCTCACGCTCGATGGCGCGGGAACGGCAATCAATCTGAGTAACAATGGGATCGACCTGCTGGGCTTCGGCAGTGCAACCCTGACTGTTCAAAACCACGCCTCCATCAACAGCCAAGGAGACACTGAACTGCTTGTGGGCTCTCCCATCCCGGGTTTGGGGTTCGGTGGAACCTCGAATGTCGTAGTCAAGGAAGGGGGCACCGTATCTCTTGGCACCGTCCGCGTCACAGGGACCTTCGGCATACCCAGTACGTTAGACGTCACTGACTCAGGTTCCCAGGTGACGATCACCAACGGCCTGGAGGTTTCCGGCGGCACGGTGATAATCGAGAACCAGGCCAATCTATCGGCGGATCTGATTGGCATCGGGTCGCTCGATGTTACGGATGAAGGCGCCGTCATCGTCGACACGGGAGGCAAGTTGACCCTCGATGGCAGCAGCTCCTCCCAGAATCTCGCAGTGGGCTCGACAGGCCGGGGCACGCTGACGATACAGAACGGGGGAAGTGGTTCCGGCATTCAATCACTGGTGATTGGAGACCAACCGGGATCGTTCGGCACGATGACGATTACCGGTGCGGGCAACGGTGGAGTAGGTTCGTCTTGGGAGAATGCCGGCACTCTCTATGTGGGATACGCGGGCACCGGCACTCTGAATGTGAACAACCTCGGTGAGCTGAAAGCCGATGGCGTTCCTCCCGGAGGCGGCAATCTCGCTGCAGTGATAGGGGTACTAGGAGGCAGCACAGGTACGGCAATCGTGAACGGCGGTACTTGGACGCTCGGCGGGTCGCTGCAAGTTGGTGCGAGCGGAAATGGAACGCTCACGATCGCGACCGACCTTCAAGGTGCCGCTAGCAGTTCAAGCTTGGTTCAAAGCCTAGACACGGTTGTTGGCGTAGAGGACGGGTCCACGGGAACTGTGACGGTGAGCGGCGATGGCGCCAAATGGGAGAATGCCGGCAATTTGACCGTAGGTTCGTCGGGAAAGGGCAGCCTGACGATTTCCAATCGTGGCCAGGTCAATGACGCAAATGCCGTGATAGCAGCGGAGCAACCGAGTACGGCCCCACCTTTCGGCGCAGCTTCTTCCGTGACCGTGACAGGTGACGGCTCGCAGTGGAACAACTCCGGCAACTTAACCATCGGCATCAATGGAAATGCCGGTCTAACGATATCGGATGGTGGGCACGTAACCGACACGGACGGCACGATTGGTTCCGGCATCAGCGGCGAGAGCAACGTCACGGTGACGAATTTCAACTCTCTTTGGCAGAATTCGGGGCAGCTTTTGGTTGGCGTCGGAGGTAAAGGCACTCTAACGATATCGAATCAGGGTGAGGTGGCGGCCGGGTCGGCCGTAGTGGGCTCTGGAGGCCTCGAGGGTTCCATTGATGTGACGACCGGCGGCAATTTGAACGTGAACGGTGCTCTAAGCGTCGGCGACGTGGGGACAGGCACGGTTACAGTCGAGAATGGCGGACAGGTTCGAAGCGGCAACGGACAGATTGGTGGTTCGGCGGGACAGGGTACCGTGAACGTTATTGGCCCGGGCTCGTCATGGCAAGTCGGCGGAGGCGCTGGAACCGTGGCTGTTGGTTCGAGCAGCGCTGCTGGCGCCCTATACGTGCAGCAGGGGGGAGAAGTGGCTGCCGGACAGGTAATCGTGAATCCCACCGGCACGCTGAACGCTCAGGGCGGCCTCATCACCGGCGACGTGGTGAACAACGGGGGAATGGTCACCCCGGGCGACGCCACCGGCACAATGACGATCACAGGAAACTACATCCAGCACTCCGGCACGTTGCTGATGGAAATCGACGGTGCGAGCGCGGGTGAATTCGACCAACTCGATGTCTCTGGCCTTGCGGAGTTCGACGGCGGAGTCATAGACATCGTGTTTGGTAACGGGTTTCAACCCACCGACGGAGATAGTTTCGATCTGATTCTGGCTGCCCTTGGACTGACAGACGCAGGCGTGACGGTGGACGTGCAGGGCCTCGCCGACGGGCTTCGGTTTGCCTATGCATTCGGACCCAACGGCCTTGGCGTCTCCTTCGAAGGACTAGCGCCACCGCCGCCGACCCAGACCCCCGAGCCCCCATCGATGTTCTTGCTTGTCAGCGGCTTGGCTGCGGTGCTAGGCTCCCGTCTCAAATTGTCTCGGAAGAACTTGCGGACATGACAACTCTCAAGAGTCTTGCGATTCTGCTTGTCGGAATTGCGCTAGGATTCGTGGGCGGCTTGGCCGTGCGCCATCTCGTGACGCACGACCGCGTTCAGCTCAATACCCCGTATCAGGCAGTCCTGCTCGATAACGGACAGGTTTACTATGGGAAGCTCCAAGGCCCTGAAACTCCCTTCCCCATTCTTACCGACGTGTACTACATCCAAAACAGGGTTGACCCCCAGACAAAGGCCGTGAGCAACGTCCTCGTGCGCCGGGGCAAGGAGTGGCACGCTCCGGACCGCATGATCTTGAACGCCCGCCATGTCGTTCTCATCGAACCCGTGGGCCCCGGCTCGCAAGTGGCGAAGTTCATCGAGGAATTCAACAAGAACAACTGAATCGGCTTCGATACGATCAGTGGCTCGGATCCGCACCGAGCGTGTGGCTCGGGGTATTGGCGGCGAGCGGACAGGACGCGGCGCGTCCGGTCACTTGGCTTTGAGCTCTTCGAGCAGAGCGGCGCGCAGGCGCTCCTGATGTTCGGGCTGGAGTTTCGCCCCGCCGGAAGTAAGGTAAAAGACGTCGATGGCCATCTGGCCCTCAGTTTCGATGAGGGCAATCTCGATGTTGCAATTCTGCCGGGCGAATTGCGAGCTGATGCGGTAGAGAAGGCCCGGCTGGTCCTGGGTGATGATTTCAAACAGCGTGCTGTGCTCCGAGCAGGCATCGTCGATTTCCACGCGCGTCTCGATCTTGACCTTCGGCGCGACATTCTTCTGCGAGCGCAGCCGGTCATGGAGCATGCGATCGAGGTCCGCCTTCTCCAGCAAGACATCGTGAATGCTCTTCTTGAAGCGCTCCCATTCGGGCAGGTTCAATTCGAGAGTCCGAAAGCGGTCCGTAAAGAAAAAGGTGTCCACCACGACGCCGGCCGCGTTGGAGAAGGCTGCCGCCTTCACGATATTCATGCCCCAAGCCGCAAGGGCCCCGGCGGTCCGGGCGAAAAGGAAGGGGCGGTCCGGAGTGACCAGGGTGAGCTCGTACCAGTGCCGGCCGCGGGTCAACTCGAGCTGCACGGGATCCTGGTTGAGGCGGCTGGCCATCTCCACGTGGCGGATCACGTCGCTGGCGGTCTGCGTGCGCAGGTAGCGACGCGGCAATCCGTCGAGAAAGCTTTCAAGCTTTTTCCCGGCAGCCGGAGCCAGGGTGCGGAGGTGAGTCATCACCTCTTCATCGACATCGACGTGCAGCCGTTCGTCCATGCTGCGCATCATGAGATTCGCAGTGCCGATATAGAGCTGCCAGATGTTCTCGGCCTTCCAGGGGGTGAGAGCCTCCGGGTTGACGGCCTTGATGTCCGCGTAAGTAAGCAGGCAGAGCATCTTCAGGCGCTCGGGCGTGCCCATTTTGTCGGCGAACTGGCGAATGGTTTCCGGATCGAAGATATCGCGGCGCAGCGCGTTGCTCAATTCGAGGTGGCGCTCGATCAGAAAGAGGACCGTCTCGCGGTCCGGCGCGTCCAACCCGAGGCGCGCGAGGCAGTTTCCCGCGATCTCGAGGCTGGCGGGAATATGTCCGTCCGACGCCGCCCCTTTTCCCGTGTCGTGCAGCAGCAGAGCCAAGTAGAGCAGGTCGGGCTGCTCGAGTTCGTCGAGAATCTCGGCATAACGCTGGTCCCACTTGGACGGCGACTTTCGCAGATCGTGAAGGTTTTCGATGGTGACGAAGGTGTGCTCGTCGACGGTGAAGCGGTGCGAATAGTCGCGGATAACGAGCGAGTCGATCACCTCGAATTCCGGCAGCAGCAGCGTGAGCAGGCGCAACGAGTGCATGGCGCGCAGCGCGTCCGCCGCATGCGGCCCCATCAAGATTTCCTGCAAATAGTGCCAGAGCTCGACGCCCTGGGGCGGAGCGGCGGCCAGCGCCGGCAAAGCCTCCTCGATCTGGTGTTCGATGGCCGAGCTGAGGGCCAAGCCGTGGCGCGCCATGAACCGAAACAGACGCAGCGGAAGCCCGGGATCGGCAAGCGCATCCTCGCGCTGCAAGAAGATTCGGCCGTCAACCACCGCAAACTCCGAGTTCGAAAGCCGCGAGCGCAAATTTTGAAATTGGCGGTAGAGCGAGGGCCGCGCCGCAGGAAATTCATCGAGAAGTTGTGCTGCGACGCGATGAATCAGGCGCGCGTGGCTGAAATAGATTCGCATCCAGTCTGAGGCCGTAAGGGAAGCGGCGTCCGACACGCCAATTTTCTGATCGGCCGCTTCATCCTGGGCAATCCAGGCGAGCGTGTTGTCGTCGCGGCCGTGGCGGTAGTGCAGAAAGCAGCGCGCGGACGTGAGGAAACCGAGGGCCGCGTCGAATTTATCGTGAAGCCAAGGCGGCAGCAGGGTCTTTTCATCCGGCCAGCGGCTGTTTTCCTCGATGGCCGCGATGAGCGCGAGCCAGCAGGCGAGGTTGTAATCGCGGAGTCCTCCGGGACCATCCTTGACGTTGGGTTCGAGGTGAAACACCGTGTTGCCAAACTTGTTGTAGCGGCTGTGAGTGAGATCTGTGAGGCGCTGGACGATGGAATGCGACTCGCGCGCCACGAGCTTGGGAATGACGTGGTCGTGCAGGCGAGCGAAAACGCTGCGGTCACCGGCGAGATAGCGGCAATCGAGGAGCGAGATGGCGAACTCGACGTTGTTGGGATCGAATCTCTCACATTCGCTCAGCGTTCGGGTGGCGGGACTCAACTTCAGACGGAGATCCCACAACTCCTGGGAAAAGCTCCGAATGCGGTCCTTCAAACCGCGCTCGCTGCCTCCGCCGGCATGAAGAAACAGAACGTCGATATCTGAATACGGGAAAAGCCAACGGCGGCCGAATCCTCCGAGAGCCACGAGCGCAACATTCTTGGGCTCTCCGGCATCGGGCGAAATCCATTTTCTCCAAAGGCTGAGGGCCAGGAACTCTACAAGCGCCGTGCGGCCGTGGACGACGGAGCGGCCGTCACCGGTCGTGGAAAATTCTTGCTGAATGCGTGCTGATCCCGCCGCATAGTTGTCGCGCAGTTCGTGGTGCTCCGCGGGTTTTGTGGACATGCTTCTCTACCAATAAGTTTATCCTATGCCGGGCCTGGCGCGGCGGCTTTCCTTCCCGAAGAGGCCCGCTGTCGTCGATGTGGCAGGAATTGCCGGGAGCCCGTTAGAGCGCGCTTTCGCCGCGCTCCTCGTTGCGGATCCGGATGGCGTCGTCGATCTTGGTCAGGAAAATCTTGCCGTCACCGATTTTGCCGGTGCGCGCCGCGGTGACGATTGCGTGAACAGCCTTTTCCACCATGTCCTCCGCGAGAACCAACTCGATCTTGATCTTGGGGATCAGATCGACCGTATATTCGCGGCCGCGATAGAATTCCGTATGACCTTTCTGGCGACCATGTCCGCGCGCCTCTAGTACGGTCATGCCCTCGACGCCGATTTCATGCAGCGCGTCCTTGACTGAATCCAGCTTCGACGTTTGGATAATCGCTTCGACTTTTGTCATTGCTCTTCTCGATTCTCCGGGCTGCTATCCACGACCCGACTAGGCTACGGCAAAACCGGATGGACTGCTACGCCGACGTCTCCCAGTAGTACCCTTCCTCGCCATGCTGCGAAAGATCGAGGCCCTGGGTCTCGTGGTCCTCCGAGACACGGAGGCCAATTACCAGGTCCACGAGCTTTAGGATGATCAGCGTACCCACGATCGCCAAAAACCACGCTATCGCAACACCCACGCACTGATTCAACATCTGGTGTCCGTTCCCTTCGAGCATGCCGGAAGCCTGCACCGTACCGGTGGCGTCTTTGAAGATCGGGTTGATGGCGCTCGAGGCAAAGATTCCTGTAAGCAATGCGCCGATCGTGCCGCCAGCGCCGTGCACGCCGAAAGCATCCAGGGAATCATCATAGCCGAAGCGCGACTTGACCGCCGTCACCATCCAGAAGCAGAAGGCTCCGGCGATCAAGCCGATCACGAGCGCGGCCATCGGAGTTACGAACCCGGCTGCGGGCGTAATCGCCACCAGGCCAGCGACCGACCCGGAAATGGCGCCCAGCGCGCTCGGCTTTCCCCGCGTGATCCACTCCGCCGCCGTCCATCCGACGACGGCTGCCGCCGCGCCAAAATGCGTGGCCACGAAAGCGCTCGTCGCCAGCGTGCCCGCCGCCAGCGCGCTTCCGGCGTTGAACCCGAACCAGCCTACCCACAGTAGACAGGCGCCAATGAAGCTGAGCACGACGCTATGCGGCGGCATGTTCTGCTTCGGGTATCCCAGGCGCTTGCCGAGATACAACGCGCATACCAGCGCCGAGACGCCGGAAGTGACGTGCACAACTGTGCCGCCGGCAAAGTCGAGCGTCGGGAACCGGCCGCCTGCTGCCGCGTTGAGCAAACCCCCTTTGCCCCACACCATGTGCGCCATCGGGTCGTAGACGATCAGCGACCACAGGGTCAAGAAAACGAGCATCGCGCTGAATTTCATCCGCTCCGCGAAGGCCCCGGTGATCAGCGCCGGAGTGATGATCGCGAACATCAGTTGGTACACCATGAACGTCTGGTTCGGGATCGTGGCCGCGTAGTCCGGATCGGGCTGCACACCGACGCCGTGCAGGAAAAGGTTGTGGAACCCCCCGATGAAACTGTGCCCCGGTCCAAAGGCCAGGCTGTAGCCGACAATCGCCCACAGCACCGTGATGACAGCCATCATGCCGAAGCTCTGCATCATCGTCCCGAGCACGTTCTTCTTTCGCACGAGTCCGCCATAGAACAGTGCGAGCCCCGGCCCCGTCATAAACAGCACCAGTGCCGCGCTCACCATCATCCAGGCGTTGTCTGCCGACTGCTTCGCTTCTGCGGCGGCTTGCTCGACGGCGGCGAGCCGGTCGACGCTAATTTCCGGAGCCACCCACATGGCGGCAGTAGGCGCGATGCTCGCGGGCGCCCGAGCAAAGAGCATCGCGGGAGTGCAACAGAAAAAAGAGAGTAGGATCGCCAATCGGCGAATCAGATGTTTGTTCATGGAAGCCCAACCATCTTCCGACTTGCCGAGAAGCGTTTCCCTGTCATCGCTCCCGGTCCTACGGCTTAGTAGCCTGTCAGACGATGAGATTGATTGACCGCTGCCGGCAGCAAGCCAGCCAGCCGCCGCGCATTATACACGCATCCCAGCATCTTGCGATGATAGAGAAACGCAAACCGAAACGACTGACTTGAGACAACTTATGTTTCGTTCATTCTTTTGGTTCCAGTGCAATCGTCCCTCATCGATGCCCGTCAGCGCAGGGGCACCCGGCGCGGCGCCGCAACGAAAACCGGGCCGGGCGCGTCCAACAGACTGTTCGCAGGCGCGATGCGGGTGTAGGCTACGGTACGCGAGGCAAGCTTCCGATGCGCCTCGCCGGGTCTTGCGCACCTGCGATCCGGATGGTGCCGGGGGATTTCCATGGCTAACATCAAGAAGCTGCATGTGAACGGAACCTCCTACGCGATCGACGCGGACCCGCAAACCAGCCTTCTCGCCGTGTTGAGGGAACAGCTCGATCTCACCGGGAGCAAGTACGGATGCGGCGAAGGGCAGTGTGGCGCCTGCACCGTGCTCATCGACGGCAAAGCACGCCGGTCGTGCGTCACTTCCATCGGCTCGGTGGCCTCCCGGCGGATTCTCACCATCGAAGGTCTCGAAAGAAAGGGGCGGCTGCATCCCGTACAGGAAGCGTTTCTCGCGGAAGGCGCGATGCAGTGCGCCTACTGCGCTTCTGGCATGATCCTGTCCGCCGTGGCGCTGCTGGAAGCAAATCGCAACCCTTCGGAACCGGAAATTTCGAAGGCCATGGAGGGAAACATCTGCCGGTGTGGAATCTACCCCCGCATCGTGGCGGCCATTCGCCGGGCCGCGCAGGGCCCCCAGGAGTCGCGACGATGACCCAAGATTCGAATGTCCCTGTCTCGGTGGAACCGGAGCGCTACGAGTTTCGCGCGGCGTCCGCGCACTATTTCGAATTGCAGCGTCGCGATTTTTTCAAGTTCCTCGGCGCCGGCATCCTGGTCGCCTGCGTGCTGAAAGACGCGCCGGCCTCTCAGGAATCCGGCGCGCGCGCGCCGCAATTCGGAGAATCTCTGCCGAAAGAAATCTCCGCGTGGCTGCACATCGGAGAGAGCGGCGTTGTAACCGTCTACACGGGCAAAGTCGAAATCGGTCAGAATATTCGCACGTCGCTCAGCCAGGCCGTGGCAGAAGAGCTTCGCGTCCCGCTGGACGCGATCCGTCTGATCATGGGAGATACGCAGCTCACTCCGTTCGATATGGGCACCTTCGGCAGCCGCACCACACCTACTATGAACCTGCAGCTCCGGAAGGCCTCCGCTGCAGCGCGCGACATCCTCGTGGGCCTGGCGGCCCAGAAATGGAATGTCGACCGACAGCGCTTGACGGCATCGGCTGGCCGAATCACGGATCCCGAGACAAAGCGCACCGTCAAATACGCAGCTCTCATCCGGGGGCAGCGGTTGACGGAGACGATCCCTGCGGAAGATCCGCTCGTTCCCGCCTCGCAATGGACCGTGGAAGGCCAATCCGTGCCCAAAGTGGACGGGCGCGAGTTCGTTACAGGAAGACATCGTTATCCCTCGGATCAGGCTCTGCCGGGCATGCTCTACGGGAAAGTTCTGCGGCCTCCCTCGTTCGGCGCAACGCTGGTTTCCGTCGAACTGCCGCCTGCCTATGCGATGAAAGGCGTAACAGTGGTGCAGGACGGCGATTTCATCGGCGTGGCGGCTGCGAGCGAGGACCTCGCGTCGCGCGCCCTGGCTTCGATCCATGCCAAATGGAACGAGCAACGGCAACCGTCGAGCGACGGGTTGTTCGATTATCTGAAAGACAACCCGGTCGAGTTGAAGGGATTCGAGGGCGCCTCTAGCTTTGAGGCCGGGTCAGTTGACGCAGGCATGGCCTCCGCCGATCATCGCCTGCAACGGAGTTACACCGTCTCCTACATCGCGCACGCCCCGCTCGAACCTCGCGCCGCGTTGGCGCAATGGTCCGGGAATTCTCTGACCGTATGGACCGGCACGCAGCGGCCCTTTGCCGTGCGAACCGAACTCGCGCAGGCTTTCCGCATTCCCGAGGATCGCGTCCGCGTCCTGATGCCGGACATGGGTTCGGGCTACGGCGGAAAACACACGGGCGAATGCGCCGTGGAGGCCGCTCGTTTGGCGCGCGCGGCCAACCAGCCGGTGAAGGTCGTATGGACCCGCGAAGAGGAGTTCACCTGGGCGTATTTCCGTCCTGCCGGGGTGATCGACATGCGCGGCGGAGTGCGCGGCGATGGTGCGATCACCGCGTGGGATTTCGTGAATTACAATTCCGGCGCCGCCGGAATTCGTACTTTCTACGACATCCCCAACCAGCGCATCGTATTTCAGCCCACGCGGTATCCTCTGCGGCAAGGCTCGTACCGCGGGCTGGCGGCGACTGCAAATCACTTCGCGCGCGAGTCGTTTATGGACGAGTTGGCGCATGCCGTGAAGATGGATCCTCTCGAGTTTCGCCTCCGGAATCTGAAGAACGACCGGCTGCGCGCCGTGTTTCAAGCTGCCGCGAAGAAATTCGGCTGGGGGAACTCCAAAGCCGGGTCCGACCGGGGGGTCGGCATCGCCGGGGGATTTGAAAAGGGCGGCAACGTGGCAACGTGTGCCGAAGTCGCGGTGGACCGCTCGAGCGGCGCCGTGCAGATCGCCCGCGTCGTCACCGCCTTCGAGTGTGGTGCCGTCGTGAATCCCGACCAACTGCTGAATCAGGTCCAGGGAGCCAACGTCATGGGCCTGGGGGGCGCGCTTTTCGAGGCCGTCGAGTTTGACAACGGCCGCATTCTGAATCCCCGGTTCTCACGATATCGCGTCCC
>OBLQ010000481.1_pt1 | contig 15157 bp, 13 predicted proteins | sample 1519881 | NCBI WGS metagenome assembly OBLQ01 (sample SAMN01911456, study PRJEB22533) | soil metagenome | biome: Soil | place: Malaysia | collected 2012-04-30 | depth DG_metagenome m | reverse complement strand
AAACCGTACCCCCGCCGAGCCGCGTTCGATGTCGCGCGACACGCCGCCGGTTTGGCGTTCGAGGTGAAAGCGAAGCGACAATCCATGCAGGTGTTGAAACACATTGAGCGCCACGCGCCGAATCGAGCGTTGCAATACCTTGACAAAAACCACATCCCGCAATTCCCCAAAGAGCGAGTTGCCGAGCCGCAGCAGACCGTAGGCGGCGAACAGGAATACCGGCAACGTCAGCAGCGCCTGCTTCTGTTCAAAGGAGTCGATGATCTGTTTCAGTACCAGCGGAACGCTGACGTTTGCCACCTTCGCCGCCGCCAGAAAAACGAGTGCGAGAACGACGCGCACGCGGAACTCCATCAAATAGGGCAATAGCGTCTTGATGGTCTGCCAGTCGTGGCGGCCGCTGGGGGGTTTACCGTAGTGGGTCAAACGCACGGAGGAGTGTGTCGATAGCTCTTGTGCGTATTCTACTCGGAGCGGAGCGCGGATGCGCGTCGGGGCGGGGTGACCGGTCGCTCCGACGACCGCGCCGGTCGCGGCTTTCAGTGCTTACGGGGGTTGCCAGATGCCGGAGGCCGGTCAGGTTCGGCAGGAGGCGATAGACGGGCTCCCCCTAGCGCCGACGATCAGTCATTCAGAAACGTCACGCAACATCTCTTCGCCGATCCAGTTCCGCAAGAACCCCGCCGCACGACCGGCCGCGTGTTCCGGATCGATCCATTCGCATAGTCCTTCACAGATGCGTTCGAAGCGGTCGCCGCGCAACAACGCGTCCAGGGCATACGCTTCGTCGACTTCGAGCGATCGAAAAAAAGTATCCAACCCCTGGCGCCAGACAAGCCAGGGAATCAGGTGCTCAGCTTGTTCGGGCTCCGGCAGGGTTTCCGCGCCGGAGTCAGCGGCTTTCCAGATTGCGGGCGCGTTCCACCGCATATCTAGCCGCTGCACCGATGCGCGTGCGTGGAACGCGAGCCGTGGCCAGGCCTGAGGATCGACCGTACTCATGTCTTCTACCGTGAGCACCGGATCATCGCCCGCATCGAACGCGGTCGTCAGGGCCCAATCGAACGCGGCGAGTTCGGCAAGGAGCGGGCTCTCGCAATAAGGTGATGCCTCTTTCAAAAAATCCGCCATGTGCTGGCCGAAGTAGCGTACTGAATAGTGCGACGATGGACACGCTTCGATATAGGCAAAAGCGAGTTTGCGAAACTCATCGGACCCAACGTGTGCGAGCAATGCGACGAAATCGGTTTCGAGCGCTTCGAGCAGGCGCAGCTTGTAGGCTTCAGCGTAGACTTCCAGGCGTTGCACGGCATTGATGTTGCCGGCGTCAACGACGAGATCGACGGCGCCGTTCGGCGCTCCCAGAAGATACGCCTGGAACTCGCCTTGCACTTTATCGAGCGCTGTCATCGTACGGCGGCGGTAGCGGTTGGGCGTTCACTACCGATGATTGGCGCCGCAATCGCGCGCGCCTGATCGAGTTCCGCGAGCAGCTCTTCAAGCGGCGGGATGTTGTCGTCGCGCTCGATCATGGTGGATATGGGACCGAAACGTTTCACCGCCGCTTCATAGAGCTCCCATACCGGATCAACGATAGGTTCGTCGTGCGTATCGATGATGTGCGTATCGAGGTTCCGATGTCCGGCCAGGTGGAACTGTTGCACGCGTTCGCGTGGCACGCCTTCCAGATATTCGACCGGATCAAACCCGTGATTGAAGCTGCTCACGTAGATGTTGTTGACGTCCAGCAAGATCAAACAATCCGCCCGCTCGACAACGGCGCTCAAGAATTCCCACTCGCTCAGGCCCGAGTCTTTATAGGTCAGGTAACTCGATACGTTTTCGATCAGAATCTGCCGCCCCAGGTAGTCCTGTACATGGGCGATGCGATCGGCCACGTGCTCTATTGCTTCTTCGGTATACGGCAGCGGCAGGAGGTCGTGCATGTTTTTGTCATGCACACCGGTCCAGCAGAGGTGGTCGGAGATCCATACCGGTTCCGCGCGTACAGCAAGTTGTTTCAGATCTTTGAGGTAGTCTTGGTTGAGCGGATCGGTCGATCCTATCGACAGCGACACACCATGCATGACGATCGGATAGTGGTTGCGTATCCGGTCGAGGAAGTGCAGCGGCTTCCCGCCCGGCACCATGTAGTTTTCGGAAATGATTTCAAACCAGTCGACGAGCGGTTTGGTATCGAGAATCGTCTGGTAATGAGCAATGCGTAACCCTAACCCGAAGCCGAGATAGGGACGGGATGCCGAATTAGCGTGCGTCATTTAGAAAACTAAGGGCGCCCGCCACGCGGGCGCCCCGCGAACGGCTTTAGCCCTTCTTCTCGGCCTTGCCGCCTTTAGCAGAACATTCCTTCGCAGACAGAACGAGCATGCCCTGGCCCTTGCAGGAGTTCTGGCCCTTGCAGGAGCTGGACGCCGTGGCGCAATCGCTCTGGCCCTTACAGGCGTTGACGCCGAGGCAGTGAACTTTGGCCATCTCTTTGCTGTGCTGGGCGGCAAAGGCGGGGTTCGAAATAGCGGTGGCAAACAAGCCGGCGGCCGCGGTGGCGATGGCAAAACCGGCGATCTTCTTCGTGGTCAGCATTGATATCTCCAGATGTAGTTGTTGAGGTACATGCATGTACGTGTTTAGTCGATGCCCGGATGCGAACCTTACTGCCGGGTACCCCGCAACGTCGGCGCGATCGGGAATCGTCACGGTTTGACCGGATGCCGCAGGTAGTTTCCCCCCGGATGGCCTCACCGTCGCCGGATACTACCGCAGCGCCAAAGACGAGTGAACTGACTTGGTTACACAGGACGGCCGTCGGTCGGACTGACGAAAACGCCTGTAACGGGCCGTCCCGAGTGTACCGTATACCTTGCTGTCAACAGGGAAATGGGCAGCGAGTCGCCCACGATCAATGCACAAGTTTCTTGTACTTGATCCGATGCGGTTGTTCGGCGTCGTCTCCGAGCCTGCGCTTTCGGTCTGCCTCGTAGTCGGCATAGTTGCCTTCGAACCAAACCGTTTGGCTATCGCCCTCGAATGCGAGGATGTGGGTCGCGATGCGATCCAGAAACCAGCGATCGTGGGAAATGATGACGGCGCAGCCGCCGAAGTCGAGCAGTGCCTCTTCGAGTGCACGCAGAGTATCGACGTCGAGGTCGTTGGTTGGTTCGTCGAGCAACAGGAGGTTGGCACCGCTCTTGAGAAGCTTCGCCAGGTGCACACGATTGCGCTCGCCGCCGGAGAGATCTTTCACAAACTTTTGCTGGTCGTTTCCACGGAAATTGAAGCGCCCGCAATAGGCACGCGAGGGAACTTCGCGTTTGCCGAGCAGAATGTTGTCGTGACCGCCCGAGATTTCTTCCCATACGGTCTTGCTGCCGTCGAGCGCGTCGCGCGATTGATCGACATAGGCAAGTTGTACGGTCGGGCCGATGCGAAGCGTGCCGGCGTCGGGCTTTTCTTGGCCGGCGATCATGCGAAACAACGTGGTCTTGCCCGCGCCGTTGGGACCGATCACGCCGACGATACCGCCACGCGGAAGATTGAAAGTCAGTTTGTCGAACAGCAGGCGGTCGCCGAAGCTCTTGCCCAATGCATTCGCCTCGACCACGAGGTCGCCGAGCCGCGGTCCGGGCGGTATGAAGATCTCTTTGGTTTCGTTTCGGGCCTGATACTCCTGCGACGCCAGTTCTTCGTAGCGGGCCAGACGCGCCTTGCTCTTGGCGTGCCGGCCTTTGGGGTTTTGGCGGACCCACTCGAGTTCCTCTTTCATTGCCCTCGTGCGTGCGGTCTGCTGCTTTTCTTCAATTTCGAGGCGCTTTTCCTTTTGTTCCAGCCAGGACGAGTAGTTGCCTTTCCACGGAATTCCATGGCCACGGTCTAGTTCAAGAATCCATCCGGCGACGTTGTCGAGAAAATAGCGATCGTGGGTTACCGCCACGACGGTGCCGGAATACTCCTGAAGGAAACGTTCGAGCCACGCAACCGACTCGGCGTCAAGGTGGTTGGTCGGTTCGTCGAGCAGGAGCATGTCCGGCTGCGATAACAACAGGCGGCAGAGTGCGACGCGGCGGCGTTCGCCGCCAGAGAGTTTGTTCACTTCTGCATCCCATGGCGGCAGGCGGAGCGCGTCGGCGGCGATTTCGAGTTTTCGTTCCAGCTCCCACGCACCGGCCGCATCGATTTTCTCCTGCAGTGCGGCCTGCCTTTCGAGAAGCTTGTTCATTTCCTCGTCCGACATCGGTTCACCGAACTTCATCGAGATGTCGTTGAAATCATCGAGCAGTTTTTTGGTGGCGGCGACGGCTTCCTCGACGTTGCCCCGCACATCCTTTGCCGGGTCGAGCTGCGGTTCTTGGGGAAGGAATCCGATATGAATACCGGGTTGCGGCCGGGCTTCTCCTTCGTGATTGGTATCGCCCCCCGCCATGATTCGTAGCAGGGTCGATTTACCGGACCCGTTCAGACCGAGCACGCCGATCTTGGCGCCGGGGAAAAAGGACAGCGAGATGTCCCGCAAGATCTCGCGCTTCGGAGGCACGATCTTGGAGACGCGATGCATCGTAAAAATATATTGACCGGACATGACTGTCTGGAATCCACGTACTGCGAGATGGGAGAAGCGGGGGAGATTAGCGGCTTTTGCCGGCGCTTGCCACTGTCCACTGCGGCGAGGCTTCGGAGGAAATCGTGGTCTCGTCGGAGAAGGCGTAATTCAGATCCGAATCGGCTTCCTGAAAGTAGTGTCCTTGCACGTAGTCGATGCCGAAGTTCCAAAGCACCGATAGCGCTTCGGCCGACTCGATGCTCTTGGCGATCGTTTTTTTGCCCATGGCCTTGGCGACCTCAACCACCGCCTTGAGCGATGTTTGCGCGACGGGATCGCCGGCAAGATTGCGAACCAGCGCAGCATCGAGCTTCAGATACTCAATTGGCGGGTCTCGGAGCTTCGTGGTGGCACCGAGAGCACGCCCGTAATTGTCGATACAGAAGCTGCAGCCGATCTTCTTCGACGCGCGCATGAACGCGGCCGTTGCCTCGGAATGCTTGGTAAGGGCGACCTCGTCGATTTCGAATATGACGTGTTCGCCGCTCAGTTTGGTTTCATGTAACACCTGCTGCGCGGAGACGATGAGTTCGACGTCTCGCAGCGCGCCCACCGAGATATTCACGAAGAACTTGACGTCTCGTTGTTGGCGGTGCAGCTCGGCGAGCGCGTGGATCGAGTGTCTCACCACCCACCGGTCGATCAACACCGCCTGACCGGACGATTCAGCATGTGGGAAGAACTGCGCCGCGGGTATCAGCTTGCCGTCGTCTCCGACCATTCGTACCAGCACCTCGAAGTACTCGCCGGCATCGCCGTGCAGATTTACGACCGGTTGGTAGATCAGGCGGAAGGATTCGCGCTCGATCGCCGTGCGTACGCGCTCGGGCCAATCGATGTTGTCCGGTTTCGGGACGGTTGTGAGGTTTGCTTTGGCGGTGCTTGTCCCCGGCCCGCGCCGTTGCGAACCGGCGACGGAGTGTCTCGACTTGGACTCGTGATCCGATCCGACGTTGGCGGTGGCCGACGCAGCGAGCGCGGCGACGAGCGCCTGCGCGTTTTCGTATTCCACATCGACCGCTCGACTACCGACGCGGCAGTCGCACTTTCCGGTCTCCGTGCCGTCTCCGAGCGGCAAGTTCGATACCGCTTTTTCGGCGGCGGCCGCGATTTCCGGCAGTTTCAGCGCCGGCGTGTCCGGAAGCAGCGCGACAAACTCGCGGTCTCCCCAGCGCGCGAGCAGCGCCCGTGGGCCGATCGCCTCGCGCAATCCGCGCGTGACGGTCAGCAAAAAGCGATCGACGGTGGCCTGTCCGAGGTCTCGACCGGCCTGTCGCAGTTCACCCAGGTCGAGGTGCACCAGTCCCTGGGTTACTCCGTTTGCGCGTGCGGCTTCGATCGCTTGGTCGAGAACCTGGGTGAAGTAAGTGCGGTTATAGATTCCGGTCAGCGGGTCGTGCTGATTCATGTACTGCAGCTTCGTTTCTACCGCCTTGCGCTTGGAAACATCCGTCACCAGTACCTGGGTGCATGCCTCGCCGTTCATGGAGATCGGGGAGAAACTGAACTCCGCATGGAAGGAGGCGCCGTCCTTGCGGACCGCGAGGAACTCCGTGGGCGCCGCCGACGGCTCGTCGCTTTTGCGGATGAACTGCTTGAATCGCGGATGATCACCCTTGTCGATCAAGTTCATTACCGGCACACCTTCAAGATCGGTGGCGGCCTCGTATCCGAACAGGTCGAGATAGGCTTTGTTCGCGTCGATATGCATGCCCTCGTGGATGTAGCCGATGGCTTCGCGTGCGCCGTCGACCACCGCGCGGTGTTTGTCCTGGATTTCCTTTAATGCTTTCGCCGTCGCTCGGTGTTCCGCTCGTTCGGCCGCCACGGCAAGCTCGCGTTCGAGCGCTGGCAACAGGCGCGCCATTTGATTTTTCAGTATGACGTCGCGCGCGCCCGCGCGCATTAGCGAGGCAATCTCGGCATCCGGTATCGCGCGCGTCACGACGATGACTGGGACATCGACGCGCGCGTGGCGCAGCGTGTCCAGCACCGTGTTGGCGTTGAAGCGCGAGAGCGAAAGCTCCGTCAAGACGGCGTCCCAGCCGCCTTTTTCGGTGGCGGCGTGAAGACCGGCCAAGTCGTGCACGCGTTGCGACTTCAGCAGATAGCCGCCTTTACGCAATGCCGATAGGGTGAGCTCGGCATCGTCCGGCGACGGGTCAACGATTAGCAGGCGTAGTACTTTGGTTTCCAAACAGACCTCGGCCGCGAAGCAGCGGGCACGGACCGCAAATCAAAGATCAAACCTTATTGGCCAGCCGCGCAAAGAGCAGCCCACACGCGGAACACCGAAGATCAGGTGGCCAGCGTTCGTGACTGTCCTTCGTGGCTAGAACCGCCGTGCCGGATCGATTATCGATTTTGCTAACCGGCGCGGTCGATTACTCCCTAAAGAAGTGTAGACCGCGATAGGGGGGTATGCCGGGCGGGTCAGCCCTCAGGGCCGGGGTAACAGGAATTCCAGGAGCGCTTTCTGCGAATGTAGGCGGTTCTCCGCTTCGTCCCAGACGGCGCTCTGGGGACCGTCTATGACATCGGCGGTAACCTCGTGCCCCCGGTAGGCCGGAAGGCAGTGCAGGAAGATTGCATCCTTTTTGGCGGCGGCCATCAGTTTTGCGTCGACGCGGTAGGGGGTAAAGGCACGAATCCGCGCCTCTTTTTCGTCCTCTTGCCCCATGCTGGCCCAGGTGTCCGTGACAACGGCATCGGCGTCTTTGGCTGCTTCCTTCGGATCTGAATGGAGGCTCACCGCGTCACCGCATTCGGCCAGAACCGCCGCGTCGGGTCGGTATGCCTCAGGGGACGCAACCCGCAGCACGAAGCCGAGGCGCGCTGCCGCCTGCATCCACGAATGGCACACATTATTGCCGTCGCCGATCCACGCAATGACGCGGTCGCGAATAGCACCGCGCCGCTCAACGTAAGTCTGAATATCCGCGAGTAGCTGGCACGGGTGATGGCGGTCGGTCAGTGCATTAATGATTGGCACGCGTGAGTGTGCGGCGAAACGCTCTACCACTTCGTGACGATTCGCGCGGATAACGATGACATCGACCATCCGCGACATGACGCGCGCGGTATCCTCGACCGGCTCGCCGCGATCGAGTTGCAGGTCACGCGGGGACAGAAACATGCTGGAGCCGCCGAGTTGCGCCATGCCCGTTTCGAAAGATACACGGGTGCGCGTCGATGACTTTTCGAAAATCATCGCCATCACTTTCCCGGTTAGCGGAGTATGTTGTCGGCCGAGCCGCTGCATCTGTTTCAGCTCGGCCGCCCGGTCGAGTAAAGACTTCAATTCGGCCGAGGAAAGGTCGGCCAGCGTCAGAAAATGACGGATGGTCACGGCGCGGTCAGAAAGGCGCGAATGCTTTCGCCGACAACCGACACGATACGATCGGCATCAGTTTCGCTGATGACGAGCGGAGGTAACAAACGTACAACCTTTTCGGCGGTTACGTTTACGAGCACGCCGCGTTCGAGTGCCAATGACTTCACGTCGGCGCACGGGCGGTTGAGTTCAATACCGATCATGAGGCCTTTCCCGCGAACCTCGACCACCCCGTCGACACCCTCGAGTTGCGACCTCAGTCCATTGAGTACGCGCTGGCCGAGAACGGCAGCCCGCTCGTGATATTTTCCAGTGCTGAGATGCTCGATCACTGCGAGCGCCGCGCGGCAGGCGAGCGGATTGCCGCCGAAAGTTGAGCCGTGATTTCCCGGCTGAAACAGGCGCGCCGCTTCTCCCTGCGCAAGGCAAGCGCCGATCGGCACGCCGTTGCCAAGCGACTTGGCGAGAGTCATCACGTCCGGTCGAGCCTGTTCGTGTTGGTAGGCAAACCAACGGCCGGTGCGGCACAAGCCGGTTTGAATTTCGTCGAGAATCAGCAGCCAGCCGCGTTCGGTACAAAGCGCGCGCAACGCCGCGAGATAGCCCGGGGATGGAATAACGATGCCGCCTTCGCCTAAAACCGGTTCGACCAGGACCGCGACCACATCCGCGTTGTTGTCGCCGACCTGGCGTATGGCGTCGACGTCATTATAGGGAACGCGATTAAAGCCGCCGACGAGGGGTTCAAATCCCGCGTGGATCTTGCGATTGCCAGTGGCCGAGAGCGTTGCCAGCGTGCGACCGTGAAAACTGCCTTCGGTAACAACGATGGTCGGGTTGCGGAGCTTCTTATTGTGGCCGTGTAGTCGCGCCAGCTTTATCGCCGCTTCGTTCGCTTCAGCGCCGGAGTTCCCGAAAAAGACGGTGTCCATGTCGGCAACGGCACACAAGCGTTCGCCCAGGCGTTCCTGCAGCTCGACCTGATAGAGGTTCGAGGTATGCACCAAGGTTTTAGCCTGATCGCAGAGCGCTTCGGCCACACCCGGATGCGCATGCCCGAGACCGCATACCGCAACACCCGCTACCGCATCGAGATATTTCCGTCCCTGCGTGTCCCAGAGGTAGGCACCGTCACCGCGAGCGAATGCGACCGGTTGGCGTGCGTATGTTTGCATCAGGTGAGTCATTTCATTCCATGCATATACAAAAGAATAAAGGCACCCCGCACCCAAAATCGTCTCGGACGCACGCGGCGCTTAGAGCGGCCGACGGCGACTTTGGGTGCAAGGCGCCATCCTCTGGAAAACGCGAAATTCTAGTCCTTCTCATCGGTAACGCAAGCCGGCTCGAACCAACGAAAAAGCCCGGCCGAGGCCGGGCTTCGATGGCGCCAACCGCGGCGCCCTTTAGAAAACGCGGGGTAGACCGTGCGCGTTGGTGACCATGAAAAAGAGCATGGGCAGCGACAACATGGTGTTCGTACGCGATGCCAGGAACGCGACCCGGCCAGCCTTGGCCTTGGCAGCGTCGTCAGCCGGGACCATGCCCAGCAACTTTTTCTGGTTTGGCCAGATCAGCACCCACACGTTGAACAACATAATCGTACCGAGCCATGCACCGATACCGATCGGAGCAGCGGTGCCGCGAAGCAGGAAGGCGTTGCCGAAACCGATGCCGGAGCGTTCCAGGTAATAGGCGCCGGAAAGCCACGTAACGAGCGCCGCCCAACGAAACCACAACAGCGCTCGCGGCGCGACGTGCTTCGTGATACCGGCCGCTGTGCCATCGGCCTTGGCGGCGGCAAGCGCCGCGCCCTGCACGGCATTGAAGTAGTAAAGCAGGCCGATCCAGGTGATGCCCGCCAGGATATGCAGCCACCGATCAATGATGAGTTCCATGTTTCCCCCGTACAGCGTTGTTCGTGTTCGTTTCGGATTGACGGTTAGCGCAGGAAATTGACGGCAAATACATACAGTATGACGAGCAGCACCAACCCCGAGATGATGGTTCCCCACAGGGAGTCGAGCGGATTTTTCATCGGTAATTCCTCGCGCGCGTTGAACGTTGAAGTGTGAATTTCTCGTCACATGACTTGAGCGGAGCGGTAAGCCTAAGGTACAACTTTCGGCATTTCAAGCCATGTTGGCGCGCACGGCGTGTGTGATTGAGCATCCGCGAAAGCGCCGCCATGGCTCCGCATCGCCGCCGCGCATCGGCGTGGCGACTGGTGTGCGAACGTGGTGCAATACGGCACCGCTACCAGACCAATAATTTCACGCCAGGAGGCGCGTCATGCATAGACCCATCAGAACTATTCTCGGAGTACTCATCGCGCTCGGCGTTCTTGTCGCCTGTTCGAAAACGGAGGAGACCGGCGGCACGTTGAACAAGATAAAACAGAGCGGGGTCGTCTCGCTCGGACATCGCGAGTCCTCGATTCCGTTTTCGTACTATGACGACAAGCAGCAGGTCGTCGGTTATTCGCAGGAGATTGCGCTGAAGATCGTCGATGCCATCAAGTCCGAACTGAAGATGCCCGGTCTCCAGGTGAAGTTGACGCCGATCACCTCGCAAAACCGCATACCGCTGGTGCAGAACGGGACGATCGATTTCGAGTGCGGATCGACCACCAACAACACCGAGCGTCAGCAGCAGGTGGCGTTCTCGAATACGATCTTCATTATCGGCACGCGTCTGTTGACGAAGAAGGACTCCGGCATCAAGGACTTTCCCGACCTCGCGGGCAAGAATGTCGTCACCACGGCCGGGACGACCTCGGAGCGACTGCTGCGAAAGATGAACGAAGAGAAAGGCATGAAGATGAACATCATCAGCGCCAAGGATCATGGCGAGTCGTTCCTCACGCTCGAAGGCGGCCGAGCGGTGGCGTTCATGATGGATGACGCGCTGCTTTACGGCGAACGCGCCAAGGCGAAACAGCCGGACGAGTGGATCGTGGTCGGCACGCCGCAGTCGCGCGAGGCCTACGGCTGCATGATGCGCAAGGACGATCCGGCCTTCAAGAAACTGGTGGACGACACGATTGCGAAATTGGAAACGTCGGGCGAAGCCACGAAGCTGTATGAAAAATGGTTTATGCAGCCGGTCCCACCGAAGGGGCTGAACCTGAACTTCCCGATGAGCGATGACATGAAGGCGTTGTTCCAGAATCCGAACGATAAGGCGTATCAATAAGAACTTTGGAGTCGCAGATGCCGTCCCGGCCAGGGAATGGCCGGGCCCAGTCGCAAGGGCAACAACCGTGGCGCGGTATCCCGTACATTCCATGTACGCACCGATTCTGTAGCCTAAAGCGCGCGTTGTGAACTACCACTGGAACTGGTCGGTCTTCTTCCAGCCGACACCGTCTGGCGGTGCAACCTATCTCGACTGGATCTGGTCCGGGATGGGAGTCACGGTCGCGCTGTCGCTGTCCGCCTGGGTGATGGCGCTTGTGCTCGGGTCGGTAGTCGGCGTGCTGCGAACCATACCCAACCGGTGGCTCGCGGGAATCGCGACGAGCTACGTTGAAGTCTTTCGAAATATCCCGCTGCTTGCGCAACTCTTCATCTGGTATTTCGTACTGCCTGAGCTCGTTCCGGGTGGCGACCGCTTCAAGCAGATCCATCCCGTGACGCAGCAGTTCATCGCCGCGATGGTATGTCTCGGTTTTTTCACAAGCGCGCGCGTGGCGGAGCAGGTACGCGCCGGGATCAATTCGCTTTCGCGTGGCCAGAAATCGGCGGCGGTCGCCCTCGGATTCACGCTGCCGCAGACCTATCGCTACGTGCTGCTGCCGATGGCTTATCGCATCATCGTGCCGCCGCTGACCTCGGAATTTCTAAATATCTTCAAGAATTCCGCCGTCTGCTCGACGATTGGATTGCTCGAGCTCGCCGCGATGGGCCGACAGCTCGTTGACTATACCGCGCAGGCGTACGAATCGTTCATTGTCATCACGATTCTTTATATCGTGATCAACGTCGTCGTGATGCTGCTGATGCGCCAGGTCGAGAAGCGCGCGCGAATCCCGGGTTACATCGGGTCGGCCAAGTAGCGGGCGCCGTCATGTACCAATTCGACTGGAGCTCGATACCGCCGTCCCTGCCTTTCTTATGGCAGGGGATGACCGTTTCGCTCGCCATTACCGCCGTTGCTATCGTGGCCGGGATTCTTTGGGGAACGATGCTCGCATTGATGCGACTGTCGGAGGTGAAGGCCTTTTCGTGGTTTGCCGCCGGGTACGTTAATTTGTTCCGCTCGGTACCGTTGGTCATGGTGTTACTGTGGTTCTTCCTGATCGTGCCGCAGTTCTTGCAGAATCTGTTCGGTCTCGGCCGCGCCACGGATACGCGCCTGGTGTCGGCAATGGTAGGTTTTTCGCTGTTCGAGGCAGCCTACTACTCCGAGATCATTCGTGCCGGCATTCAAAGTGTCTCGTCGGGCCAGGTCGCCGCGGCGGCCGCACTCGGGATGACCTACGGCCAGTCGATGCGGCTTGTTATCCTGCCCCAGGCATTCCGTAACATGATTCCACTGCTTCTCACGCAGGCGATAATCCTGTTTCAGGATACCTCTTTGGTCTATGTCAGCGCGCTCGCGGATTTCTTCGGTGCCGCCTACAAGGTCGGCGATCGCGACGGACGCATCGTCGAGCTGTTGCTTTTTGCCGGCGCGGTCTATTTCGTCGTGTGCTACAGCGCGTCGCTCGTCGTGCGGCGGCTGCAACAACGTCTAACGCCGTGATCTCAATTCGTCACGTCAGCAAGTACTATGGTGATTTCCGCGTGCTCAACGATTGCACGACGGAAGTCCGGCAAGGCGAGGTCATCGTTGTTTGCGGCCCTTCCGGGTCGGGTAAGTCGACACTTATTAAATGTGTTAACGGGCTCGAGCCGTTTCAAAGCGGGGAAATCACCGTTGATGGCGTTTCGATCGGCGATCCCAAAACCAATCTAAACAAGGTGCGCGCGCGCGTCGGCATGGTGTTTCAGCACTTCGAGCTGTTTCCGCACATGACCGTGATGCAAAACCTGACGATCGCCCAGGTCAAAGTACTGGGTCGTTCTCCGGAAGCCGCGGCGGAAAAAGGCCAACGGCTGCTCGACCGCGTGGGCCTCGCGGCCCATGCCGCCAAGTACCCCGGTGCGCTATCCGGCGGTCAGCAGCAACGCGTCGCCATCGCTCGCGCCCTGTGCATGGACCCGATTTGCATGCTTTTCGACGAGCCGACCTCGGCGCTCGATCCGGAAATGATCAATGAAGTGCTGGACGTCATGGTAAGTCTGGCGCGCGAGGGCATGACCATGATGGTGGTGACGCATGAGATGGGTTTCGCTCGCAACGTTGCGCAGCGCGTGATCTTCATGGATGAAGGGCGCATCGTCGAAGAGGCCCCGACGAGCGAATTCTTCGCCGCACCGCGCTCAGAACGGGCGCAACAATTCCTGTCAAAGATTCTGCATCATTAGCCTTGCTTGTGCCGCGGGCACGGCGCGGACAGTAGCGGATTGGCAGTCGGTAGTATTATGGTCCGTACCAACAGCTCAGGACGGCGGACGCGATGACCACCCGTGATACCGATGCTGCGGTGCTTATGCGAACGAAGCGGCTGCGATTCGATCGCTATCTTCTCGATTTGGATCGCGGCTGTCTTCTCCTCGATGGGAACGAGATCTCGCTGCGGCCGAAGACGTTCGCGGTACTCCACTACCTCGTCGAAAACGCCGGTCGTCTTGTCTCGAAGGACGATCTCTTTGCGGCGGTCTGGCCGAATCTCGTTATTACGGACGATGCGCTGGTACAGAGTATCGGCGAGCTGCGGCGGGCGTTGGGGGACGACGGGTCACGCCTAATCAGGACGATTCCGCGCCGCGGCTATCGATTTGAATCTGATGTGTCGGTTGTCGGTTCGGATAGCGCATCGTCAGCTGATGCAGCGCCGTCGGTTGCCGGCGGCGATAAGATCCCTTCGCCGGAATCTGGTATGGGGCGCGGTCGGCGCATCGGATTACTTGTCTCGTTTTCTCTAGCGGTTTTGCTTGTTGCGGGGCTGCTGTGGAGTGGCGTCGGAAATGAGTGGAAGTTGCTGAACACGTTGGTGCACGGCGACCGGTCGGCTACTTTGGTAAGCCCGAAACCGGCGATTGCCGTTCTCCCTCTCGTCGATCAAAGCGGTGATTCGAGCCGTGAGTATTTCGCGAATGGATTGACGCAGGACATTATCAACGCACTGGGCCGGTTTTCCGCGCTGACAGTGATCTCGTGGAACGGTGTCTTGCCCTACAAGAACAAGCCGGCAAGCCCGGAAACGATCGGCCGCGATCTCGCGGTCACCTATATGGTAGAGGGAAGCGTGCAGCAGATCGGCGATCGTGTGCGGGTTAACACACAGCTCGTTGATACGCGTCAGGGGCGGGTAATGTGGTCTGCACGCTTCGACGAGGCGCTTGGGGACGTGTTTGCGTTGCAGGACAGCATTACGAATCAGATCGTCAGAGTTCTTGCGATCCGCGTGGCGCAGATCGAACAGCACCGGGTTTTCGCAAAGCCGACCGAAAATCTTGAGGCTTACGACTACGTGCTGCGAGCGCGTGCGGCCTCGCAGCAGCCGACGCGCGCCAACAATGTGGAGGCGCGCGCCTTGCTAAAACGCGCTATCGAGCTTGATCCCGGCTACGCCGCCGCCTACGCGGCGCTTGCCGAAACCTATTACACCGCCTCCTCGATGGGTTGGGCCGAGAATGACGTAGGCGCGAACTTCCGTGCCGAAGAATTGGCCACCAAGGCGCTTAATCTCGATGGCTCGGAAGTTCGCGCCTACGTCATTCTGGCGCGCATCCATATTCTTTATCAGCAATACAAGCGGGCAGAAGCAGAAATTGAGCGCGCTACCGCCATCAATCCGAACGATGCCCAAGGGCTGGCCGGGCGGGGCAATATCTTGATGTGGTTGGGACAGACCGATGCGGCGATCGAGGCATTGGAACAGGCGCGGCGCATTGACCCCAATCTGAATGCGCTGGACCGCTTCGCGCTGAGCCTTGCCTACTATCTGAAACAGCGTTACGACGCGGCGATCGATCAAGCGGAGTTAAATGTTCGCGAAGTCGGCGGCGTCGATTTCAATCGTGTCGTGCTGGCAGCCGCCTATGCGAAGCAAAACCGTACCGCGGACGCTGCACGTGTCGTGGCGGAGATCCGCCGGG
>OBLQ010000480.1_pt1 | contig 15163 bp, 13 predicted proteins | sample 1519881 | NCBI WGS metagenome assembly OBLQ01 (sample SAMN01911456, study PRJEB22533) | soil metagenome | biome: Soil | place: Malaysia | collected 2012-04-30 | depth DG_metagenome m | reverse complement strand
CGTTCCGATCTTGAGGCGCGCAATCTCGAGCGCCGCAAAGAAGCCGAAGCGGTTGGGCAAAAACTCGACGGCCGGTCGTTCATCGTCATCCGGCAGGCCTCGGAGACGGGCTTCCTCTATGGCTCCGTCTCGACGCGCGACATAGCGGAGACCGCGTCGGCGAGCGGCGTTATGATCGAACGCACCCAGGTGCGTCTCGACAAGCCGCTCAAGACGCTCGGCATTTTCAAGCTGCGCATCGCACTCCATCCGGAAGTGACGGCGACAATTGAAATCAACGTTGCGCGCTCGGCCGAAGAGGCCGAACGCCAGGCGCGCGGCGAGAACATTCTCGCGCGCGAGGAGGAAGCGTCCGTCGAGCCGGAAGCTTCGCGCGCCGAATTCTTCGACGAAGGCGTTCAAGCGCCCGCCGAAGAATCGAGCGAAGGCGACGAAAAGACCTCGACCTGATCTTGCGAGGCGCATGACGTGCGATAGCACAGCGTGCGCTTTGCGTGTGGAGAAATAAACGAATTTTGACTGCGCCGGCCGTCTTCACGGCCGTCGTTTTTTGTGTTCTTTACCGCCATGGCGGACGGCGCGAGCATCAAAGACAATTCCAATAACGGCAATAGGCCGGTTACGGATGAAAAGCTGCCGATTAGCCTTGAAGCCGAGCAAGCTATCCTCGGCGCGATCCTTTTTGACAATGAAGTCTATTATCGCGTTTCCGCCTATCTAAAGCCGGAACATTTCTTCGATCCGGTTCATCAACTGATCTATGACGCCGCGGGCCGGCTTATCACGTCCGGGCGCACGGCCGCGCCGTCGATCGTCAACACCTTTCTCGCCTCCTCGGCGGGATTCGTCGAAGCCGGCGGCCAATCCTATCTTGAAAACCTTGCGCGCAACGTGCCGGGCACGGTCGGCGCGCAGGATTATGCGCGCGTCGTCTTCGATCTCGCGGTTTGCCGCGGCTTGATGTCGATCGGCGGCGAAATGATCGAGCGAGCGCGCGACGCGAGCCTCGACGACGATCCGCGCCGCCAGCTCGAGGACGCCGAGCAATCGCTCTACAAGCTCGCCGAGACCGGCAAATATGGCGGAGGTTTCGTCACTTTCCGCACGGCGATCACCCAGGCGATTGAGATCGCCAGCGAAGCAGTGCGGCGCGAGGGCGGCCTGGCCGGAGTCGCGACGGGCTTGCGCGACCTCGACCATATGCTGGGCGGCCTTCACCGTTCGGACCTCGTCATTCTCGCCGGCCGGCCGTCCATGGGAAAGACCGCGCTCGCCACAAATATCGCCGTCAATGCGGCGCGCGCCCGCGCCGATGCTCTAAAGCGCGGCGAAGGCGCGGACACGAAGGAAGGCGCGGTCGTCGGCCTGTTCTCTCTCGAAATGGCCGCCGAACAGATTGCGACGCGCATCATTTCCGAAATGTCCGGCGTGCCGTCGAACATGATCCGGCGCGGCGATGTCGATCAGGAAGAATTCGACCGCATCTATCATACGTCGAAGGCCCTCGAGACATTGCCGCTCTTTATCGACGACACCGGCGGCCTCACCATCGCGCAACTCGCCGCGCGCGCGCGGCGCCTGAAACGCCAGCACGGCCTTGATCTCTTGGTGATCGACTATCTCCAGCTTCTCGCCGGCTCCGGCAGACGCTCCAATGAAAATCGCGTGCAGGAGATCACCGAAATCTCGATGGGCCTCAAGGCGCTTGCCAAGGAGCTCAACGTCCCGATCCTCGCCTGCGCCCAGTTGTCGCGGCAGGTTGAGAACCGCGATGACAAACGGCCGCAGCTCGCGGATTTGCGCGAGTCAGGTTCGATCGAACAGGACGCCGACGTCGTTCTATTCGTCTTCCGCGAGGAATATTACTTGAAGCGCGCCGAACCGCGCGAAGGAACGAGCGAACATGCCGAATGGGTGGCGCGCTGCGACGAAGCGCGCGGCGTCGCGGAAGTCATTATCGGCAAGCAGCGCCACGGTCCCATCGGCAAGGTTGAGCTGCAATTCGAAGAAAGCCTCACCAAATTTTCCAATCTCGACCGCGGCTATTACGACGACTATCGGCGCTGATTAGGGCGACTTCAGCAAATTTCGGGCCTCGCAAGAGCGCGCCCGTCTCATCGATTTTTTCGCATCGCCGATCGCTACGCTATTTGTCGGATGTCCGGCCTCCTCTAGACTTTTCAGCTTTAGATCGGGAGGGCCTTCTCATGAAATTCGCAGTCCGTTTGCTCAGCGTCGGCGTGCTGGCGCTCGTCCTGGTCGCCTGCGCCAAATCGCCGGCCGATCCGCTCGCCCTTGTCGGCGCGCCAGCTCAGCCAGCGCCGCCGCCGGCAAAACCGGTGACGGAGACGCTGTTCGGCCAGGAGGTCACCGACAACTACCGCTACATGGAAGCGCTCGGCGAGGACACGCTCGACTGGATGAAGGCGCAAGGCGCCTATACGCGCAGCATTCTTGACGCGATCGGACCGCGCAAAGAACTCGGCGAGCGCGTCTCCGCCTTTACCGGGAGTTTCGGCTTCATTCAGGGATATGCAAACTATAACGGGCGTGCCTTTTACGAAGAGCGCATACCGGGTTCTGACGACTTCAACCTCATGGTCAAAGACGAGAATGGCGTGCGCACGCTGGTCGACATTACGGCGTTGCGCGCCGCGCATGGGGGGACGCCCTATGCGATCAACTATTTTCTTGCTTCGCCTGACGGCGCGAAGGTCGCGGTCGGCGTCTCGGAAGGCGGCTCGGAAGACGCCGCGCTGTCCGTGTACGATGCCGCGACCGGCAAGAGGATCGCAGGGCCGGTCGACCGCGCGCAGTTTGGCGCGACTGCCTGGAGCGATGATAGCGGGACGCTCTATTTCATCCGCCTCAATGAGCTTCAAAAAGGCGAGCCGGAAATCAACAAATACAAGAACGTCAAGGCTCAAGCCTGGGATTTGACATCGGACCCGGTTTCTGTCGCCGGCAATGGCGTCAGCGCCAACGCCTCATTTGCGCCGGACGAGTTTCCGGCGATCGCCACAACCCCCGGCTCGCCCATTGCGTTCCTGCTTTCGATCAACGGCGTACAGAACGAGTGGAAGGCGTGGACCGCGCCCGTCGCGCAAGCGAACAGCCCTGACGCCCCATGGAAGCTGTTTGTCGACCGCGGCGACGAAGTCACCGGCTTGGACGCGAGCGGCGACGACATCTTTCTTCTTTCCCACAAGGACGCGCCGACCTTTCAGGTGCTGCATGTAAGAGCAGGCGAGCCGTTGTCTTCGGCGACGGTTCTCGTTCCAGCGAATGATGACCGCGTCATCGACCAGATTCATGCGGCGTCGGACGGCCTTTACGTGATCGCGCGGCAAGGCGCCTATTCGGAACTCTTGCGCGTGCCGGCCGGGACGACGGATATCGAGGAAATTCCATTGCCGACGCGCGGCCATATAACCGCAGCGTTTTCCGATCCCCGCCAGCCCGGAATCACCACCTACTTTTCAAGCTGGGTCGTCGCTCCGACAGAATATCAATATGATCCGTCTGCGAAGAGATTCGTGGACCTGAAGCTTGGCGTCGCCGGCGATATCGACTCTTCGAAGTTCGTTGTCAGCGATCTTGAAGCCAAGGCGGCGGACGGGGTCATGGTTCCGCTTTCGCTGATCCAATCAAAAGGATCAAAGACGCCGCAGATCACGCTCGTCGAAGCGTACGGCTCTTACGGCATCTCTAATCTCGCCGATTTCTCATCGCGGCGCGCGGCCGCGATGAAGGAGGGCATCGCTTACGGAATCTGCCATGTGCGCGGCGGCGGCGAACTCGGCGAGGCATGGCGTCTCGGCGGCAAAGATGCGAACAAGCACAATACGTGGGAGGACCTCATCGCCTGCGGCGAAGATCTGATCGCGCGCGGGATCACGACAAAAGACAAGCTCTTCATCCTTGGCGGTTCGGCGGGAGGAATCACGATGGGCCGGGCAATGACGGCGCGGCCGGATCTCTTCGCCGGCGTCATTGATATCGTGCCGGCGGCGAATACGCTGCGCTCTGAATTTTCGCCCAATGGTCCGCCGAACATTCCGGAATTCGGCACCGTGACGACCGAGGAGGGTTTCAAGAACCTCTACGACATGGACTCGATCCAGCATGTGACGGCAGGCGTCGCCTATCCCGCCGTCATGATTTCAACGGGCCTCAACGATCCCCGCGTCTCGCCCTGGGAGCCGGCGAAATTCGCGGCGGCGCTCGAGGCGGCAGGATCGCCGAATCCCGTCCTCCTCCGGATCGACGCCGAGGCGGGGCATGGCATCGGTTCGACGCGTTCTCAGACGGATGAACTTACCGCCGACTGGATCGCCTTCATGAAATGGCGGGCCGGCGAGCCAGGCTGGCGGCCGAATTTCAATTCGAAGTGATCGCCAATAAAGACGCGCGCCTTCCGGCGCGCGTCGAAAAACCGTAAGGGAATGGGGATGAGCGGATCCCCTTCCCGGCCCTCGGTCGAGATCGATCTCGACGCCGTTCTGGCGAATTACCGCGCCGTTCGAGCGGCGGCTTCCGGCGCCGAAGCTTCCGGCGTCGTCAAATGCAATGCTTATGGCCTCGGGGCCGCCGAGATCGCCCCTAAGCTCGCGGAAGACGACGGGTGCTGCACGTTCTTTGTCGCTTATGCTCAGGAAGGCGCTGAGCTGCGTAAGATACTGAAGCGCTCTGCGCCATCAGCGGCGATCTATGTTTTTAACGGTCCGCATCGCGAAACGCTGGCTCTGTTTGAAGAGGCGCGCCTGCGCCCGGTGTTGAACTCGTTGTCGCAGGCGCAAGCCTGGTCCGCCCAACGAAGAAGCGAGCCCGCCGCGCTCCATATCGACACCGGCATGAACCGCCTCGGCGCGCCGATCAGCGAGATTGGAGCGATCAAGGCGCTATCGGTCAATTTCGATCTGGTGATGAGCCATCTCGCCTGCGCCTCCGAGCCGGACCATCCGATGAATGCGCGACAGCGCGCGCTGTTCGAAGAAGTCGCTAGAGCATTTCCGAATGCGCGCCGGTCGCTGTCGGCGTCAGGCGGCGCGCTGATGGCCGACGCGTATCATTATGACCTCGTGCGGCCCGGGATCGCACTTTATGGGGCAAGCCCCTTTGACGACGGCCCGGACCCGCGACTTCGGCCGGTTGCGCGTCTCACGGCGCCGGTCGTCCAGCTTCGTCGCGTCGCGACGGGCGAGACCGCCGGCTATGGTGCAACGCGGCGCTTTGAAAAGGATGCATTGTTGGCGACAGTCGCGCTCGGCTATGGCGACGGTTTGCCGCGCAATGCAAGCAATCGCGGAGCAGCTTATCTTGGCGGGGCCGTTTGCCCGATCGCCGGCCGCGTTTCCATGGACCTCACCATTCTCGACGCCAGTAATGCGCCGCGCCCGATCGAGATTGGCGACCGCGCCGAATTCTTCGGTCCTGCCTTTGCGATCGAGGACGCCGCCCGGCATGCAGGCGTATCCGTCTATGAGTTACTGACGGGCCTTGGCGCGCGGCTCGATCGTCGCTACCTCTCAGGCGTCTCACACGAGAGGCGGCGCGACGGGGGAAAAGTCCAATGAATGTCGTCGCTGCGACGGGCCGCGGAACGCTCGCCGTCATCCGCGAAATCGGGCGCATCAGCATCTTCGCCGTTCAGGGCGCCCTCGCTTGGGCGTCGGGGCCAATCTATTGGCGCGCCCTTGGCAATGCAGCGCTTCGGATCGGTCGGCCTAACGGCGATTTTCACCGGCGCCGCCCTCGCCCTCAATATCTGGGACGGCAGCTTGCGCTTCAACGCCGAGACGTTTCTCCCGCAAATCCTCGGCGTTTCGATCACGCGCGAATTGGGGCCGGTTCTCGCCGCCTTGATGATTTCCGGCCGGTCGTCCTCCGCCATGGCCGCCGAGCTCGGCGCCATGCGCGTCTCCGAACAGATTGACGCAATGAAGACGCTCAATGTCGATCCGTTCAAATATCTCGTCTCGCCCCGCGTCGTTGCAACAACCTTGATGCTGCCATTCCTCGTACTCGTCGCCGATATCGTCGGCATATATGGCGGCTATCTCGTGGCGGTCCATCTGCTCGACTTCGCAGGCCCTGTCTACTTGCGCAACATTGCGGACTTCCTGACGACGGAGGATATCGTCAGTGGCCTGATCAAGGCCGGAGTGTTCGGTTTCCTGCTATCGGTGATGGGGTGCTATTACGGCTACAACAGCAAAGGCGGCGCGCAAGGCGTCGGCGCGGCGACGCGGGCGGCTGTCGTCGCCTCCGCCGTTCTTATCCTCGCGTCGAATTATCTCATGACCTCATTCTTCGTTCATATTTAGGAAAAGGCCATGAGCGAGGGTGCGCCGAAAATTTCGATAGAAGGACTTGCGATCGCGTTCGGAAAGAACGCGGTGCTGCGCGGCGTCGATCTCGATCTTGACGCCGGACGCTCGCTCGTCGTGATCGGCGCCTCAGGCTCGGGCAAATCCGTTCTCTTGAAATGCATTCTGGGGATATTGCGGCCGGACAAAGGCGCGATCCGGATCGACGGCGAGGATATTCTCAGAATATCGGAGCGACGGCGCGCGCGCGCAACCGCGCAGATCGGCATGCTGTTTCAGGGAGCGGCGCTTTTCGACAGCTTGAAGGTCTGGGAGAACGTCGCCTTTCGCCTTCTTTACAGCGAACAAAAAAAAGCTAGCGCGGCGCGCGCCCGCGCAATCGAGTGTCTCGCCAAGGTCGGCCTCGCGCCGGAGGTCGGCGAGCTGTCGCCTTCCGCCCTTTCCGGCGGCATGCAAAAACGCGTCGCGCTGGCGCGCGCCATCGCGGCCGGTCCCGATGTGCTGTTCTTCGATGAGCCGACAACAGGTCTCGACCCGATCACCGCCGATGTCATTAACAGCCTGATCAGCGAGCAGGTGCGCGCGCTCGGGGCGACCGCGGTCTCGATCACTCACGACATGGTTTCAGCGAGGAAGATCGCCGATGAAGTCGCGATGATTCACGAAGGCAAGATCGTCTGGCGCGGCGCGGCGTCCGAACTCGACACGACGGACAATCCCATGGTCCGTCAATTCGTCGAAGGACGAGCCGACGGTCCGATCAAGATGAAGATGCGCAAAGCGTGAGCGCTATTCGCGCCCGCGCCTTGCCCGCTTCTACTTCGTCTTGCCGCTAAGCAGCGCCGTTCCTTGGTCGAGCTTGCCGGCATAGGCGTCGAGGGCGTTTGCCGTCAGCGCTGTATATTTGTCGACGTCGTCAAAGCGCTCCTGTTCGATCGCTTCGCGCACGCCCGGCAAGGTTTTCGCGCCATAGCCCGTGAGCGTGCCGGGCGCATAGATGAGGTTCTGGTACCAGGGCCGGCCGGGAAGCCCGACTTTCGGCGGCGCCAGCGCTTCCTCGGCCTCGCGCGCGATGTCGAACAATTTCGCCTTGTTCGCGTCGGAAAGAGCCCCGCCGTTCTTGGCGAGCGCCGCGTCATAGGCCTTCGCGCTTTCCTTCAGCCGGTCGACGGCGTTTTCGAGCGGCGCGAAATTGAAGTGCGGAACCTCTTTCAACGGCGTCGGCGCCCCAATCGGCTTTGTCGGATCGGCGGCGAGACCGAAGGCGTTCGCCGCGATGGCTTTCGCCTGGTCATCGGCGGCCTGGCGCTTTGCGTCGGCGAGCTTTTCGACTTCGTCTAGATAGGTTGCGACCGTTGCCGCGAAATCGGAATAACGCATCGGCGGCAGATCGGCGTCCGCAGCGCGCAGCGTCATCCGCCCGACGGTCTTTGAAAGAACGCCGGAATAGATCTCGCCCGGATCGACGAAAGTGCTGTGATGCATATAGTCGTCGTAGAGCGAGTGATAGACGCCGTCCGAATCTCCCTCGTTTCCATAGCCGACATCGAGCGCCGCGAGTCCGAGATGCTGCAGGAAGGTCGAGTAGTCAGAACCCGAACCGAGCGCGCCGATCGGCAGATCCTTTGAAGGGTCGGCGGCGATCTTGCCGAGCTCGATCGCGCGCGGGGAGGCGCCTCCCGCCATCGCATCCACAGCGAGCTTGCCGCGAAGTCGCTTTGCAACGGAGACTTTGGTCTCGGGATCGACGACGTCCGCGGCGACTTCGTTGACGAAATGCTGAAGGGAATGGCTGCCGCTGACTGACAGGAAGCCGCGCGCATTGGTGTCGGAGTTGATGTAGAGAACCGCCTTGCGCCGCAGTTCGTCCGCATGCGTTTCCGCCCATTCGGTCGACCCGAAGAGGCCCGGCTCTTCGCCGTCCCAGCTTAGATAGACGAGCGTTCTTTTCGGCTTCCATCCGCTCTTCGCAAGCTCGCCGATCGCCTTCGCTTCACCGAGCAGCGAAATCTGGCCGGAAAGCGGGTCGCTCGCGCCCATCACCCAGCCGTCGCGATGATTGCCGCGCAGCACCCACTGGTCGGGGTAGGTCGAGCCCGGCATCATCGCCACGACGTCATAGATCGTCTTGAGGCTCCACTCGGACTGAACGACGAGATGAGCCTTTGCGGCGTTATCGTCGCCGAGATGATAGGTAAGGCCGAGCGAACCGCGGAACTCGCCCGGCGCGACCTGCCCGCCCATCGCGGCGAGCAGATGCTGCGCATCGCCGTAAGAAATCGGGAGCGCGGGAATATGCAAGATCACTTTGGATTTCGCCCGACTGAGGCGATGGGCTTTCTCGGTTGCGCCGACGCCGGGGGTCAGAGGATCGCCCGGATAAACCGGAAAGTCCTCGACCGAGCCGCGTTGGAAGCCGGTCGGCGGGCGCGCCGCGCCCTTCGGATAAACATCGTCGGTCGCATAGCCGTCATCTTGAGGATCGGAATAGATGATGCATCCGACGGCGCCGTGCTCTTCGGCGAGCTTAGGCTTGAGGCCTCGCCAGCCGGCGCCATAGCGGACGATGACTATCTTGCCCTTCACCGAAACGCCCATGCGCTTCAGCGTCTCGTAATCGTCGGGCATGCCGTAATTGACGTAGACGAGCGGCGCCGTAACGTCCCCGTCGCCCTGAAATTCGAGATAGGCGGGCAGCGCGTCCTTCGTATTCGTCGGGGCGTCGCCGGCGACTGGCGGCTCTGTCAACGTCGCCGAGAACGGATGGTCGCCGACAAGATCGAGGGCGACTTTGAGCGGCGTCGGATAGAGAATCTTGAAGGTTTCGATCTTTGCGTCCCAGCCCCAATCCTTGAATTTGGCGAGCACCCACTCGGCGTTCGCCTTGTCGTGGGGCGAGCCGACATTGTTGGGCTCGGCCGCGAGCGTCTTCAGCCAGCCGTCCATCTCGGCGGGATTGATGGCGGCGTCGAATTTCGCTTCGATCGCCTCGTCCTTGCCTACCGGCGCGGCGGCGGCGACGGCGATGATCGCAGAAGCCGCGACACCGGCAGAAAGAGAGCGAATTATCAGGCGCATGGAGTCCTCCCGCTGAGCAAACCGCGCACGCCCCGCCTCTTCCGGGCGGCGATCGGAGGGTCGTTGGCAGCCCCCGCGGCGCGCGCGAACCGCTTCCTCTAGCGGCGCGCGGACGCTACCTCCGATCGTCCGGCCATGGCAATGCCGCGCAAGCGCCCGGCTTGCCGCAGCGACGACAATGCTTCGGCGCGCCCTCCGACTGATGCGCTTCATTCGTGCGAAGAACGGCAAGACGCCCGCAATGCGCGCAAACCCTTCGCGGGCCCGCGACGATCGCATCGGGAACGCTCTTTGGGGGCCGCCGGCGTTTAGAGCGACCCTTTTTCCAACCCAAGCGCTTCGGCGATGCGATTGAGAGCGAGCTCCTCCTGCGGGGCGATCCTTTCATCGGCGACAGTTGCGCCGCGCGCCGCCAAGGTCACCGCCGCGGCGAGGACGCGGTCGCCGCGGACGGCGCGAATACAGTCGAGGATGCGCGCGCAAGCCTGATCGTAATCCGCTTCGATTTCGGCGATCAGAAGATTGTAGGCGTCTTCAAGGGCGCCCGTGCTCAACATTTTGAGCGCCGGATCATTGGCGATCGTCGAGAGGAAACGGCGTTCCTCCGAAGGCGCGTATAATCCGTCTGAAAACGCCACGAGCAGAAAGGCGCCCGTGACCGCGATGGCGGCGTCCATGGCAATCCCCTTCCCCCGATGGCCATCCTAGCGCGCCCTGCCGCAAATGAAAAACCGCGGCCTTGGGCCGCGGTCTCAGAAATTGAACGCCTCGCCGAGGATCAGTGCGCGATATTCGCCCAGACGGCCCGATAGGACCAATAGAGCAGGCCCGCGAGGATCAGCAGATAGGCGATCGTCATGAAGCCGAGCTCCTTCCTCTCCTCCATGCTGGGCTCCGACGCCCAGCTCAGAAACTCGACGACATCGCGGGCGTACTGATCGACCGTCTTCGGCGTCGCCGGGTCGGCATAGTCGACAATGCCGTCAGAGAGCGGCGGTATCATGGCGAGCACCCCGCCGGGCGGAATGTCGACATTCGGCAACGGCTTTCCGTCTGGATTTCGATATTGCGCCTTTAGGAATTGGGACATGTCGCCGCGGAAATATGGATTGTAGTGCTGCATCGGCGTCAGCTCGACGGTGTCGGGCGCGTCCTCGAACCCGGTCAAAAGGCTGTAGACATAGTCGGGACCATCCTCGCGCGCCTTGATGACCATCGAAAGGTCCGGCGGCAGCGCGCCGCCATTCGCGGCCCGGGCCTGCGCGGCGTTGGCGTACGGCCCCGGAATATGATCGGACGGCATCGCCTTGCGCTTGAACATGTCGCCCGAGTCGTCGGGGCCGTCCGTGACCTGAAATTTGTAATTGGCGGCGATCGCCTTAATGATCGGGTTCTGGTTCGGATTGCGGCAATCAACGTCTTTCGCAACGCCCTCTGGGCACTCCGCGAGGTAGAACGGCCCGCCCTTCTGGCCAAGATTGCGGAAATAGAGATGGTCGACGCCGTGGCAATTCGAGCAGACGGTCTCATAGACCTGATAGCCGCGTTGAAGCGCGTCTTTGTCGTATTTTCCAAAGACGCCGTCGAAGTCCCAGCGCTGCTTCTTGTATTCGAGATGATTGTCGGCCGCCGACGCTGCGCCGGTCGCAAGGACGACGATCGCAAGCAGCGACGTCAACATTATGCGGATCATGGTCGCGCCCCTCATTTCGCCGGTCATTCCGCCGCCTGCCCGTGCGCCGCCGCCCGGTCCGGTCCCGACGGCTTCAGCACCGTTTCAGAGATCGATTGCGGCAGCGGCCGCGGCTTCTCCAAGAGCGGAAGAAACGGCAGGACGACCAGGAAAAAGACAAAATAATACAACGTCGCGATCTGGGCGGTGAGAACATACGCGCCTTCGGCCGGTTTCTGGCCGAGATAGCCGAGCAAGATACAGTCCGCAACGAAAAGGATGAACCAAAGCTGCGCGGCCGGCCGATAGCGCATCGAGCGGATTTTCGAGCGGTCGAGCCAGGGCAGAAAGAAGAGAACTCCGATAGCCGAGAAAAGAACGAGCACACCCCCAAGCTTCGACGATATGAAGAAGAAGTTGAAGTTGATCGCCCGCAGCATCGCGTAGAACGGCAGGAAATACCATTCCGGCACGATTTCCGGCGGGGTCGAAAGCGGATTGGCCGGAATGTAGTTGTCAGGATGGCTCATCGCGTTCGGCGCGAAGAACACGAACGCTGCCATAAAGACGAGGAAGACGACGATCCCGAAGCTGTCCTTCACCGTGTAATAGGGATGGAACGGCACAGTGTCCTTCTTCGTCTTCACCTCGACGCCCGTCGGATTGTTGTTGCCCGGAACGTGCAGCGCCCAGATATGCAGGATGACGACGCCAGCGATCGCGAAGGGCAGCAGGTAATGCAGCGAGAAGAAGCGATTCAAAGTCGGATTGTCGATTGAGAAGCCGCCGATGAGCCAAGTGCGGATCGCCTCGCCGAAGACCGGTATCGCGCTGAAAAGATTGGTGATGACCTGCGCGGCCCAATAAGACATTTGTCCCCATGGCAGCACATAACCCATGAACGCCGTCGCCATCATCAGAAGGTAGATCACGACGCCAAGGATCCACAGCATCTCGCGCGGCTCCTTATAGGAGCCGTAATAAAGACCGCGGAACATGTGGATATAAACGGCGAGAAAGAACATCGAAGCGCCGTTCGCGTGCACATAGCGCATCAGCCAGCCATAAGGCACGTCGCGCATGATGTATTCGACGCTGTCGAAGGCGAGATCCTTCTGCGGCGTATAATGCATGGCGAGGACGACGCCGGTGATGATTTGGATAACGAGGCAGAAGGCGAGTATGCCGCCGAAGGTCCACCAATAATTGAGGTTCTTCGGCGTCGGGAAGTCGACGAAACTGTCATAGGCGAGCCGGACGATCGGCAGGCGCCGGTCAAGCCACTTCTCGATCCCGGTCCCCGGCTTGTAGGTCGACTGATGATGCATTTCTTCGTTCTGCATTGATCCGCCCCTTAGCCGATCTTGATCGAGGTGTCGGTGAGAAACTTATAGGGCGGCACCAGGAGGTTCTCCGGCGCGGGCCCTTTGCGGATGCGGCCGGCGAGATCGTATTGCGAGCCGTGGCACGGACAGAACCAGCCGTCATAATCGCCGCGATTTTCACCTTGCGCCGTGCCGAGCGGCACGCAGCCGAGATGCGTGCAGATGCCGACGACGACCAGCCATTCCGGCTTGATGACGCGGTTCTTGTCTTCGGCGTCGGTCTTCGCCGGCAGATTATCATTGCGCGCCATCGGGTCCTTGAGCGCGCCGAGCGGCACCGACTCCGCTTTTTCGATTTCTTCTTTCGTCCGGTGACGAATGAAGACGGGCACGCCGCGCCAGACGACCTTAATCGCCTGGCCGACCGGAACGCCCGACAAATCGACCTCCTTGGTCGACAGCGCAAGAACCGTTGCGTCGGGGCTCATCTGGCCGATCAGCGGGATGATGGCGCCAATCGCGCCGACCGCCGCCACCGACGCGCTGAATATGTGGATGAAGTCCCGCCTGGTCGGCTCGCCCTCGCCCGCATGTCCGCCGTGAGAGTCGCTGGTTGCGCTCATCGCCTGCCCCGTCCCTTAATTCTATTGAGACCGCCCGAGATTTGCCGGGCGTCTCTGGCACGCCTTATGACTCATGTCCAGCGGTTGACGGACTGCGGCCTAGAGTCGCGAAGAATTGCGGCTCCCAACCGGAAATGCCGAGGAGTTTCAGAGCGATGCGACTCGCCCTTTTTGAGCCGGACATCCCCCAGAATGTCGGATCGGCGATCCGAATCGCCGCCTGTTTCGGCGTCGGTCTCGACATTATTGAGCCGTGCGGCTTTCCGCCCGATTCGCGCGAGATAAAGCGCGTCGCGATGGACTACGCCCTTCTCGCCCCGCCGCGGCTCCACCCCGACTGGGGCGCGTTCATCGAGGCGTCGCCGGCAGACGCCCGACTCGTCCTGCTCACGACGAAAGGGGGGACCCCGCTTTGGGACTTCCAATTCGCCGAAGGCGACATCCTTCTAGCGGGAAGGGAAAGCGCCGGCGCCCCCGAGGCCGTCCACCGGGCCGCCGCCGCCCGCCTCGTCATCCCGATGGCGCCGGGCGCGCGCTCGCTCAATGTTGCAGTCGCGGCGGCGGTGGCGCTCGCCGAGGCGAAGAGGCAACTCGGCGACGCTTGATCTCGTCCGGCATCGCTGCGAGAGCGGTGTGCGAAACGGCGCCGTTTATGAGGTGCGCGATGAAGAACTTGGAAAAACGCAAGATCGCGGCCAAAGCCTGGTTCGAAGACCTGCAGCGCCACCTCTGCGCCGCCTTCGAAACGTTGGAGGACACGGCCGGCGAGATCTACGCCGCCATGCCGCCCGGCCGCTTCGAACGAACGCCCTGGAGGCGCGGCGACGGCGCCAAGGATGAGGGCGGCGGCGTCATGGCGCTGATGAAGGGCCGCGTCTTCGAAAAAGTCGGCGTCCACGTCTCGACCGTTTACGGCGAATTCTCCGAGGAGTTCCGCAAACAGATTCCGGGCGCCGCGGACGATCCGCGATTCTGGGCGTCCGGCGTCTCATTGATCGCGCATACGCGCAACCCACATGCCCCTTCTGCGCATATGAACACGCGAATGATCGTCACGACCAAGACGTGGTTCGGCGGAGGGGGCGATCTCAATCCGATGCTTGATCGTTGCCGCAGCGAGGATCATCCCGACGCCGTCGCCTTTCACGCCGCGCTGAAAAAAGCCTGCGACATGCATGATCCGAGCTATTATCCGCGCTTCAAGAAATGGTGCGACGAGTATTTCTTCCTGCCGCATCGCGGCGAACCGCGCGGCGTCGGCGGCATATTCTACGACCGGCATGACAGCGGCGATTGGGAGGGCGACTTCGCCTTCACAAAGGACGTCGGCGAAGCGTTTTTGGACGTCTATCCAAAACTCGTTGCGGCCCACATGAACGAGCGATGGTCCGCTGAAGAACGTGAAGAACAACTCATTCGCCGCGGCCGCTACGCCGAATACAATCTCCTTTATGACCGCGGCACGCAATTCGGTCTCAGGACGGGCGGCAATGTCGACGCGATCCTTTCCTCGCTTCCGCCCGAAGCAAAATGGCCATGAAGAAAGCGCGTCCCTTCCGGAACGCGCTCGCCTCTCCTCCCAAAGGGAAACTTTATCGTCCGCCGCGAATGCCGTGCAGCCCTGATATCAATGTCAGGAGCCCGCCGCCGCCGGCGAGATAGGCGCCCCATTGCAGCGCTGCATCGTGTTTTGACCCGCCCATCATAGAAAAGGCGAAATAACCCATTCCCGCGAGAGTGACGATTCCCGCCAACGTCGTCACGATGCTGGCGAGCCGCCCGATCACGGGCACGAAACCAAAAATTCCCGCCGCCGCCGCAACCGCGGACATTAACAGCGCGGCTAAGATCGCTTGCCCTTTCAGCCCTTCCTTCGGCTTGCAATCGCCCTTCAGCGAATAATTGCGGGACTTCCAGCAGCCGATCGTATCCTTGACGTAATCATAGCCGGTGACGCTGACGCTCTTTTCGATCCCGGCGACTTTCTGATGGCTGCCATACATCGGCGCCAAAAGAATTGTCGCGATGACCGCCAGTGGAACCAATATCCGGATCATCTCAGCACCCCTCAAACCTGCCCCTCGCAGCGGCCGAGCTTAACCTTCGGCAAGGTCGGCGCCAAGGCGGCGACCCGCC
>OBLQ010000479.1_pt1 | contig 15172 bp, 14 predicted proteins | sample 1519881 | NCBI WGS metagenome assembly OBLQ01 (sample SAMN01911456, study PRJEB22533) | soil metagenome | biome: Soil | place: Malaysia | collected 2012-04-30 | depth DG_metagenome m | reverse complement strand
CCATCTCCTCTCTTCCGTTGATCCCCGGCCATCCCGGGAAGGAATAGAACAAAAAGGGAACAAGAGAGTCAAATGAAATCTCGAAACGGCGTTGTGGCGGCCGGGTTTAAGGGGAATGGCGGAGCCGGAAGAAGAAATATCGGGCCAGTCCGTCTTCGCCCTTTGGGCTTCGCCGGACACTGCTTCGCCTCTGTCGCTTCCGCATGGCTGCGCCAGGCGTAGCCGAAGGCGAAGCGTGGTGGGCGCGACTGGGATTGAACCAGTGACCCCTACGGTGTGAACGTAGTGCTCTCCCGCTGAGCTACGCGCCCAAGCCCTTATGGGGGAGGCAAGTCATAGCCGCGCCCGCTGCGCGGTCAAGCGCCGCAAGGCTTCGTCCCCGCGCCGGAGACCTGCCGCGCCGGCGCGGCCTGAATGCTGCTTGCCGAAGGCCGCTAATGCTGGATCGCCCGCTTGTCCTGGCGGCGTTCGGGAAGAAGGCGCGAGGGCGGGAAGACGAGCAAGGCGCGCGCGCCCTTCCCAGGCGCCGACTCCAGACGGAATTCGACATCATGGGCTGCGGCGATCGCACGAACGAGCGGCAGACCAAGGCCGAGCCCTTCCTTCGAGCGTTTTGACGACATGTCCGACTGAGCAAACGGCTGGAGGAGGCTCGCCAGCTTGTCTTTGGGAATGCCGGGGCCGTTGTCTTCGACAAGAACGGCAAGGCCCGCCGCGGCGTAAGTTGCTGCGACCGTGACTCGGACGCCCGGCGGAGAAAATTTCACGGCATTCTCGACGAGCTTTGAAATCGCCCGCGCGAGCAAGGCTCGATCGGCGCGAATTTCGACACCCGGGTCTTCAAGCACGACCCTGATTTCAGCACCGGAGAGCGTCGCATTCTTCCGGATTGCATCACATCCGTCGGTGACGATCTCGCCGATCGTGCAGTCGACCTCGTTGAACGCAATCGGACCCGACCGCGCCTCCGAGGCAAGAAGCATGTCGGAAACGGAATTAAGGAGGCGCTTGCCGCCGTCGACGATATATTCGGCGTATTCCGCATGAAGACGATCGTGATCGCGTTCGAATTGTTCGGCGAGGATCTGTCCGAAGCCGATGATCGCGTTGAGCGGCGTTCTGAGCTCATGGCTCATGATCGACATGAGGCCGTCTTTGAAGCGGGCGCCCGTTTCGGCCTGGTCGCGCGCGAAGCGCAGGGCGCGCTGGTCGCGGCTCGCCTTCAAAACGAACATGACCGACTGGCCGAACAGCGTCCAGTTGATCGGCTTGGCCAGGAAGGAGGTCGCGCCCGCTGCGAACGCCTTGTCGACGGCGCCGGCGTGATCGCTCACGGTGATGACGATGACCGGCGTTTCTGCGAGCGTCTTGTCGGAGCGAATCCGCTGCGTCAGCTCGAAGCCGTCCATTTCCGGCATATCTAGGTCGGTTATGACGAGATCGGCGCCCTCGGCGGCGAGAAGAGAGAACGCCTCCGCGCCGTTTGCCGCTATGACCGGTTGATATCCAGCCTCACGTAATCTGGCGGCGGCGAGGTCGCGCATGATCGGGTCGTCATCGACGAGCAATATCCGCGCGGGATCAAAAATATTCGTATCGACTTGCGCCACAGGAATGCTGCTCTGTTGCACCGCCCACGGAACTATCGGTCATTAACATTAAGAACTTGTTTCCAGCAAATTCGGCAATCAATTGGAAATTAGTTAGCGCCACAATGCCGCGCGGGCCGATCATCAGTTCAATTGAGCGTCTTTGCCGTGAAGCTGCACGATACATCCCTTCGCAGTCGGCTGACGACGTTGGTCATCATCGCGATTTTTGGCGCGGTAGGGATTGTGACCGCCTCATCGGTCTGGCGCGAGACCGCCCAATACAGCGCCAGCAAATTCGCCGAGCTTGACGGCGCGGGGGCCGTTTTCGCATCGGCGGTCGCAAAAGAGGTCCGCGAGAACGACAAACCGGGCGCCCTCGAAGCGCTGCGCGCCATTGCGAAATTGCCAACTGTGAAACATGTCCGTATCGAGAAGGCCGACGGCTCGACCTTCGCCGAACTTGGGGATGCGGCAGTCCTTGCTCGCGGCGCGACCCGCGCCGATGCGACGCCTGCGACGCGCGCTCTCTCCCTCCTGACGACGCGAACCGCGGTCGTGAAGGCGCCAATCGTCGATAGCGGCGCGACGATCGGCTGGATTTGGATCGAGGCGAACACCACGTCGCTTTCCGAGCGAATTGGCCGGCTCATTTGGGACGGGCTTGTCGATGCGCTTTGGGCGGCCGGCGTCGGACTCCTGATCGCGCTCCGCATGCAGCGCGCCGTGACGCGCCCCATCACGTCGCTCTCCGAAACGATGGCGGAAGTGCGCGAGACCGGGGATTTCAGCCTGCGCGCCGAGCGCGAAAGCGGTGATGAAATCGGCGGGCTCGTCGATTCATTCAATCAGATGTTAAACGAAATTCAAAAGCGCGACGCGCAATTGACGGCGCACCAGAAAAACCTCAAGAGAATAGTCGATCAGCGCACGCGCCAGTTTGAGCAAGCAAAAGAATCGGCCGAGGCGGCCAACCTAGCAAAGTCGGAATTCCTTGCAACGATGAGCCACGAAATCCGCACGCCGATGAACGGCATGCTGGTTATGGCGGAGCTTCTCAATACGGCTGACCTCAACGCGCGCCAGAAGCGTTATGCCGACGTCATCGTCAAGTCGGGTCAAAGCCTTCTTGCGATCATCAACGATATCCTTGATCTGTCAAAAATCGAGGCGGGCAAGCTCGAACTCGAATCGATCGCCGTGAGCCCCGGCGACATCATCAATGACGTCGTCGGTCTCTTCTGGGAGCGCGCGTCGAGCAAGGGCGTCGACCTCGCCGCCCATGTCGGTGCGGGCGTGCCGGAAAAGATCGAGGGCGACCCAGTTCGTCTCAATCAGATCCTGTCCAATCTCGTCAACAACGCCTTGAAGTTCACCGAAAGCGGCGAGGTCGTCGTTTCTGTTCGGCGCCTCAAAACCGACGATCTATCCTGCGTCGTCGAATTTTCGGTCGCCGACACCGGCGTCGGCATTCCTGAGGACAAGCAAAAAGCAATCTTCGAAGCGTTCAGCCAAGCCGATCAGTCGACGACGAGAAAGTTCGGCGGCACCGGACTCGGCCTCGCGATCTGCCGTCGTCTTGTCGAGCGAATGGGAGGCCAGATCAGAGTTCGAAGCGTCGTCGGAAAAGGCTCGCGTTTCCAGTTCGCACTCCCGACGAGAGCGATAGAACCGCCGCGGCCGGCGCCCGAGGACGCAAGCGGCAAGAACGCCATCATTGCGATCGCTGGCGCCGCGACGTCGAAGATATTGGCGCGCTATCTCGAGGAGGCGGGCGTCGCCGCCCAGCTCATCGGGCAGGACAGCGCCATCGTCTCTTATATGGCGTATACGGACATCATTTTCGCCTCGCCTGAGTTTCTCGACGCCTTTCAAAAGACGGTCGCCGGCGATCCGCAGCAATGGGTGCCGACCCGAATATGCGTCTCCGAACTCGGCGATTCAGCGCCGGACAGGCTTCTTGAATCCGGCGTCGCCGAAGATCTTCTCATCAGACCGCTCTCTCGCCATGACGTGATGAGCCAGATCGAACGCATCTTTGAAGGGCGGCTCCGGCGCCGCGACGCCATTAAATCGGGCGGCGCGCTCGCGGTTTCGCTCCCGTCTTTCGCCGGAGCGCGCATTCTCGCCGCCGACGACAGCCCGATCAATCGCGAAGTGGTGCGCGAAGCGCTGCGACGCCTCGAGGTCGATGCAACGCTCGTCGAAGACGGCTTCGGCGCGGTGGAGGCGGTCAAATCCGGCGCCTTCGATCTCATCTTGATGGATTGCTCGATGCCCCGCATGGACGGCTTTGAAGCGACGCGCGCAATTCGCGCCCATGAACGGGAGCGGCGCGCGCCGCCGATTCCAATCGTCGCGCTCACTGCGCATGTCGCGGGCGCCAATGACGAATGGTTGAAGGCCGGGATGAACGATTATGTCACGAAGCCGTTTACGATAGACGAGCTTATAAGGGCTCTCGCCGCGCATTTGCCGATGCGCGAGCGGACGGCTGGCCAGACCGTCGAGAATGCCGCCCCGACCGAGCGAGCGCCAGATTCCAGCGCTTTCGATCGCGATGTTCTTGACAATCTTGCGGCCATGCAGGCGATCGGCGGCGACCTCGTCGCAAGAGCGCTCGATCTCTTCAAGGAGCATTCAGGACCCGCGGCCGTGCGCCTTGCCCGAGCCGTGCGTGCTGGCGATGATGCTAAGGAGATGAAATCGGCGGCGCATGCGCTGAAGTCAATGAGCGTCAATGTCGGCGCGCGCCGGCTTGCGGAGGCCGCGAGCGCGATCGAGATCAGAGCGGCCGCCGGCGATGACATCGCGGTCATCCGCCCGATGATGGCCGACATCCGCAATGCACTCGCGGAGGCGCATGCCGCCCTGCCCGCCGCGCGCAGCGCTTACGCTCGCGACGCCGCATAATAAATAATCCGTACGCGGATCATCATCAATGGAACCGGATCGAGACCCGCGCGCAGCCGATGACGCGCGGATCGCCCTTGATGGCGATGGTCTCATGCGACGGATCGCTCGAATAGGGCTCAAGCCGAGCCGGAGCGTCGCGCCAGCGCCGCAGGATCGGGGCCGGCCCCGGCGCGGCGAGGCAGAAGGCGCCGTCGACAGGGCGCCGGTCGGCGTAATCGAAGACGACGAGCGTATCCTTCGGGAAGGCGAGATTGACGGCGCTGTCCTCGATGAACAACGCGAAGACCCGGTTGGAGCCGACGGTTACCGGAATGTAGTCCTCGGCGAGCGAATGGGGATCGATCGCCGGATCGGCGAGCAGGCGCGCGGCGCTATGGAAGCTGATCACCGGCGTATGATGAAGAGGCCGGCGCAGATAGGCGGCGGCAGGCCCCTTGTCGCGCTCGGCGCTCGAGCGTGCGCCTTCGGCAAGCCATTCGAGCGGCGAGGACAGCGCCTCGGCGAGCTTGGCGAGCATCAGCCGGCGCGGGTCGTGCACCCCGCTCTCCCAATTGGCGACGGCCGGCTGGGAGACGCCGATCCGCTCGGCGAGATCGGTCTGATTGAGGCCCGCCGCCTTTCTCGCGGCGCGGATCCGCTCGCCGATCGTCGTCAACGCCGCCAGGCTCCGATCGCTCATGACGTCCTCCCTCCGATATAAGGGAAACTGATAATAAGTCGGCAAGAAAGGAGCAAGCATTGTGCGCTGCAGCAAAAACAGCGCTAAACTCTGGGTTTTTCGGTAAACTGCACGGTATAATTTTTTTGCCAGCGCTCTTGAAGAAATCAGCTTTCCTTATATTCTTGCCGCCATCGCCTTGCCGGTGATGTGAGTGAGGTCGTGAATGGCTGATCTTTGCACGCGCGACGGAGCCTCGCGCCTCGCGACGCAAATCAAAGAGTTCTGGCGCAAACGCGGTTTCGATGTGGATGTCGAGACCCGCGACGAAGGTTTCGTGTCGACCATGCGCTCGGCGCGCACCGATCTCAGGAGCGACATGGTGAACGGCATGCCGCGCCGCCTGCGGCCGATCGAGGCGAGCTAGGCGCATTCAAGCGCCTCGAAGACGAGGTCCGGTAGGGACCGGTAATCATCGAAACGCGCGAAAGCTTCGCCCATCAAAAGGCGCGGTCCGTAGCCGAATTCCGCGAGGAGGCAGGGAAGGCCCGCCGCCGCCGCGGCCTTGATGTCGGTGTCGCTGTCGCCGACGAAGACGCCGCGCACGGCGCCCGCAAGATCGAGACAATGTCTCACGGGCAAGGGGTCGGGCTTGGGCCTCGCGGTCGTGTCGACCCCGACAATCGCATCGAAAAGTCCGCCGATCTCCAGCGCCTCAATGAGCAAGCGCGAGGCCGCTTCCCGTTTATTGGTGCAGATCGCGATTTTGGCCTGCGCCGCCCGAAGCCGCCCGATCGCCTCGAGAACGCCGGGAAAGGGCCGCGAATGATCGGCGATATGCTCATAATAATGAGCAAGAAAGACCTCGAAATGGCCGTCCATTTCATCCGGCGTCGGCGCGCGCCGGTGCTCCTCAAAGCCCCGCTGAAGCATCGCCCGCGCGCCATGGCCGACGAGGTGGCGCACCTCAGCGGGCGGCAGCGGCGAGAGCCCCTCTTTCGAGAGAACATGATTCATCGCCGCGGCGAGATCGGCGGCCGTATCAATCAGCGTGCCGTCGAGATCGAAAATGACGGCGACCCCGGCGAGATTTTCGCGCATTTACAACTCCGCCCGCAAGGACAACAAGGAGGCGCGCGGAAGGAGCGGCGCGCGAATCCGCTTATAGCGCCGGTGTAACGCGCGCGCCTCGCTGTGGCGAGCGCTGAGGGAAGAGGACTTATGGAACGCCCCGTCGCGGCGGTGATCCTGGCGGCCGGCCAGGGCGTCCGGATGAAGTCGAAGACGCCGAAAGTGCTGCACGCGGTGGGCGGCAAGGCGATGCTCGCCCATGCGATCGACGCGGCGGCGGCGCTGTCGCCGGCGCGCATCGTTGTCGTCATCGGCGATGCAAGCGATGTCGGCGAGGCGGCGAAGACTTTTCATCCCGGCGCGACGATCGCCATACAGGCGCCGCCGCGCGGCACGGGCGACGCGGTCGCGAAGGCCCTCCCGGCGCTTCAAGGCTTCGACGGCGTCGTTCTCGTTCTTTACGCTGACACGCCGTTGATCGAGCCCGACACCTTGCGCACGCTGGTCGGCGCCGCCGCGGGCCATGCCGGCGCCGTCCTTGGCTTTCGTCCTGTCGAGGCGGGCGGCTATGGACGGCTCGTCCTCGACAAGAAGGGCGGGCTCGAGCGCATCGTCGAAGCCAAGGACGCCTCGCCCGACGAAATTTCGATCGCGCTCTGCAATTCCGGCGTGATGGCGGTCGACGCCGGGTTCTTGCGCGCCGCGCTGCCGCGCCTTTCTCCGAACAACGCGAAAAAAGAGTATTACCTCACCGACATCATTGCGATGGCGCGCGCCGAAGGAAAAGGCTTCGCTGTCGCCCTCGGCGATGAAGACGAAGTGCTCGGCGTCAATTCGCGCATCGAGCTTTCCGCCGCCGAGCAGATCTTCCAGGAGCGCCGGCGCATTCTCGCAATGGCCGAGGGCGCGACCTTGATCGATCCGTCGACGGTCTATTTTTCGCACGATACAAGGCTCGGCCGCGACGTCGTGATCGAACCCAATGTCTGGTTCGGACCGGGCGTGTCGGTCGGCGACGGCGCCCGCATCAAGGCGTATTCGCATCTCGAGGGCGCAAGCGTTGGCGAGGGCGCACAGGTCGGGCCTTTCGCGAGGCTGCGCCCGGGCGCCGATCTCAGAAAAGGCGCGCGCGTCGGAAATTTCGTGGAGGTCAAGGCCGCGACGATTGGCGAGGGCGCGAAAGCGCCGCATCTTTCCTATATCGGCGACGCCAATGTCGGCGCGCGCGCCAATATCGGCGCCGGGACGATCACCTGCAATTATGACGGGTTCGACAAGCATAAGACGGAAATCGGCGAGGGTGCCTTCATCGGATCGAATTCGGCGCTCGTCGCGCCGGTTGTCATCGGCAAGGGCGCCTATATCGGCTCCGGTTCTGTCGTCACCAGAAATGTCGAGGACGACGCGCTCGCCGTCGCCCGCGGACGCCAACACGACGTCAAAGGCTGGGCGGCGCGCTTCCGCAAGATGCATGAGGGGAAGAAATAGTGAGACTAAATTCGCCATGCGAGCGCCGCCCCGAACGCGCTCTTCCCCCGCCGCGCACGGCAAGATAAAGACGGCGCAATGACCCCCGATGATTTCAAGCGCCAGGCGGCGGCCGAAGCCCTGAAACTCGTCGAGCCCGGCATGACATTGGGCCTCGGCACCGGGTCGACGGCCGCGCATTTCATTCGTCTCTTGGGCGAGAAAATGCGGCGCGGGCTTCGCGCGAGAGGCGTTCCGACATCGGAAGATACGCGCCGGCGCGCTGCGGAAGCCGGCGTTCCCCTGATCGAAGCGGACGAGACGACAATCATCGATCTCGCGGTCGACGGAACCGACGAAGTCGACGCAAGGCTTAATCTCATCAAGGGCGGCGGCGGGGCGCTGCTCAGGGAAAAGATCATCGCGGCGGCGGCGCGCCGCTTCGTCGTGATCGCCGACGCCTCGAAGAAGGTGAAAGCGCTCGGCCAATTTCCGCTGCCCGTCGAAATCGACCGTTTTTCGTTCGGCCTCACGGTCAGGCGACTGAAGGAAACGCTCGCGGCGGCCAGTCTTGAAAGCGACGTGCGTCTCAGGAAAGGCCGCGACGGCGCGCCGTTTCTCTCGGACGGCGGCAATCTCATCGCCGATTGCCGCACAGGATTCATCGCCGACCCGGCGGCGCTCGACCGCGCCCTGACGGCGATTCCGGGCGTCGTCGAGACCGGGCTTTTCATTGGCCTTGCTGATCTTGCAATTCTCGCCGGCCCGGACGGGATCGAGATGCTCGCCTCTTCACGATAAGGCGCGCCGCCGGCTGCGCCGTGGCGCGGGTGGGGCGATGCGACTAAGTATGGCGCCGCGTCGCAATGGAATTCGTGCAGAACCCGGAGCAGGAAATGCCGACTTACGACTATGATCTCTTCACGATCGGCGCGGGCTCGGGCGGCGTCAGGGCCTCGCGCCTTGCGGCGATGTACGGCGCGAAGGTCGGCGTTGCGGAGGAATATCGCGTCGGCGGGACCTGCGTCATCAGGGGGTGCGTCCCGAAAAAGCTGCTCGTCTACGCCTCGGAATTCGGCCACGCCTTTGAGGAGGCGAAAGGCTACGGCTGGACCGTTGGCGATATCGAGTTCGACTGGGCGCGGCTCATCGCCAACAAGGACAATGAGATAGACCGCCTCAACGGCGTTTACATCCGCAATCTGAAGAACGCCGGCGTCGACATATTCGACACGCGCGCCGTGTTGAAGGACCGCCACACCGTCCATCTCGTCAAGGAAGGGCGCGACGTCACCGCCGACAAGATCTTGATCGCGACGGGCGGCGCGCCGTGGGTCGACAAGAAGACGCCCGGCCATGAACTTGGGATCACTTCGAACGAAGCATTCCACCTGGAGAAGCTGCCGCGCCATGTCGTAATCGCCGGCGGCGGCTATATCGCGGTGGAGTTCGCCTGCATTTTCCGCGGCCTCGGCTCTGAGGTCTGTCTCGTCTATCGCGGCGAGGACATCCTTCGCTATTTCGACCGCGACATTTCGGTCGCCGTTCATCGCGGCCTGCAGCGCCTCGGCGTGCGCGTCGTGACGCAAGCGGTTTTCGAGAAAATCGAGAAACTGGGCGGCGACAACAAGCGCGTTCATCTGTCGACCGGCGTCCATATCGACTGCGATCTCGTCTTCTGGGCGGTCGGGCGCACGCCGAATACCGGCGGCATGGGCCTTGATAAGGCGGGCGTTGACTTGACGGCGAAGGGCGCGGTCAAGGTCGACGCGTGGTCGCAAAGCACCTGCGACAATATCTATGCGGTCGGCGACGTCACCGATCGCGTCAATCTGACGCCGGTGGCGATCCGCGAGGGCGCGGCATTCGCCGAGACGGTCTTCAACAACAAGCCGACCAAAATGGATCACCGCCTCATTCCGAGCGCGGTCTTTTCCCAGCCGCCGGTCGGCTCGGTCGGCCTCGCCGAACACGAAGCGCGGCGCGCTTTCAAGCATATCGACATCTACAAGACCGATTTCCGACCGATGAAGAACACGCTCTCGGGGAGCGAGCACCGCACATTGATGAAGCTCGTTGTCGACGCCGACACCGACAAGGTCGTCGGCTGCCATATTGTCGGCGAGGGCGCGCCCGAAATGATCCAGTGTCTTGCGATCGCGATTAAGGCCGGCGCGACGAAGCGCGATTTCGACGAAACCTGCGCGTTGCATCCGACCTCTGCCGAGGAGCTCGTCACCTTGCGCGAGAAATTCGTTCCGAAGATGTAACGCGAGCGCCATCTCGTTCTTTCGTTTAATTCGAATGAGAACGATAAGGCGACGGCCGCGCTGTTCGATAACTATCAGACTCCTTCATTGGCGCATTCGCGCGATTGGCGTCGCCGCAAAGGCGAGCCGCGTTTATCGGCGCGACGGTTTTCCTTGCGAAAAATTTCAGGGAAAGCGGCGTTTTCAACTTCGGCTTGCAGAAATTTTCGACAATGTTTTCGGGTTCTTTTCCCCCTCTCCCGCTTGCAGGGTTTGATGGGGCCGGGGCCCCATTGAACGGGCCGGGGCCAGGGATTCTTGGGCCGGATCAAAGCGGGGACGTCATCCTGAAAGCCGCGAAGCGGCTATTCAGGACCCAGGGGCCGCATATTCCGAGCTAGCCGTCTTGGGTCCTGAATCTGCGCCTTGCTGACGCAAGGCTTGTTCAGGATGACGACCTCGATCGATCAATCCCTCAACAATTCGTTGACGGACGTCTTTTCGCGCGTTTTTTCATCGACGCGCTTGACGATGACGGCGCAATAAAGATGGGCCCCGCCCTTCGCCGACGGCATCGAGCCGGCTACGACGACGGAATAGGGCGGAATCTCGCCATAGGAGACCTTGCCCGTCTCGCGGTCGACGATCTTGGTCGACTGGCCGAGATAAACGCCCATGGAGATGACCGAGCCTTCGCGCACGATGACGCCTTCGGCGACTTCCGAGCGCGCGCCGATGAAGCAGTTATCCTCGATGATGACGGGCGCGGCCTGCAAAGGCTCCAAGACGCCGCCGATTCCGACGCCGCCCGACAAATGGCAGTTCTTGCCGATCTGCGCGCAGGAGCCGACCGTCGTCCATGTATCGACCATCGTTCCTTCGCCGACATAGGCGCCGATATTGACGAAGCACGGCATCAAGACGACTTTCGGGCCGATAAAGGCGCCGCGCCGCACGGTTGCAGGCGGAACCGCGCGGAAGCCGCCTTTCGTAAAATCCTCAGCGCCAAGATTGATGAATTTCGACGGAACCTTGTCCCACCAGAATCCGGCGCCCGGCCCGCCGGCGATCACATGGCTCGGCTCGAGCCGGAAGGAAAGCAGCACCGCCTTCTTCAGCCATTGATGCACATGCCAGTCGTGATTGCCCTTTTTCTCGGCGATGCGCGCCTCGCCGGAATCGAGCAGCCTGATCGCCTCGGCGACCGCCTCGCGCACGCCGTCCTTTGTCGTCGGGCCGATATTCTCGCGATTGTCCCAAGCATCGTCGATCGTGAGAGCGAGGTTCTTGTGGTTGGTCATTGCCATTCCTGTTGCGTCGCCGGGGTCCCCGTGCTCAGCTCGCCGTACAATTCCTCAAAAACCCCGTCAAATCATCCGTCACGTGATGAACGTAGTCGAAAGTCTCGTCGGGCTTGGCCGGGCGCTTAGCGTCCGGTTCGTCGCTGATCCATTCGGCGCTTGAGGCGACGAGGACGGTCGTCATGCCGAGGTCGAACGCTTCCTTGAGGTTGACGGCGATGTCGTCGAACATCGCCGCTGACGCAGGCGCAATGTCGTGCGCCGACAGGAATCGCTCATAGGTTTCGCGATGGGGCTTCGGCGTCCAGCCGGCGTCCTTGATGTCGAAGACCTCGTCGAAGCAATGCGCGACCCCTAGCTTTCCCATCACATTCGCGGCGTGCTTCGCCGATCCGTTGGTGAAAACGAATTTACGCCCGCGCAGCGCTTCGATTGCTTCGCAGAGCTCGGGCGCCGGCGCCACCGGCGCAAGGTCGATGTCGTGCACGAATTCCATGAAGCGCTCGGGATGGACATCATGCTCGCGCATCAGTCCCGCCATGGTCGTGCCGTAGCGCACGTAATAGTCCTTTTGCAGGCGGCGCGCCTCTGCGTCGGCGAGACCGAGCTCATCGCGAATGAAGGCCGCCATGCGCGCGTCGATCTCGCGGAACAGATTGCAGCCCGCCGGATAAAGCGTGTTGTCGAGGTCGAACACCCAGGCGTCGACATGACGAAGATCAGGGCGAAAATCGGGGCGGGGCGGCGTCATAACTCCTCTTTGCGCGACTCTTGCGCGGACGGCCAGACGAACACTATCGCTTGCGGCGGGCCGCCCGGGAAGCGCCGGTGTGGTCGATGCTCGTGCGGACAATGAAGAACGGATATACTCTCGCCCGGCTGATGAGGCGCTTCATTCCTTCCCCGCGCGCCGCAAGGCGCGACGCAAAGCGCGACGAATGTCGCCGCCCGACGTTGCGTCGTTTGCACGTCCGGCTTTGCGCTGTGAATAGAGACCGACTGTGACGGCGAACGAGGACCTGCTGCGAACCCTGATGGCGCGGGGTCTCCAGGGCGACGCGACGGCCTATGAGGCGCTCTTGCGCGCGCTTGCACCGGTTCTGCGCGCGTATTTCGGTCGGCGCGTCGGGGGCGGCGCCGAAGATGCGGATGATCTCGTGCAGGAGGCGCTGACGGCCATCCATGCGCGCCGGGCGAGCTACGATCCGGCGAGGCCGTTCCTGCCGTGGGTTTATGCGATCGCGCGCTACAAGCTGACGGATCATTATCGCCGGCGCGGCGCCCGCCCGCCCGATGAATCGCTCGACGAGGAGGTGCATGGCGCAGCGGGTTTTGATGCGGCGCTCGAGGCCCGCCTTGACGTCGACCGCCTGCTCAACAGCTTGCCCCCCGCGCAGCGCGACGCGATTCGCGCGATGAAACTGCGCGGCGAGAGCGTCGCGGACGCGGCCCGCTCGACCGGCCTTTCTCCCGCGAATGTGAAGGTGTCCGTTCATCGCGGACTGAAGACCCTCATGGCGAAACTTCGCAAGAATTGACGGCTAAGACGCGCGGCCAATCGTCGATTTGGCGGGCATTCCGGCCCGCCCGCTCGCGCCTTACAAATTGATAAAATCACCGTGAGCTGTAACCGGCATAGAGTCCCGACCGAACTATCGAAGGCCATTCCGGCACATCCAGTCTAGGAGAATCACCAATGAATGCATTGAAGACCGGCGTCACCCTCGCATCCGCCGTCGCCATCTACGCCCTTGCTTCGGCGAGCGCTGCGCCCACCCCGAACGGCGCCACCGGCGCCAGCGTCGGGGCCGGCGACACGGTCCATTGCTATGGCGTCAATTCCTGCAAGGGCCAGGCGGACTGCAAAACGGCCGCCCATGACTGCAAAGGCCAGAACTCGTGCAAGGGCCAGGGCTTTAAGGCGCAAAAGGCGTCGACCTGCCTCAGCGGCGGCGGCGTCATCAGCGATCTCGCGGCGAGCTAGTCGAGCCGAAGGTGGGACCGGCCGGCCTCGCGCCGGCCGGCGCCTTTCCGTGAGGCGCATCATGGCGAATGACGCGATCGATATTTTCGACGGTTTCGGCCTCGGCCTGCGCCCGCCGCATTTCAACGACTATCTGACGCGCGATATCGGCGTCGATTTCGTCGAGATCATCTCTGAAAATTTTATGATCGAGGGCGGCCGCCCCCTCCATGTGCTCGACGGCGTGCGCGAGCGCCATCCGGTCGTCATGCACGGGGTTTCGATGTCGGTCGGCTCCGCCGAGGGACTTAATCTCGACTATCTGAAACGGCTCAAGGCGCTTGTGAAACGCGCGCGCCCGCTTTTTGTGTCCGATCATTTGTGCTGGACCGGCGCCGCGGGCTTTAATTCGCACGATCTTCTGCCGATGCCTTACACCGAAGAAGCGCTCGACGTTGTCGCCGAGAATGTCCGCTTCGCCCAGGATTATCTCGAGCGCCCGCTGCTCTTGGAAAATCCTTCGACCTATCTCGTCTTTTCAGGCGCGCCGATGACCGAGTGGGAGTTTCTCGCCGCTTTGTGCGAGCGCGCCGGCTGCTATCTTCTTCTTGACGTCAACAATATCTATGTCAGCGCCACCAATCATTGCTTTGATCCGATCGATTATATCGACGGCGCGCCTTTGGACCGCGTGCGTCAGATCCATCTCGCCGGCCACAGCGTTAATGGCGATCTTCTGATCGATACGCATGACCATGACGTGCCCGAGCCCGTATGGCGTCTCTATGAGACGGTGCGGGCGCGCATCCCCCGCGTCGCCGCAATGATCGAGCGCGACGACAATATTCCTCCGCTCAATGATCTTCTCGCCGAGCTTGATATTGCGCGCGAGCGCACGCGCGCCTCTGACGAGGCCGCCGCATGAGCCTTCTCGAATTGCAGCGCGACTTTTGCGCCGCTCTTCGCGAGCCGGCGCCGTCGCGCCTGCCGGCGATCGACGGCGAGGCGGCGGTGCGGTTCGGCGTCTATCACAGCGCCTATCGACTGCGTCTGCGCGATGCGCTGCGCGAGACCTTCGAAAAGACATGGGCCTGGCTCGGCGATGAAAGTTTTGACGAGGCGGTTCGCGCCTATATCGGCGCGCATCCGCCGAAAAGCTGGACGCTCGCCGAATATGGCGATCAATTCGCGGTCTTTCTGAATTCGCTCTATCCGAGCGACAGAGAGGTCGGCGAACTCGCCCGGCTCGAATGGTCGATGCATCTTGCGTTTATCGGTTCCGATGCGGCGGCGTTGACCGCGAGCGATTGCGAGAATGTCGATTGGGAGCGCGCGATATTGCGCTTTGCGCCGACTTTGCGCCTTCACCCTGCGGCGACCAATGCGGGCGCGATCTGGTCGGCGATCGCCGCCGGGGAGGCGCCGCCGCCAGCGGCGTTGTTGCCGGCGCCCGCCGCGCATTGCGTCTGGCGGCGGGAATTTCGCCCGAGCTTTCGCACCATCGAGGCGCGCGAATTTCAGGCGCTGAAAACCGCCTTGTCCGAAGCCTCTTTCGGAGAATTGTGTCGCGTGATGGCGGGCGGGCGCGACGATTCCGAAACGGTCGCCGAAATCGGCGGCATCGTCGCGCGCTGGCTCGGCGAGGAAATGCTGACCGCGATTTCGCCCGACTAGCGCGAAATGCGTTCAAATTGAATCATGAGAATCGCAACAAACTCCGCTCACCCCGGCGAAAGCCGGGGCCCAGCAAAAAGGAATAATGTCGGGCGAAGCCCGTCATTTTTGTTTGGCTGGATCCCGGCTTTCGCCGGGATGAGCGGGGGGATGGGATGAATCAAGACAGTGATCTAATCCAATCGCTTAATGCAAATAGGCGCAGCTGGCGGCGCGCCGCCGAGCGCGTTCAAGCCGTCGGGCGCTGCTATTGCGCGGCGGGCGCGGCGCCGTCCGACGAAGCG
>OBLQ010000478.1_pt1 | contig 15181 bp, 15 predicted proteins | sample 1519881 | NCBI WGS metagenome assembly OBLQ01 (sample SAMN01911456, study PRJEB22533) | soil metagenome | biome: Soil | place: Malaysia | collected 2012-04-30 | depth DG_metagenome m | reverse complement strand
CGGGTCTGCAAGAGACTTGCGCTCTCTAGTGAGTGCGCCCTGCCGGGCGCACAAAATTGATGCAGCTCTTAGGCAAGAGCTGCATTCATCACCGAAGGCGTGGAAATTTTGAATAAGGAAAGGAAATACCAAAAAAGGGCCGCCCCTTTCGGAACGAGCCCTTTTTCGAGGGAGGTAAGCTTTTTTGTCTTGGTCTTAGGCGGCTTTGCGCGAGAGATTGCTCAAACGTTTTTCAAGGCTGACCAGTTTCTTTTCGAGCTTCACGACTTCGTCTTGAGTCGGAATGCTCAGAATTTCTAAAAATCCTTTTTTGGTCCGTCCCAGTCCAAGGCGCGCTTGGTGAAGAAGATCACTGTCACTGAAACGACTGACAATAGAACTGAAGTTTTTTTGTACATTCTTCATCACTTGCTTAAGACCGATCCGCTTCGGCAATAATTCGATCTCTCTCACGGATTGAATGACTTCATCGGCTAAGCGCTTGATTTCCCGCTCGAGATCGTCTCGTTTTTCCGAAGCCAAGTTCAACAAGGCGCCGGCTTTGAGCCAATCCACTAAATCATCAAAGCTTCGACGCAGCTCACGGCCGGAGAGTTCTCCTTTTTTCACAATTTTTTTCACTAGAGTTTCGACCTCACTTTCAAGGTGGGTAATGACGCGATTAATATGCTTTAATTTTTTACTTAGCTTGCTGAAACCGAGGCTATTGGAAGTTTTGGCTTTATTATTTTTTGCTGACTTCTTGGGCATCACCGCCTCTCTTTCTGTTTTTTTATTAGAGGAAATTTCCCAAAACCTGATTAGCATTAACTCGTCGCGTCAAAGCTGTCAATCTTTTTCTTACGCGTCGCGTTAGCTGGAGGATTCACGCCAGTCGATCAATCGTAACTGGATGGATTTATTGCCGTTCCATTCGTTCCATTCGGGAAGAAAGGCAAGGTCGATACGGCTTTGAGGGGGGGGGACTTTAGCTCCGAGACGAAAACCGATGGCGCCGAACTCCCGGCATCCCGCAGCGACGCGAAGCTTCAGATGCTTTTCGCCGACGACGCGCGATTCTTTCACCTGCAAATCGCGCATCAATAAAAGCGGACTTGGATTGCCGAGACCGAAAGGCTCCAAGCTTTCGATTTCGGCCAAGAGTGCGGAATCGATGCCAGCTGAATCCGATTCCACGTCGAGACGCAGTGAAGGAGCAAAATCCGCTTCGCCCAGACGGCTCCGCACCGCACGGTCGAAGGCTTTGCGAAAGCCGGCGAGTTTTTCTTCCGGCAAGGAAAGACCCGCGGCGTAAAAATGGCCGCCGAACTTCGTGAGGTGTTCCGCGCAATCCCGCAAAGCTTCCACAAGGTTGAGACCGCGGATGGAACGCGCGGAACCTTTCAGGCCGTCTCGGTCGCGAGTCAGCACGATGGAAGGCAAATAATGCCGCTCGACCAGACGGCTGGCGACGATGCCGACGACGCCAGGATGCCAATCTTTTTGGTAAAGAATCAGGCTGCGATTCTCGGCCAAACGCTCGCTTTCGATTTTGGCCAGGGCTTGGCGGGAAATTTCCTCTTCTAAAGCCTGCCGTTCGGCGTTGGCCGCATCCAGACGCCGAGCCAACTCCTTCGCTTCGGCCGCATCGCGGGAGAGTAAGAGTTTCACCCCAAAAGCCGCGTCATCGAGGCGTCCTACGGCATTGATCCGCGGTCCCAGCCGGAAAGCCACTTGATCGGAAGCCGTTTCTCCGTCCAAGCCCGAAACTTCTTTCAAAGCCTTCAGACCGGGGCGCCCGGTACGGCTTAATACTTTTAAACCTTCTTTGACCAAAATGCGGTTGATGCCCGTCAAGGGAGCCATGTCGGCGATGGTTCCGACGGCGACGAGGTCGAGGAATTGGCGCAAATTCGGCTCAGTACCGGAGAAGATACCCGCACTGCGCAGGGCCGCACGAAGCGCGATCAGCAAATAAAAAGCGACGCCGACGCCGGCCAGCTCTTTTCCCGGAAAACATTCGCCCTTTTGTTTGGGATTAATCACCGCATAAGCCGCGGGCAGCTGCGGCGGCGCCTCGTGGTGATCGGTGATGATAAGATCCAAGCCCAGTTCGCGGGCGACTTCGGCTTCGGAGACGGCGCTGATTCCGTTGTCCACGGTGATGACGACCTTGCCGCCGCGCTCACGAATTCGGCGCAGGGCCTCGGCATTCAAGCTGTAACCCTCGCGGAGCCGGTGCGGAATGTAATAGTCGATCGCAGCGCCGACATCCTGGAAAAATTCCACCAGCAAGGCCGTGGCCGTCGTGCCGTCGACGTCGTAATCGCCGTAGATGAAAATTTTTTCCCGCTCCCGCAGCGCACGCACAATTCTCGCCACCGCTTTTTCCAAACCGAGCAGTTGGGGTTCGGGAAGCTGAGTCAGGGAAGGTTGGAGAAATTGCTCCACCTGCGCGGGCTCAAAGATATTCCGCTGGACCAGCCATTGGGAAAGAAAAAAGGAAAAGCCGTGGCGCTCGCGCAGCAAAGCCACTCGGCCGGGATCGGGAGGAGTGTAAACCCAGCGTTTCTGCACAAGGGCACCTCTAATTACTTGCAGCCTAAAATTTAATGCGAACGTGTCATTTTTGAAGAAACTAGTGAAACGTAAAAAAACCGCTCTCTACGTTTCACTTTTCACGTCCAAGATTTACCGCTTTTTGAGTCCAAAACGATGGCCGTGTTCCCGCAGGAAGATGAAAATCGGCGATGCAATGGAAATGGAAGAATAAGTCCCGGTCAAGACGCCGATCATCATCGCGAAAGCAAAGTTCTTGATCTCGCCTTCAGTGCGGAAAAACAGCACCACGACGACGAAGAAAACGGTGAGCGAGGTCACGATGGTGCGGCTTAAGGTCTCGTTGATGCTGAGATTGACGGTGTCGATCAGGCCCATGCCTTTATGGCGCTGCAAGTCTTCACGAATGCGGTCGAAGACGATGATGGTGTCGTTGATGGAATAACCGATGATGGTCAAAATTGCCGCAACGACGGTCAAGTTGACTTCCAGGCCCAACAAGGCAAACAGGCCGATCGCCACCAGAACGTCGTGAATCAAAGCCACGATGGCTCCCGGAGCGAAGTGGAAATCGAAGCGAAAGCCGATGTAAATCAGCATGATGACCCAGGCCCACAAGACGGCGTAAATGCCCTTGGTGCGGAGTTCTTTTCCGACCTTGGGTCCGACGAATTCTTCTTGGAGCAACTTCACTTTCTCGGCGCCGAAGGATTTTTCTAAGGCCGACGTGTAGGGCTTGGCGAACTCTTCGGTCTTGTCTCCCGGAACGTCGCTCTTCACGATAAAGGTATTTTGCTTGGCCTCTCCGAAGCGCTGCGTGACGAAACGGGAAAGCCCGTCCGCTTGCAAGGCTTCATTCACGGCGCTCTCGGAAGTGCTTTCTTGGAATTGATAAATCAATTTCAAACCGCCGGTGAAATCGGTGCCGAAGTTGAGTCCTTTGACGGCGATCGCGGCCACTCCCGCGGCGACGATGCCGAAAGAAATCATCAGCATCAGCCAGCGATACTTCATGAAAGGAATATGGGGGCGTTTCATTTTCACCATATCAAATACTCAGCTTCGTCACTTGCCTCCGCGACAGAATGTAGTCGTACACCAAGCGGGTCAACACCACCGCGGTGTACAAGGTCGTCAAAATACCCACCATCAAGGTGACGGCGAAACCGCGCACCGGACCGGTTCCGAATTGATAAAGCACGACGCCGGAAAGAAAGGTCGTCAAGTTCGAATCGACAATGGCGCGCATCGCATTGGAATAACCCGCGTCCACCGCCGCCTTGATGCTTTTTCCCGCAGCCAGTTCTTCTTTGACGCGCTCTAAGATAATGACGTTGGCGTCCACCGCCATGCCGATGGTGAGCACGATGCCCGCCACGCCCGGCAAAGTCAGCGTGGCGCCGAATAAGGTCAAAGCAGCGAAAATAAACAAAACGTTGAGCACCACGGCCAGATCAGCCAAGAGACCCGACCCCTTGTAGTAAAACACCATGAAAACCATGACAACGGCGGCCGCGATCAACATGGCTTTCCAACCGCGATCGATGGAGGCTTTTCCCAAAGAAGGCCCGATCACCGTCTTGGTCGCTTCTTGCAAAGACGCCGGCAAGGCGCCTTCGCGCAGCACCAGCACTAAATCCTCGGCCTCGCGCATTAAAGCCTGATAATCGCCGTAACCGAGCGTAATTTGCGCCTCGCCGCTGGGAATGGCGCTATTGATGACGGGCGCCTTGCTCACCGTGCCGTCGAGCAAGATGGCCAAGCGTTTTTTAATGTTGGCCGCGGTCAAGTCGGCGAAAGCCTTGGTTCCCGCATTGTCGAAGGAAAGGCTGACGTAGGGTTCGTTGTTGTGCACGCTGACTTGGGCGTTGCGCAACATTTCTCCGGAGACTTCGACTTTGCTTTTTAATAGATAAGGAATGCCTCCCACGATTTTCTTCGTCACCGGGTCGTACTGAATTTCGTAGGCGATTTCGCTTTCGGGAGGAAGCTTGGCCTTCAGCGCTTCATTGAGCTTCCCCACGACTTCTTCGGTATAACCGGAAGGAATCTTAAACTCGCTGCGGGCCTGCTCGACCATTTGCTGCACTTGGGCGTCGGTCATGCCGTCATCGACCAACTTGAACTCAAGCTTACCGGCGCGCTTGACGAGGCCGACGGCGCGGTCCGGATCGCTGACGCCGGGCAGTTCAACCACGACCCGATTGCTGCCCAAACGGCGGATGTCGGGCTCGGCAACGCCGTAGCGGTCGATGCGGTTACGAATCGTCTCAACCGCCTGCTTCAAAGTCTCTTCCCGCAAACGTTCTTGATAGCTTTCGCTTTGCGCCAGGTACAGTGCGGGACCGACGTCGGCGGGCTGGAGACTTTCCCCAAAGCGGCTGCGGATCGCGGCGGCGACTTTGGCGGAATCTTCCGGCGAACGGAGTACGACTTGAATCTTACCTTCGAAGCGCGTCACCTCTAAGATTTCGGAGGCTTCGGGAGGCGCTCCCTCTTTTCCCTGAGTCCAGCCGAGCAATTCTTCATAGGGAAGCGCCATCGCCCCTTCGCCTCCGCTGGGCACCTCGAAACTCAAGAGCGGCGCTTGGGGCAATTCTTTCAGCGCGGTCCCATAAGTCTCGTCGAGGTGCCGACGCAGCATTGGAAGCGAAGCCGGGTCCTTGAGATAAATGCCGATCAGGCTGGTTTTGGGGATGACCGAAACTTTGCGGTAAGGGATGCCTTTTTCTTTGAGGAAGCGTTCCAACTCGCCGCTGATGATGTCGCTGCGGTGCACCAAGGCATCGTTTAGGTCGACTTCAAGCTCGAGGTAAATACCGCCTTGAATATCGAGTCCGAGGCTCAATTGCTTGTCGGGAAAAAGCTTGACGTACCACGGCGGACTTCCGCCCGTCTTTTCCGCGGCCTCACGCAAAGCGCGGAAATTGAATACGCTTGGAATCAGCAAGTAAACGGCAAACAGCGTCAAAAAAACCGCAAGTAAGGTTTTATATCGCCAGCGGGAGCTCATGACTTCGCGGCTTCGCCCTTCTCGGTGCTTTTCAGGCCTTGAATGCCGCTGCGCTCGATTTTGATTTTAATGTTATCGGCGATTTCGAGGGTGAGAATATTGTCGGCGACCCCGACGATTTTGCCGTGAATGCCTCCTGTCGTAACGACTTGATCGCCTTTCGTGACCGCCTTCAGCATTTCCGCATGTTTCTTGGCCTGCTTTTGCTGGGGCCGGAGGATCAAAAAGTAAAAGATACCGAAAACAATGAGCAAGGGGAGGAAAAAGCTGAATTGCTGTCCCATCCCGGTTTGAGTTCCCCCTTGGGCCTGGGCGAAAGCCGGAGACGAAGCGGCCTTGATGCCGATAACCAGGGCCAAGGCAAAGAATTTCATTTTACGACTCAACAACATGGTGATCCCCTTTTTGCCACTCTTGAAAGAAGCGACGTTGAAATCCGGCGTAATCTCCAGCTTCAATAGCGAGGCGGGCCTGGCCTAACAAATTAAGAAAATAATGTAAATTATGAATTGTATTCAGCACCGCGGAGAGCACTTCTTTGCTCAAGCTGAGGTGTCTCAGGTAAGCCCGCGAGTAATTTTGACAGGTATAACAAGCACAATTCTCGTCGATAGGCTTCCCATCGCGGTGAAATTCAGCCCGTTTGATGTACAGACGCCCATGCGGCGTAAATAACAAGCCGTGACGGGCGGAACGGGTCGGAACCACGCAATCGAACATATCGATGCCGAGCCCGATGCAGGTCACCAAGTCTTCCGGCATGCCCACGCCCATCAGGTAGCGCGGCCTGTTTTCGGGAAGCTCGGGAGTCAGACCCGCGACGATTTCGTAGGCGAGCGGCATGGGTTCTCCGACCGAAAGTCCGCCGATGGCCATGCCGTCGAAGGTGGCTTCTAAGCCGTCTTGCCGGGGCCGCTTTTCCAAATCAAGCAGCTCCTCGGCACAACGCCGCCGGAGCTCGGGATAAACCCCTCCTTGCACAATGGCAAAGAGACTTGCCTCTTGCTTGGCTTTGGCCTCACGGCAGCGCCCGGCCCAGGCAACGCTGAGCCGGAGCGACTTTTCCGCTGTCTCGGGCGTCGCGGGATAGGCCAGACATTCGTCCAAGACCATCATAATGTCGCTGCCCAGGGCTTCTTGAATCTCGATGGCCAGCTCGGGCGTGAGCAGATGCCGACTGCCGTCGAGGTGAGATTGAAATTGTACCCCGTCGCCAGTGAGCTTGCACATTTTGGCCAGCGAAAAGACTTGATAGCCGCCGCTGTCGGTGAGGATGGGACCGGACCAATTCATAAAACGATGCAAGCCGCCTAACTCCTCGATCACGCGATGACCGGGCCTCAAGTAGAGATGATAAGTATTGCCGAGCACAATTTCCGCGCCCATGGCTTTGAGCTCGTCCGGACGCATGGCTTTGACGGTGGCTTGAGTGCCCACCGGCATGAAGACGGGAGTTTCAAAGTTGCCGTGCGCGCTTCGATAACGACCGCGCCGCGCGTGGGTTTGCGTGTCTTTTTTCAATAGTTCGAAACGCATGGGCGAAAGGCGCTTAGCGTCTGGGGTCGGGATTTGCAATGGAATTGTCTTTGACGAGAAATAAATTGCCTCCACCTATTTTAGGCGTATAAAAAACCTTCCTCATTCAAAATTATTCCATGGAGGCTGCTTGTGAAAAAAAATATTTTTCTTACGGCTCTCATTCTCACCCTTGCGACAGGTGCTTGCACGAAAAAACAAAACACGACCGCCCCTTCGCCCGATACCAAGCCGATAACGACCGAGTCGGCGGCAAGGGTCGGAGTGCCGGAATGCGACGATTACCTGAACAAATACGAACAATGCATCAACGAAAAAGTTCCTGAGAGAGCGCGCGCGGGCCTTCAAGAAGCTTTCGAACAAACCCGCCTTCAATGGAAGGGCATGGCCGCCGACGAAACTAAAAAAGCCGCCCTAGCCGCGGCCTGTCAAGAAGCCGCAACGGCTTCCAAATCAATGGCTTCCACCTATGGTTGCGAGTTTTAGTCAAAATGTGGAAAGAGTTTAAAGAATTTATCAGCAAAGGAAACGCCATCGACTTGGCGGTCGGTGTTGTGATCGGCGCAGCCTTCGGCAAGATCGTCAGCTCTTTCGTGGATGACATCATCATGCCGCCGATCGGTCTGATGCTCGGCAAGGTCGATTTCAGCAATCTCTACTGGCTATTAAAAGAAGGCCGCCCGGCCGGACCTTATGCCTCGCTCGCCGAAGCGAAACAAGCCGGCGCGGTGGTACTCGCGGCCGGTTCCTTCGTCAATACCTTGATTAATTTTTTCATCATCGCGATAGCCGTGTTTATTTTAGTGAAATTCGTCAACCGGCTGCGCCGCCGTCCCGAGGCCGTTCCCAACACGAAAAGCTGTCCCTATTGTAAGTCGGCGGTGGCCCTCGACGCGACCCGCTGCGCTTTTTGCACTTCCGAACTATCCGAACTAAAATCCTGAGACCAACGCCGTGCCGCGCAATTTTTCCACCAAATCGCCGTGGCGCAAGCCGTTGGAAGCCAATGTCTTTACGCCGTGCGTGAAGGGAGCTTGCATCGCATAGCGCAAGGGACTTCCATCCAGCGCGGTGAAAAGACCTCCCGCTTCCTCGAGAATCAGTTGTGGAGCACAGGTGTCCCAATAGCTCACGGAGTGATGATTGACGTAAATATCCGCCTCTTGCCTCAGCAAAAATCCCACTTTAATGCCGACGCTGTTGATCGGAGACAAAAGCGGACCTCGGCAAAAATTTTGAATCTGCGCCAAGGCTTGCGAGGGAAAGCCCGTAGAAACAATCAGCGGCATTTGGGAAAAATCTCGGCGTGAAGAGACCCGCAATTCGCGGGTCCGTCCTTGCCAGGTGCCGCCGGCGCCCTGGCCACGAACTGCACGATAAGTGCGTGATTCCAGCGGGTCCACCACTACGCCCAAATACGGCTCTCCGGCTTTGAGTAGGCCCACCATCACGCAAAAGCCCACTTGCCCTTTAGCGAAAGCCTTGGTGCCGTCGAGCGGATCGATGAGCCAGACATATTCGGAATGAACGTCGCCGCTGAGGCCGTTTTCTTCCGAAAGAATCGCGTGTTGAGGGAAATGTTTCGCCAAGCCCTCCCGAAGAATGCGGTCGGAAGCCAGATCCGCTTCGGTCACGGGCGAAGCGTCGGCTTTCGTCCGAGTGGCGAGAGGAGTGTCGAGAAAGCCGAGCACGGCGTCCGCCGCTTGCAGGGCAAGAGTTTCGGCGACCGATAACCATGCTTTGGCAGGATCGCTCACGCACTACACCTCATCTTTATGGACGACGTGCAGTCCGCACTCTTTGTCGCCTTCGAGAGCATTGAACCAGCGCCAGCGGCCGGCGCGGCGCGCTTCGTGCGGACCGATCGGAGTGGTGCAAATCACGCAACCCAAAGATTCGTAGCGCCAGCCGTCCCGCTCCCAAGACAAGAGCTTGTGAGTCGGCACTTGATTTTTCTCGCAATATTCCCGCAGCCGCGCTTCGCTCCAATCGACTAAGGGAGCGACCTTGAGAAGCGGGCGCTTTTCTTTCCCTTGGGAAATGATCTCGAAGCGGGGGGTGGCGGCGCGAGCCTTCGATTGATCCGCGCGCAGGCCGGTGAGCCAGACGTCGAGCGTGGCCAGTATCCGTTCGTTCGGTTCCACCTTACGCAAGTGGCAGCAGTATTCTTGTTTTTCCTTGCTGTCGAAAAACAAGTATTCGCCGTGCTCGCGAATCATGGCTTCCAGCTTTTTCGGATCAGGCTGTATTTTTTCGATTCGGAGGGAATATTTTTTTTCAAGAGCGTCGAAGAGCTCGTAAGTTTCAGGAAAAAGCCGCAAAGTATCGATGGTAAAAACCCGCGGCTTGACTCCGGCTTTCACGGCCATATCGATCATCACCACGCCGGTGAGCTGGCCGCTGGTGCCGATCGCGGCGCGCTTGCCGAAGCGGCGAAAAATTTCTCCGATCAAAACCTGTGGGTCTTCCACGGCTTCAAGAGAAGTCACGAGTTCGGAGGTGACGGGAGTCTCGTTCATTTCAAATGAATCATTCCACGCTCGGCAAGAATTGCCAAGACCCGCTGAGTGCTTTCCTCGAGGCTTTCTTTTCCCGTGTCCAGCACGAGTTCGGGGCGCTCCGGAGCCTCGTAAGGCGCCGAAATTCCGGTGAACTCGGGAATCTCGCCGGCCCGGGCTTTTTTATAGAGACCTTTGGGATCGCGTTGTTCGCAAATCTCGATACCGGGATCGCAGTAAACTTCAAAAAACTGTCCGGCCGGAATCAGCTTGCGCGCCAGTTCACGGTCGGCCCGGTAAGGCGAGATAAAAGCGGTGAGCGTGATGACATTGGCTTCGCAAAATAGCTTGGCGACCTCGCCGATGCGGCGGATGTTTTCTTTGCGGTCTTCGGGAGAAAAACCGAGGTTGGAATTGAGACCGTGGCGGATATTGTCACCGTCGAGGACATAAGCATTCACGCCGTTCTCGACTAAGGCCAACTCGACTTCACGGGCGACGGTGGATTTCCCCGAGGCGGAAAGCCCGGTGAACCAAATCACCGCGCCCTTCTGGTCCAAGTTTTTTTCGCGCATTTCGACCGTCAGTTTACCGTGATGCCAAACAATGTGCTTACTTTTGGGTGTTGCTGGATTCATGAAAAACTCCAATCGAGGATGCTCCTCTAGCGGCGCGGCGGACGACTGTCAATCCTTTGTCAATTTTGAGGCCCGCCGAACACTTGCGTACAAAAGATAGTTTGTTTCGTACTCGCGCAGCCGACACCCAAGAACTTGTAATCTTTAGAGAGAATATTTTTGCGATGCGAAGGCGAATGCATCCAATCTTCCATCATTTGGGTAACGATCGCCGGCGGGTCGGTCAAACCTTGGGCGCTGGTGATGGTATGCAAGTTTTCCCCCAAACTGCGCCGTAATTGGGGCTGATATTTCTTCACCCGATCGACCACGGATTTTTTCTCGGGGCTGAAATGCGACAGATAATTGCGCCGCAGCATATCCCGTGAATGATCGCGGGCCGCACGGACCAATATCGCTTCGCTTTGAAAAGCTTGGAAGGGTACTCCTTTATTTTTGGCGCGTTCTTGATTGCTCGCTTCAAAGAGGAGAGTTTCGACCGTTTCGGAAAGCAGCGTCGGATTCATGGGAGACGCCTCGGGGTTTTGCTTAAGGTGGAAGGGAATCTTAGCTCCCGCTTTTCCCCAGACGGCTCCAATGGGCCATAGACAAATCAACGTCGCTGGAATAAGCAGTATTTTATCGATAAGTTTCATTGGGACTCCAACGCGCAAAATATTTCTGGGAATCTATGAAAATCATCAGCTGGAATGTCAACGGAATTAGAGCCGCCGCACAAAAAGGCTTTTTGGAATGGCTGGAGCACGAACAGCCCGACGTCCTTTGCCTTCAAGAGACGAAAGCCCATCCCGAACAACTCGAAGATCGATTAATGGCTCCGCCGGGCTATCGAACATTCTGGTCCGCGGCGAAGAAAAAAGGCTACAGCGGCGTGGCGATTTTCCTTAAGCGGGAGGCGCTAAGCGTGACGGAGGGCCTTCAAGTTCCGGAGTTCGACGATGAGGGACGCACTTTGGTGGGCGAATTCGAAGATTTCATCCTCATCAACGGCTATTTTCCCAACGGCCAACATAACCTGGGGCGGGTTCCTTATAAGCTCCGCTACAGCGATACGGTGATGGAACACGCCCACCGGCTCCGCCGTGAAAAAACAAAACCGATCATTATCTGCGGCGACATCAATACCGCCCACCGCGAAATCGATTTGGCGCGTCCCAAAGAAAATGAAGGCAACACCGGCTTTCTGCCGGAAGAACGCGCCTGGCTCGACAAATTCCTCGCCAGCGGCTTCATCGACATTTTCCGCGAACTCGAACCCGGACCGAATCACTACACCTGGTGGTCTTACCGCGCCGGCGCCAGGCCCCGGAACGTCGGCTGGAGAATCGACTATTTCTTCATCACTCCTGAACTTCGGCCACGGGTCCACAAAGCCTACCATCAGCCGCAAGTCCATGGTTCGGATCATTGTCCCGTTGTTTTGGAACTGCATGCTTGAAGAGAAATTCAAAAACTTTTTTCCCTTTCCCATTCTCGAAAAGACACGGCTTTCACCTCTTCGGAGATCGGAAAAGAATGATCTCCCCGCAGCAGAAGGATTCGACTTTCGATATTTTTCTTTCCCAATATTTCGGAAATTTTTTCAAGCTTGACGGCGTCTCTTGCGTCAGGATTCTCGGCGAATTTCGTCTCGATTAATTGAAAGCGGCCGCCGTGGTGAATGAGGAAATCGCATTCCAGGCCGCGCAAATCTCTCCAAAAGAACGCTTCCCAATTCCCCCGCTCCCGTATCTGCCGCTTGCGAATTTCGGAAAAAATAAAAGTCTCCCAAATGGCTCCGATCAAAGGCGAGCGTAATAACTCTTCCGCAGTCGAAATTCCCAAAAGATGGCAGAGCAGCCCCAGATCCGCCAGGTAGAGCTTGGGAGATTTGACCATGGCCTTAGTTTTATTTCGGAACCACGGTTCCAGGAGAATGACTTGGTTGGAAGTCTGCAAAACGGAAAGCCATTCATTGGCCGTCGTCGGACTCACACCCACGTCACGAGCCAGCTCGGATTTGTTGAGAATCTGCCCGCTGCGCAAGGCACAAGCGCGGAGAAAACGCTCAAAATCCCTCAAATGACCGACTTGAAGCAGAGAGCGTACGTCTCGTTCCAGATAAGTCGCAACATAAGATTGAAAAAATATCCGGGCATCCACTTCCCGCCGGCTTTGCAATTCGGGAAAACCTCCGCGAAGGATGACTTCAAGCTCGGATGTCGGAGCGAAACTTTGGATTTCATGCCACGAGAGTGTTTCCAACTCCAGAATGGCCGCGCGTCCCGCCAAGCTTTCGGAAACATTTTTCATGAGAGTGAACTTTTGGGAGCCGGTCAAAAGAAATTGTCCGTAACGATGTCGATCTTGGTCGATCCAATGTTTCAGGTAACGAAATAGTCCCGGAGCATATTGTACTTCGTCGATAATCAGCGGAGGAGGATGGCGCCCAATGAATTCTTGCGGCGCCTTTTCGGCGAAATCAGCCATCGAGGGCAGCTCCAGAGAAACGAAATGAAAGTCGGGAAACAGCCTCTCCAGAAGACTCGTTTTTCCGACTTGCCGCGCCCCCGTCAAGATTAGGGCGGGAAATTGCTTGGCGATCCCCAGGATTTTATTAGAAATTTCCCTTTGAATCCACATAGTTGTAAATTTTAAACTTAAACTTTAAAATTTACAAAGTAAAATATTGAAGAATCCTACGGCAAGCTGTGGAAGATGGCGTGGACAGCACGGAAAGCTCGACAGCAGCGACCTACATCGGAGTTCATCCCAGAGTCCTGAGATGCTTCATTCATAATCTTCATTCAGCGACTGAAGAAATTTGACGAGCAGAGGCATATCTTCCATCCGCAAAGCCATACCCTCAAACTCGCTTGGAGTATTGCGCATCCTTCCGCTACGGGCGTGATCGGAAAAACGAATGTAATGCAAAATCACCGACTCGAGCGTATCGAAAGCCCCATTGTGCATATAAGGTTGGGAATGGCCGAGATCGCGAAGTCCCGGTGTCTTGAACAAGGCAAGGGCAAGAGGAAGCAATGCTTCGACGCTGCAAGACGCCGCCGGATCGCTCACGCGGCGGCAGAGCAATTCGCGCAAAGCGGCCTGCGGCTTGGGCAAGGCCGGATTGCCGAAGACATTCCACATTCCCAGATCGGTATGGCCGGGCTTGTCGAGAGCCGCGGCATCGAGAAAAACTCCGCTACCGCCGGGAAAATGCGAGGAAGCCGGCAACCAAGCTTCGGGATCGGCGTTGCGCTCGGCAAAGCCGGGAATAAATAAGGCTTGGAAACTACCTGGACCGTGAATCTCATCGTACTCGCTTTGCGTCACACCCGTGTTGTGAAAACTGAAATCGCTGAAATTGGCGCCGTGATGGCAGGCGATGCAATTGCCGATCTTCCCGGCGGCAATAGTCTCATTGGAAAGCGGCAAAGCGTCCGGCTCGCGAAAGAAAATTTTCATGCCCACCAACTCTTCGGGACCGAACACAAATTCCTGATCGTGAAATTGAAAATTTATCGAACCAGGCTCGACGAAGCGGATTTCTTGGAGCTTCTCCAAGGCGGTCCGCAGACGGCGGCTGTAATCGAGGCCGGTTTCGCCGGGATTTGGTCCGCGGGGCAAACTGTTGATCTTCAAAAAACGATCGAAAGGCGTGAGGCTGAATTCTCCCAAGGAATTTTGCGCGAAAATCAAGTTGTCGACGTAGGCCGAAATCAGCTTGGCGACGGCTTCGAAGACTTGCTCGTCGCTTGCGGCGGCAACGTCGAGACGAAACTCTTCGGGAAGAATCAATTCTCGCGGGATAGCAGAATCGGTCCCTTGAAACAGGGTGCGGTAAGGCAGAGCGCCGAACTCTTGCGCCAAAACATTTTGTCCATCGTCTTCGCGGATGACTCGCGCCAAGTGCGAAATGGCTGCTGTTTCTTCCCCGGGCAGCCAGCCGAAATTTCTTCCCGTCAAAGTACCTTTCACCAAATCGGGCATGGAAGTGAATTCGCCGTCGAAGTGCAGAAACAAATCGGCGGAGCGCGGAATCGAGGAGTTGACGAGAGGCGGCGAATTTCTTGGAGTGGCGCTGCGGCCGTCTTCACGCTCGGGAATGGGACTGCGCCGCGTGAAGTCGCAGTAAGTGCGCATCCCGCCGCCGGGAGCCTGGAGCTGTTGATCGACCAAGTGACAGGCGGCGCAATTCATCGATTGACCGGCGAAGGGCCCGGGCATTTCGGTGCCGATGGACTCGGTAAGCGCCATAACGGGATCGCCGGCGGCCAGCGGCGAATGGATCGGGTTTCCACTGCGAAAGAAGAATTCTGCAAAACGCGTTTCGAGAAACAGCCGTTCTCCGATCGCGACTTGGGCGGGATCGGCTTCTTCCTCTTCGTCTTCCGTTGGAATCAGCGGGCTGGCGCAAGCGGCCAGTAAAACCAGTCCCAAGAGAAGAAAAATCCGCCATTTGGGGGAAAGAAGTCGCATCGGTTTTCCTAATATTTATGAAAGTTAGTTTCAACTATTTAGAGTATTTTTACTTTATGTCAATGAATAATCGATGATCAGGTGACTTTGAAGGTAATAATATTGAAAATATATTTCATTAATCTTCAATAAATGATGGCCTAAAAAACCTCTCTGGGCGTCCATTGATTATTTTTTTTTGATTATTTTTTTTGAAGCAACTAATTCAAAAGATTGTCGAGAAGCCCTACATAAGAAAATTGTCGATAAATTCGTGGAGATAGAACAATGAACACAAGACGCGCAAGACCCACAAGCACCGTTCCATCTTCTCTCAGAAAATCACCTACAATTCCTTCCGCACGACCGGCCCGAGCAGAGACCGACCCGAGCAATCAAGGTTCGGCATCAAGATATAACACTTCCCTAAAGTATCTTTCTTGCTTTGTGACTCCTATGCTGGGAATGGGATTCCTCGGATTCTTTCGCCGTAACCCCCGCCCGCCCAAAACTCGAAC
>OBLQ010000477.1_pt1 | contig 15192 bp, 15 predicted proteins | sample 1519881 | NCBI WGS metagenome assembly OBLQ01 (sample SAMN01911456, study PRJEB22533) | soil metagenome | biome: Soil | place: Malaysia | collected 2012-04-30 | depth DG_metagenome m | reverse complement strand
AGTCCGCAACCTTGCGCAGCACGGCGTTGACGAAACCGGCATCCCTGGACGCCAGCTTCTTCACCGCCGCCACCGTCTCGGAGACGGCGGCATGTGCAGGCACCCGCATGTGGCGCAACTGGTATGCGCCGACGAACAGGGCGAAACGGGTCACATCGGCCGGCTTCTCCCTGATGAAGCGGGAGAGATCGGCCTCCAGCGAATAGAAGCGGCGCAGCACGCCGTAGACGATCTCCTGCAGCAGCGCGAAATCGCGCCCCGCGATGTCGGGACGGCAGAGCTCCAGCAGCGCATCGGCCTTGTGGCGGTCGATCATGACGGACTTGAGGGTGGCAATGGCGGCTTCGCGGACGGACATCGCGGCAGCCTAGCTGTGCCTGCGGTTACTTGCAGCAAACGACGGCCGTGTCATGTTGGCGACCCCCGATCTGTGCTATACCGAAGAAATGGATTTTCCACTCGAATTACTGAAGCACTGGATAGAACGGCACGCCAGCCTCGACCTGCTTTGCGAATTCGACGGCTGGCCGGATACCCGCAGCATGGAGATCGAGCTGCAGGAGAGCGACAGCGATCGCCTGCGACTCGTGGTCAGCCTCGACGAGGTGCTGCTGGATGCGGACGGCAGCCTGGGCAGCAGCTACCGCCGCTGCGGCTGTTTCGAGCTGCTGCTCGACGAGGATGGCCAGCCCGACTCGGTGATCCTGATCCAGGTGTTTTGAAACATCCGAAAAACCGCATCCACGCAGTTTTTCTCAACGCCAAGGCAAAAGCGCGGTTTTGCCTTGCTCACAAAATCAATCGCCTGCAGCGTTTGAGTTTGGCAGGCCATCCCTGGCCTGAGGATTGCGATTCATATCAGAGCGCCGCTAATCCCCCAGCCGGTCACCGATCGATAGCGAGGCGCCGCGCAGGAAGGCGGCGGCATCCATGACCTGCTTCCCCTCCGGCTGCACCGAAGTGATGCGGTAGACGCCGTCGCCGCAGGCGATGTCGATGCCGTCGTTCACGGCCAGCACCGTGCCGGCCGGCTTCGAGGCAGCACCCGAGAGCGGCGTGCCACTGACGATCTTCAGCCATTTGCCGGCAAGCTGCGTGCGGGCACCCGGCTTCGGCGAGAAGCAGCGCACCTGCCTGTCGACCTGTGCTGCCGGCGCACGCCAGTCGATCTCGCGATCGGCAGCGGAAAGTTTCAGGGCATAGGTCGCCTTGTCAGCGTCCTGCGGCACGGGCTTGAGTTCCCCCGCAGCGATGCCCGGCAGCGACTCGACGAGCAGCTTCGCCCCAATCGTGGAGAGTTTTTCCCACAGCTCCGGGCCGGTCGTGACGACCGTGATCGGCAGCTTCGCCTCGGCATAGACGCCGCCGGTATCGAGCCCCTCCTCCATGTGCATGATGTCGACGCCGGTTTCGCGATCACCGGCGAGCAGTGAGCGCTCGATCGGGGCTGCGCCGCGCCATCTCGGCAGCAGCGAGGCGTGCACGTTGAGCGGCGCGATGCCGGCCGCATCGAGCCAACTCTTGGGCAGAATCATGCCGAAGGCGACCACCACCAGCACGTCGGGCTTCTTCGCTTCCAGCCAGGCCAGCGCCTCGGGGTTGTTCCGTAGCTTGTCGGGGGTAATCACCTCGATGCCGGCGGCAATGGCCGCCTGCTTCACGGGCGAGGGCGTGAGCTTCATGCCGCGGCCGGCCGGCCGGTCGGGCTGCGACACCACACCCACCACCTCGACGTTCGGGGCGGCGAGCAGTGCGTCCAGGCACGCCACGGAGAAGGCCGGCGTGCCGGCGAAGACGACGCGCAGCTTCACTCAGCCGTCCTTGTAGCGCTTCTTCAGCTTCTTGGTGATCAGCTTGCGCTTGAGCGGGCTCAGGTAATCGATGAACAGCTTGCCGTCGAGATGGTCGAACTCGTGCTGCAGGGCGACAGCCTGGAAACCGTTGAAATCGGCCTCGTGGGTATTGCCTTCCAGATCCTGCCAGCGCAGCCGCACGGCGGCCGGCCGCTCCACCTCCTCGTAGATCTCGGGCACGGAGAGGCAGCCCTCCTCGTGGACCTCGGTCTCCTTCGATTTCCAGGTGAACTCCGGGTTGATCCACACCTTCAGGTCGCGGGCCGCCCCCTCGGTACGCCACTCGGTATCGGTGACGACGACACGCAACGCCACGCCGAGCTGGGTAGCCGCCAGCCCCACGCCAGGGGCGTCGTACATGGTATCGGCCATGTCCTCGACAAGCCGTCTGATCTCCGGTGCGGTCGGGTCGGCGACCGTTTTCGCCACCTCGCGCAGCCTGGGATCGGGATGAATGAGAATCTCCTTGATGGCCATGGGCTTAGAACGTACCCCCGTTCCAGCCGAACATCGCCGGTTTGGGTGCGGCGAAATCGATGTAGATGCGCCCGGCCGGCACGGCCAGGAGCTCGCCGAGCAGCTCGCAGATCGTGGCCGACAATGCCGCCGTCCTGCTCTCCGGCAGGCCGAGGCTCTTCAGCTCCACGAAGGCCAGCGGCGCGTCGACGCCGGCGAACAGCATCGGCCTGGCATCGGAAAGCTCGACCATCACGTAGGACTCGGGCTTGCCGAGCGCGGTCGCGACGGTCTGCGAGCACTGCTGCAGGAAATCAGCCTTGTCGGCGACGGCGACGTTGGTATGGACATGCAGGTAGGGCATCAGCTCTCCTCTTCGAGTTGCTTGAATTTGTGCTTGTTCCTGCGGTAGCGGGCGGTCGCCACGAAGCCGGCCCAGTAGCAGAGCCCGGCCAGCGGCAGCATCAGCAGTACGAGTTTCCAGTCCATTTATTCTCCCCCTGCCGCAACCGCCGCCGGTACGGCTGCCGTTTCGGCGGCAGCGCGTTCGGCCTTCGCCGCGGCGCGCGCCCGTGAGCGGCGGTTGAGGATATTGATGCCGGCCAGGATGAAGCCCAGCGCGATGAAGGCGCCCGGCGGCAGGATGAACATCAGCATGTCCGGATAGCCGGCGCCCAGCACCTTGTAGCCGAACAGCGCCCCCTGGCCGAGCAGCTCGCGCGTCGCCCCCAGCAGCACCAGCGCGAAGGTGAAGCCGAGCCCGATACCGAGCGCATCGACCACCGCATCGAGCGGCGTGTTCTTGCTGGCGAACGCCTCGGCACGCCCCATCAGCGCACAGTTCACGACGATCAGCGGGATGAACAGGCCGAGGATCAGGTACATCTTGTGCATCCAGGCGTCCATGGACATGCCGACCACCGTCACGAAGGCGGCGATGATGGTGATGTAGGCCGGGATGCGCACGTTTTTCGGGATCACTCCGCGCACCAGCGACACTACGAGATTGGAGCCCATCAGCACCAGCAGGGTCGCCGCACCCATCCAGAAACCGTTGATGGCCGAGGTGGTGACGCCGAGCAGCGGGCACATGCCGAGCAGCTGCGCGAAGATCGTGTTGTTGTGCCAGAAACCGTCGACGAAGACTTCCGATCGGCTGCTCATCGCTCACCTCCTGCGGCGCCTGCGTCGGACCCGGTTGTAGCTCCGCCGGCCGGCTGCTGGCCAAGGATAGCCGCATGATTGTCGCGGAAAAACTCCAGGCCGCGCTTCACCGCCTTCACGACCGCCCGCGGGGTGATGGTCGCACCGGTGAACTGGTCGAAATCACCGCCGTCCTTCTTCACCGCCCAGCGGGTGTTGGTAAGCGTGGTGCCGGCGAACGAGTCGACCCATGCCTTGTTCTTGACGATGCCGTCGCCGAGTCCCGGCGTCTCCTGGTGATCGGTAACGCGGATGGCATAGATGCTGCCGTCCGGATGCACGCCCATCAGGATATGGATGCTGCCCGAATAGCCGTCGGGCGCCACCGTCTCCCAGGCGAAGCCCGTCAGCGAACCTGCCGCATCGCGGGCCGGATAGACGGTCCTGGCATCCTTGCCGTTGCCGACCATCACGGCATCGGCCAGCGCGTCGTTGGCATGCTGCGGCAGCACCTCCATCAGCGCCTCGTGCAGGGCCGCCTTGCGCGCCTCGGCGATCGGTTCGCGGGTGAACAGGTCGGTGATGCCCAACAGAAGCGTGGCGACGATCGCCACGACGGCGAGGGCGGCCGCCATCCGCCACTGGTCCTGCGTCATCTTCATGCGCCGTTCCCGTTGCCGTGGCCGTAGACGCGCGGCCGGAAATAGTGATCGATCAGCGGCACGGCGCAGTTCATCAACAGCACCGAGAACATCGCCCCCTCCGGATAGCCGCCGAAGCTGCGGATCGCCCAGGTCAGCACGCCGCAGCCGATGCCGAACACCAGCTGGCCGACAGGGGTGACCGGCGACGAGACCGGATCGGTGGCCATGAAGAAGGCGCAGAGGATCAGGCCGCCGGCGAACAGGTGGAACAGCGGCGGCGCGAAATGGTTCGGATCGACGCTGCTGAAGATCGCCGCCAGCACCGCCACGGTGGCCAGATAGGAGACCGGGATATGCCAGGTGATGGTGTGGCGGGCCAGCAGGTAAATGCCGCCGATCAGCAGCGCCAGCGCACTGGTCTCGCCGATGCTGCCCGCCTCGCGGCCGAGGAAGGCATCCAGCACGCTGTAGTGGTAGTTGTTGAGCGCCTCGGCGACACCGATGCCCTGCGTCCACTCGGTCTTCACGTGACCGAGCGGGCTTGCCATGGTGATGGCGTCCAGCCCCTGCCCTATCGCATCCGGGCCGAACAGGAAGAGCTGCAGGCAGGCGTGGAAATCGTAGAGATCGACCGCCGGCGTGCCGACATGCATCGGCACGATCCACGAGGTCATCTGCAGCGGGAAGGAGATCAGCAGGATGATGCGCGCCGAGAGCGCCGGGTTGAACAGGTTGTAACCCAGCCCGCCGTAGACCTGCTTGCCGAGCACGATGGCGAAGACGCTGCCGAGCAGCGCCATCCACCACGGTGTGGAGGCCGGTAGCGTCATGGCGAGCAGCAGGCCGGTCAGGGCCGCCGAATTGTCGGAGAGTGCACGGAGCGGCCGCCCCATCATGAGAAGAGTAACCGCCTCGGTGGCCATGCAGCCGCCGATGCAGAGCAGCATCATGAACACCGCCAGCCAGCCGAACAGGTAGACTCCGACGATGGCCGCCGGCATCAGCGCCAGGATGACGGTGAGCATGGTCATGCGGATGGAATCGCCGCCGTGGATATGCGGCGAACTGAGCATGATCGGCATCAGGACTCTCCCTCCCCTTGGGTCGTCGTTTCGGCCTTCGTTTCGGCAGTCGTGGCAGCGGCCGCTTCGGGCGCCAGCTGCTCGCGCACCTTCGAACGGCGGGCCGCCTTCTCCGCCTTGTCGCGCTCCAGCCGATCCATGCGGGCATCGGAGCGGTGGCGCGACTCCTCGGCGAAGGCACGCTCGCGCCGGATCTGCGCCACCTGACCCTTGCCGTAGCGGAAGTAGTGCACCAGCGGAATGTTCGACGGGCAGACATAGCTGCAGCAGCCGCACTCGATGCAGTCGAACAGGTTGTAGGCCTCCGCCTTGTCTAGCTGGTCGGCGCGGCAGTGGTCGGCCAGCAGGTTCGGTACCAGCGACACCGGGCAGACCTCGCTGCAGTGGCCGCAGCGGATGCACGGGTCCTCGGCCTGGTGCGCCGGCGACAGTGCCGTTTCGGAGAACGCCAGAATGCCGGTCGACGATTTCACCACCGGCACGTCGAGCGAACGCAACCGTTCGCCCATCATCGGGCCGCCGTGCAGCACGTGCAGCCCCTCGAAGTCCTCCAGCCCACACTGGGCGAAGACGAAGCGCATCGGCGTACCCAGCCGCACTCGGAGGTTGGCCGGCTCGGGCACCGCCTCGCCGGAGACGGTGACGATGCGATCGGTCAGGGGCCGGCCGAACATCACCGCGTCGAACAGCGCCTTGCAGGTGCCGACATTCTGGCAGAGCACGCCGACGTGCATCGGCAGCCTGCCGGCCGGCACCTCCTTGCCGGTCAGCGAAAAGATCAGCTGCTTCTCGCTGCCGTGCGGGTAGCGGGTCGCCACCTCGACGACGCGCACGTCGGGCAGGTCGTCGCGCACGGCCAGTGCCCGCCGCATCACGGCGATTGCATCCGGCTTGTTCTCCTCGATGGCCACCAGCGCCTCGGAAGCCCCCACCATATGGATCAGGATGGCGAGCCCGGAGAGAATCTCGTCGGCGTGCTCCAGCATCAGCCGGTGATCGTTGGTCAGGTACGGCTCGCACTCCACACCGTTGAGGATCACCGTCTGTACCGGATGTTTCTGGTCGCGGACCAGCTTGATGAAGGTCGGAAAAACGGCGCCGCCAAGCCCCGCCAGGCCCGCCAGCCGCGCCCGCTCCCGAAGTTCCGCCGGATCGCGCTGTTGCCAGTCGGGCATCGGCGTGAGGCTGTCGTCCGCCTCGTCCTTGCCGTCCGGCTCGATGAAGATGCAGGTGAGCCCCAGCCCCGACGGATGCGGAATGGCATGCTCCTCGATCTTCACGACACGGCCGGAGGTCGGCGCATGCACGGGGGCGGCGAGATAGCTGTCGGCGCGGGCGATCTTCTGGCCGCGCCGTACCCGCTCGCCGACCTCGACGATCGGCTCGCAGATGCCGCCGATATGCTGCTTCAGCGGCACGATGAACAACGGTGCCAGCGGACAGTCACGAATCGGCACCACGGCGGTCAGCTTGCGGTCGTCCGGCTCGATGCCGCCGTGGAAATTCGGTGCCACAAGCCCCAGGCTGCGCGCCAGTCGCTTAAGCATGGCCGGCATGCTGTCCCCTCCGCACCTTGCCCTGCCGGGCGCGCCGCGTATCCGGCAGCGGCCAGGCCCAGTGCTCGATCAGTTCGGGCTTCTGCAGCATGTCGATGCAGTCGACCGGGCACGGCTCCACACAGAGCGTGCAGCCGGTGCAGTGCTCGGCGATCACCGTATGGTACTGCTTGGGTGCGCCGACGATGGCATCGACCGGGCAGGCCTTGATGCACAGCGTGCAGCCGATGCATTCATCCTCGCGGATGAAGGCCAGCATCGGCGCTTTCGCCTCCTCCTCGACCGCCTTCGGCTGCACGCCCATCAGGTCGGCGATGGCGCGCATCGTGCGGTCGCCGCCCGGCACGCAGTGGTTCACCTCCGCCTGGCCGGCAGCCACCGCTTCGGCATACGGCTTGCAGCCGGGATAGCCGCACTGGCCGCACTGGGTCTGCGGAAGCAGCGCGTCGATCCTGTCGACCAGCGGATCGCTCTCGACATGGAACACCTTCTGGGCGACGGCCAGCACCAGCCCCGCCACCAGCGCGAAGCCACCCAGACTCAACAATGCGACAAGAATGTGGGACACGTGTTACATCTTCACCAGACCGGAGAAGCCCATGAACGCCAGCGACATCATGCCGGCGGTGATCAGCGTCAGCGGCGAGCCCTTGAAGGCGGCCGGCACCGGTGCGTGCTCGATGCGCTCGCGCAGGCCGGAGAAGAGCACCAGCACCAGCGCGAAGCCGGCGGCGGCACCGAATCCGTACAGTGCCGAGGAGAGGAAGGTCTGGTCCTTCTGTACGTTCAGCAGCGCCACGCCCAGCACGGCGCAGTTAGTGGTGATCAGCGGCAAAAAGATGCCGAGCGCCTGGTAGAGTACCGGACTGGTCTTGTGGATCATCATCTCGATGAACTGCACCAGCGAGGCGATGATCAGGATGAAGAACACCGTCTGCAGGTACAACAAGTCGAGCGGGATCAGGATGTAGCGCTGCACCAGCCAGGTGGCGGTGGCGGCGAGCGTCATCACGAACATCACAGCGAACGACATGCCGATCGCCGTCTCGACCTTGCCGGAAACGCCGAGGAACGGGCAGATGCCGAGGAACTTGGTCAGCACGTAGTTGTTGACCAGCACGGCGGACAGCAGGATCAGGGTGACGTCAGTCATAGGCGGCGGAGTATAGGGCGGCGGGTTCGCAGCGTACACCGCCGAAGTCCGCACTTTTCTCTGTGTGAATTATGCGTAACGGGGCCGCCTGCGGCCTCCCGGGAGGCTGTCACAGATTCGTCGCGGAAAAGTGGCAACGAACATGCTAGAATTCGGCCGCACCGGCCAACCGGCCGACCATCCACGACACAGGAGTCCCCCCATGGGTCCGCATTACCTCAGCAACTTCTTCATGCCGAAGAGCGTCGCCATCGTCGGCGCCACCGACAGGCCCGACAGCGTCGGCCAGCGACTGATGCTGAACATGCTGGAGGCGGGGTTCGCAGGCTCGCTCTATCCGGTCAACCCGAAGCGCGACGAGCTGATGGGCGTCCCCTGCTACCAGGACATCGAATCGATCCCGGAAACGGTCGATCTGGCGGTGATCGCCACCCCGGCCAAGAGTGTGCCGCCCATCGTCCGCCAGTGCGGCGAAAAGGGCATCCGCGCGCTGATCATCATCTCCGCCGGTTTCGGCGAACTGGGCGAGGCGGGCAAACGCCTGCAGCAGGAGATCCTCGACACCGCCGGCCGCTACGGCATCCGTATCATCGGCCCGAACTGCCTCGGCCTGATCCGCCCCGGCAGCCACCTCAACGCCACCTTCGGCTACGGCACCGTCAAGGACGGTCATCTGGCGCTGGTGTCGCAGTCGGGTGCGGTCTGTACGGCGATCCTCGACTGGGCGCAGATGCAGGAGATCGGTTTCTCCACCGTCGTCTCGATGGGCGGTGCGGCCGACATCGATTTCGGCGAGGTGCTCGATTTCCTCGCCATGGACCCGCAGACCCACAGCATCCTGCTCTACGTCGAGGGCATCCGCGACGCGCGCCGTTTCCTTTCCGGCCTGAAGGCGGCTGCGAGGCTGAAACCGGTGATCCTGATCAAGGCCGGCCGCTACGAAGCCGGCAGCCGTGCGGCCATGTCGCACACCGGCTCGATGGTCGGCGGCGACGACGTCTTCGATGCCGCCATCGAACGCGCCGGCGTGGTGCGCGCCTACAGCATCGCACAGCTCTTCTCCGCAGCCCGCATCCTCGCCAACAACTACGTACTGGAGCAGGACCGGCTGGCGATCATCACCAATGCCGGCGGCCCGGGTGTCATGAGCACCGACCGTGCCGAGGATGTCGGTGTCCGGCTTGCCGCACTGGGCGCACAGACGGTGACACGCCTGAACCAGGTATTGCCCGACCACTGGTCGCACGCCAACCCGATCGACATCCTCGGCGACGCGACACCCGAGCGCTACCAACAGGCGCTCGACATCTGCCTTGCCGACGAGGGCATCGACGGCGTGCTGGTGATCCTCACCCCGCAGGCGATGACCGACCCGACAAAGGTGGCGGAGCTGGTCATCGAGGCGGCGAAAAAGAGCGACAAGCCGGTGCTCGCCTCGTGGACCGGCGGCAACCGCGTGCAGGAGGGCCGCGACCTGTTCGCCAACAGCCGCGTCGCCCACTTCACCACTCCCGAGGTAGGGGTCGATGCCTTCTCGTTCCTCGCCCGCTACCGCCGCAACCAGCGTCTGATCCAGCAGATCCCGTCGCCGCGAGCCGTGGGGCGGCAGGCCGACATCGACGGGGCCCGGCTGATCATCGAGCGGGTGCTGGCCGAGGGACGCAACGTACTGACCACGCAGGAGTCGAAGGCGATCCTCTCCGCCTTCCGCATCCCGGTGACCCAGACCATCAAGGTGGAGAACGCCAAGGATGCGATGATCGCCGCCGAGACCGTCGGCTTCCCGGTGGTGCTGAAGATCAACATGGCCGAGTTCAGCCACAAGTCGGACATCGGCGGCGTGCGCCTGAACCTGAACAGTGCCCAGCAGGTCTCCCGCCAGTTCCAGGAGATGGAGGCGCAGATGCGCGCCCTGCAACCTGAGCTCACGCATGTGGTGATGACGGTGGAGCCGATGTACCGCTCGGAGAACAGCCGCGAGCTGATGGTCGGCGTGGTGCGCGACCCGGTGTTCGGCCCGGCGATCAGCTTCGGCATGGGCGGCACACTGGTCGAGATCATCCGCGACCGGGCCATCGCGCTGCCGCCGCTCAACGAATACATGATCGAGCAACTGATCGCCAAGACGCGTGCGGCGCGCTACATCGGCGCCTTCCGCCAGATGAAGGCGATCGACCGGCGGGCGCTCGTCGATGTGCTGCTGAACGTCTCGGAGATGATCAGCGAGCTGCCGGAGATCGTCGAGATGGATATCAATCCGCTGATCGCCGACGACAAGGGCGTCCTGGCGCTCGACGCACGCATCAAGGCCGTCGCCTCGCACCAGCTGGCGCCCTACTCCCATATGGCGATCCACCCCTACCCGCATGAGCTGGCACGGGAGATGGAACTTCCTGACGGCCGGCGCATCCTGATCCGTCCGATCCGTCCGGAGGATGCGGACATGGAGAAGGATTTCTTCAACAGCCTCTCCGAGCGCAGCAGGTATTTCCGCTTCATGCAGTCGCTGCAGGAGCTGACGCCGGAGATGATCGTGCGCTTCACGCAGATCGACTACGACCGCGACATGGCCTTCGTTGCGGTCAGCGACGAACCGGACCTGCCGCGGGAACTGGGCGTGGCCCGCTACGTGATCAATCCCGACGGCGAATCGGCCGATTTCGCCGTCGTCGTCACCGATGCCTGCCAGGGCAAGGGCATCGGCGAACGGCTGATGTGCACGCTGATGAAGACCGCCAAGGAGCGCGGCCTGCACCGCTTCGAGGGCGAAGTTCTGTCCGAGAACGCCGCCATGCTGGGGCTGGTGAGGAAGCTCGGTTTCGGCATCGAAAGCATCGCCGAACACGACGACATCGTGCGTGCCGTGAAGGATCTCCGGCAGGGCTGAGAAACCGCCCCGTCAATACTTGACAGTTTTAGTCGGGATTAGGACGATCGGCGGATCATGGAGGCGCAAATGGCAACGGCCAATATCACCGAGGCGGATATCCGCAAGGCACTTTCAGGCATCATCGATCCGGACTTCGGCAAGGACATCGTCACGCTGGGGTTCGTGAAGGATATCCGTATCGACGGCGGTCGCGCCGCCTTCACGATCGAACTGACCACTCCCGCCTGCCCGGTCAAGGAGCAGTTCCGCCAACAGGCCGATGCGGCGGTGCGAGCTCTTGGATTCGGCAACATCGACATCAACATGACCTCGAAGGTCGCCGCGCAACCGCAGGTGGCCAAGCAGGTGCCAGGTGTAGCCAACATCATCGCCGTCGCCTCCGGCAAGGGCGGTGTCGGCAAGTCCACCACAGCCGTCAACCTCGCCGTCGCACTGGCGCAGACCGGCGCCCGCGTCGGCCTGCTGGATGCCGACATCTACGGCCCCTCCGTGCCGCAGCTGATGAATCTCGCCGGCATGCAACCGAAGGTGACGGACAAAACCATCCAGCCGCTGGAAAACTACGGTGTCAAAACCATCTCCATCGGCTACATGGTGGAGGATGACCAGGCGATGATCTGGCGCGGGCCGATGGTTTCCGGTGCCGTCATGCAATTGCTGAACGACGTCGCCTGGGGTGAGCTCGATTATCTGGTGATCGACATGCCGCCGGGTACCGGCGACATCCACCTGACCCTTGCGCAGCGGGTACCGATCACGGGTGCGGTGGTGGTGACCACGCCGCAGGACATTGCCCTGCTCGACTGCAAGAAAGGCATCACGATGTTCAACAAGGTGAACGTGCCCACGCTGGGCATCGTCGAGAACATGAGCGCCTTCGTCTGCCCTCACTGCGGCAAGACCAGCCACATCTTCGCCGAAGGCGGAGCCGACCGGCTGGCCGAGGCCCAGAACGTGGAGGTGCTGGCGCATATCCCGCTCGACATCGAGATCCGCCTTAATTCCGATGCCGGCACGCCGATCGTCGCCTCCCACCCCGACTCGCCACAGGCCGCCGCCTACCGCGACATGGCCGGCGAGGTGGCGCGCCGGATCAGCGTCATCAACCGCCGCAAGATCAATATCCCGGTCATGGTGCAGAACGGCTGAGACTCCCGGCCGTCAGGCTAGGACGTGGATACCATCCTCGCTGACGATTTTCGAGGCAGCCTTGTCGCTCATTCGCACGGTGAGCTGCAGGACATCGTCGTGCACCTCCTGGCCGACGATACGGCCGTGCTGATGGCAATAGGCGAGCGTGCGGCCGTCGGAGACGGAGAGCCGGAAGACATGCTCCTGCATGTCCTGCTCCAGCCAGTCGCGCAGTAATCCGGTCAGCTCGTCGAGGCCTTCGCCGGAGACCGCCGAAACGGCCATGCGGCTGCCGCCGAAATGCTCAGTCCGGTGCGACTGCAGACCCGGTACCAGATCGCGTTTGTTCATTACCTCGATGATCGGCGGTGCGGCATCGCCATAGACGCCGATCTGCTCGAGCGTGTCGTTCACCACCTTGCCCTGCTCGGCCAGCATCGGATCGGCGGCATCGCGCACGTGCAGGATCAGATCGGCTTCCACCACCTCCTCCAGCGTGGCGCGGAAGGCGTCAACAAGTTCGTGCGGCAGCTCCTGCACGAAGCCCACCGTGTCGGAGAGCATCATGCGCGCCCCTCCCGGCAGCTTCACGAGCCTGAGCGTCGGGTCGAGGGTGGCGAAGAGCTGGTCGGCGGCATAGACGGTCGATTCGGTCAGCCGGTTGAAGAGGGTCGACTTGCCGGCGTTGGTGTAGCCGACCAGTGACACGGTCGGGATATCGCGCCGGCGGCGGCCGGTCCGCTGCGTAGCACGCATCTGCCGCACCTTCGCCAGATCCTTCTCGATCTGCAGGATGCGGCCGCGGATCATGCGCCGGTCCAGTTCGATCTGCCGCTCGCCCGGACCGCCCATAAAGCCGAAACCACCGCGCTGCCGTTCCAGGTGGGTCCAGGAGCGCACCAGCCGGCTGATCTGGTAGTTGAGACTGGCCAGCTCCACCTGCAGCACACCCTCCTTGGTACGGGCGCGGGCGGCGAAGATTTCGAGGATCAGGCCGGTGCGGTCCACCACCTTGGCGTCCCAGGCCGTCTCCAGGTTGCGCTGCTGCACCGGACTCAGCAGATGATCGACGAAGACCACCGCCGCCTCGTGCGCCTCCACCTGCTGCTTCACCTGCTCCACCTGGCCGCTGCCGAACAGCGTCGCCGGCACCGGATGACGCACGGGCAGGCGGATCGACTCGGCGACATCGCAGCCGCTGGAACTCACCAGCCGGTCGAACTCCTCGACGCGCGCCTGCCGGGCATAGGCGCCGATCTTCTGGTTCGCGAATTCCGGATGGACGCTGATCGCCCGTTCGGGTTCGTTGCTCTCTTCCCACATCGCCGTCATCCGTACAGCGCCTCCGTAATCCTCAACTCCAGCTCCTCTGCCCCGCCGCGGACCGCTGCCGGGGTCTGGTGCGCAAACCAGGTCTGCTGCCGCTTGGCGTAACGGCGGGTGGCGGTGATGCCGTCCCGCACCGCTTCATCCAGCGACAGGCGTCCTTGCAGGTGGTCGAGCAGTTGCCGGTAGCCGACCGCCCGCATCGCCGGATGGGTTTCCGGCAGCTTCAGGCCTGCGAGCCAGCGCACCTCGTCCAGCCAGCCGGCATCGAGCATCGCCTCGAACCGGGTCGCCAGACGCTCGCGCAACAGCTCGCGCGGCAGCTCCAGCACGAACACCGGGCAGTCGATCTCCTCAGTGGATGCTTCACCCTGCTGCCAGGCACTGAGCGGGATGCCGGTGGTGCGCTGCACGGCAAGTGCGCGCAGGATGCGCTGCGTATCGTTCGGCTTCAACTGGGCGGCAAGCCCGGGATCCACTTCGGCGAGCAGGGCGTGCATGAAAGGTGTGCCGTGCTCCTGCTGCTCGGCGAACAGCGTCTCGCGCACCCCGGCATCCTCGGTGGGAATCTCCGAAAAACCCTCCAGCAGTGCCCTCAGGTAGAGGCCGGTGCCGCCGACGATCAGCGGCGTATGGCCGGCGGTGTTGAATTCGCGGATGGCGTCACGCGCCTCGCGTGCCCAGCGGGCGGCCGAATACTGGTCGGGAAGCGTGCAGCAATCGACCATGGCATGCGGCACCCTTTGCCGCTCCTCTGCGGTCGGCTTCGCCGTGCCGATATCGAGCCCCCTGTAGACCTGCATGGAATCGCAGCAGACGATGCCACCGCCGGATAGGATGGCGAGCCGCATGGCCAGCGCGGATTTTCCGGTGCTGGTGGCGCCCATCACCGCCACGGCCCGCAACGCGGATCGACTCAACGGTTGACCCGCACCTTCTCCAGTTCGCCGAGCATCGCCTTCAGCTTGGCATCCTGATCGAGATCCTCCATCACCTGCGTGTCCGCGCGGATCAGCATGCGGATCGCCAGCATCCACAAGGGGCTGAGCATCAGGCTCAGCGCGATCACCACGATGGCCATCTGGTGCCCCTGCTGGTCGAGCACGCCCATGCCGATACCGACGGCGGCCAGCAAAAAGGAGAGTTCGCCGATCTGGCTCAACAGGCCGCCGGTCAGGATCGACATGCGCCAAGTCTCGCCGAGGGCGCGCAGCACCAGCGTGTTGATGCCCGAGTTGAGCACGAAGACCGCCAGCGTAGCCAGTGCTACCACGCCGAGATTGCGATAAACGAAATGCAGATCGACGAGCATGCCGACGGAGAGGAAAAAGACGCCGACGAACACCACGTAGAGCGAACGCAGATGGTCCTCGACCCATTCCGACTCGTCCGAAGCGTGCAGCACCATGCCGGCCAGGAAGGCGCCGAGCGGTGCCGAAAGCCCGATCTCGGCGGTCAGCGCCGCCGCCGCGAAGCAGAGTAGCAGCCCCAGCAGGATGCGCTTGTCCACCGTGGCGCGCAGCGCTTCAGGGATATGCCAGCCGGGATGCTTGATCAGCCAGACCGCCAGCGATACCAGCACGATCGCGCCGATCACCTGCACCGCCACGGTATGGAAATGCACCTCCTCCGGACCGAGCATGCCGAGGATCACCATGATCGGCACGATGGCCAGATCCTGCATCAGCAGCACGCCGAGCGCGTTCTGGCCGAAACCGGTCTCCAGCTCGCCGGAGTCCTTCAGCAGGGTGAGCACCACCGCCGTCGAGCTCATGCTGATCAGAAAGCCGAACAGCAGGCCGGCCCGCCAGTTCAGGCCGAACATCCAGGCCACCAGCGAACAGATGGCGACAGAGAGCAGCATCTGCGCCGCCGTACCAAGCACGGCGATGCGCCAGCCGGAGATCAGCCGCGGCAGCGACACCTCCATGCCGATGAAGAACATCAGCATGATCACG
>OBLQ010000476.1_pt1 | contig 15207 bp, 11 predicted proteins | sample 1519881 | NCBI WGS metagenome assembly OBLQ01 (sample SAMN01911456, study PRJEB22533) | soil metagenome | biome: Soil | place: Malaysia | collected 2012-04-30 | depth DG_metagenome m | reverse complement strand
ACCATGAGATGCTGGACGCCTGCGGCGTATCGAAGCAGGCCCAGGCGAACATCTTCAGTGGTACGCTGTGGCACATTCTCCAACAACAGAAGGAAGCTATGGGTGCGAACTGACCTGCAAGGGAGGCTCAGGGTGCTGGCTTATATCATACTGGTTCATTTGGACCCAGACGCTGGGCCGTGTCGTGGCAGTATAACTTTAGACTGATAACCTAGGAGCAAACCAAATGAGTACAAGCAGCAGCATCCGTTCTCTTCGAGTGGATAGTCTGAAGGTCGAGGCATACGAAAGCACCGAGGCGATGGGCAAAGCCGCGGCCGAGTCCGCTGCTGAGAGCCTGCGGGCACTGGCGGCCCGGAATGATACGGTCGCTGTGATCTTCGCTACCGGAGCTTCACAGATGGCAACTCTCGAGGCCTTGACCTCCATACCCGGCCTGCCGTGGGATAAGGTCGTGGGTTTTCATATGGACGAGTATCTGGGTATTCCTGACGACCATCCGGCGTCGTTCCGACGCTATTTGCGCGAGCGGCTGACCAGCAAGGTGAAGATGCGCCATTTTTACGGTGTTGACGGCACCAGCGACAATCCGGAAGAGACCTGCCGGAAATACGCGGGGATGCTGCGGGAACTCAATCCGCAACTGTGCCTGCTGGGGATCGGTGAAAACGGACACCTGGCGTTTAACGATCCGGCCGAGGCGGACTTTGAAGATCCGCTCGACATCAAGATCGTTTCGCTCGACACGCAATGCCGCCAGCAACAGGTGAACGAAGGGTGGTTTCCAAATCTCGCGGCCGTGCCCACACGCGCGATCACGCTGACCATCCCGACTTTGCTTCGAGTGCCTCGGCTGATTGCGTCGGTTCCAGGCGAGCGGAAGGCGCACATCGTGCATCGGACGCTCACCGAAGAGATATCAACCCGCTGTCCGGCAACGATTACGAGGAACCATCCCAACACCACGGTCTATCTGGACCCGGCCTCGTCCACTGAACTGCCGCAATAGCGGCCCCGGTGACGAAAACTGATTCGCTTGCAGTCTGAAGCGCATGTGAGACGTCATGAATCCCAAACCGATTAAGCGTCTGCGATGGTTTATCGTCTGGACGCTTTTCTGCTCCACAGTCATTAATTACATCAACCGGCAGACCCTGTCCGTCCTCGCCCCCGTCATTATGCAGCAGTTTCACATGACGCACGAGGACTACTCCTACGTCGTGTCGGCCTTCCAGGTTGCTTACGCGGGGATGTGGCTGATCGGCGGTGTCATCATTGACATCATCGGTACGCGGCGCGGGCTGACTCTGGCCATGATCTGGTGGTCTCTTTCCAGCATGTTGCATTCGCTGGCGAATTCCATTTTTTCACTTGCCATCTTTCGCTTTATGCTGGGAATCGGCGAGGGCTTCAACTGGCCCGGAGCCAGCAAGACCGTGGCGGAGTGGTTCCCGGCGGATGAGCGCGGGCTTGCCGTGGCCATCTTTGACAGCGGGTCGAGCGTGGGCGCCGTCATTGCGCCGCCTTTCGTTGCCTTCATCGCCTATCAGTTCGGATGGCGTTACTCGTTTGTGGCTGCAGGTCTTCTGGGGTTCATCTGGCTCATTCCGTGGCTGTATTTTTACCATCCTTTTCACGCTCATCCCCGGTTAAGTGAGGAGGAGCGGAAGATTATTCAGGAGCGCCGTGGTACCCCGGTGGCATCGGCCCTTAAGGGCGCGAAACGCTGGCTGGTCCTGCTGAAGGAAAGGAACGTCTGGGGCATTGTTCTGGGGCGCTCGCTGACCGATCCCATCTGGTGGTTCTACGTTTTCTGGCTCCCGGCCTACCTCAGCGAGGCCCACGGCTTCAGCCTGAAAGAGATTGGGGCATTCGCCTGGATTCCTTTTCTTGCCGCCGACCTTGGAAACTTCACCGGGGGCTTCGCGACAGGTTTCTTCATCAAGCGGGGAATGCCTGTCATTCGCTCGCGGAAGCTGGTCTGTATTCTCAGTTCGATTCCCATAATCGCAGGCATTCCCGCCGCCATGACACATAGTGCGACGGTGGCGCTGTTGCTGATCAGCCTGGCGACGTGGGGTTACGCAAGCTGGTCCACGATGGGACTGACATTTCCCTCAGACCTGTTCCCGCAGGACGTTGTCGCTTCCGTAACCGGACTCAGCGGGCTGGGTGCGGGGCTGGTCAGCACAGCATTTACGCTTTTTATTGGGTATATCGTTGATAAGTTCTCATATTTCCCCGCTTTTGTAGCTGCTGGCACGGTTCCGCTCCTGGCCACGGCGATTGTCCTGATTCTAATTCGGGCTCCCAAAGGCAGCGAAAACGCATTACCCGTCAACTGAGTTGTGGCCCGGGCACCGCAGGTCGATGAAAACGGCCTTGAATTGCGCCTATGCGAAATCCCACTCGTTCTTGGGGGGCGGGCTCCTCGACAGATTTCTCCGTGCGTATTCTCGAGCGAGCGCGCCAGTTGGTTACAATGGGTGATCATGCAGATGTGATTGTGGTTGGCGCGGGCCCGGGGGGGTCCACAGCGGCTAAGTTGCTGGCGGATCGCGGCTACTCCGTGCTTCTCGTTGACCGCTCAAATTTTCCTCGTCACAAGACCTGCGCAAGCTGGATCAATCGCCTGGCGTTTGAGAGATTCCCTTATCTTAGGAATTCCCTTTCAGATCTGGTTGAGAATCCTTTTTACGGGGTGGCGTTCTATGACCGGGCGATTGAGAGGGAAGCTCGCTATCTGGAGAGCCGTCCATCCGGCTATCTGTCATTGCGGTCGAAATTTGACGACGGTCTGCGCCGGATCGCGATGGAAGCTGGAGCGCGGTTCATGGGCGGATGCGCCGTTGCCGATTTGATGGAGGAGCGCGACGGCGTCCGTGTCCGGCTTGAGGATGGCCGGGAAATTACGGGGCGCGTCCTGATTGGCGCCGATGGCGCCTCCAGTCGTGTAGCCGTGAGGGCGGGGTTGCGTAAGGGGTGGTCGCCCGGTGATTACGTGCTGTGCGCGAACACCGATTTCCCTTTTCCACCCGAGCGCATCACCGCATTTTACGGCGAGCGGTTTCCGTTCCGCGTGTTTCTGGAATACAGCGGCATTCAAGGTTACGGATGGGTCTTCCCCAAGCGGAGGCACGTTTGCATCGGGATAGGCGCTCTTTTGAAGGATGGCCGGTCCATTCGGCCGCTTTTTCGCGACTTCATCTTGGCGCTTCGCACAAGGAACCAGCTTCCACAAGATTTGCCGGACGAAAAGATCTATTTTGATCTCGACCCGGTTGGAGGCGTTTACCGCATTCCGAGCCTGGTCCGCGGCCGCGTGATGCTGGTTGGCGATTCGGCCGGCTTCGTTTCCGGCTCGACGGGAGAAGGAATTTACCCGGCCATGGTGAGCGCGGAGATTGCGGTCGATCTGATCCACCGGGCGTTGAAGGGTCCCTCGCCTGCGGAAGTGCTCGAAAGTTACAATGTGAAATGGCGGACAGAACTGGGCGACTATGTTAAGAGACTGCCCGGAGGCGACCGGGAAGGCCGGACCCGCGGCCGTATCGAAATGATTTTCAAGGTCCCGCTCGTCTCACGAATCGCGGGGCGGGCGTTTCTGTATGGGGAAAAACCTTCGATTGCAACGCTCCTGCACTCGTTCTAGTTGACCGTCAGCGGCCCGGTTTGACGCCCTGTTTTTCCTGATACTTCCTGTTGATTTGGTTTTCCCTTGCCATTAAGATTGATGGGGTATTTTGGGCTGGGGCGCGCAGGAGGGGCCGTTCGTTGAGGAGTGATTGATCGATTGAAAAACCGTACCTCCGGGTTGCAAACTCCCCTGGGTCTTTGTGGCAGGCATCTGCAAAGTGCCGGTGTTTGTTTTCACAGGAGGTTTTGGGGGTGCGTGACAACAGTTTTTGCCCGGCAGGCGGCGCTGCCGGTCTTCCTGGTCCTGGCTTGGACTCTTGCCTGCACTAAGACGTTGCCAGGGCAGGTCGCGGGTTCCTACCGTGTAAATACTAAAGAAAGCCGGATTGAAATCCACCTCTTCAAAGGCGGGCTGCTGGGAGTTCTTGGAGACAATCACCTGATTGCCCTTACTCGCTTCTCCGGATTAGTGCACCTGTCGGAGCTCGATGGGTGGAACGCTGACTTGTCAGGTGACGCCGGGTCTCTGAAGGTGATTGATCCGTGGGGAGAACCTTCCGAGCGTAAGGAGGTGGAGGACACCATGCTCGGGCCCACGCAACTTGACGTGAACAACTTTCCTGCGATCAAGCTCCACTCGGTCTCATTTGACCCCACCGGCCAGGACACGTCATGGCTCCTTGCGGCCGAAGTCGAGCTTCACGGCGTGGTCCGCAAAGTGCAATTTTCACTGGATTGTCATCAAATTGGCGACAAATTGCAAATTCGAGGAAAAAAGATGTTCAAATTGACCGATTTCAACATCCAACCTTTTAGTACCGCATTCGGGGCAGTGAGAGTGAAGAATGATTTCATGGTCACCTACGACATCGTCCTCAACCGCATCCACTGAGCGCACAATTTCCTGCGGTGAGGTACCTCGGCGGATTGGCCACTTCAGAATTTATTCCCTCGGGCTCCGTTCCTTTCTTGTAACCAACCGAACATCCTGCACAACAGAATCCTTTAATATGGCCTGGAGGGCAAGTTGAGCCGCCGCGTTGTGGTGACCGGCATCGGCGCGGTGAGCCCAAACGGCCTCGGCCGAGAGGCCTTCTGGGAAGCAAGCTGGCAGGGTAGGAGCGGCGTTCGACGCATCCAGCGCTTTGATCCTTCATCACTCGCTGTTCAGATTGCAGGGGAAGTTCTTGGTTTCGAACCTACTCGCTACATCAGCGAGAAAGATACGGCCAACGTCAGCCGCGTCGTACCGCTGGCGATTGCAGCCACCAATGAAGCCGTGTCAGACTCTGGTCTCGACCTGTCGCGAATGACGTTGGAAGATAAACGCCGTATCGCCGTTCTACTGGGTTCCGGCGGTGGTGGGCAGGAGTTTGTGGAGCACCAATATGAACTCTACTATTCCGGGCAGTCGCGTCAGTGCAGCGTGTACACAATTCCCTCTGCGACAATTGGCACCCTTGCGAGTGAAATCTCCATGCATTTCGGCTTTCGCGGTTTCAGCCATCTCATCTCAACCGGGTGCACGTCATCGACTGACGCCATCGGTTACGCCGTGCAGAACATCCGCTGTGGGACGGCGGACGTGGTGGTATGCGGCGGGGCCGACGCTCCTTTGGCCCCGCTGATCATGAAAGGATTCGCTTTGATGCGCATCCTCACTTCCTCATGGAATTGTCAGCCGGAACGCGGCTCGCGTCCGTTTTCAGCGGACCGGGACGGCTTTGTACTGGGCGAGGGAGCGTGGATGTTTGTTCTGGAAAGCTACGATCACGCGCAAGCGCGTGGAGCGCATATTTACGCCGAGATTTCAGGTTACGGTTCCACGTGCGAAGCTTTTCACAGGGTGCGGCTGGAAGAGAACGGCGAAGAGCCGGCCCGCGCTATGCGGCTGGCGATGGAGCAGGCAAGAATCGGTCCGGAGCACGTGGATTATGTGAATCTACACGGTACCTCCACCGTGCTGAATGATCGCATTGAGACCCGTGCGCTCAAGCTGGCTCTGGGCAAGCGAGCCTACCTTGTGCCGACTTCCGCGCTAAAGTCCATGATTGGTCATCCGCAAGGGGCTTCCGGCGCTGCCGGACTTGCGGCAACGGTGCTGGCCATGCGTGACGGGCGCGTCGCCCCCACGCTCAATGTGGATGTGCCCGACCCGGACTGCGACCTTGACTATGTGCCGCACCAGTCGCGCCAAATTGAAATTGAACACGCCATTTGCAATTGCATTGCGTTCGGGTCAAAAAATTCCGCGCTGGTTGTCTCGCGAGCCACGTAGACGAGGATATCATCTGTGCTGCGCGTTCCATCACAAGAGTGGCTTGATGATGACCTGGGCACACCCGAGGAAATCCGGCAGAGTTTTGAGGATCTGTGGCGAATCAACCGCTGGCTGGGAGGTGTTTCGGGCTGCCTGCATCTGCTGGACCGATATTTCGCCCGCCGGGGCTCCCGGCACACGCGTATTCTTGATGTGGGCGCGGGCGATTCGCGCATGGCGGCATATCTTCAAGCCGAGTTGACCCGCCGCGACCGGAGCGCGGAGATTGTGGCGCTCGACCGGCGCCTAACTCACCTGCGGAACAGAAACCGTTACCAGAGAATGTTGCCTCGAGTTGCCGCCGATGTCTACCATCTTCCTTTTGCCGAACAAAGTTTTAACGTGGTCATCTGCAACCTGTTTTTGCACCACTTCTCCGAGGATGAAACTGTGAAATTGCTGCGACGGTTTGCCGGAATCGCTTCGGAAGCGGTGCTGGTCAATGATCTTGAGCGGAACCTCTTGCCTTACGTCTTTATCCGCCTTGCCTGGCCGTTGGCGCGCAGCCGGATCACCCGTCATGACGGCGCAGCCAGCGTACGCCAGGCCTATACGAAGGATGAGCTTGCAGCTCTGGCCGTGCGCGCTGGCTTCGCCAATTTCGAGGTCGAGCGGCTTCCTGCTTACCGCCTTGGGCTTACACTATGGAAAATTTGACTTTGAGTTCGCGCATTTTCGATCTAGCGATTATCGGGGGAGGTCCCGCAGGAACCGTCGCGGCGCTGGAAGCCCGCCGCCAGGGTTTGAGCGTCGCCATCTGGGAGCGGGAACGCTTTCCGCGCGACAAAGTTTGCGGCGAGTTCATTTCCTCCGAAGCCCATCCCATCCTGCAAAACGAGATTCCCGGGATCATTGCCCATGGCGCTGAAATTTGCAGCGCGCAATTTGTTACAGACTACTGTGGACCGCGAATTTTCCATTTGCCGAGCCCCGCCTTGGGGTTGTCGCGACGCCTGCTGGATGTTGCACTTTGGAAGGCGGCAGAAGCGGTCGGCGCGGACGTTCACGAAGGCGAAGCGGTACGAAAGGTATGTAAGTTTGGTTCTGGCGGCAGGCAGCCCCTCACCTGGGAATTTGAAACGGCCGCTGGGAACATTCGAAAAGCAAAAGCGCTGATCGTTGCCTGCGGCCGTTGGTGGGCGATTGAAGGCTTATCCTCGCCAGCCGGTCGGTGTAGGCCTCTGGCGGGAGGTGATTGGATTGGAGCCAAGGCCCACTTTGCCGGCATTCCATCACGCGACAGGGTAGAGATGTATTTCTTTTGCGGAGGCTATTGTGGGCTAGCCCCGGTGGAAGACGGCGCCTGCAACGTCTGCTGCCTGGTGCATCGTGATCAGGTCCGGCAATCTCGTCCGAACGCGCTGGAGGATTTCGCCTCGTGGTTGGAGCAAGTCTCCCATCTGCCTGCCCTCGTAACTCGCTTGCGCGGGGCGGTGCAGGTTTCTCCTGTGGTGACGACGGCTCCAGTTACACTGGCCCGACGGCGCGCCGTGCAGCGCGGAGCGCTGATGGTGGGTGATGCAATGGGCTTTCTCGATCCGTTCACAGGCGAGGGAATTTCCATGGCCTTGCACAGTGGGAAGCTTGCCGCACAGGCGGTGGCCGGGGCGCTGTCAGAGGGATTCGATGGTCAGGGCGCGGCTGAAATTTACGGCCATAAACTGTCGCAGGCAGTGCGGCGAACTTACAGTGTTGCGGCTTTGGCCCGCGGACTGATTCAAGGTCCCGTGTGGTTGCGCGGTTTGGTTACTGCGCCGCTTCCATGGGTTGGGAAGCACCTGGTTCGCGAGACGCGATGGCGTGGTAATCCGGAAGTAGAGCCCGGCTAAGGCCCTCGAGGAAACGGAACGAAGAGCGGCCCGCCAAAAAAAGGTCCCGGGTCAACCTTGCGTTGAACCAGGGGCCATTGTGACTCGATGACATCTGCTGTTACGGATAAGTTCAACCGGCAGGGCCGGACTGCCCATCTCAGAAGATTTCGAACCGTTCCTGATGAATGGCCGGATCGCTCTTGATGACCAGGTTTTTGTTCGTGAGAGCTTCGATTTCCCGGACGAACGCTCCGTCTTTGGATTTCAGTTCCTGGGCAACCTCGGGACTAACCCGCAGCGTAATCGTCTTGCCCTCGATTTCATCGGCCATCTTGCGCGTTTCAGCCATGATTTCGTAGATGACGGTGCTGACGGACTTCACCCACCCCGATCCGTTGCAGTAGGCGCAGGGATCGCAAAGAGTGCGTTCGAGTGATTGCTTCACGCGCTTGCGGGTCACTGCTACGAGGCCGAAGTCATTGAAGGAGAGCACCTTGGTCGGAGCGCGGTCTCGGCGCAGCGCTTCCTCCAGCGCCTGCACCACCTTGTTGCGGTTGCGCCGCTCGTCCATATCGATGAAATCGATCACGATAATTCCGCCCAGATCGCGCAGGCGGATCTGCCGCACGATTTCGTTGACGGCGTCGATATTGGTCTTGACGATGGTGTCCTCAAGCCGGTTGGTCTTGCCGACATACTTGCCTGTATTGACATCGATGGCCACCAGAGCCTCTGTTTGGTTTATGACGATATAGCCGCCGGATTTCAGCCAAACCTTCGGTTTGAGGGCCTTGGCAATCTCGTCCTCGATTCCATGTTCTTCAAACAGAGAGGTCAGCCGGGTGTGGAGCTTGGCGCTTCCCACCAGTGAAGGTTGCAGCCGGTTGACAAACTCCACCACTCGCTCGTAGTCGGCTTCGTTATCCAGCCAGATGGATTTGAAGTCGGGAGTCACAAGATCGCGCATCAGCCGCTGCGCCAGGTCGAGGTCGCGGTAAAGCAGGGCGGGGGCCTTCACCTGCTCCGCGCGGGTACGGATGTCATTCCACAGGTTCGTGAGGAACCTGAGGTCTGCCTTGATTTCTTCGTCCGAGCGGCCTTCACCGGCTGTGCGAACGATGAACCCGCCGGTCAGCGCGCCCTTGTGCTCCATCACAATGTTTCGCAGCCGCAGCCGTTCCTGCTCGGAGGCGATCTTTCGTGAAACCCCGATATGAGTGATGGTCGGCATGAAGACCACATAACGCCCGGGCAGGGCCACGTGGGAAGTGATGCGGGCCCCCTTGGTTCCCAGCGGTTCCTTGGCAATCTGGACGATGATTTCTTGGCCCTCTTTGAGAAGTTCGGAAATCAGCAGCCCTTGCTGGCCGCTGGGTCGAGATGTCTCGCGCTCACGGCTGGTGCTACGGCGGGTATGCTTGCCCGCCCGGCGGCGTCCGCGGCGTCCCCTGCGTGGCGCAAAGTGCGGCCGCGCATGAGGTTCGCGCAGCGTGAAAGATCGCTCTGAGGACTCACCGATCCCTTCAGTAGTCTCAACGTCCCGCTCCTCCGTTTCGGCTCTCTCTTCTGCTTCGGAATCCTCATCCGCCTCTAATGATGCTTGCAGCTGCGACTCGGCGTCCGATTCGGCTGAGAGAGTTCCTCCGTCCTGCAATCCCTCTTCTTCGGTTTCGAATCCGGTTTCGCGCTCACTTTCCGTAGGTTCCTCCATTTTGCCTGCGGGGTCTGCCTGATGTTCCGGTTCTTCCTTTGTTATCTCTTCGACTGGCGCGGTAGGTGCGAAGGAAATGTCCGGGACGGGGATGCCTAAAGGAGAGGACTCAGGCTTTGGCTTTTCCTCCTCACCTTCGGCGTCGATTTCGCTGTCCACTTCGGCCGGGGCTTCTTCAACCTGCGAATTTTGAGTAAACTTGGCATCGAGAGCATAGGCATCGAATCCTGCTGTCTCCTGGGCCGCGTCGCGTTCTGAGAAGGTTTCCTCAATCGCTGTTTGAGCAGCGCGTTCCGCCCGTGCCGGTTCCTCCGTAGATGGATGGCGGTACTTGGCGAGGGACTCGCCCGGCAGAATTTCAAAATCCTCGGTCTCGGCCACGGGTTCCGGATTCGGAGCTTCAGCCGGCGCCTCAGTGTGGCGTTCTAAGCGACGGTCGCCGAAGCCTCCGCGTCCGCGACGTCCGCGGCGCCGACGGCCCCGATGGGAGCGGCGATGAAAGTCTTTGCCCTCACTGGAAGGTTCTGCGGAAGTGCCTGGCTGGCGCGCCGGGGCCGAATCGTTGGAGGGCGGTTGGGCGGCTGCCGTGACGGTAGGGCTTTCTTCCACATCCGCTGATTCCGCTGCTACGCCGCCCGTTGCCGGCTGGCGGCCGACATCAGGCTTTTCCGGACGGGTTAATGTTCCTGTTTCAGCGGGCGGTTTTCGAGGCTCTACCTCGATGGTTGCTCCGCGCGTCTGCGATTCATCCAGTACGCCTTCAAACTCGTCCTGGTCCTGTAGAGAAAAATCAGAAACGTACAGGAAGGCATCCCGTTCGAGTCCGATGTCGACGAAAGCCGACTGCATCCCGGGAAGCACCCGGTTGACGCGGCCCTTGTAAATTCCTCCAACCAGGCCTACGTCGGTGTCGCGTTCAAAATAAACTTCTACCAGTTGACCGTCTTCGCACACGGCCACCTTCGTCTCGTGTGGAGACGATGAAATAAACATCTCCTTATTCATGGAAACTCCTTTTTGTCGGGCAATCGGGAAGGATCAATCCGCAATCGCGGAGATCAACTTCGATTGTCCCCGGTCCGGCCACACCCGCCTTTTTTGTCACAGCGCACGCCCGGCCAGCCTCGGGAGACCTCCTGGAGGTCCCGGACAAGGCCGCGCGCCTCGGGCGAGTGTTCCCGGGCCATACCTTGCAAAATATTCGGCTGCTTTGAGCCGTCCCAGAAAGCCTGGGTCCGAAAACTTATTTCAAAAGCTACTGCCACTTCTCGTGCTCAATCCTCAGCTAATTCACAAACCTTTGCATCTTAACGCTCATGACGAGCCCGAGCCCGAGAAAAATAAAGAGCATTGAGGACCCGCCCTCGCTCATAAGCGGTAAAGGGATGCCGGTGATTGGAAACAAGCCGATCATCATCCCCACGTTTACAGCAACCTGGAAAAACAAGACCGAAGCAAATCCGATGAGGAGGAAGCTGCCCGCCTGGTCAATCGCTGTCCGTGCGCCTTCAAGCAAACGCAAGAGCAGGACTACATAGAGCAGAAAAACGGCCAGCGTGCCAATAAAGCCCCGCTCTTCGGCAAACGCGGCAAAAATGGCATCTGCGTGGGAAACCGGGATGAACCCCAGCTGACTTTGAGTGCCGTTCCCCAGTCCTCTGCCCCACAGGCCACCCGAGCCAATTGCGATCTTTGTTTGGGTTACCTGGTAGCTGGAGCCTTGGGTATTCTGCCTAGGATGAACGAAAGCTTCTAGACGCTCGCGCTGGTAAGGACGCAACAAATACCAGCCTGCGGGCAACGCCAATATCCCTATCAGTCCCAAAACCATGACTTGCCGGCGCCGGATCCCCGCCACGAATGCCCCTGCTGCCACAATAGGCAGAAAGGTCAGCGCTGTTCCGAGATCCGGCTCTAGGGCAACTAAGATTCCCGGCACCACCGCCAGGAGCCCCAGCCTGGCCAATTCTCCCCAGGTGAAAGCCCGGCTTCGCCTCTTGGCGAACGTGGCCGCCACCGCTAGTATTATAACCAACTTGGCAAGTTCTGACACTTGCAAAGTGAAGCCCCCCACCTGAATCCAGCGGTGGGTTCCTGCCAGGCGTGGCCCAACCACCAGGACGGCACCCAAAGCCAGCAGCGTGAGAAGGTAAATCCAGGGAATGTGCGCCAGGACCAAATGGTAATCCATCTGGCTGACCACCAGCGTCAGGCCACACCCCAGCAGAAGCCAATATATCTGCTTTTGAAACTGGCCGGCGAGGGGCGTCTGGGTAGTGGTGCTGTAAATTTCGAGGAGTCCTACGGTAGCAATCGCGAGCACCAGCCCGAGCAGGACCCAGTCGAAATCATGAAATCTAGATGAATTTCGCATTTCTTGCTGCCAATTTTAGGGCTCCCGGGATGCGGCCACAGGCTTCGCCTTTCCGGTTACCTGACTCACCAGTTGGTCGGGAGCCGGGGTCTTGCCTTTTTCCCAGTAATAGGCCCTGATTACATCTCCGGCGATGGGTGCGGCCACTGCGGAGTGCTCACCCTGCATGACCAGTACAGCCACCGCAATATCGGGATCTGGCGAGGGCGAGTACCCGACAAACCAGGCATTATTCCTATATTCAGCCTTGTGTGCGGCTGCCTGCAGGCTGGCGCTGACCACCTGTGCAGTCCCGGTCTTTCCTGCCACACTCAGCCCCTGGCACCGGGCCCCCGCTCCGGTTCCTCCCGGTTCGTTCACCACGCCCCACATCGCGTCAGTCACTGCCTGCACGGTGCTTTCTTTGAGCGGAAAGCGCATGGTTGAATCGGTCGGCATATCCACGCCCAGGTTTTCAAGCTGCTCTCTGAATGCCAGGTGCGGCCGGTGAAAGTTGCCGCCGGAAGCGATCCCCCCAATAACGTAAGCGACCTGCAAGGGTGTTGCCTGGACAGCTCCCTGTCCGATGGCAACTGACATGGTGACGCCAGGCCACCAGGGATGGTGAAATACTCTCCGGACCCAGCTTGGTGAGGGTATCAGGCCTGAGTCCTCGTCCGGCAGGTCGATGCCTGTCCGTTGACCCAGCCCTAGGCGTTCGGCAAAGTAGTCAATCTTCTCGATGCCCAGCATCTTGCCCAGCGTGTAAAAGTAGACGTCGCAGGAGACGACGATGCCCTTGTGGAGGTCCACATTCCCGTGGCCACCGTGAAGCGTCCACCACGTCCAGTCGTGAAAAGTGTGGCCGTATATCGTCACCTGGCCGTCGCAAAGAACTTTGAAGTCGGGCGTGACGGTCCCAGTTTCCAGCGCCGCAGCGCCTGTGACGATTTTGAATATCGACCCCGGCGCCAGCTGCGCCTGGATCGCCTTGTTCATCAAGGGGTGCAGCGGGTCGCTGGTGAGTTGTTTCCAGGTTGCGACGGGAATGTGATGCGTAAACACATTGGGATCGAACGTGGGATGGCTGACCATAGCCAGCACTTCACCCGTGCGCGGGTCCAGGGCCACCACGGAGCCCGGTTTGTTCCCCAGCGCGGCCTCGGCGGTGAGTTGCAGATCGAGATCGAGAGTCAACCTCAGGTCGTGGCCCGGCAGAGCATTCACCGTTCCAAGTGTCCCAACTTCCTGGCCACGGCTATTGACCACCACACGTTTTACTCCGTCGCGTCCGCGCAGAATGGAGTTGTATTCCCTTTCGATTCCGAATTTCCCAATCAAGTCTCCAGCCCGATAGTTCGCGCCCGGCCTGGCGAGATCAGCCTGTGAAACTTCGCCCACGTAGCCGAGCACCGCGGCAGCGACGCTATGTTTGGGGTAAAAACGCTGCTGGGACTGGATGATGTCGATTTCAGGAAACTCGGACCGGTGCGCGTCAATGAAGGCAACATCCTTCAATGTTGCCGCCTGCTTCAGGACGATGGGCTGATACCGCGGCAACTTCGCGGTGCGCCGAATCAGGTCCTGCACATCATCAGGCTCAAGGTCCAGCGCCTTTGAGATCTTTTCGAGATGAGCGTCACTCAGTTGCGAGGCGTTTTCGCGGTTCAGCAGGATGGTAAAAGACGGGAAGTTATCAACCAGTACGTGCCCGTTGCGATCCAGGATGCGGCCTCGCGGGGCAATGACGGGAAGGTCACGAATCCGGTTGTGCTCCGCCTGTTCCAGTAGTTGTGTGTGCTGCCCGATCTGTAAACGCCAGTAACCCACCAGCAGACCGACAAAGGCCGCGGCAATAAAATATTCCAGGAAGGTAATCTTCCAGGAGGGAAACCGCTCGTCCTCGGGGAATCGAACCTGCATTACGAACAAACTTCCGTCGGGCACCCTTCAGAGACAACAGGACGCCGCCTCCTCTTGCGCGTCCTAATTTCAAATCAATGGTCAGCGCGGCAAAGAGGATTACAGAATTTCCCCTCCCGATAAGCCCACACGATACCACACCATGCTTAGCAAAATAAAGAAATTATCATGGTGCATCCATATCCGGGCACACCGTTTGTCGCATGAGCGCCGAGCCGGGAAAGGACGGCCTGAGCGGATTGGCCTTGATTCGCGAGGCGGACTTTCATGCCCGCTTCTTCAGACGGTCAAACAGGGGGAACAGAATCAACCCGAGGGCGACATTCACCATGGTGCTGGTCAAAATGTGGAGGGGCTCAAAGGGGGCCGGTAAACCAAGTAATTGGTGGGTAAGAAGATAGACAAAAGCATTGTGAACGGTGACCAACGCCGTGATCAGGAAGCCCCGCACCAGAAGGTTGTCGAACTCGAGCTTCAGTCCTGCTGTTGCCGCAAGATACCCCACCAGAGCTTTTGCCATGCCCATCTGCCCCAGGTAACCATGGGACAATGCGTCTTCAAATAGGCCAACGCTCATTCCAAACGCCGTGCCGAAGATCTGGTTCTCACGGATCAAGGGGAAGTAGATGGTAACCAGCAGAGAAAGTTGAAACAGCCGGGCAACCGGCCAGGTGGGGGGCAGCGTGACTTCCAGCAGCAGGCTGGCGAAAACGATCAGCAACAGGATTGCAGGGTGGGCACGGAAAGCCTCTTTTGGTCGATGGCGATAGAGGTCCATTTCATCCACCCGTGATGCAATGCCATGGTATGCGCAACGGCATTCCCGGGGCGAACCGCCTATCCACCCCAAAAAGCGCAAACTTGTTGGAGTTTCGCAGACCTACCCGGCCCCTCGCTTAATGATGCCGGTGTTGTGCCACTTCTTCTTCCTGAGTCGAAGTGGATTTGAAAAGGACGAGAACACCCTCAAGCCGGTTGAGAAAGGCTGCCGGCTTGACTGTAATCTGCTGGTAAATGTTGCCTTCTTCAGAGCGGACGACATGCCCCACCAGCAGGCCCTTGGGATAGACCTGGTCTAGGCCGGAAGTGATGACGGGCTCTCCGGCGGGCACATTCTGGTCATCCATCACATAATGGAGTTCGCATTGGTTCCGGCTGCTGCCCTTCAAAACTCCCTGGATGCGGCTTCGCTCCAGCAGGCAGCCGACTCCGCTGGTGGGATCCGTAATCAGAAGGATCTGCGCCGTATGGGAATAAACTGCGGCGATTTTGCCAACGACGCCCTCCGGCGTAATTACAGGCATGTCAGGTTCAATACCTGTATCCTTGCCGCGATCGATAACCACCGTCGTGGAACCATCCTGAGGGCTTGCGGCGATCACCTGTGCCGCGACGGTTTTGTAAGGCGATTGCTCCTTGAATTGCAGCAGGGCTTTCAGGCGGTCAACCTCAG
>OBLQ010000475.1_pt1 | contig 15225 bp, 18 predicted proteins | sample 1519881 | NCBI WGS metagenome assembly OBLQ01 (sample SAMN01911456, study PRJEB22533) | soil metagenome | biome: Soil | place: Malaysia | collected 2012-04-30 | depth DG_metagenome m | reverse complement strand
TGACTATTAAGAATACAAGTGGATTGGAAGAAGATGAATGGGATCGTATTATCAATGTTCTTGTTTCATCGGGAAAATTTCCTGAATTGAACGCTTTTTATATTGAAGGCGATAGTAGATATCGGATGCATGTGATGGATGAGGATGAAGATGGCGAAGAGGAGGTCAATGATAGACTTTTGCAAGCCATTCAGAGAGTCCAATCAGAAGATAAAGCGAAAAATGTTCTTCCACGCTTTTCTAAATTACGAATAGTGAATGACTATGAATTAAAAGATGGAACTTGGCAGCTACGCACTCCGTGATAGGATGAAGAGCAATCCATGATTTTTCAGAAATGAACCCCTACCTCCTCTACATCACCTTCGGCCTCTACCTTACCGCCGCTTGCCTCTACCTGCTGCAACTGATTTTCGTTTCTTCAGGCTTGGCCCGCTATGCCCTGCGCTTCACTTGGCTGGCTTGGCTTCTCCAAAGCCTTATGTTGGGTCTCTATTTTTACCGAGTCGGCTATCCCTTCTTGGTCGACAGCACCGCCAGTTACGCCTTCAGCGCTTGGGTGGCCGCAGGTGCCTTTTTGCTCCTCAATCTGAAGTACCGTTTTTCCCTGGTCGGGGCTTTTATTCTGCCCTTGATCTCGGTATTTTATCTCATTGCATGGTTTTCCTCCGAAAATTACCGGGCCGGCTCGGCCTTGATGCATAGTCCTTGGGCCAGCGTTCATATCGTGTTCAGCTTCTTGGCCCTTGCCGTCTTCGCCTTGAGTTTTGTTTTAGGATTACTGTTTATTTTCGAGGAGTTTCAAATTAAATATAAAGTATCACCTAAATTATTTTTAAGATTGCCGAGTTTGGAATCCTTGGAACAAATTCATGCCAAAGCCTTGACCGTGGGTTTTATTCTGTTAAGCGGTGGCATCGTCACGGGAGCTGTTTGGGCCAAGTCGGTCACCGGTTTTTATTTTTTTGAAGATGCGCGACAATTATGGGCGATCATTGCATGGCTGATTTATGCCCTGTTTCTTCAATCCCGGATCATCGCGGGATGGAGAGGCCGCCGCGGCGTGCTCTTGTCGATACTTGGTTTCGTGGTCGTGCTCTTTACTTTTTTGGGCGTGAGTCATCATTAGGTGAATGTGGAACGTGAAAAGTGAAACCTGAAACGTCGAATAGAAGACGCTTCACGCTTCACGCTTCACGCTTCACTTGGATGTGAAAGTTTTCGTCTTAGGTATTAATCATCGTTCAGCGCCGGTGGCGGTTCGCGAGAAATTCGCCGTTCCCGAATCCCGCCTGAAAGAATTTTTGGGCCAAGCGGCGGCTTTGCCGCACGTGGATGAGATTCTGGCGATCTCGACTTGCAACCGAGTCGAGCTGTACGGCGCTTCCCGGCACACCGAGCAGGCGCGTTTGCAGCTTGGCCGCTTTTTGGGAGTCTTCCAGGCCATTCCGGAAGCTCATATCGAAAGACATACTTATTATTACGAAGGAGAAGCGGCCCTCCGCCATGCCTTCCGCGTCACCTCGAGCCTCGATTCGATGATCGTCGGCGAACCGCAAATTCTGGGACAAGTGAAAGAGGCTTACCGCCAGGCCGGTGAAGTGGGCACCACGGGCACCTTGCTCAATAAAGTTTTTCACCGCGCTTTCTTCGTCGCCAAAAAAATTCGTGCGGAAACCTTGGTCGCTTCGCATCCCGTTTCGGTCAGTTACGCGGCGGTGGCCTTGGCCAAGCAGATTTTCGGGAGCCTTTCCGGGAAAAAGGCTTTGGTTTTGGGCGCGGGGAAAATGAGTCTGCTCGCCATTCGTCATCTCAAGAGCGCGGGCATCGAAACCCTTTATATAAGCAACCGCACGGCGGAACGCGCCGAACAAATCGCCCATGAAGTGGGCGGCGAGGCCATTCCTTTCGAGAAATTCGGACGCTGGCTTGCCGACGCCGATGTGATCGTGACTTCCACCGCGGCCGACGATTACTTGATCGCGGCTCCTCTGGTGCAAGAAGCGATGCGTCAGCGTAAACATCGCCCGATGTTCTTCATCGACATCGCGGTGCCGCGCAATGTTTCCCCCGAGGTCAACGGCCTGCCCAATATCTACCTTTACGACATCGACGATTTGGGACAGGTGGTCGAAGCCAACAAGCAAGAACGCGTCAAAGAAGCGGAGCGGGCGAGTGAATTGGTGGAAAGGGAAGTGGTCGAGTTTTCCAAGGTGTTGCAAAGTTTGGAAGTGGTTCCGACTCTCTCTTCGCTTTCCCGAAAATTCGACGCGATTTGCCGCCGTGAGCTCGACAAGACTTTTCAGAAAATCCCGCAACTGGACGCCGAGGGACGCCGCTTGGTGGAAGCGATGGCTTACGCGATCGTGAATAAGATTCTCCATGATCCGCGGGTGGCGTTGAAAGAAAAGCCCGCCGGAACGGAAAGCGCCGACATCGCTTCGCTGGTGCGCAAGCTGTTTCGGCTGGATGAAGCTTGAGTTAATCGGTTTGACTATGTTCCTTCGACCTTTTATAGAGGGTCGGCTTTTGAAGAGGAGACGACATGGCTCTGGTGTTTTTTGAGCGTGAAGGCAAGACGATCAGCTGCAATTCCGGCATGAATCTCAGGAAGTTGGCCCTGGCCAACGGGATTTCCGTTTATCGGGGAATCAACAAGGTTTTCAATTGCCGTGGTCATGGGCTTTGCGGCACTTGCCTGGTCGAAGTTCAGGCTCACCAAGAAATCGACCTCAACCCGCGCACCGCCATGGAAGAGAAACAGCTGAAAAACTATACCAATCCTCGAGTACGGCTTTCCTGCCAGGTGCGGGTTCACGGCAATATCCGGGTCAAGACTCAGCCGGTGGAGCTGATGAAGGTAGAAGGCGAGTCGGTCGCTCCGCCTTTGGTCAGCGACGCGCGCGCGGGAGTTTGAAGAGATTTTCCAGCCCCCTTAGCTCAGTGGATAGAGCATTGGCCTCCGAAGCCAGTGGCGTATTACCTACCCTATATAAATCAATAACTTACAAACCATAAACCGGACAGAATTGGCACCGGGCACCCCTATGGGGGTGCCCAAATATGATCCGGGACGTGGAAGAGACCGGGTGGGAAATGTCTGAGCGGATGAGTCTTGAGGAATTCAAGAAGAGAGAATTGAGTCTAAGAAAAAGATCGAAATTCAACGCCGTGCGCTGCGAGATCGACGGCCACATCTTCGATTCGAAGATGGAGGCGGAGTACTATTTGCTTCTGAAGTCTGATCCCGAGGTTTTTTATATCGACGTGCATCCCATTATCAGTCTGCCCGGTGCCAACCGCTACAAGCTGGATTTCATTGCTTACCGAGGGATTCCAGATCCTGGGCCACATATTCCTGGATTTCGGGTGATGGGTCGTCTGCTTACCCAGATTGAGCCAGTGGACGTTAAGGGAGTTATCAAGCCCGAATTCCGGATCAAGCGAAAGCTTTTCGATCAATATCACCCGCTGGCCCCATTAGTGGTTCCCACAAAAACCCGAAAAGGATGGGAGGCGGTGCGGTGAAGAAAACCAAGACTAAGAAGCAAAAAAAAGTGCCCGGTAAATCCGGGAAAATTTCTCAGCCCGGGAATCCCGGAGAAAAGCCCCTTGAAGAGAAGCGGCCGCCCGGCCGGCCGTCTGTGATGACCCGAGAGATCGAAGACAAGATTTGCGAGCAGATCGCGATGGGGAAGTCACTGGTGAAAATTCTTCAAGCAAAAGGGATGCCTTGCTACATGACTGTGTGTAGGCATCTGAAAGATACTGAGGGCAAGGAAAGCGGATTTTGTGAGAGATACGCGCGCGCGCGTGAGGATCAAGCGGAGTATTTGGCTGATGAAGTCGTCGACGTTGCCGACACAGCGAACGCAATAAACGCCAACGCGGTTAGACTAAGGGTCGATGCCAGGAAGTGGAAAGCGGCAAAGCTGAAGCCAAAAGTTTACGGTGACAACCACAACGTGCGGCATACGGGTCCAGATGGAGGGCCGGTGAAGATCCAAGCTGAAAAAATCCTTCAGTCGATAGCCAAGATGACACCGGAACAGCGAAAGCAAAGGCTCGAGGAGCTGAGATCCAAAGATGCAAGCAGCGCTAAAACAGGATGAAGAGATTGAGCGTCTCGCCCTTGAGGAAATGGAAGCCATCGAAGCCGCTCGCCATAACCCGCTTGCCTTCACGACCTACACAAAGCCCGATTACGAAATAAACTGGCATCACGCCGTTGTTGCTTCCTACCTCGACCGATTCGTCTCAGGAGAAATCAAACGTCTGATGATCTTCATGCCTCCCCGGCATGGGAAATCGGAACTCGTTTCGAGACGCTTGCCGGCCTATATTTTCGGAAAGAATCCAAACGCGGAAATCATTGCGTGCTCCTATAGCGCGGACCTCGCCTCGCGCATGAATCGCGATGTACAGCGCATCATGGATGATGAAAGATATCAGAACGTCTTTCCTGAAGTGAAACTCTTCGGGGCCAATGTTAGAACCGTTGCGAAAGGGAGTTGGCTTCGTAACTCTGATATTTTTGAGATTGTCGATCACCGCGGCGTCTATCGTAGCTCGGGCGTTGGAGGTGGCATCACCGGCATGGGTGCCCATTATGCCATTATCGACGACCCGATCAAAAATGCGAAGGAAGCGGCCTCGAAAGTTTTCCGCGAATCGCAATGGGAATGGTACACCTCGACCCTTTTGACCCGCCTTGAGAAGAACGGCGGCATCCTCATCACGAACACCCGTTGGCATGAGGACGATATTTGCGGCCGGCTTCTCAAGCAGGCCGCCGCCGACCCGGAGGCCGATCAATGGGTTGTCCTGAATCTGCCCGCTGTCTGCGAGGAAATCACCGACGACGATCAGCGTGACATTGGCGAGGTGCTTTGGCCGAATAAGTACCCGCTCGAACGGTTAAACAAGATCAAAGCCGCAAATATTCGCGTCTGGAACGCCCTTTTTCAACAGCGGCCTTCCGCGCAAGAGGGAAACATCCTCAAACGCGAATGGTGGAAATTTTATTCCGAGCTGCCGCCGAAATTCGACAAGATCATCCAATCATGGGACATGAGCTTCAAAGAGGGAAATGACAACTCCTTCGTTGTCGGCTTTGTCATGGGAAAGATCGGCGAGCGCTACTTGCTACTTAACCGCATCCGCCGGCAGATGGGATTTACGAAGACGATTGAAGCCTTTCTGTCTATGTCCCAAATGTACCCGCAGTCGCGGGATAAATACGTCGAGGACAAAGCCAACGGCCCAGCAATAATTGAAACTTTGAAAGCCAAGATTTCTGGTATCATTCCCGTGAATCCCGAAGGAAGCAAAACAGAACGCGCCGAAGCCTGTATCTTGGCTCGTCGAAGCCGGCAATGTGGAGCTTCCAGATCCTACAAAAATCCCTGGGTTAACGAGTTCATCGAGGAGTGTGCAAGCTTCCCGAATGGCGCCTTCGACGACCAGGTTGACGCTTTCACGCAGGGACTTGCGAAGCTCGCCAACATAAAATCCAGCACGGATCGACTTAAAGCCTTGCTCAATTTTTGAGACGGTATTATTTTTGAACCCTTCCCGGCATTTGCCGGCATCCTCCCTGGCAATTTGCCAGGCATCCTCCTCAGCGTTACCGCTGAGCATCAACGAAGAATCCCCGCGAGGATGCCGTGGAAAAATCCAAATTACAGAAGCTTAAGACACGCTTTGACGGATGGGTTAATATTTTTACAAACCTTGGAAAGTTCGGAAAAGACAAGCGCATGGGCGCGCGTCCCGAGTTGAGCCGTGTCGATCAAAAGATTCTTGAAACGCTTTTTCAATGCGATGATGTCGCCGCCAAGATCGTCGAGCGGCCATCTAAGGAAATACTGCGCGAAGGCTATTGCCTCAAAATCGCCGACGGCGACGGAAAGCTCGAAGAAGCCGTCCTGGAAAGAACTGAGTATTTCGGACTCAAGAAAAAACTTGAAACAGCCCTCGCCTGGTCGCGTCTCTACGGCGGAGCCGGCATCATTGTCGGAGTCAAAAACCAGGCCCCAAATCTTCCGCTCGATTTTAAAAACGTTGGACAAATTGAATATCTGACCGTTCTCGACCGCTATCAGCTCTCAAGTGGAGGCTCGATACAGCTCGATGTCACCAAAGAAAACTTTGGGTATCCCGAACTATACAGCATTTCCGCTGGCGGCGCCGGACTCGTTTCTACGGTTCACCATTCCCGAATCATCCGCTTTCAAGGCGTCGAGATGCCCTATAACCTCATGGCCGCCAATGACTATTGGGGAGACTCCGTTCTGACGCGGCTTTTCAACGCTCTACGCAATTTCAACACCGGCCACGATTCGGCGGCCGCATTATTGGCTGACTTCGCGCAGGCCGTCTTCAAAATGAAAAATCTGGCGGATCTGGTTGGAAGTGCTGACGAGCATCTCATTGAAAAGCGGCTTCAGCTAGTGGCTCAAAGCTCCTCCATCATCAACGCTATTATTCTGCAAGAAGACGAAGAATGGGAGCGCAAGTCAACTTCTGTTGCGGGGCTACCTGATCTGCTTGACCGGATCAGCCGACGCCTCGTTGCGGCCACAGACATGCCGCACACCGTTTTACTCGGTGAAAGTCCCAGCGGCCTCGGCGCCACCGGCAACTCGGAGATGACTCATTGGTACGACCAGCTCGCGTCCGAACAGAATTCGAAGCTCAAACCCGCTCTTATCAAGCTCATGGACATTTTTTTCGCGGAGAAAGCCGGCCCGGCGAAGGGAAATATTCCTGAAAAATATGAAATCGTTTTCCATCCCCTTTGGCAGCTCGACGAAAAAGAAACCGTTGCGATGAGAAAGACTCAAGCGGAGACAGATCAAATATACATTCAAAACGGCGTGCTCGATCCTATCGAAATCGCTGAGAGCCGCTTCGGAGGCAGCGAGTATTCCATCGAGACCAAGATCGACATCGAAGCTCGGAAGGCGTTCGAGATGCAGGAGGAGCAACAGCAGCAACCGCAGGAGGAAACCAAGCCCGCAGGTGAAACGGACCAAGCGAAAGGGGCCAATGGTGGCGAAGAGCCTATACAACCAAATCCGAATGGATAACCTGGCGGCCGCGCACCTGCGGGAAACAGTCCAGCGCCGACGAGCACTCCGCGGCGGCCGACCGCTCGCTAGGCCACCTCGCCCCTTGTCCACGAAACCTCTTGAGCGCCGCTATTTCGTCGAACTGAAACGAATCACCGACCTTTTGCGCGATCTCACAAAGCAATCTCTCATCCCAGGCTTGAGTGACATTGTTGCGCAGGCGAAGTCCGCGCGGCCCGTCACCGACTCTTTGCGCCTCGACGATTTTTCCGATGAGGTGGATAAAATCATGGATTATATCCGTGGTCAGTTTCTCCGAGAATATTCGGAGTCAAAAATTATCGGTCTTGCTGTCCGCGTCGCCGAAAGCGTCGAGACTTTCAACGGTCAGCAGGTAGACAAGGCTTTTCGTAAAGTTTTCGGCGCTGATTATTCCCGCTTTGAGCCATGGCTTACCCAAGAGCTAAAAGCTTTCACTAAAGGCAACGTCAGCCTCATCAAAAGCATTCCAGATCAGTATTTCGAGAAAGTCGAGGGCGTCGTACTCCGTGGCGCACAGGCGGGAAAGCTATCGCGCGACATCGCTAGCGACATTGCCAATCAATTCGGCGTGACGGAACGGCGGGCTGCGCTGATCGCTCGCGATCAAGTTGCAAGTTTCAACGGGCAGCTCACCAAGCTTCGCCAGACCAGCGTTGGGGTGACGAAATATACTTGGTCAGATTCTGGGGACGAACGGGTCAGACCTGAACATGCGGCGAGGGATGGAAAAATTTTTAGTTGGTCTGATCCGCCTCCCGGAGGACATCCCGGCGAAGATGTTTTGTGCCGCTGCGTTGCTCTGCCGGTGTTCGATGAGACGACCGCTTAAGAAAAATTGAATGTCAAAATAAAAAAACGTTGCCAAAAAAAATCTCACGCTTATATTTCTCGCAATCGGCAGAAATGCCACCTTCCTCAGCTCACCGCTGAGCACTCATCCCCCGAAATTCTTTCGGGGCATTCTCCCCACGAGAAATACATTCTCTGGGCATCAATCGAAAATCTATTGAGGTTCGCCTTTTGAAGGCCATCCGTTTCGACATCGGCCGTTTTCGTAAGCCCCAAGTAACTCCGCAAGGGTTTCTTCGCGCAGACGCCTACGTCACGCGCGCGGGGATTTTCAATTACCGCATGCCCGACGGAACGATTCGCCGCGAACTGCGCCCGCCTGAAGAAGTTTTCAAAGCCGATTCATTGTCTTCACTGAAAGAGATTCCCCTCACCAACGATCATCCGCCCGAGATGGTCCGCGCTGACAATGCCAAAACTTATTCCGTCGGTTTCACGAGTGAGAAGACCGAGCGCGACGATTCTTTCGTGAAAGCCGGCATCACCATTACCGACGCCGACGCCATCAAAGCCATTCAGGAGAGCAAAAAGGTCGAGCTGAGCTGTGGCTATACCTGCGATTTAGACGAGGAAAGCGGGAGCTATCAAGGCGAGCGTTACGATGCTGTGCAGAGGAATATCGTCTACAACCACGTTGCCCTCGTCGAAAAAGGCCGAGCCGGCAGCGAAGTCCGCGTTCGCATGGACAGCGCTCAGGCTGGGATGACCTACGATTCCAAGCAAGATTTTCCCAAAGATTCCCCCAACAAAGGAGAAGAACAAATGAAAATGGCTAGAATGCGCATCGATTCCGTCGAATACGAAATCCCCGAAGGTATTGCCCCTGTCATCCAATCCAAGCTCGACGCCTTCGCGTCTCTCACCAAGGAGCACGAGACTTTGAAAGGCCGCGCGGATGCTCTCGAAGTGGAAACCAAGAAAAAAGACAAAGAGATTGAAGAGCTGAAACAAAAACAGCCCGACCGCAAAGCCCTCATGGCCCAAGCCAAAGCTCGGATCGACCTCGAAGAGATCGCGAAAGAAGCCCTCGGCGAAGAGCTGAAACAAGACGAAATTGAAAAGCTCGACGACCTCGATCTCAAGAAAAAAGTTATTGAGAAAGCCAACCCCGAAATGAAGCTCGACAGCAAGTCGGCGGACTACATCGACGGCGTTTTCGAAACTCTTAAAGGCCGTGTCACCGAAGATGCCGGCGCGGATCTGAAAGCCGCCATCGGCGGATCGGTTAAAGAAGGCGGCGTCATGAGCGCGGATAAAGCTCGGGAAGAATCGATGCGCCGCGATGCCGAAGCTTGGAAGGTCGAGAAAAAGGCATCCTAAAAGAATTTTGAAATTTAAACCCAAAGGAGAATCGCAATGTCTCAAACAGCTTATCCCCTAACCCAACCCATTGGCGTCAACGGTCAGCTCGCCGACACGGGATTTCACGACGTTCTGACCTACAATAACCCCTCCGTCGTCATTCCCTTTGGGCGGCTTTTGGAAAAAATCTCCGGCGACGCGAATGGCGTTCAACTGCCCGATGACGGCAGCGCAAACATCGTCGGGGTCTCGCTCCGCGACATCTCGCGCGAGGGCACGAATTATCCGCTTCAATCGCCGGTCGCTGTTTTGCGAAAAGGCCGGATGCTGGTCGAGGTCGAGGAAGCCGTTACTCCCGACAGCGTTCCGCATTACCGCTTCGATGGCAAGAAGCAGCAGATCCTCATCGATTTCAGCGGTGATTTCGTTGCCAGCAATACCATCAACTTGAATGTGAACGGATCTCCGATCAGCCAAGTCACTTTTTCGGCGGACCAGGCCACTACCGCGGGCTTACTGAAAGCCGCCATCGAAGCCATGCCCGGCGTCGATGTCGTCAACGTCAGCGGCAACGATTTCACCGTCGTCTCGGAAATGGACGCTGCGTTGGAAATAACCGGAGTCGTCGTCACCGGCGGCGCGAGTCAAGCGACGGCCACCGTTACGCAGACCGTCGCAGGCGTGCCTACATCGGATCGCGGCAAACTGCGAGCTTCCACTGACAGCGGTACCGCAGCCCCGGCAAGCGGAATGAAATTTCTCACTGAGGCAAGCGCCGGCGAGCTGGCGGTGCTGGACGTCAACATCCCGTAAAAAAAGATTCACGATTTAGGATCAAAAAGGAGTTTTCAAAATGAAACATCAGAACCTTCAAAATGCTCAAAGACTCGATGCGAACGAGCAAATCTTCTTTGCCCGCGAATTGGAAAGCATCAAAGCCAAAACCTATGACATCCGCTATCCCGCTCTGAAATGCCGGGAACTGATCCCCGTGAGCTTCGAAGCCGGATCCGGCGCGAAATCCATCACCTACCGGCAATACGACCAAATGGGCATGGCGAAAATCATCGCCAACCCCGGCGCTGATCTTCCTCGTGCCGACATTGCTGGAAAAGAATTCACGTCTCCCGTGCATCCGCTCGGCGACTCCTACGGCTGGTCGCTCTTCGACATCCGTGCCGCGATTCGGGCCGGAGTTCCTCTCCAACAACGCAAAGCCAACGCCGCCAAGCGGGCCATGCTTCAAGCCGAAAACGAAATCGCCTTTTTTGGGGACTCCGAATACGGCCTGCCGGGCTTATTCAACAATCCGAATATTCCCAGCGACAGCGTGCCGAACGACGGCGCGGGTTCGCTTACCACCTTCGCCTCGAAAACCGCCGATCAGATCCTGCGGGACATGAACAAATGCGTCAGCGATGTCTTCACCAATACCAACGGCGTGGAGATGGCGAATACTCTCATCATGCCGCCGGCGCAGTACGCGCTCATCAAAGCGAAGCGTGTCCCTGATCTCAGCACCACCGTCTTAAAACACTTCCTCGAAACCAACCCCGGCGTCTCCGTCGAGTGGTGTAACGAGGCCAAAGGCGCCGGTCCTATCGGTGTGGACATCATGATGGCCTATGACCGCAACCCCGACAAGCTCACCCTCGAAATCCCGACCGACTTCGAGCAGCTCCCCGTCGAAGCTCGCGGCATCGAATTCATCGTCAACTGTATTCAGACCATCGGCGGCGTCATCATCTACTACCCGCTCGCTTTCAACATCGCCGAAGGAATCTAAACAAAGGAAATCAAGCAGGAGGAAATCATGCTCGTCAAATACACTGGAACTAATCTCTACCGATGCCGCGAACTTCGATTGATTCCCGGCAATAACGACGTTTCTGAAAATGTTTGGAACGAGGTGAAGGATCATCCCCTCGTGAAAATGCGGGTCGAGAAAGCCATCATCATCCCGATGCCGCAGAACCGCGTAGCCAAGGTTGAAAATGCAGCGCAGGAAAACGACTCACAGCAAACAGCCTCGGCAACTGAAAGCGACGGACTGGTCTCTTTGAAGGATTACCCCGCCAAAGAAGCCGAAGGCCTGGTCGCGGAAACTTTCGACATTCCAACTTTAGAACGATGGAAGTCTGAAGAAACTCGCAAGGGCGTCATCAAAGCCATTGATGCGCAGCTGGATTCTTTGAAAATCGACGAGGAGAAGTAATGTCCGTAAGCAGCGGAGACATTACTGCCTTCGCGTCGGAGTTCGCCGCGGTGCCGGGCGCGACGATTGATCTCTATATCAATCTCGCAAAGTTCTCCGTCAACCCGAACGTCTGGCGCGAAAAATACGACTTCGGAGTCATCCTACTCACTTGTCACATGCTGAAGTTGAAAAAAGCCAACGATGCCAGCTCGGCGTCGGGAGCCATCGGCGCGGTGACGAGTGAAAAAGTCGGGGATCTCGCACGATCTTACGGAAGTATCGCGAGCGCGGGCGGAAGTACTGATCCTTCTAGTCTTGGGATCACGAATTACGGACAAGAATTTTTACGGCTACGCCGGAGCTTGGTCATAACTCCAATGGTGACGAGATGACGGTCCAGGTTGTTGACAAAGGATGGGAGAGAATCGTCCGTGAGCTTGGCGCTTCGGACGGGTCCTTTGTGAAGGTGGGCTTTGTCGGGGAGAATAATCCGCAACACAAGAACAGCAAAATGGACATGGCGAGCCTGGCCGCGATTCATGAATTCGGAGCTGATGAAGTGAGCATTCCGGCTCGGCCATTCATGAGCCAGGCTTTTGATAAGAACCGAGGTGAGCTGAACGATTTTATTTCTCGCGAATACAACAGAGTCCTTACCGGCCAGCAAGACGCGGAAGGTGGACTTAAACGGATAGGAGACTGGTTCAAGGGTAAGATTCAAAAAGAAATCAAAGATGGGGATTTTAAATCTCTGGCAGCTTCAACTATTGCCGCGAAGAGCAGGAAAATAGTGGCCGCCATCAAGAGAAAAAAAGGAGCCACAACGACTGATGAGAAGCGAAGATCTAGCGGTGGAAGCACGCCGCTTATTGAGACTGGGCAGATGATGCAATCGGTCGATCACGAAGTGGTGATGAAATGAGCGGCGCCGATCTGATCGCCAAGTTTGGGCAGACGTTGACGGTGAGAAGAAAAGCCACGGGAGAGTATGTGAACGGTGAATATCAGCCGGGAGCAGAGTCAACGTTTCAAGCGGTACTGAGTGTCCAGCCGCTTAGCGACAAAGAAAGAATAAATCTCCCGGAGGGACAGCGGAACAAAAGGATTTTGAAGGGATACTCGGACACGGCGCTTCAGGTCGCCGACGAGGCTACGGGCGCGATGGGAGACAGGATCGAATTTGACGGAACGGATTTTGAGGTAACGCGGGTCGCAAGCTGGCCCGGCGATCTCACCCACTGGAAAGTTGAATTGGCGGAAGTGAACCGATGACGACACCGACTCAAATCAAGACGGCATTTCAAGAATGGCTTTCGCAAGAAGCCGCTGGCCTAACTTCCGTCATCTTCGCCGACCAAGCCGCGCCGCGGCCGCCCAAGCCATATGGAACCGTTCGTCTCGGCGTGCAGCGCGCGCTTGGCCTTCGCGACGAATTCCGCGAACTGGACGACCTCGGCATTGCTGAATACCTCGGTCAACGCGAGATGACCGTGGCTTTGAATATCTACGGACCGGGAGCCTTGGAGCAGATGCATCAGGCCCAAGCTTCGCTTTCCAAACAAAGCGTTCTGGACCGCTTCATCGGCACTTACGGAATCGCCATCCTAGACGCTGGGGACATCACGATCTTGACCAGTTTTCTCGAAGTTTCAGATGAGGAACGCGCCATGATGGAAGTCCGGATCGGGTACTCGGTGAGCACGAATGATGACGTCGGCTGGATTGAAACCGTCGAGGTCAACGACCAAATTGTCGAGATTGCTTAGGAGAAATTTATGAGCGCCAATATTTCCAACGTAGTGAAAATTCAAATCAATCGGCAAACAAAAGCCGTCGCGCAAGCCGGTTTCGGTATCCCTCTCATCATGGGACCCAACGGAGTCTTCCTCACGAAGACCCGAAAATACGAAGATTTGAGCGAGGTCGCCGAAGATTTCCTTCTCACCGACGATGAATACCGAGCCGCCGAAGCCGCTTTTTCGCAGGAAAAAAAGCCTCAGCACATCCTGATCGGCAAGCAAGCTCCGAAGGTCGCAAAGGTTGACACCTTGACCTTTGACGTCGACTTCGTGGCGAGCAATTCCATTGCTTATAAAATCAACGGCGTCGCTCAAACGCCCGTGCCGTTCTCGGTGGACCACTCGACGACTCTGGCCGCGCTTGCCGCCGCGATTCAGGCTCATGCCCTCATTGCCACGGCCACGGTCACGGGCGCGCGCGAGATCACCATTACCGCGCAGACTGCGGGCATTCCTTTTACGATTTCCGATGTCGTAGTCACTGGCGGAGCTTCTCAGCCGGTCGCTACCGTCGCCAATGTCACGCCTAACCACGGCATCGTCGACGACATCATCGAGGCCAGACAAGAGAATGATAACTGGTACGGTCTCGTCATCACCTCGCGAGTCCAGTCCGAAGTCGAACTGGTCGCGGCCTACATCGAGACGCAAAAGAAGCTCTTCGGTACGGTTACAGATGACGACAATGTTTTGGATCCGAATTCCAACAGCGATATCGGCGCCGTGATCGAAGCGAAAAATTATAATCGCAGCTTCGCTTGCTGGAACGGCCTTCCCGCAAACTTCATGGACGCCGCCGCCTTCGGCCGCTGCCTCCCCGAGAAGCCCGGCGCTATCACCTGGAAGTTTAAAACCCTGATCGGCATCACCGCCGATAACCTCGATCCCAGCGAACGCCAAGCCGCCCTCGACAAGAAAGTGAATCTCTTAACCGAGATCGGCGGCCGAGACATCTTCGAAGAAGGCACCGTCGGATCGGGCGAATTCATCGACATTATCCGGGATACGGACTGGCTTGAATCAGAGATTCAGACGGCAGTGTTCAGCCGCCTCGTCAACCTCGGTAAGGTGCCCTACACCGACGCCGGAGTTGCCATCATCGAGGCGGAGATCCGCGCTGTGCTCGCGCGCGCGGTCAACGCGGGCGTGCTCGCCGCCGACCCGTCGCCGCAGGTCTTTGTTCCTAAAGTGGCCGACGTACCATTTAATGACCGAGCCAACCGCTTTCTGCCGGACGTGACGTTTACTGGAACCTACGCGAGCGCGATTCACCGAGTGGATATTGAAGGAACGGTTTCGATTTAATTGGAGGAAAAATTATGAGCGCTAAAACCTACGATCCCAAACAGATCGTGCTTATCGTCGGAGGCTTTCAACTGAGCGGCTACGCCGACGGCACCTTCGTCAACGTCGACCGCAACGAGGACATGTACACACTGCAAATCGGAGCCGACGGAGAAGGCGTGCGCAGCAAATCCAATAACCGATCCGGCACCGTGACTTTTTCTCTGCTTCAATCGAGTGCGAGCAATGAAATCTTATCGGCCTTTGCCAAGGCTGACGAGCTTTCCAACTCCGGCGTCTTCCCTTTACTGATTAAAGACACTTCGGGAACCAGCATTTACGCCGCCGAAATGGCCTGGATCAAGAAGATCGCATCCAGCGAATTCGGCAATGAAGCCGGGGCAAGAGAGTGGGCCATCGAGACCGACCGACTAGAAGCTTTTGTCGGCAAGCATAATTAACGGAGAGATGAAGAATGAAAAAGACAAAACAAATTACCGTAGACGACCGAACTTATACCGTGACGCAGTACATGGCGACCCGCGGGCAAAAGCTTTTCATCAAGCTGGGAAAAACTTTTGGAAAATCCATCGCCATGATTTTCGACCAACGTCAGGCCGGCAGCATTTTAGACCTGGAAGTCTCCTCAATCATTGCAGGACTTTTTCAAAATATCGAT
>OBLQ010000474.1_pt1 | contig 15227 bp, 10 predicted proteins | sample 1519881 | NCBI WGS metagenome assembly OBLQ01 (sample SAMN01911456, study PRJEB22533) | soil metagenome | biome: Soil | place: Malaysia | collected 2012-04-30 | depth DG_metagenome m | reverse complement strand
CGGACTGGGCGGCAAGGTCATCCTCTATCACGATCGCGGAAAAGGCGATAATTCGACAGCCCTGCCCGATTTCATTGGTATTTCCCGCTCAGAAGCTGAGGCGATTTTCCACCAGGCCGATCTCTTGTTGAATTTCCACTATGCCATCTCTCCATCGCTTCTCGCTCGTTTCCGGCGAACCGCCTTGATTGACATTGATCCCGGGCTCTTACAGCTTTGGATTTCTACAGGACAGCTCAGCGTAGCCCCGCATGGGGTCTACTTCACCACCGGCGAGACCGTTGGAACAGCGGCCGCGACATTTCCCGGCTGCGGGGTAACCTGGCGCCACATCCGTCCCCCGGTATGCCTCGAGCGCTGGCCTTTTACGTTCGACCCGGGTTGCAAGGTTTTCACGACCGTCTCCTCCTGGTGGAGTCACGACTGGGTCAAGGACGCGGATGGACGTCTCTTCGACAACAATAAGCGAGTGTCGTTCATGGATTTCCTTGACCTTCCACATAGGACCAGCCAGCCGCTGGAGTTGGCTCTCTGCTTGGGTAACAAGGCGCACGACATCGCGGACCGCCAGATGCTTGAGGGTTGCGGCTGGAAAGTTCGCCATGCGTATGATGTGTCCAGAACCCCAGCTATGTATCAATCCTACGTCCAGGAGTCGCGCGGAGAATTCAGCTGCGCGAAACCAACGTGCATGAAATTCCAGGGCGCCTGGGTGAGCGACCGGACGTTGTGCTACCTGGCCAGTGGCAAGCCCGTCGTGGTTCAACACACCGGTCCCAGCTCGATTCTCCCCAATGGTAAAGGCATGTTCCGTTTTTCGACGATGGAGGAGGCCGTGGGGGCTCTCGAGGCAATCAACGCTGATTACCAACGGCATTGCCGGGCTGCACGGGAAATCGCTGAAACACATTTCGATTCCAGGCGGGTGATGGAAGGAATTTTGAATCTGGCCCTTCACGAAACGCGGTTAGGGGACACCCATGCATCCCCCGAGCCGGTGGAGGCCAACGTCGCGGTGGGTCCGGAAACACATGAGAACTGAAATGGACGGGAAACACCTGGCAATTCTGAGCTTTCACAAGATCGGCGAGCCTTCCGCCGGCGGATGGAGCACCTGGTTCTATATTCCGGAGGAGACTTTTATAAGCCAGCTGAATGATCTCAAGTCGGGAGGATGGAAAGTTCTTGACCATTCGCAGTTCCTTGAGGGCCTTGAAAATCCCGCGTCCCTCCCGGAGCGGTCCGCGCTGATCACGTTCGACGACGGTTATCGTTCAATGGTGACCGTAGTTCTGCCCGTTTTGCGCAGGCTCGGGCTTCCGGCCGTCCTTTTTGTTCCCACCGACTATGTTGGGGGGCACAACACATTTGACTCCGGAGCGGAGCCGCAGGAAGCCATCTGCGATTGGAGTGAATTGCAGGAACTCGAGCGTGAGGGAGTTTCCATCCAGGCCCATAGCGTTTCACACCGGCACTTTTCCAACTTGAGTATCGAAGAGCAGAGGGCGGAGTTGCTCAACTCGAAAGCAGCCCTGGAGAGTCGGCTGGACAAACCTGTTGAGATTTTCGCGTTCCCGTATGGCGATGACGGACTTACTCCCGGGGAGCTGGAAGGAATACTGGAGCGTGCCGGATACCGTGCCGCCTGCCTGTATCGGGGCGGACCTGTCTCCTTTCCGGTGGCCTATCCCTATCGGCTGCCCCGGCTGGCCATGGGACCCGACACGAACTTGGAAGCGGCCTTGACGTGCGGAGAGTTCATTCCCCTTCCGTGACGCCTGAATGCGCGGAGTCCCGGCCAGGGGAGGCATTGAACAGGAAGTGGACAACGTGAAGAAAGATCACTCTGAAGCCAACCAATTCGCACCCGCTGGCGGATCAAGCCGCAGGGCCCGCAGGCATCTGGATGCGCAAGCATTCAGGTCAACCAGGCGGAACCGCCTGCGTGTCATTCTGAAACTCTACCGCACTTTTGGCCCTCATCTCAGACCGTATTGGTCGTGGTTCCTCATCTCGTACCTGTCCATGGCCGTCACGGTTTTCCTTGCAGCCGCAAAAGCCTATCCGTTGAAGTGGATTCTCGACGTCATCCTCTATCGTCGAAAGGTCCCCAACAGCCGCGCCTGGCATTTCATCCAGCAGGTCTCAACCGACCCACACACTCTGCTGGTCCTGCTTTGCATCGGCATGGTGGGCCTTGTTGTCCTTCAGAGCCTGTTCAGTTACGTGCAACGTTATATGCTTGCTCGCGCAGCCCGCTACGCCAACAACGACATCAGGAACCATGTGTTCCACCACATACAAATCCTGTCGTTGTCTTTTCGAGGCCAGACCACCTCCGGCGACCTGATGCTGCGGCTGACGAACGACATCGATGAACTCCGGAAGTTCCTGGTTGATTCCATCAGCGACCTCCTCAGGTTGGTTCTCACGTTCGGATGGATTGCTGTGCTGATGCTCGAAATCAACTGGCAACTCACCCTGCTTGCCATGGCTGTGGTGCCCGCGATCTTCTATTTCTCGAAACAATTCACAAGCAAGGTCGAAGACCTGACAAGGGTACAACGGGCCAAGGAGAGCCAAATCAGCGCCATCATCCAGGAGAATGTGAGCTCGATGGCCGTGGTGCATGCCTTTGCCCAGGCAGGCCAGGAAATGCGGCGCTTCGCCCGCGAGTCCGAGGAGAGCCTTCGCGCTGATGTTAAACGCATCCAGATCAGCAAGGCTTTCAGCAGGGTCATCTCTATTCTGACAGCACTGGGCACAGCGGCTGTACTGTATTACGCCGGCGTGCTTGCCCTGGCCGGAAAGGTGCAGGCGACAGACCTCATCCTCTTTGTCCCATGGCTCAAGGAGTTATACAGCCCCATGGCGACCTTGAGCGACCTTCTGACCAATTTCGCCTCCCAGCTTGTCTGCGGCGAACGCATTGCGGAAATTCTGGAAATGGAAGGCGCCGTCAAGGAGGACAAGGACGCGGTTCCGGCTCCGCCGTTCCGGGGCGAAGTCCGGTTCGATCACGTCACTTTTGGCTACAAGAAGGGCCAGGTGGTCCTGGACGACATGTCGTTTGTCGTGCGACCCGGCCAGACTGTGGCGCTCGTCGGTGCAAGCGGCGCGGGGAAGAGCACCATCGTCAATTTGTTGCTGCGCTTCTTCGATCCCTGGAAAGGTTCTGTGCAGATTGACGGGCAGGACATCCGGCGATTCAAGCTGGAATCATTCCGCAGTCAGATGAGCGTGGTACTCCAGGATACCATCCTGTTCCATCGGACGATCCGGGAGAATGTTGCGTACGGCAAGCCGAGCGCAACGTTTGAGGAGATCGTCAGGGCCGCCCGGGAAGCGGAAATCCACGACTTCATCCAGCAACTGCCGAACGGGTATGACACGGTGCTCGAAGAAAGCGCTACAAACCTCTCAGGAGGCCAGAAGCAACGCCTGGCGCTGGCGCGCGGAATTCTCCGTGACACGCCCTTCCTGATTATGGATGAGCCGGTAACCCACCTTGATTCGATCACCGAATCCCGCCTGAACAGGACCATTTCGCGAGTAACCACGGGCAAGACCACATTCATTATCGCGCACCGGCTCACGACGATTCAGCGGGCTGATCTGATTCTCGTGATCGACAAGGGCGCAGTTGTGGAGCACGGAACTCAATCCGAACTTCTCTCGAAGAGCGGGTTCTATCGAAAGCTTTATGAAACGGAGTACATCTCCATGGAGTCTGTCCTCGGCTCCGGCTAGGCCCGGCCGGAAGATGGGCCTGAATTCTGCGGGTTCGCTGCCCGCAATGCTCGGAAGAAATGACGATGGAAATCAGAGCATCACGAGGTCACATTTCGCAGCCCAGAGGCGAAAGGGGCTTGGCTATGGGCAAATCCCGGCTGAGCCTTCGGTTTTCGCCTTCCGGGTCAAGTGAGGAGGATCTATGGCGCGACTGATTCTCTCCCTGGGTGCGGCGGTACTGGCGGCCCTGCTTGCCGTACCCCTCAGTGGAATGGACGTGGGGAAACTGACCGGTGTGGTGGTGGACCCCAGTGGCGCCCCTATCCCGGGCGTCGAAGTGAAGCTGACCAAACAGGCGACAGCAGAGGCATTTAAGACATCCTCGGACGCAACGGGTCATTTCGAGTTCGAACGGCTGCCTGTTGGCCGGTATGTTCTTTCCGCCCACGGGCAGGGCGTCGAACCCGCGCAGGTGACGGTCAACATCAGCACGCGCCCGACGCCTGCGCTCCGCATAAAGATGGAAGTGGCAAAACTGAAGGAGGAGGTGACAGTCACATCAGACCCGCTTTCCTCACCGTCGGTGGAAGAAAACACCGACGTCATAGCCCTCAGCCAGGATTTTCTCGAGGACTTGCCTACGAACTTTGATCGACCCCTGCAGGTTGCTTCGCTTTTTACCGACGATGCGGCCAGTGCTATGGGCGGGGGCACGACACAGCTGGTTGTCGATGGTATGCCTGCGGACAATCTGGATGTTCCGGGCACAACCATCCGCAGAATCTCCGTGAACAAGAATCCCTACTCGGCTGAGTACAAACGTCCAGGAAAAGGACGTATTCATGTAGACCTGATACACCACCTCCACCAGCATTATCATGGCAAGCTGCTTACGGTCCTGCAAAACTCTAACCTTGATGCACGCAATCCGTTTTCCACCTCGGTGCCGCCCCAACACCGCAGTCTGTCGGAAGCGATGCTGCAGGGCCCGATCAAGCACAACATAAGGTTCCTGGTTTCGGGAAGGTACGATAATCAGGATATCGGCCAGGTGGTCAATGCTTTCACGCTCGACGGGCCGCTGGTCAAAAATGTCATTCTTCCGCAGCGCAACATTTTCCTGTCCGGGCGGCTGAGCTTTATGCGAACAGTCGCTGGTGACATCGGCATCGCCTACAAATACGCCAACCTGTCACAAAAGAATCAAGGAGCAAGCGGTCTCACTCTGCCCGAGCACTCAGTCAACGATTTCTTTCACCAAAACGATGTGAGGTTTTTCGACTCCAAAAACTGGCGGAGTCTTATTAACCAGTTCCGTATGAGCGTGGGAGAATGGAGCGAAAACCTCGACCCCGTCAGCCAGTCTCCTGGCCTGATGGTGCTGGGAGCTTTTTACGGCGGGGGAGCACAAGTTCAAACGCACTTAAAGAATACGGTCGTCGACGTTGAGGACGTAGCTTCATGGTCTATCGAGAAGCACACTTTTCAGTTTGGCGGCGGCGTTGAGCCGAGATATGTGTCATTGATCAACGCTGCTGATTTTGGCGGAACGTTCACCTTTTCGACCCTTTCCGATTTCGCCCAAGGTCTCCCTTCGCTATACACCATAAATATTGGCCAGCCGCAGATCTCCTTCAGCCAATACGAGTCTTACGCTTTTGTTCAGGACGAATTTCGTTTTCGGCCCAACCTCTCATTGTTTGCGGGGCTGCGGCGCCAATGGCAGTCCAACGTCAGCAATGCAAGAGCCTGGGCGCCCCGCGTGGGGCTCGCCTACTCGCCCGGCCAACGGCATACCGTGCTGCGTGCGGGATTCGGACTGTTTTACGAAACACAGCCGGCAAGTATGGAAGAAGACAACCTGCTTTATGATGGGACCCGCATTCGCCAGGTTGTTGTTGCCAACCCTTCCTTTCCTGCGCCATTCCCTGCCGGGGAACCTCCCGCAACGGAAATCCCCAGTGTGCTGCGGATTGCCCCCAATATCCGCTTTCCCTACATGTTGCAGGCAAGTGTCAGCGCCGAGCAGCAGTTAGGCAAGAAAGAGAACTTTTTGACGATCGGTTATACCACGGTGCGCGGGGTGGGGCTATACCGCCAGCGAAACCTTAATGCCCCGCTGCCCGGCACAATCACGCCTCCAAATCCCGGCTTTGTCGATTTCACCCAGTATGAAACATCCGCGACTTCGCGTGGCAACACCCTGGAGGTCACGTTCCGAAGCAGCGCGATAAACAAGGTGAGCATTCTCGCCCAATACCGGCTCGCGAAAACTTCGAATGATACGGGGGGCTTCGACACCCTCCCCGCCAATAACTATGATCTGCATCCGGAATGGGGCCGCGCCGATTTCGACCGGCGACATCAGTTCAACCTTCTGGGCACTTACAGTACGTTCTGGGACCTCCGTGTCGGGGCTATATTCAGCTTGCGCTCTGGCATTCCCTACGACATCACGACGGGGTACGACAATAATTACGATACGGCATTTAACGATCGCCCGCCCGGCGTCACCCGCAATACAGGAAACGGGCCGGGATTCGCCAACCTGGATCTACGCTGTTCAAAATCTTTTCGTCTCAGCGACGAGCATTCCGACCAGCGCCGCCTGGAAGTGGGAGTGGATGCCTTCAACGCCCTCAACCACCCTAATTACAGGCACTTCGTGGGCAACATAACTTCCCCTTTTTTTGGCAGGGCGCACAGCGCTGAACCGGGACGTCAGTTACAGGTCTCTATGAAGTTCAAGTTCTGATTTTTATGGGAATGGGTTTCGAGAGAGCCGTATGGGATTAGGGGATCGCAGAACCGCCAGCGTCAAAACGGCGATTGCAAGGGGGGTCGATATGAGAATTTCGGTGATTGGATGTGGATATGTCGGGTTAGTGGCTGGAGCCTGCCTGGCCGAGGCAGGTCATGATGTGGTTTGTCTGGACAAGGACTCGGCCCGCATCGCCATCTTGAAATCAGGGCAGGTGCCTTTCTACGAGCCGAACCTGGACCGATTGATCGACGCAAACCGTCGGGAAGGCCGCCTCCGCTTCACCAACGACACCCTGGAAGCCGTCCGCTTCGGCGACGCGATCTTTATTTGCGTGGGGACTCCCCCGCGTGACAGCGGCGAGGCTGACCTCTCCGCCATAGACAGCGTTGCGCGGCAGATTGCCATCGCGGCCGAATCGCCGAAACTGGTGATTGAAAAAAGTACCGTGCCAGCGCACACAGGCCAGCACCTCAAGCGCGCCCTTGCGCTCTACGGGCGCAATGGGCACGGCATGTTTCGCGTTGCATCGAATCCGGAGTTTCTGCGGGAGGGAACTGCCGTGGGAGATTTCTTCCACCCGGATCGGATCGTTTTCGGCGTCGAGGACGAGGCAACGGAGCGGCAACTCCGCGAGATTTATAGACCGATTTTGCAAGGGCAATTCCGTTGCCCGGTGCACGCCCTTTCCTGTCCCGAACGAAGATCGCCTCCCATTGTGGTTACTTCCATCAACGGGGCCGAACTGGTCAAGCACGCTTCGAATTCGTTTCTGGCCCTCAAGATCTCTTACGCCAACCTCGTCGCTGACTATTGCGAACACCTTGGCGCCGACGTCACGGATGTTTGCCGCGCCATTGGCATGGACCCGAGAATTGGTCCGGAGTTCCTGGGGCCGGGTGTGGGATACGGAGGATATTGCCTGCCGAAAGACCTTCAGGCGTTCATGCACCTGGGTGAGCGGGCGGGCATTAACGTGGGTTTGCTTCGGGAGGTAGATGTCATCAATAAGAACCGGATTGAGGTTTTCCTTCAAAAGGTCCGTCATGCTCTGTGGGTCGTCAAAGACAAGCGGGTGGGAATTCTGGGTCTCTCATTCAAAGCCGAGACGGACGACATCCGTTTCTCCCCTTCTCTCGAAGTCATACGGCGGCTGCTGGCGGAGGGCGCCAGAGTAAGCGCCTATGATCCACAAGCCATGGAAAGGACGCAGGAGGTTTTTCCCGGCATTCAATGCGCCCACGATCCTTATGAAGTGGCGCGCGACGCGGACGCACTTCTCATCCTTACCCCCTGGAAGGAGTTTCGCGAGCTCAACTGGAATCGTGTCGGAAATCTCATGGCCCGCCCGCTGATCATCGATGGGCGCAACCTGCTCGACCCCTCTGCGATGGCGCAGCTCGGCTTTGAGATTTATTCCATAGGACGTCCCGATCTGGGTGCTCCCATTCGCCCCATTCAACATTCTGATGTCAATGTCCTGGCGACGGCACCTCGGGAGGCTGTCGCTGTTCCCGTGGATTGGATGATGTCGTTTTACGACACCCAGGAGCTATGAAGTTTGGAGCATCCAGCAATATGACCCTGGATGCTTCCCGTAAGGGGCGGCGCCGGCAATTCAACAAGGAACGAAGGAACGTGAGATGGGAAGGCATAGAAACCGATGTCTCCACAATCTTGAATAAGGAGGCGCACTTGAACGCCGTACTGATAACCGGTGGGGCGGGTTATATTGGATCACACACCGCAAAAGCATTTGCCCGATCCCGGTTCACGCCTGTCGTGCTCGATGATTTAAGCAAGGGTCACTCCTGTGCAGTGAAGTGGGGGCCATTTGTAAAGGCCGATATCGGCGACTATGTCTTCGTCAGAGAGGTTGTCAGACGTTTTCATATCGATGCCGTGGTCCATTTTGCCGCAGATGCCTACGTCGGCGAGTCGATGCGGGAGCCACGACGGTATTTCCAAAATAACGTCAGCAATACACTGGCTTTGCTCGGAGCTCTACTGGACGCGGGGATTCGCTATTTTGTGTTCTCATCCTCGTGCGCCACTTACGGAATACCTGAAACTTTTCCCATACCGGAAAACCAGCCGCAGTTCCCGGTAAATCCCTATGGCGAGTCCAAGCGGTTCGTCGAGCGGGCACTATGGTGGTACGGAGAAGCGTATGGATTGAAGTCCGCCACTCTGCGGTATTTTAATGCTGCAGGGGCTGACCCGGAGGGTGAACTGGGTGAGGACCATGATCCTGAAACACATTTGGTCCCGCTGGTCATTCAAGCGGCGTTAGGCATCAAGCCCTGGGTTGAGATCTACGGGACGGACTATCCTACCCCGGACGGGACAGCTATTCGCGACTACATCCATGTCAGCGATCTGGCCGAGGCCCACGTGCTGGCCCTGCGGCATTTGATGGACGGCGGGGAGAGCACTTCGCTCAACCTGGGCACGGGCCGCGGGCACTCCATTCGCGAGGTCATCGCTGCAGTTTCGCAACGGTCCGGTCGGCATGTCCCTGCGCGCGAGGCCGGGCGCCGTCCCGGTGACCCTCCAGTGTTGGTCGCGGACGCCACACTGGCTAAACACGTTCTCGGTTGGCGGCCACAGTTCTCTGACCTTGCCACCATCGTTGACACTGCGTTGCGGTGGCGCGTCGCTCGCTCCCCGGAAATGAATCTCATTAGTTCCGAGTCCATGATGGACCTTGGTGTCCAGGCCCCTTAATTCAAGGTCCGCTCTTCCGAGTGTGAAGGAAGGCCAAAGCGGCGCGGACAATAACCGCGCCGACGGGGCTGAACTTGCCTGCCTTAAGGAAGCCCAGCACATCCTTCGCTTTGCTGTGACACTCCTGAAACTGTCATACCTCTTGTGGCCGATACATTTATCTCCAGCTATCTTGCGAACTAAAGGGAGGTAATGCCCCAAACTTTGTGGCACCAATTCTGCGTTAGTTCAAACGGGTCCCTGAGGCCAAACAGGCGGCAAAACCGGGACAGAGGAATCTTGATGCTGGTCGATCTCGAAGAAATAGGACTAGTTCTGGCAATTTTCGGCGCTCTACTTGGAGCCCTCGCGGTCCTGCGCCATTATGTTCCAGACAATCCGGAAGTTCTCCGCAAAATACTGCACACGGGCATGGGATTGGTGGCCCTCTCGCTTCCCTGGCTGTTTACTTCCGCCTGGCCGGTGGTGTTGTTGGCAAGCTCGCTCGTGGCCCTGCTGATGGGCATCAGGTTGATCCGGCCCTTGCGAAGGCGATTGGGAGCATTGATCTATGATGTGGGGCGGAATTCATGGGGCGAGGTTTATTTCGCCCTGGGTGTAACCTGCCTCTTCATCCTATGCCGGAATGAACCGTTGCTTTACAGTGTCCCGGTTCTGATTTTGACGGTAGCCGATGCTGCTTCGAGCCTCGTCGGCAAACGCTACGGTCGCCTTCGTTATAAGGTTCATGGAGGGAGTAAGTCGGTGGAGGGCTCATTGGCATTTCTGCTTGCAGCCTTCCTGGTGGCAGAGATGGGTCTGCTGTTGCTTGAACCTGCCGCCGGGCTCGACAAGATTCTCGTGGCGCTGGTACTGGCACTAACATTAACGCTGGTTGAAGCTGCGGCCGGGAAAGGATCCGACAATTTCCTGGTGCCGTTAGCCGCCTTTGTCCTGCTTCGAAGCTTGCTCGCCATGAGCCGACTGGAGCTTGCAGGTGCGGTAGCCATATCGGTCTTGGCAGTTCCGGGAGCGTTTCTGTTTCTTTACCTTCGGGGACGGTCGGCGGCACCTTTGCCTTCAACCTGGGCGGAGCGCCAGGCCCTGAGGAGCTACATATGAAGGTTGCGGTCGTGATGTGCATGTTCGGAGCAGGCGCAATACTGGTGTGCGCTGGCAACCGTGTCCGGCAGACGTCAACAACGGAAGCACGCGCGCTTTGGGTGAAGTATTGGATGTATGCAGGCATCGTGGGGGGATTCATGCTCTGTTCACTCGACCGCACGCTTCTTGCCGCTGTATTGCTGATGGTGGCGGCACTATGCGTGCGCGAAGCACTGCGGATCCGCTCCTATGCGTCGGCAGTTTGGGTACTCGTATCCCTCGGGTTCGCGCTGATGACTCGGAACTTTCTAAGTCTTTACCTCGTTGTGGCCGCGACGGATGCGTTCGCTCAACTCGGCGGCCGCCTTCTGGGGGGCCGGCTTTTGTGTCCACGCCTCAGCCCCGGCAAGCGAGTGTCAGGCGCACTCTGCGGGATTGTCGCGGGGGCCGGCATGGGACTACTGCTTGGCCTTCAACCCGGCGCGGCGGTCGCAGTGGCGCTGGCTGGACAGGCTGGAGATCTCACGGCCTCTAAAGTCAAGCGTGCGGCCGGAGTCAAAGACTTTGGCAACGCGTTGCCGGGGCACGGTGGCCTTATGGACCGTTTCGACAGCCTTTGGGGCGCAGCGCCATTAGGAGCTTTTCTGTGCTGAATCCCATACAGTCCCGGCCAGTCCTCCAGAACCTGCTTTTCGCACAGTCGTTTGAAGACCCGGAGATTGATCGACGCGCCCTTCAAATCCGCCCCGAGCACACCGTCCTCTGTATAACATCGGGCGGCTGCAATGCGCTGTCATTGCTCCTCGATGCCCCCGCGCGATTGATTGCACTGGATATGAATCCTGCGCAGAACGCTATGCTGCAACTGAAGATGGAGGGCATCCGCGGGCTCAGTTACGAAGATTATCTCGAGCTGCTGGGAGTCATGGAGAGTGAGCGTCGGCTGGAGCTCTACAACCGAATCTCCGGCATCCCGTTTTGGGACGCCCACCCCAAACTGATCGAGCGCGGGGCGCTCAATGCCGGCCGCTTCGAGCAATATCTGGGATATTTTCGTCGGCTGCTCCGACTCTGCCAGGGCCGGAATCGGATCGAGCAACTGGTTCTGCCCAGGGATCGGGCCGGCCGCGAACGCTTTTACAATGAAGTGTGGAACACTCCCCAGTGGCGCTCGCTCTTTCGCATCTTCTTCAGCCGCGCTGTCCTCGGCCACCTTGGGTTGGACCCCAGGTTTTTCACTTTCGTTACGGGCGACCAAGCCTTTGGAGATATGTTCCTTCGGCGCGTCCGGCATGCGCTTGTCGAGCTTCCGGTCCATGAGAATTATTTTGTGGAATACATCCTCTTCGGCACCTATCGGCGCGTGTTTCCGCCATACCTGAAACGAGAAAACTTCCCCAGGTTGCAAAAACTGATGGATCGCATCGAAGTGGTCACAGAAGAAGTCGGAGAGTTCCTGGCTTCCCTTCCAGACGACACTCTTGACCGAATTGACTTTTCCAACATCTTCGAATGGATTGACCCGGCGGACTGCGAGCGCCTTTTGCGCGAGACAGTTCGTGTGTGCCGCCCCGGGGCGCGCATCACGTATCGGAACCTGCTTGTCCATCGCGAGAGACCCGAGTCTATGGCAGCACAGATCCGGCCGGACCCGGTGGCCAAGGAATTGCTGCCGCTTGATCGGGCGTTTGTCTATTCAAATTTTGTCGTTGAGGAAATTGTGAAGGAGACCACATGCCCTTCTTCTCCCGCCCGGCATTTTGCATCCATCTACTCACGCTAAGCGGGCTCGCGCTGGCCTTTATCGCGATCGTTCTGTGCGCACAGGGGAACTTTGATGCTGCCGCACGAGCGCTGCTGGTGGTCCTGGTAATCGACCATCTCGACGGAACGCTGGCCCGGCACTTCCGCGTGAGAGAGAAAATACCGGAAGTTTCAGGTGAGACGATTGACTTGGTCACCGATATCGCAGGCCTGACTTTTGCCCCAATGTTTCTGTTCTATAGCACCGGCGTGTTCCTTCCAGGCTGGGCGCTGCCGGTTTGCCTTCTGGCAGTGATGACCTGCAGTTTGAAATACGCGATGAAACAGAACACGCTGCAAGACGGATATACCCTGGGCGCACCGCCTGTCTACTACTCAGTATTCCTGCTGTATTTCCTTCACGTTCCTCAAATCTGGGCAACCATGTACGCACTGGCCCTGACCGCCCTTTGCCTGCTGCCCATCCGTTATCCCATTACCAGTATCGTGACAACGCACTGGAAACCGGGCTGGCAAAGCATCACCAATTATCTCAGCTTCCTTGCCATGCCCGTGGCCTTCATATGCCTCGACAAAGCGCCCGCATTCGTCTACTGGATCTTATTCGTCAACGTGCTGGCACAACTTTTGGTAATGCCCCTGCTGCTGGCATTGGGTGTTGTGCAACCGGGGCTCCGGCGGGTCTACTGATTGTTGTGGGTAAGCAACAAGGCGATCGCAAATTAGTATTTCAGGTTGCGACGAGTTGCAGCCCGCGCTGAAGGATGGCGCCGACGGCGGCAAGAAATTATTGTTGGGTTTGAGCACTAAATGCAGTCGTCGTCCTCATCACCCTCCGCTTTGATGTTTTTCGTTATTCCTCTTGATTGGCACTCCAACCGCGTCGCTGCAGGCAGCCATAATGGCTATGACAGTTTTTGAAGTGTCACGCGCAAGGAATGGGTGTAGAATCCTGCTCAGCAAGACCGCAAGTTTCTTCTATTCGCACCGTTGGAGCGGGGACGGTGGACGCATGGAAGTTCATGTAAACAAGGTAAGCGAAGTGCCGGTTCGCCAGCAGTTGACGGAGCAGATTCTGTTGCTCATTGTAACGGGTAGGCTTAAGGCGGGATCCCCGCTCCCAAGCGTCCGCGAACTGGCGCGGCGGCTCAAGATCCACCACAACACAGTGAGTGAAGCCTATCAGGACCTGGTGCGAAGGCAATGGCTGGTAAGGCGGCACGGCAGCCACCTGATAGTGCGGGGCATGAACGATGGGATGCCGCTTGGGGGTAAGCTGAGCCTGGAAGACATTATCAATCAGACCATTCGTCTGGCGCGCGAACAGGGCTACACGCTTCAAGAACTCCGCCGTCAGGTCCGCGAAATCCTTTCCGCGGAGCCGCCCGATCACATCCTTGTGGTGGCCGAAGAGCCGGGCCTCAGGCGTTTGCTCCAGTTGGAAGTTCAACAAGCGTTGGGCTGGCCCGTCGAGGGGTGCTCAGATAAAGAACTGGCCGTGAAGCGCGGCTTGGAGATCGGGGCCTTGGTAGCCGCGCCGGCTTTTGCACTTCCGGACGTCGAGCCGTTTGTCACGAAGAAGCGGCCCCCTGTCCCCCTGGAATTCGGGACCCCGGATCACCTGATCGAGGAAGTGAGCAAACTGAGTGAGCCTTCCGTCATCGCCATCGTCTCGGTAAGCCAAGTCTGCCTGAGGGCGGCAGCGGGCCTGCTGGCGCCGGCCACATGCGACAGGCATTCGATGGTCGAGTACCTGTGGCCGCTTGAAGACATGCGGGCGTTGGATGGTGCGGACCTCGTGTTATGTGATTCTTTGGTCAAAACAGAATTGGGAATGAAATGCTGCGTGGCTTACCGCCTGGTCGATGAACACTCCATGAGATACCTGGGGGCGGCTATGGATTCCTATCAGGATAGGTAGGCCATCATGATGGTTCGAACGCAGGACGAAAGACACAGCCTGCCCAACGGAACCCACTGAATAATTGGTCGAGCGGCTGAAATCCTGGCCGAACGGATGCCTCAGGCTATTGTTACCCTGGTACGAAACGCCTGGAAGATTAACTGCTTTCAAACAGAATCCCCAGCGCACACACGAAATGGCGGCACCGCCCCTCCCGACTCAATCCATCATCCGAGACGCTCGATCGCACACGGCAGTCGTGCAATTCCATGACCGTCACGTATTTCAAGCAATGAACGGGTCGCGCATCAATTACAGCCTGCCACTTATCAAGCGGAGCATGGCCCAGGCTGAGATCATGGATTAATAATCAAATGAGCTTCGCAGAGAACCACGACCTGCTTGCTCCAGACGGTCCGGAATGGGCCAGGCCTGCTTTCAAATATGGCTTAATATAGTTCGAGGTTGCCATCTGAAACAGTGAAACTGAAATTCGATTATACGCAGCACGGCTGATCACGATCCGAAAGAAGGTCAATGAAATGCACGAAAATATCCCCGGTCTCCTTGCGAGCGTCCAGAAGCATGCCTCAACCTGGTTTACATCAGTTGCCAATCGGCCCATACCCGCCGCCGCATCAGCAGACGAGTTACACCGTATGCTCGGTGGCCCGGTCCCTCAGGAAGGCACCTCTCCCGAAGTTCTCACTGATATCCTCGCCACCGCGGGCATGAAAGGAACCGTTGCCTCGACAGGCCCGCGCTACTTCGGTTTTGTGGTGGGGGGCAACCTCCCTGCCGCGCTCGCTGCGGACTGGCTTGTATCCGCCTGGGACCAGAACGCAGGCATCTACGTTCTGTCTCCTCTGGTTTCGGTGATCGAGGAGATCACGGGATCGTGGCTGCGTGAACTGGCCGGACTTCCTCCGACGATGAGTTTTGGGTTTGTGACCGGAGGACACATGGCCAACTTTACCGCCCTGGCTGCGGCTCGGCATCATGTGCTGCAAAAGGCGGGGTGGGACGTGGAGGCGAACGGCCTTATTGGAGCGCCGCCCGTGGAAGTCGTCGCCAGCGAAGAGGCGCATTACACAATCTCAACCTCCGTTCGATTTCTAGGTCTCGGAGCGGATCGAATCCGGCGAATCCCCACAGACAGCCAGGGCCGGATGAGCGCCCCTGATCTGGCCGCTACTTTGAAGGGCATCCGGGGGCCCTGCATTGTTTGCGCTCAGGCCGGCAACGTGAACACGGGTG
>OBLQ010000472.1_pt1 | contig 15298 bp, 8 predicted proteins | sample 1519881 | NCBI WGS metagenome assembly OBLQ01 (sample SAMN01911456, study PRJEB22533) | soil metagenome | biome: Soil | place: Malaysia | collected 2012-04-30 | depth DG_metagenome m | reverse complement strand
CCTTATATACAGTAAGATAGAAGTCTGATCGGCGAATCGAGGCGCAAAGATAGGAAGCTATCGTGCATCAGAGTCCAAGCTCATGACGACAGGAATCGGATCGGACAGAAAAGATCGTGCGCACTCACCAGGAACCGCTAACTCGAGCGGGTCACGCGCTTCATGGCCTCAGAGTTTATGGTAAGTTTGCCTTCCTGCTTCAGCCGATCCACGAGAGCGGTGTGGAAAGCCTCGAAGGCCGCGTCCTTCTTGGTCTGCAAGATCTGCTGCTTGATCGCATCCTCTTGTTTGGCGAGGTCGACGGGGTTTGGAGCGTCGTGCGAAACGACGCGATAGACCAGCCAGTTGTCCCCGACTTGCGTAGGTTTGCTGACCTGTCCGACCGCCATATTGAAGGCCGCATCGACCTGGCGTCCAGTGCCGACATCAGGAATGGAGCCCGTGCGCGAGAATGAGTCAGATGTTTTCACGGCTAGGTCGAGCGCCTTGGCGGCTTTCTCCAACGCTTCGCCGCCCTCGGCGCGCTTCGAGAGTTCTTCGGCGCGAGTCCGGGCGAGATCAATCGACTTTTCGCGTTGATAGTCAGCGAGCACGCGGTCATGTACTTCCGCGAGTTCGCCGGGATGGGCCGGGAGGACATCCTTCACCGTCAGAATGACGTATCCGCTATCGGTCTGGATTGGCCGGCTCAACTCGCCAGGCTGCAACCGGAACAGCATCTGTTGCAAATCGGGGGAATTGCTGAGATAGCCGAGCGGATCGGTGATTGCAGCCGGGGGTGTCTCGCCCAACTCGAGGTGAAACCGCTTCGCAAGGTCCTCGAGCGGTTGCCGGTCCGACTGCCGGACCGCCGACGCCATCTGATCTTCCAGGTCGTTTGCCTCGGTAGTCGCCTTCTGTGCGAGAACCCGCTGCAATATGGATTCGCGGACTTCCTCAAAACTCTTCGTGTGCGCGGTTTCGCGGTCGAGAACCTTGATGATATGGAAGCCGTATTGCGTCTTCACCAGATCGGAAATTGTGCCCTTCGGCAGACTAAAGGCGGCCTTCTGAAATTCCGGAACCGTTTGCCCTTCCACGATCCAACCCAAGTCGCCGCCTTTCGGCTTGGTGCCATCGTCCTCGGAATACCTTTTTGCCAAGTCTTCGAAATTGGCGCCGTGATTGGCCTGCTTCAGGACGGCTAAGGCCTGCTGGCGGATCTCCGCAATCTCGGCATCGGTCTTGCCGACAGTCTTGAACAAGATGTGCTCGACATGGACGCGATTCTGGACTTTGTACTCATCGATGTGCGCATTGTAGTAGGCCCGCAATGTGTCGTCATTGACGTGAATGCTCTCCCGCACTTTTGCGAGATCGAGGAGGGCATAGCGCGCGGAGCGTTTCTCCGGAATCTGATACCGGGACGAGTTTTTCGCAAACCAGGCTGAAAGGTCCGCGTCCGTCGGATGAATGGACGAAGCCAAATCGGCCGGCTTGATCACGGCATACTCGATTTTCACTTTTTCGTTTCGCCAACGGAACTGTTGCTCGATCTCCGCGGGACTGACGGTGATAGCGTCTGTAACCAACTGGTGGAACTTCTGAACCAGCATTTCGTCCCGAAGGACGCTTTCGAATTGTTCAACGGACATCCCTGTCCGCGTCTCAACCTCGCTCGTGTAGCGATCTTTCAGCCACGTATTCCCGGACCACGCGGTCGGCAGAATTTCCTTGATTCGCTCGGCTTCTTCCTCCGGAGTAACCCGAATGCCCATTCGCTGCGCCTCGTACTCGAGGGCACGTTGGAAAATCATATCGTTCAGGAGCTGCTTGGCATAGAAGCCCCTCATCATCGGCGGAATAGCCTGATTGCGCGTGGCTTGGTCGAATTGCCGCTGGAAATCGACAACTGTGACGTTTCGCCCGCCGACAGACGCGATCGTCTCTGGGCTGGTGGCGTCTGGTCCACTCATCAGTCCAGGCACGAGGGTGACCACCATACTGACAATGATTAGGCCCAGAATCACGGCCATGCTGATCTTGATCCACCGGTTTCGATCCAGATCCCGCTGCTGAATGCTTCTCAACATGTTTTTGTACGGCCTTTCCTAAAGGCTTGGATGAAACGATTATAGAAGACGACGCGCCTGAATCCCAAACCGAATTGCAAGTCAGATGCGGTTCTGCAGCTTCGGGTAATTGACCATCGCCCATCCGAACACTGTGACTTACGAGCTAAGTTTGAGCCCAGCAGAGGGAGCTGGGCCACGAACGGGCCAGCTCGCGACTTGGCAAATGATTTGAACGGCGTAGGGCAGGGTGGTAGGCTGGCCGAACCGAAGCCAAGAACTGCACCGCTCCCCAAGCATTGGGTTGGAGGTGGCGGAATGCGGATGCGCTCAGGTTGAGAGCATAAGGGCGGTACCGCAGACAATCACGACGGCCAGCAAAGGGTACGGGCAATGGGCGCTACGGGAATTAGACTCGGTCGAAGGGGTTCGGTTGAAGCGGAGACGTTCGCAACGGTGCGCCAACTCCTGGGAGAGCTTGGCGGGGGGCGAGGGCTCGAAGAGCTTGCGGCGCGCGGCGCGGCGGCGCACCTCGAACGCGAGCTCGGACTAGGAAGTCTCGAGCGAGTGGAGCTGGCGCTCCGCCTGGGCGATGCGAACGGAGTGCACCTGCCGGACCGAGTGGTGGCGGAAGCCGACACAGTACAAGATCTGATCGATGCGCTCTTGCACCACATCCGAGTTGGCCCACAGGAGAACACCCACACGAGCGCTAATCGCGAAGAATTGCACTCAGCGACCGTCGGACGAGCAGCGACGCCGGCCCTGGCCGTGCAGCGCGCGAATCTCGAGCAGGAAATCGGCAGCGCTCCCACGCTGACAGAAATCCTGCGGCTGCGCGGGATCGGGGAACCCTCTCGAGAGCACATCCATCTTTACGAAGAGAACGATCAGCCGCGCTCGATCACTTACGGCGAACTCTACCAGCGAGCCTCGGCGGTGGCCGGCGAATTGCAGCGCCATGGCCTCGAGCCCGGTCAGACGGTCGCCATTATGCTTCCTACGTGTGCCGAATTTTTCTTCACATTCGCTGGAATTCTGCTGGCGGGCGGGATTCCTGTACCAATCTATCCTCCCTTCCGGGCCGACCGCATCGCGGAATACGCCTCACGGCAGGCGAACATCCTGAGCAATGCCGAATGCCGATTTCTGATCAGTTTCCGGCAAGCAGAAGGCTTGGCGCATCTGCTGAAGCCGCGCGTCCCGACGCTGCGCGAAGTGCTGAACGCGCACCGCCTCGCGAACGCGCCATCCCGTCCCGAACCCACCTCGACCGAGTGGCACCCGGTCGAGAATCTTAGCCACCACGCGCGCGGGGAGGACATCGCCTTCCTGCAGTACACATCCGGCTCGACCGGTGATCCCAAGGGTGTCGTGCTGACGCATGCAAACCTGCTCGCGAATATCCGCTCAATTGTCGCTGGCATCGAGCTTCGGCCGCAGGATGTGGCCGTGAGCTGGCTGCCGCTATATCACGACATGGGATTGATCGGAGCGTGGTTTGTGCCGCTCTTCTCCGGCAATCCCGTGGTGGTGATGTCGCCGCTCGCGTTTTTGAGCCAACCGGTGCGGTGGCTCCGAGCGATCCATCGTCACGGCGGAACGATGAGCCCGGCGCCAAATTTTGCTTTTGAGCTCTGCCTGCGAAAAATCGCGGACAAGGACTTGCAGGGACTCGACCTGAGTTCATGGCGCGCGGCGCTCAACGGCGCCGAGTCGGTACGCGCGGAAACGATCGAGAGATTTGCGACGCGCTTTGCCCCGTATGGTTTCCACCGCGAAGCGCTCGTTCCGGTCTACGGACTGGCCGAAGCGTCCCTAGGTGTTTCGGCACGAACGATGGGATCGGGATACAGGGTGGATCGCATCCAGCGCAACGCATTTGAATCACAAGGCACAGCACTCCCGGCCGGGGCGGGCGATCTCGCGGCGCTTGAATTCGTCAGCGTGGGCAGGCCTCTGCCGGAAGTCGAGGTGCGGATTGTAGGAGCCGACGGTCGGGACGTTGGCGAGCGGATCGAAGGGCGGTTGTGGTTCCGTGGCCCGTCGGCGACCAGCGGTTACTATCGGAATCCCAAAGCGACGCGCGAGCTGGTGCGGGAAGGAGGCTGGCTTGATTCAGGCGACCGCGCCTATTGGGCGGATGGTGAGATTTACATCACGGGCCGGGCGAAGGACGTGATCATCAAGGCGGGGCGCAACCTGTATCCACACGAAATTGAGGATATTGCTGGGCACGTTCCCGGAGTGCGGACCGGATGCGTGGTTGCGTTTGGTGCGCCCGATGAGCGCAGCGGGACGGAACGATTGGTTGTCGTTGCCGAGGTGCGCCATAGCGCGGAGGGGAAGCGCGTCGCCGCGGAAATCACTCGTGCCGTGGATGAAGCGATGGGACTGCCGCCGGATCTGGTGCAGGTGCTTCCACCGCAGTCGATCCCGAAAACTTCGAGCGGAAAACTACGCCGCAGCGAGACGCGGAGGCTGTACCTCGCAGGACAGCTCGGAAAGAAGCTGGCACCACCCTGGATGCAGGTGGCGAAACTCGCCGCACGCAGTGCCGTGCCGCGTGCGTGGGAGTTCCTGGAACAGGTCGTCAAGCGGGCGACGGAAGTTCTGTATGGTGTGTGTGCAGTTACTGGCTTTTCACTCGTGCTCATCCCGCTGTGGTTGATCGTGGCGGCCACGCCGGATCGGGAGCGCGCTGCTAGGCGGACGCGAATGGGAGCGCGGCTGATGCTGATCGCGGCGGGCATTCCCGTACGCGTGGTAGGGGGCGAGATTCTTGCCGAGAAAACTGAATCGGAGTCTTGGATTTTTGCCCCGAATCATTCGAGCTATCTGGACGTTCTCGTGACACTAGCCTTTTTGCCGGGCGGCGTGCGGTTCGTTGCGAAGAGCGAGGTCGCGACGATGCCGCTGGTCGGAACTATCACGCGCCGGAGCGGGCAGTTCGCCTTTGACCGCGGCGACCCGCAGGCACGAATCGAGCAAGCCGCGGAGGTGGACGCGGCTCTCAAACGAGGGGAATCGGTCGTAGTTTATCCCGAAGGGACGTTTACACCCATCGTGGGTATTCGACCTTTTCAGCTCGGGGCATTCAAGGCCGCGGTGGACACCGCGCGACCGATCTGCCCCGTAGCCGTGCGCGGCGCGCGCCACATACTCCGGGATGGAACTTACTTGCCGCGCCCGGGGCGCGTGACCGTGACGCTCGGGCCGCTCGTGACGCCCGACGCCACGGCGGGCGATCACTGGCGCGAGAGCATTCGCCTGCGGGACGCGACGAGGGAAATCATCGCGAGAAACACCGGCGAGCCCCTGCTTTAGGAAAAGTCGGCACTTTCATTTGGCCGCGCGAATGTCAGGCGAGCGTCTCGGCTATGAGTTCGCGGACGTGTTCGGCGATGGCCGGGGCTGAGGTCAGGCCGGGCGATTCGATCCCCATCAAGTGCACCGCGCGGGGAATCTCGGGGTCTCGCTCAATTATGAAATCTGGCATGCCTTTTGCGTGAGACTGGCTACTAGCAGAATTCGCGGGAGGACTGAGCTTGGCGCGGATACCCGAGTAGGCCGGAACCAGGTCAGAAGGTTCGATTTCGGGCAGGAGAAGCTTGGCTCCCTGAGAAAATGTCTCGATGGGCTCTCGATCACCCTCGTAATCGTCTTTGTCCTCGATATAGCGCGCGGTGGGACCCACGAGAACCGTGCCCCATACTGTCTTAGTCAAGTGCACGCCCAGGCTCAAGCCAGCGGGATGAGGCAGGGGATAGACGAGACCGCGAACCCAATCTTGTTTGGCGCGCACGAGTTCGCAGTACTCTCCGCGAACCGGGTAGATGCGGTGCCGAGCCATCTTCGAACCGAGCATGGCCGCCACTTCATCGGAGAAGAGTCCGGCACTGTTCACGAGGCACCGCGCCTCGATATCTCCGGCTGCACTTACTACGCGTATCCCGCCGGTTGAGGCTTCCAAGCGCTCGACCTTAGCTTGCGTGACGATATGGGCGCCATGGTCCGCGGCCACGCGCGCGTAGGCTTTAACCAAGTCCTCACTCGCGACGATGCCTGTCGAAGGTACGTCTAGGGCCTGAAAGCCTTCAACGTGGGGTTCTCGATGGCCAATGGCTGCGCGGTCGATGATCCGTAAGCCTTCGACGCCATTGGCGCGGCCGTTTTCCATCAGCGCTGCGAGTTCGGGCAGTTCGCTCGCGGAGGATGCGATCACGAGTTTCCCCGTGCGGCGATGGGGAACGCCGTGAGCGGCGCAGAACTCGTAGGTCAACTGGTTGCCGCGAAGACAGTGTTTGGCCTTGAGCGAACCGGGTGGATAGTAGATGCCGGAATGGACCACACCGCTGTTGCGCGAACTCGTGCCCATGCCGAGCTTCGGAAGCGCTTCGAGCAAGAACACATCGCTCCAACGCATGGCGCACGCACGGGCAATCGCGCAGCCCACTACGCCGCCGCCGATGATGACAATGTTGGCTTGATCCATCGCTAGTTCCCAAATTTGAGCGTGCTTGAATCCGTTAACCGGCTGAAAGCGCCACTCTCCGCGTTAATCCAAAGGCTTCCCGCGAGCCCCAACAGAGACCCTAGGACGACATTCCCGAGTGAGATTGCGCTGCCAGTCGACCGAACCAGGATGATCTCGAGCATTAGGGCCGGTGGCAGGAGGCCAAACACTATGAACAAACATCTGCTGATCGGCTGCGCAACTAAGTTTCTCCACGCCAATCCGAGGAGACAGCCAGCCGGAAGAAACACAAGTGCGTAAAAAATGTAATGGTAGCCCTCCAATTCACTCGGTTTGATCCGGCGAATCAGCTGTGCCAAAACTGTTCCGGGGCCCAGGCGGTAGGCGCGCTCCTCCTTCCCATCGATGTAGAGGGAGAGATTTGAACCATCGTATGAGAAAAGAATGTCCCGCGGGTGTGTGTTGGCAAACACATTCGAGATCCTCCAGGCCAATTTGAAACGCTTTATGGAAAGGGGGCTGCGAAGCCAGAAGACCAGGGTCGAGTCGTCTTGTCGAACCTCCAAATTCACGGGCTGCGGGATTCGCGAGATGGATACGATTCGGCCAGTACCCCCGTCCACTTCGGCGGGCTTGCAAACTATTCGAACCGAGAACTGTTGGGTCCTCTGCAAATCTTTCACCAGCGCCGATACTGAGCCGTGAGATACCAGCCAGGACTTACCGTCCAAGACAGTGCCTTCGGAAGCGGACAGGACGGGCGCGCTTGGTGTCCAAGAAAGGTCGGGAAGAAAATGCCGCTCGTCTCGGAAGGGCGAAAGGCCCGAGAATTCGTACTCGGCGAGTGGAACGGGTTCGACTCTCTTGCTGGACCCTCGCGCGGCGAGTCCCTGAATAGATTTGCGAGGGAGAGCGCGATCCCAGATTTGGAGCCGGAGGATCTCGCCCTTCCAGGCGGAGCCCAATCGGCCCGAGGCTGTGTTGCCGACCACCAGCAGAGCGTCCGGACTCCAGTTGGTCATCTGGGATTCTTTCTGCAACGGGATGGAGATGGCGAACCATACTGCAAAATAGGCGAAAAGAACCACAACGGCTCGCGGCAACGTGAGGAAAGTGGCGAGGGCCCTCTCGCCAGCCGAAAGAGTGCTAAGCACCGGTCTGCCGCACAGCTCAAAAAAAAGGACTCCGACGACAGCACCCGTTGAATTCGTAAGAATGTCTTCCCACCCTGAATCTCGAAACGGAGTGTACGCTTGAACGAACTCGATCGAATAGGAAAGCAACGCGCCTGCCGCGAGAGCCAGACCCAGGGTGGCTACCCATGACTTGCCTCGGTCACGAAGACTTTCCGCAAGACCGAACCCAAAAGGAACGAAGAGCAGGACATTGAGGAAGGCATCGAGAAGCCCTGCATCTTTTCCCCTACTGGCGAGGACGTGAGGAAAGACGCTGCCAGCCCAGTGCCGAGCGAAGCTAAATCGAAAGGGGTACAGAGTAAGGAAGAAGATGCCCGCTATAGCTGCAATCAGGATTCGATGGGACCAGCCGGAAGCGATGGGCGAATCAATTGAAATCGTCGGGGCGTCTGTCATCGTTCGTTGCGCTCGTCCATCGCTGCCTAAGGCAAGTCTAGCATGAGTCCAGTCGCGACCTGTCCCTGCGGTACAGTCGACAAAAACCGTCCATAACCGCGCTGGATTTGATACAAGTCCTTATCGCTGCGTACGTTTTAAACGGTGATTTAGCACCCCTCAGGACAGCCTCGTGCGCATCAAGGACAGGTCTTCGATAGACCTCTTAGACAGGTGAAGATGCCTGTTCTTTCTTTGGTCCCCTGTCCAGTAGATAAGCGCACGCCGAGGTTCCTAGACTGTACGTGCCATGAAATCGCACGTACGAAGCCAAGATTACAGGTTCGCTGTTGCGAACATAAGGAAACTGAGCCGTTCTCTAATTCATCGGGGTTTCTCCGCTCTTCTTGTGGCGCTCGTGGCCATCGGACCTATCATTGGCCTTTCCGGTTGCGCGGGTTACGTCACACAAGCGGGTTCCACCGGGCAGCCGGGAACGCCTGGAGCGGGGGTTCTGTCGGCCAGCCCAAACAGTCTCAGCTTTGGGAATGTCGCGGTTGGTAGTAGTGCCACGCAGAGTGTGAGCGTCACAAATACCGGCGCGGCGGCTGTGAATATCTCGCAGGCGACCGTTACGGGCTCCGCGTTCAGCATAGTGGGTGGAAACCCTTCGTCGTCGATACCGGTCGGCCAAAGCACAACGGTTCAAATTCGGTTCGCCCCACAATCATCAGGAGCCGCCACTGGGAATCTGACGGTGACGAGCGATGCTTCCAACTCACCGCTCACGATTTCGTTCGGCGGAACCGGTACACAGCCAGGGCTGACGATTTCACCGGCATCGCTAAATTTCAATAACGTGACTGTTGGGCAGAGCAGCAGCCAGAACGTGACGCTGACGAACAGTGGAAACGCGGATCTGACGCTGAACCTTGCGACAATTTCGGGGTCTGGCTTCGGAATGAGCGGTTTGTCGCTACCGAGAACTCTGACGGCGAGCCAAAGCCTGACGTTCAGCGTTCAATTCACTCCAAGTTCTACCGCTGCTGCGAGTGGAAGCATTCAATTCACAGATAATGCTCCGGGTTCGCCACAGACCCTCACGATGACGGGTAGCGCCGTGGCGGCGAACAGCACGCTAACCGCCAATCCGGGCAGCGTCAACTTCGGCAACGTGGTCGTCGGAAGCACAAGCACACAGACCATCACGCTGACAAATTCCGGGACTGTTTCGGTGACGGTGAATCAGGTCAGCACGACCGGGGCGGGCTTTAGCACGAGCGGCATCACTGCGGGGCAAAGCATCGCCGCAGGTGGGAGTGCCTCTTTCACCGCAAGGTTCGCTCCCACGGCGGCAGGGACCGCTTCTGGGAATATCACCCTCACGACAAGTGCCGCAAATCCGACGGTCTCCATCGCGTTGAGCGGGACCGGAACGCAAGGAACGCTGGCGGCGAATCCGTCGAGCATCAATTTCGGAAGCCTGCTGGTTGGCAGCAGCGGGTCCGTGTCCGTTACGCTGTCAAATCCTGGAACGGCTCCGGTGGCGATTTCCGCAGCCAGCATCACGGGCAGCAGCTTTTCGATGGCCGGGTTGACTGTCCCTCAGAGCATCAATCCGGGACAAACGAGCTCGTTTACGGTCACCTTCTCGCCGACCGCTGCGGGCACGGCGAGTGGCACGGTATCGATCACGAGCAACGCTCCCGGTTCGCCGCTCAATATCAGTCTAAGTGGCTCCGGAACCACGACGCAAGCGCAGCTAACCATCAGCCCGACTTCCGTCGCTTTCAGTAGCGTCAATGTGGGCAGCAACGCCACGCAAAGTGTGACGCTAACCAACACAGGCAACGCGTCGTTAAACATCACTGCGGCTACCATTGCGGGCTCAGGCTACAGCATGAGTCTGGCCGCACCGTTGACCATCAACGCCGGGCAGAACACTACTTTCACGGTCACCTTCGCGCCAGCGTCGGCTGGCAGCGTTTCGGGGAGCATCACCATCACGAGCAACGCTCCCGGTTCGCCAGCGACGATTTCCTTGGGTGGAACGGGCGTTCAGGCGCAGATCGCTGCTTCGCCCTCGAGCGTAAGCTTTGGAAACGTCGTGGTCGGTACCAGCAACTCCCAGGCCGTAACTTTGACGAACAATGGCAACGCGACCCTCACATTCTCACAGGTCACTGTGACAGGAGCGGGCTTCAGCGTCACGGGGCTCTCGACAGCGACCACGATCGCGGCGGGTGGCAGGGCTACGTTCAACGCCGTTTTCGCACCGGCATCTATCGGGACAGTGAACGGCTCGATTGCGCTAGTGACTAATGGCTCCCCGGCACAGCTGACGATCAGCCTGACAGGGACGGGACAGGCCGCGACCTACGTGCTCGGGGCAAACCCGACGAGCCTGAACTTCGGCACCGTTGCGGTGGGCAGCAGTACTTCGCTGGGCGTAACGCTGAGCAACACCGGGAATTCAAACATCACCATCTCCGGCGTGACCGTATCCGGTACGGGTTTCAGTGCAAGCGGTGTCACGTCGGGCTTGATTTTGACGCCCGGCCAAGCAGCAACGCTTACGGTTCAGTTCGCGCCAGCGGGCACCGGGACTTCGACGGGCAGCGTCAGTGTAGCGAGCAATGCCACGAGTTCGCCGACTACGATTCCCCTATCCGGTGCGTCACATTCGGTGACATTGTCTTGGACAGCCAGTACGTCCGCGGGCGTGTCCGGGTATTACGTTTATCGGGGCACGATATCGGGGCAGTACACGAAGCTCAATCCCGCGGCTCCGGTGTCGACCACGCAGCTGACATTTACCGATACCAGCGTACAGTCCGGAACGACTTACTACTATGCCGTGACAGCTGTTGACTCGAGCAACGTGGAGAGCACGTATTCGAATCAGGCGACGGCTACAATTCCATAGATGCCGCGGACTGACTGAATTTCGGGAATTGAGACCAGGAGTATTGCCAACACCTGCCGCCTGACGGAAAAGGGTCTTCCCGTCGGCAAGCTAGAATGCTGTCCTACCGGACAGGTTGCAGGACCTGTCCCAAATGTGTACCTGCGTCCAGTAGTTCTGGGCCACACCTCCGGGCCACAATGCCCTTGGCCATGGGGGAAGTCGCATCTCCGGCGAAAGCGCGAAATCACCCGCAGGTAAGGCGCGTTCGGCGGGGTTTGTGCGCTGATGTTGAGATCCTGGCGCTGGCGATTGCGCTCGTCGGAATGCTCGGAAGCGTCGGGTGCGTTGGCTTGTCTGGCACACCAAGCAGTGGCGGCACGTCAACAGGAGGGGGAACCTCAGGGGGCGGGGGAGGGACATCGACAGGCGGCTCCGCCGCTGGTCAATTGTCGGCGAGTTCGACGAGCATAAATTTCGGGAATGTGACGGTTGGCACGTCAACGGCGCAGCTGATAACACTGACGGACACAGGCAGCGCGAATGTGACCATTTCGAGCGTTTCCGCCACGGGTAGCGGGTTCAGCGCAAGCGGTGCCTCGAACGTGATCTTGACACCGAACCAATCGGTCACTGTTTCGGTGAACTTTAGCCCTACCACTGCGGGGGGTGTAACGGGCCAGCTTTCCATATCGAGCAACGCCACAAACTCCCTGTTGCAGGTTGCGTTATCCGGTACAGGCGTCGCGCCGACGGTGCAACACTCCGTGACTCTCAATTGGCAGCCGAGCACTTCCCAGGTGATCGGATATTTCGTCTATCGAGGGGCGCCATCGGGCGGAGCTCTCTCGAAGCTCAATGCTTCGGCAGAACCTTCCACCACCTACACGGATAGCAGTGTGGCAGGTGGCCAAAGCTACGTCTACGCGGTGAGCGCCGTGGATTCCAATAACGTTGAGAGCGCGTATTCGAACCAAGTCTCCGTGACGGTTCCCAGTCCGTAGACGGCACGCGCGCTTCGGTTCACGCAGTCTGAGGCATTCGCCTTCGCTGCGGCGCGCGAACTCAGCAATGCACGATTTTTTCCCGATGCTGTTTCACATGGCGGGTAGCATTGCGCGTGTCCACGACCAGCTTCGAGCTGCGAACTATGGCATCGTAATCGTACCGCGAGTGATCTGTCGCAATCAGCGCGCAGTCGTAGCTTGCCAGGTGCTCCGGCGTGAGATCGACGGAACGCATAGTCGAAAAGTCATAGTGGCGCATTTTGTGCAAGCTGGGGAAATAAGGATCATTGTAGCCCATGACCGCGCCGCGGGCGGTGAGCAGCTCAAGCAATTTCAGCGACGGCGATTCGCGCAGGTCATCTACGTCTTTCTTATAGGCCACGCCGAGTAGTAATACCCTGGATCCTCTTATACTTTTCCGATGTTCGTTCAGCGCAGCCGCCACAGCATCCACTACCTGATACGGCATCGCCGTGTTGACTTCGCCAGCCAGCTCGATAAAGCGTGTCGCAAAATCGAATTCGCGCGCCTTCCAGGACAGGTAGTACGGATCGACTGGAATGCAGTGCCCCCCGAGACCGGGGCCGGGATAGAAGGGCATGAAGCCAAATGGTTTCGTTGCAGCGCTATCGATGATTTCCCAAATGTCGAGCCCCATCCGCAAGCACAGTTGCTTTAGCTCGTTCACGAGCGCAATATTGACGCACCGAAAGATGTTCTCGAGCAGTTTCACCATCTCTGCCGCACGAGTACAGCTGACTGGCACGACCCGTGAAACGATCTGCGCATACAAGCCGGCGGCCGCACGTCCGCTGGGAGGGTTCACGCCACCCACGACCTTGGGAATCTGCGCCAAGCCGAACTGCTTGTTCCCCGGGTCCTCGCGCTCCGGCGAAAAGGCAAGATAGAAATCGGTAGCGAGGTCTTCCGCAGCGGCTCCCGTTGCGATCGGGCAACGCATCCCGCTCTTTTCGAGGATGGGAAGGACAAGTTCCTCGGTGGTGCCGGGGTAGGTCGTGCTTTCGAGTACGATGAGCTGACTTGCCTGCAAGTGTGGCGCGATCGCCCGAGCCGTATTCTCCACGTAGCTCAGGTCAGGTTCTCGCCGTTCATCGAGAGGCGTAGGAACACAAATCAGCACCGCGTCCATGTCGCGCACGCGGGCGAAGTCAGTGGTCGCATCAAGGCGCTGCCCCTGCACATGCTGGCGGATCTTGTCTGCCGGAATATGCTGGATATAGGACTGGCCGGCCATCAACTTGTCCACTTTCGCCTGATCGAGGTCGAATCCTGTGACTCTCTGGCCGACATCGGCAAAGCGCAGTGCTAGCGGCAATCCCACATAGCCGCACCCGATGATCCCGATCTTGAGATCCTTCCCGGCAAAAAAATCTGGTCTGCGCTCTACGCTCATTCTATCTCCTCTGTTTTTCCTGTGCGAGGCCGGACTGGAGTAGTTGTTAGCTCGACAGTTTCAACGGCAAACCACTATAGCAAGATTTTGACGTGGAACAATGAACGCGGTGTTCTCGAGGATCTTAGACGAAAATATTCGCGGTCGGCGTATTACCTTTTGAGGGAATCGACATTACGAACCTGCGGACTTAGTCAGATTCAGAAACGTACTTGTCGTGCGCGTCGAGTTACGATTTGTGCCAGAACTGCTCCGAACTGCTCGGGGATGGCGAAGGCCGACCTCACACCAAGCGTTTCGATAACCCCAACAGCACGATGCGCGAAGACTCGATATCTCGCTGATTGGTGATATCACTCACGCACCTTCCGAAATTTTCCAGCAGGACAGCTCAGAAAGGAGTAAGCTTCGCGGGGAACCTCGAATGGGTCAGGGCCAAGTGGCCGAGACAGCCTGCCAACAAGGCTCCTTCCCGGCAGACAAATTCACTGATTCTTCTTGGTTACACCCCTTCATAACATCCCACGGGCCAGCACACGCAGCAGTCCCGTGGGAGAGATACGTCATGGCGAGAATCTTTCTCAGTCTCAACGCATATACTTGGTTATCAGCGGAGTGGCGTATACCACGAGTTCGTGACCGTTTTTTCAAGGGCCGGCGACGCACAAACTAACGACAGTCACTCGGGAGTATTTTGTGACGGACCTGACCAAACACCTCCGCATTCGCGCACTGAGAGTTGGGACACATTGATGAGGTATCAGAACAGTATTTCCGGGCACGGCAGTGCGCATCACACTGGAGTCATATGACAATCGACCATATTGGAATCGTAGTGCCGTCGTTGGAAGCAGGAATCGAGCAGTGGGAGCGTTTGTTCGGTTATAAGAAAAACTCAGAGATTGTCTTGAACTCTCGTCAGAAGGTAAGAGTTGTCTTCATGGCAAAGAGAAATTCGTTGACCATAAAACTCATAGAGCCTTCCGCGTCTACCTCCCCTGTATCGGCTTTTGCCCGAAAGGGTGGGGGATTGCATCACCTGTGCTTCCGCTGCGCCGATCTGAAAGTTGAGATCGCGCTTCTCAAAAGCAGGGGGGTAAGGTTCATTGTTCAGCCTCAGCCGGGAGAAGCTTTTCGGAACAATGACATCGCCTTCTTTTTGGCAAACAACAATCTCAACGTTGAACTGATCGACACTGCGCAAAAGGAAGGGTGGAAGGATCTGGAGTGAACTCTCCTGTGAATCCTGCTGAAGATCGATGCGAGATTTCAGCCGGTTTGACTTCTGAAACTAGCAGGGAGCTAGACGTTTCTCGACATGACCCTAAGCTACTTCGTCATAGCTGTGCGCGAGTGTAGATGATAATCGGGTTAGTTGTATCGCAGTTCAAATGTACCCCATGAAGCTGGCCTCTTGGTATCGGAGCACGAATGCTGTTTCTGCGAGCACCACTCGCAGTGGTCCCGTTTTAGGTCGCGGTCTTAATCACTGTTACTCGCGAATTCGTTCTTCGTTTTTACTTACGGCAGTGTCCGCGACTCGCTGCGACAAAACTACCGATGCGAGGGGTTCCATCGCAAAGGAAACGCAGGCTTTCACTCAGAGTGCCTAGTGAGTCCTCGCCGGGAAGGCTAAGCCGATACGTGTCGCATGTCGCATGGTCCGAGCCGTGCTCGTCAGAATAATAGATGCAACCGACAAAATAGACCTGGAATACCGCATAGGTTGGAAATTCAGCAAGCCTCATGGCGCGCTGATCCATCTCGCGTATGAGTTCTTGTCCAGGAGCAAGATTAATCCTCACGTCGGGCATCCTAGGTTGGGCATCACAATTGACATACGGGAGGTCATCCAGGAAGGCGTTTCCCGTAC
>OBLQ010000471.1_pt1 | contig 15314 bp, 15 predicted proteins | sample 1519881 | NCBI WGS metagenome assembly OBLQ01 (sample SAMN01911456, study PRJEB22533) | soil metagenome | biome: Soil | place: Malaysia | collected 2012-04-30 | depth DG_metagenome m | reverse complement strand
CCCTCCCGCCATGACGGCGTCGGTAATTCCGGCCGATTTGAACGCGCGAATCAGCCGCCCCACCTGCCCCACCCGAATCCAGGTGATCTCTTTGACCATCTGCTCGATCGAAGGGTCGGTCTCCCCCAGATGGGCCACGGCGACGACTTCGATTCCGCTTTTTTTCGCTTCCTCCGCAAAGAGAAGGGGGAAACGTCCGTTTCCCGCAATCAGTCCGATTTTATACATGAATAAAGTTCAAATGGATCAACACGGTTCAGGTCGTTCAAGCGTTCAAATCGATAAAACCGTCACACGGAATAAAAGATAAACACGCTTCAAACTGCTCAATCGTACGATTCGTTCGAATCGCAGGATTTCCTCCAAAGACGGGAATAATATGAGTTCGATTCATTGAATACGTTGAAGCTGTATAGAAGACCCGTGTGTTCTGCGGCTTGAACGATTGAACTTCTATTGCCTTATCGGCAGACTCCCCGTTTGGAGGACTCGACGAATTTCACCAGCGCTTCCACGTCCGATCCGGCCTGTGTCGACCGGATCTTACCGATCGCCTCTTTCTGGGTCATCCTGGCTCGGAAAAGAAGACGATAGGCTTCTTTGAGGGCCGCTAGCCGCTCGGTCGAGAAGCCGTGGCGCTTCAGGCCGATCACGTTCAGCCCGTGCAATCGCGCGCGATTTCCTGCGACGCTGACGAATGGGGGAACATCCTGGGCCACGGCCGAACAGCCACCGATCATCGCATAGGCGCCGATTCGAACAAACTGATGAATTCCCGAAAGTCCCCCCACGATCGCGTGATCCCCGATCGAGATGTGCCCTGCCAGGGTCGCCGCGTTGGCCAACACCACATGATTCCCGACCGTACAGTCGTGGGCCACGTGGACATAGGCCATCAAAAAGTTGTCGTCCCCGATGACCGTCTGACCCAGTCCGTTTTGCGTTCCGCGGTTGAGGGTGATGAACTCGCGAAACGTGTTCCTTCGGCCGATGATGAGCCGGGTTTCCTCTCCTTTGAACTTCAGGTCTTGCGGGGGGGTCCCGATCGACGAAAACGAGAAGAAGGTGCAACCCTCCCCGATCTCGGTCAACCCCTCTATCTCGACATGGGCATGGATCCGGCATCCCCTCGCGATCCTCACCCGCTCGCCGATGACGGCATAGGGGCCGATCTCCACATCGGAATCCAGCTCGGCCTTGGGGTGAACGATTGCGGTCGGGTGTATCATTTCCGCTCCTTTCTCTCTCCCAGCATGGCCGAGAGAATCGCCTCGGCGACGACTTTCCCCTCGACAAAAGCAACCCCTTTCATCTTCCAGAAGGGGGAGCGCTCTTGAAGAATCTCAATCTCCATTCTGAGCTGATCCCCCGGAAGGACCGGCTTTCGGAATTTCGCCCGGTCGATGCCAATGAAATAGACCAGCTTCCCGGCGTGCTCGTTCGGAGAGGACTTGAAGGCCAGTACTCCCGCCACCTGCGCCATCGATTCAATGATGAGGACTCCGGGCATGATCGGAAATCCCGGAAAATGGCCCTGAAAATACGGCTCGTTCATGGTCACGTTTTTAATGCCGACGATCCTCCGGCTCAACTCCATCTCGACGATTCGGTCCACCAACAGGAAAGGGTATCGGTGCGGGAGGATCGAAGCAATTTCCGTCACGTCCATCATCTGAAAGCCCTCTCGATTGATCGAAGGTCGCGCCCGATCGGCACCGCCGCCTCCCAACTTGCTAATTATACCTCTTCTTCTCCCTCGATACCCTTTTTTTTCAGGTGCCGCGCCAGAGCGGAGAGCTCAAGGGCAAGCTTGCGAAGCTGCTTGCGCATCTCGGGAAGGTGCGGCACGACCGCCTGGACCTTCAGCGCTTCCGAATGCGCGATTGCGGGGCTTCCCCACACCACCGAACCGTCCGGGAGATCTCTCATGATCCCCGACTGCGCCCCGACCATCACCCTGTTTCCGATCCGCAGATGCCCGACAAGGCCGACTTGTCCTCCGAGCACCACGTGATGGCCGAGCGTTGTGCTTCCCGATATGCCGACCTGGGACACGATCAGGGAATCCTCTCCGATCGACACGTTGTGCGCGATCTGCACGAGGTTGTCGATCTTCGTTCCCCTTCCGATTCGGGTCACCCCCAGGGCCGCCCGGTCGATGGCGACGTTGGCGCCGATCTCGACATCGTCCTCTACGACCACCCGTCCCACCTGCTCGATCTTGTGGTGGCGTCCCTCGTGGGTTGCAAACCCGAACCCGTCGCTCCCGATCACCGTCCCGCTGTGGACGATCACGCGCTTTCCCAGCATCACCCCTTCCCGGACGGTCACGTTGGGATAGATCACCGAACCTTCCCCGATCGTACTCCCTTCCCCAACAAACACGCCGTGGTGAATCACGGCCCCGTCGCCGACGACCGCACCCGCTTCCAGCGTCACGAACGGTCCGACATAAACCTCCTTTCCCAGACGGACCCCCGGCCCGACTATCGATTGGGGATGGACCCCGGGCGAGGGTCGGCGGGGCGGGTGAATGAGGGAAACGACTCGGCTGAATGCAAAATAAGGATCGTCGACCAGCAGTTGCGCCGGCCCGATCCCCTTCGTCTCCTTCTCCAGGAGAACGGCGCCGGCGCGGGTCGTGGCAAGGGCCTTGGCGTACTTTGGGTTGGCCACGAAGGTGATGTCGTGCGGCCCGGCTTCATGAATCGGCGCTACCCCCTCGATGAGAAGACCGGGATCGCCGACCAGCCGACCGCCGATCCGAAGCGCGATTTCCCCGAGAGGGAAGCGCGGCAAGGAATTACTTTCCGGCATTCTTGTCGACCTGCTCGATGACCTTGTCGGTCAGGTCATAGGTATCGCGAGCGTACACCAGGGAGCCGCCGTCCGCGTTTTTGTCGAAAACAAAGGTGTACCCTTCCTTTTCCGCGATCTGACCGGCGGCCTCTTCAAGTTTCTTGTTGAAGTCTTTGAGGACTTCAAGCTTCTTCGACTGAACCTCGTCGTTGAGCTCCATGGCGCGCTTTTGATAGTCCGACAGCTTTTTGCGAAAGTCCTCTTCTTTGGCCTTCTTCGCGTCGGGAGAGAGGACCGATGCCTGGCGGTTGAGGTCTTCTTCCAGGCGCCTGAGCTCGTCTTTCTGATCGTCGATGATCTTCTGACGGGGCTTCAAATAATCCTCCATGCGGGACTTGACCTGCTTCCCCGTTTTCGAGTTCTCCAAAACCTTCTGGGCGTCGATGAATCCGATCTTGATTCCCTCCGCCCCCCAGCTCAATTGCGCCAATGAAGAAAGCGCAAAGAGCGCACCCCAAAAAAGAAATCCTCTCTTCATTCTCCCTATCCTCCCTAAAAATCCGAAATGGTTCCAAAATAAATCAAAACAACGAGCCGATGGCGAATTCAATGGTCCATGGTTTCTCGTCGGGGCGCCGATCGAGGTTGTATCCCCACTCTAGACGCAACGGGCCGACCGGAGAGATCCAGCGAAGCCCCACTCCCGCGCCCCTGCGAAGCCTTCCGAGGTTGATCGCCTCCCCTTCGTCGAACCCCCGGCCGGTGTCGAAGAAAAGAACTCCCTTGATTTTGGCTTCCTCGACCAGCGGATAGAGGTATTCGAAGTTGAAGAACAGCTCTTTGTTCCCCCCGATGACTTCCCCCGCCGAACCGAGCGGGCCGGCCCTTCCGAAATCGAATCCGCGGACGGTGTTGATACCGCCCACGAAGAAGCGCTCCCCGAGAGGAATCTGTTTCCCCTGAAGTGCCTCGACGTATCCCAGCCGCCCATGAATCGAGAAGACAGACCCCAAGAAAAGCGGGAAATACTTGCTGCTGTCTCCGATGGCCCGGTAAAAGTCGTTGTCCCCTCCCAGGACCGTCCCTGCCAGCTCCACGGAGACCGAATTGCGCGATCCCTGCCTGGGATCAAAAAAAAAGTCGCGCGAATCCCGGGCCAGGGAGAGCCCGACTTTGCTGGTGAGGGTGTTTCCAAGAGACGCCTGCTGTTGAATGAGCGGATCCCGACTGGTGACATCGTAGATCAAGATGTCTTCCAACGTGTAACTGACGCTCCCGCTGACGTACTCTGTAAACGCCTTGCCGAGAATCAAATCCCCGCCGGTCCTTTTCTCCTTGTAATCGCTGAAATAAAGCAGGTTCTGGTTGTAAATGTCGACGGTTCCTGAAATTTCTTTGTCGAACAACCACGGCTCGCGAAAGGTCATGGTGTAGTTTTGAACTCGCTGACCGATCTCGGCCTTGAGGCGCAACAACTGCGCCCGGCCGAACAGGTTCCCCTGCTCCACCTGAACCATTCCCACCAATCCGTCGACGGAGCTGTATCCTCCGCCGATGCTGAAGGTCCCGGTCGGCTTCTCTTTGACCCGCACGTCCAAATCGACCCAACCCCGCTCCACCTCCTGGGGAACGATCTCCACATTCTCGAAGAAATTAAGGTTGTTCAGACGCTGAAAGCTCCGCCTGAGGGCCTTGGTATCGAGGAGTTCCTGCTCGTCGAGGCGGATCTCCCGCCGAATGACCTTGTCACGCGTCTTGTTGTTTCCATAGATGTTGATCCGCCGGACCCGGACCGGTTCCCCCTCGCTGACCTGAAAGGTGACCGCGACCTCGCGTGTCTGCGGATCCGGATTGAGCTCCGGAACGACGTTGGCAAACGCGTACCCCTTCTCTCCGTACAGATCGACCATCCCCATGATGTCCTGACGGATCTGGTCACGGTTGAACGTTTCCCCTTCTTTCGAGTGAACGACCTCCCTGAGTTTGGCTTCGGCAAAAAGACTGTTTCCCGAATAGGCGATCCGGCTGATGCGAAACGATTCTCCCTCCACGATCGGAAAGGAAACGGTGAACCATTTTTTGTCCGGACTGAGATCGACCTTGGGAGATCCGACCTGGACCTGCAGGAAACCGTTGTTCAGGTAGAGCTCCCGAATTCGCTCGACATCGGCGTTGACCTCCTCTTTCTTGTAGGTCCCCGATTCGGTCAGCCAGGAGGTCAGCCAGAAGTAGGACGAGGTCTGAACAGCCTTTGAGATGCGCCCGCCGGATATTTGGTGGTTTCCCTCGAACCGGACCTTCTTTATGTAGGCACGCTCTCTTTCCTCAATCGCGAACTGGACCAACACCTTCTCGGGCGAAATGGTTCGGATGACGGCAATGACCTCCGTGTTGTAGTAACCCTCGTCCTGGTATACTCTGCGAATCTTCTCGACCGTCTCGTTTACTTCGTTCAGATCAAGGAAGGTCTGCGTTTTAAAAGGAACCTTCTCCTTCAGCTTGTCGGTCGTGACGTGCGAATTTCCCAGGAACGTGACGTCCGCCACAAACGGCTTTTCCGAAACCACAAAGGTCAGCTTGATTCCACCTTCGAAGCCCTCGCTTTCCAACCGGACGTCATCGAAATATCCCATCTGGTAGATCGATTTGATGTCCTCACGCAACCGCTCCACGGAGAAAGGATCTCCTTCCCGGGTCTTTATCTTGGAGCGGATGGTCGCCGTGTCGATTTTCCGGTTTCCCCGGATCTCCAGGAGCTTGACCACGATTTCTTTCGCCTGCGCCCGTCCGCTCTGTGTCAGGATCAACAGAATCAGCAGGAGGAGAGAAGCCAACACCAACGCGCTGCGCAACGTTCAATGTCCCTCAAAATTTGTATATGCTAACATTTTTGTTTTGCTTTGTAAATGATTGCCGGAGATTCCGGCGACAGTGGAAGCGGCGTGAAGAATGTCGAACCGACTTGGTGGACAACCAAAGACCTTATGTGTTCGGGCGATTGAGCCGAGCCCAAATCCAGGAGACCAGGCGGGAGAGCACCAGTATCCCGACGAACACACCCACAAGAACGTAAAAATTTCCCAAGTATTGGGAGTAATTCTCAGCAAGCCAAAAGACAACCGTGACTCCGAGCATGCTCAGGGCCACGAACAGCCATAGGGTAAACAGAGGATTCATGCGCGCCGCTCAGAGACCTCCATCCTGCGCCGCCCGGATTCGGGCGAACGATACCCGTGCAAGAAAGGCGGTTCCTTGATTGCACAGAAAGTACATCACCATCGAAGCTTCCCGGAATCTCCCCGCGGAAAGTCGGCCGGCGTCTGCAACAAGACGCCGGGGTGGATATCATCGCCTTGGTCGGGAGGATCGCGGGCGCATCGCGTCGGTCATGCCGTCGATCAGTCCCCGATCAGCGAAGCTGAAATAAGTCCCGTCCCCGATGATCACATGGTCCAGAACGTTGATTCCGAGAAGCTCTCCCGCCGCCACCAGTCTCTTGGTGCTCTGAAGATCTTCCGAGCTGGGATTGGGGTCGCCGCTCGGATGATTGTGAATAAAGATCACCGATGCGGCTGAGTCCCGAACCGCGGGATTGAACACTTCCCGCGGATGAACCACGCTGAAATTCAAACTCCCCTCGGAGATCGTAAGATAACGGATGATCTTGTTCTTGCCGTCCAGGAGTACGCTCTTGAACATCTCTTTTTTCAAACCCCTGAGCAGCGGATGGAAGTGCCTGAATACGTCCTGGCTCGACTGGATCTTCCCGCTGGCCGAAAGAGGAGAAGACTGGCTGCGCCTTCCGATCTCCAACGCCGCCAGAAGCTGCGCCGCCTTTGCCGGACCAACGCCATGAACCGCGCAGAGTTCGGCGACCGACCGCCGCGCGAGCGACGACAGATTGTCGAAGCGCTCCAACAGACCGATTCCCAGCTGCACGGCGTCGGAGCGTCCGCTACCGGTCCTCAATAGGATCGCCAGGAGCTGTGCATCGGACAGCGCCTCCGGTCCGTATTGGATCAACCGTTCGCGAGGTCTCTCGTCGAGGGGCCACCTCTTGATCGGGTTGCGATGCCCCATTCCCGAGGCTCCTTGCCGATACTCCACTTTACTCCCAAGAAATCGGTCATGAAAGTGGGTAACCGGCTACACAGAAGACTGACAATTTTTGTCAGTTTGTTGCAGGTTCACATCCGATCAAACGAGGAGAGATCCAAAAAAGATGTTAAATGTCAATAACATCTGCACTTCAATGCAAAGGCATATAAATTGCTTTAAAGAAAGGCTGTCTCAAGAAACCCGCCAACCCAGGAGATGCCCATGAGATGCCCCAAATGTGATGGTCTGATGTACCAGGAAAGGCTCTCTGATTTCTTCATCATCTTCCATGCCTGGAAATGCGTCAACTGCGGCGCCCTGATGGATCGGACCATTCTCAACAACCAGAAGCGCAACAGCTTTTTTAGCGTACCGGCACGCTCCTTTCAAGCCAAGTCGCGCAGCCGCTCCTGAATACGATTCCTACGCTTTCAATAGAAACGGATGTGGCGGGCCTTCTGAGGGAGACCTCAATCCCTGGAAGGCCCGTTTGGGTTTTCCCCTTGGTCCGGCCCGAAACCAAAACGAAGAAAGAACGGATAAGGAATCACTTCAAAGAATGGATTATAGTGAATTTCACCACCCATGTCAAAGGTGTCCGCAATAAACGCCGCATCAATTACCAATCTTACCCCACATTCCTCGGCCGGTTCGCAAGCCCCCATGCATCGTCATCGATCTCCCCAACCTTGACCTCCCGGTCTTTTTCTGTAATAATGCTCAGAATATTCGGAGGATCATGCTCTTGGCACGCCTGGGCGTAAACATCGATCACGTCGCCACACTCCGGCAGGCCCGAGGCGGTCGAGAACCCGATCCGGTCGCGGCCGCGGTTCTGGCGGAGTTGGCCGGCGCGGACGGCATCGTCGTTCACCTTCGGGAGGACCGACGTCACATCCAGGACCGGGACGTTCGACTTCTGAGGGAAGTCCTCACCACCAAGCTCGACCTCGAAATGGCCGTGACCGACCAGATGATCAAAATCGCGCTCTCCATTCGACCGGAGATGGTGACTTTGGTTCCTGAGCGACGCCAGGAGTTGACCACGGAGGGAGGATTGGATGTCCCGGCACACCGGGAAGAGATCCAACAAGCGATCAATCTGCTCCATGACGGGGGGATTTTGGTCTCTCTTTTTATCGACCCCGACCCCGGACAGATCAAGATCTCCCATAAAGTCTCCGCCGATTTCGTCGAGCTTCACACCGGCAAATACGCCAACGAGCGCTCCGAAAAAGGGTGCCGTCAGGCCCTTGAGGCACTGCAGGAGGGGGCAAGGCTCGCCTCCAAGCTGGGACTGAGAATAAATGCCGGGCACGGGCTCACGTACGGGAACGTCTCCGCCGTGGCCGACATCCGCGAAATCGAAGAGTTCAACATCGGACATTCGATCATTTCCCGGGCAGCGATGGTCGGCTTGGACATGGCGGTCCGGGAGATGAAGACGCTGGTCCGTTGATCTAGCCCCTTCGGATTTCCTCAAACCGATGACGATGCTGGGATGCGGAGTGGATCTGGTCTACGTTCCCCGGATGGAGCGGGCCTGTCGCCAGTGGGGAGACCATTTCCTCTCCCGGGTTTTCACGGCCCAAGAGAAAAGCTACTGTTACCGCCAGAGAATGCCCTATCGCCATCTTTCCGGTCGATTCGCGGCAAAAGAGGCCCTGATCAAAGCGATGGGGGGATTCAAAATCACCCGATGGGTGGAAATGGAGGTTCTCTCCAGAGCCGAGGGCGCTCCTCCGGAGATGGTGGTTCATGGAGAGACCGCGACGGTCTTGAAAGAACGGGGGGTAAACAAAATCCTCCTGAGCATCTCTCATGACCACAACTACTCCGTGGCAACGGTCTGCCTGACCATTGCCCCGTAACGGATCGACCCGGCCCGCCGGGGCTTGACTCCTTTCCCTAATAGACGACCATGAACGTCGCAACCGCCAAGCAGATGCAGTCCCTGGACCGGCGCACCATTGAGGAATACGGTCTCCCGTCGATCCTCTTGATGGAAAACGCCGCATTCGGAATCGTTGAGAAGCTCTTCGACCATTATCCGTCCCTTCCCTCCCTTCGCGTGGGGATTTTTTGCGGGAGAGGGAACAACGGCGGAGACGGTCTGGCGGTTGCCCGGCATCTTCTACGCCGCGGTGTGGCAGTGGAGGCAGTGCTTCTCTTTGATCCCGGGCTTCTCAAAGGGGAGGTGCGGACCAATTTCGAGGTGTTTTCAAAACTGCGCGGAAAAATTCGGATCGTCAGCAATGATTCTGAGTCATCAATCATTCCCACCATTATTGAGCGCTCCGATCTTCTGGTCGACGCGATTTTTGGAACGGGGTTGAGCCAACCGATCACGGGACATCTGGCCCGGGCCGTCGAGGAGATCAATCGATCGGGAAAGCGGGTGGCGGCCGTCGACATCCCCTCGGGCATCTCTTCCGATACGGGGAAAATCCTTGGATGCGCCGTCCGCGCGGAGCGGACTATCACCCTGGCCCTCCCGAAGCGGGGCCACTTTCTTCTTCCCGGGCTGGAGTATCGCGGCGTGCTATCCGTCGCCGACATCGGCATTCCTCCGGCACTGGTCGCGGAAGCAAAGATTCCCGCCGAGCTTACGGAGCCGAACCGGTTCGCTCCCTTCCTGCAGGCGCGCCCCCGAGGAGCGCACAAGGGTTTTTACGGGCACCTTCTGATCGTTGCCGGCTCGCGCGGCAAGGGAGGGGCCGCCGCGATGGCCGCCCACGGGGCGCTGCGGAGCGGGGTGGGGCTTCTCACCGTCGCCTATCCCCGGGAGCTCCTCCTTCCGAATCTGCCGATGGAGGCGATGACCGCGCCGCTGCCGGAATCTCCGGACGGAACCCTTTCCAGCGCGGCCCTGAAACCCCTTTTGAACGGCGTGCAGGGGAAAGAGGCCGTGGCCATCGGGCCTGGGCTCTCCCAGAATCCGGAAACCCAGGAAATTATCCGAGAGCTGATCTTCGGCGCCCCGCTTCCGGTAGTGATCGACGCCGACGGCATCAATGCCTTGGCCGGAAAGACGGATGGACTGCGCTCGGCACCGGGAGCCCGCGTCCTAACGCCCCATCCAGGGGAGATGGCCCGACTGATCGGGACAGCGACACAAAAGATCGTCGACGATCCGATGGGTGAGGCGGAGCGGTTCGCAACGGAGCATCGGGTGGTGTTGGTATTGAAGGGGGCACAGACCCTCATCGCCACGCCAGACGGGTCGCTCCTGATCAACCCCACGGGAAATCCGGGAATGGCGACGGGGGGAAGCGGCGACGTCCTGACCGGAATGATCGGCGCGCTGCTGGCGCGGGGAGTTCCCCCGCCGGAGGCCGCGGCGCTCTCGGTCTACCTTCACGGTTTGGCCGGCGACCTCGCCGCGTCGGATCGAGGAGAGACCGGCATGACCCCATCGGACCTGATCGATGAAATTCCAGGGGCATTCCGAACGCTTCAGGCCGATCTTAAAACCGCTTCGTCGACAAAGGAGTATAAATGACCCTGACCCAAATCACCCTCGCGTTCTTCGGGCTGATGGCCGTGATCGTTGTCGCGATGATCGTTCACGGTTACCTCGACAAAAGGAGAATCACGAAGAGCTTCCGGGCGCTGGCCCGATCGCTTCCCGGGGAAATGTTTCAGGAGAGCCCGTTCGTCTACCCGCATCTCGTCGCGGCGCTGGAGGGACGCAAAGTTTCCGTATTCTTTCAGGTGGTCAAGGTGGGACGCAAGCACATTCTCTATCTAATCTACAGCGTGGGGGTTCAGCTCGGATTTAGCCTCTTGCTGCTCAAGGAGCAGTTCTTCCGCCCGAAGGGGAACGAGGGAGAACTGGCGGAGGCCATCGGGCCGATCCTTCCCCGCATGGACGAGCGCTATCTGGCGCGCTCCAAGGAGGCCGAAGCGGCAGCTTCTCTATTTCAACGGGCCGATCTGTCGACCCGTTTGAACCCGATCGAGGAGTTCACCAGCGTTTTGATCGGGCCCGATTCGATCGTGGCCGGTAAACCGTACGAGGGTCTCTCCGATGTGCGGCCCGAGTACCTTTTACAAAACATCCGCTCCCTCAAGGAAATGTCTCTGGCCGTCGAGCGGGCGTCGAAACTAACCCCCACAGCCAATGGTGCGGGGCGCGAGGTGCTGAATTGAAATGATCATGACCTCCACCGCCCGCGAAACGTTCAGTCGGATCACCCGAAGCCCCGAAGAGACACGAAGGGTCGGAGAGAGCATCGGTCGGGAGCTCTCCGGAGGGGAAGTGCTGGCACTTTCAGGAGAGCTCGGCGCCGGGAAAACAACGCTGGTTCAGGGAATCGCAAAAGGATTGGGCGTTCGAACTCCCTACGTCGCCAGCCCGACCTTTATCCTGGTCAGCACGCACTTCGGAAGGGTCGTTCTGCACCATGTCGACCTTTACCGGCTGGATGGAGAGGCTCAGGCGGAAGAGATGGGGCTGCTCGATTACTTTTCAAACGACGCCGTGGCGGTGATCGAGTGGGCGGACCGCGCCCTCTCCCTCCTCCCTGCTGAGCGGCTGACGGTCACGCTCAAAATGCTTTCCGAAGAAGAGCGTGAAATCACTCTTTCGGCAGAGGGAGCGCACTACGTCGCAATGACCCGGAGGATCAAGACACCGTGACGGAACGGAGCGATTCGTCCTTCGATCTGCTTGACCAAATCAGGGCCCGGATCGCCCAGGCCCGGGAGATGGGGGTGGAGGCGGTCCCCCGGAAGACTTCGCCGGCTGAAGAGACCCGCCCGACGGAGGGCTCAGCCCCGTTGTCGCTTTTCGGTGCGCCTTTGGAGGAGGTCGATCTGTCGGATCGGTCCGATAGGCCGATGGGAACAGACGGAGCTCCGGCCTCGCTTGAAGCGGTCCGGGAAGAGCTGGGGGAGTGCACCCGCTGCAAGCTTCACGCCACGCGCACCACGATCGTCTTCGGCACCGGGAACCCGAAGGCTAGACTCGTTTTCGTCGGAGAGGGCCCGGGGGAAGAAGAAGACCTCCAGGGAAAGCCGTTCGTTGGGCGGGCCGGCCAGCTCCTCACACGGATCATCGTCGCCATGGGGCTCACCCGGGATGAGGTCTACATCGCCAACATCATCAAGTGCCGCCCACCGAAGAATCGAAATCCCCAGCCCGACGAGATCGCCGCCTGCGAGCCTTTCCTGATCCGGCAGCTCGCCTGCATTCGGCCCCGCGTCATCTGCGCGCTTGGAACCTTTTCGGCGCAGACGCTCCTTTCCACCACGCAGAAGATCACCCAGCTCCGCGGTCGGTTTCACAACTTCCACGGGATCAAGCTGATGCCGACCTTTCATCCGGCCTATCTTCTTCGAAATCCCCACGAGAAAAAAACGGTCTGGGAGGACATGCAGAAGATCATGGAGGAGTTGAAGAGCCCGTGAGAGGTAAGACGTAAAGGCGGGAAAAGCGGGAAGGTTGAAGCTAAAGACAGGAAGGTCAAGGCTAAGGCTAAGGTTTAGGAAGACAGGAAACGGAAAGTAAAGTGAAATGTGAGACGGAAGACGTAATGCCGGGAAGCTCGACGTTGAGGAAGACGTGAATCGTTAGAGGTTTGAATGGACCATCTCTGGGCCCCGTGGCGAATGGAATACATCAAGAACCCCAAAGAGACCGGTTGCATCTTCTGCGAGAAGCCGAAGGAGCGCCAAGACGAGGCGAACCTGATTCTCGCCCGGGGCATCGAGTCGTTCGTCATGCTCAATGCCTACCCCTACAGCAACGGGCACCTGCTCGTATCGCCGTACCGGCATTCCCCCGATCTGGAAGGGCTTCCCGAGCCGGTGCTCCTCGACCTGATGCACATGACCCAGCGCGCCCTCGCGGCGCTTCGCGCCGCGCTGAAGCCCGACGGGATCAACATCGGGCTCAACATCGGAAAGGCGGCGGGGGCGGGAATCGACGCGCACCTCCACTATCACATCGTCCCCCGATGGGGAGGGGACACCAACTTCATGACGGTCGCCTCTGGAGTCCGGGTCATCCCCCAGGCCCTGAGTGAAACGTACCGGGAACTGCTCCCCCACTTTCGCCCATGATCCGTCTGATCTTATTCATCATCGTGATTCTCGTTCTCTTCACCCTGAGCCTCACCAACGCGCAGGAACAGGTAACGATCCGTTACTTTTGGGGTTGGACGTCCCAGCCGATCCGGATCGACCTCCTCATCCTCGGCAGCTTTCTCGCGGGAACGCTTCTGACGATGATCATCATCCTTCCCGGATGGATCGGCATGAAGCTGGCGCTCCGCAGGAACCGGCGGACCATCGAGCAGCTCGAGGCGGACCGCGACCGGCTGCACGCCCAGCAACTCGGAGAGGAACAGGGGAAACGGGCCCCTTTCCTCGCCGAAGACGACCCCGACGAACCTTAATCCCGAGCGACGACCATGGCAACCCCATCCGCCGAGCGGACCCCGCTCATGCGCCAGTACCTAGAGCTTAAGCGCCAGCACCCGGAGGCGATCCTCTTCTTCCGCGTGGGGGACTTCTACGAGATGTTCTTCGACGACGCGAAGCTCGCGTCGAGACTTCTTCAGATCACCCTGACCTCCCGCGACAAGGAGTCGAAGGACCCGGTCCCGCTCTGCGGCGTCCCCTACCACGCCGTACGGGGATACATGGCCAAGCTGATTTCCGCGGGACACTCGGTTGCGCTCTGCGAGCAGATGGAGAATCCCGCCGCTGTCCGGGGCCCCGCCAAGATCGTCCGGAGGGAAGTGGTCCGGGTCGTCACCCCGGGAACCCTCATCGAGCCGGAAATCCTTTCCCCAAAGGCGCCGAACCACCTCGCCGCGCTTGCGCCCGACGCCCCATCTTCCCCACGACGGATCGGCTTCGCCTATGTCGACCTCTCTACCGGCGACTTCCGGGCGCTCGAGTGCGACGCGGAGGGATCGACGATCGAAGGAGAGATCACCGCCGTCGCCCCGCGTGAGATCCTTCTCCCGGCCGGTTTCTCCCCGTCCCTTACTCTTCCGGAGGACCGGATCAAATCGTATCGCGCGGCGGCCTTCGATCCGTTACATGCCAAAGATCGCCTCTGCACCCATTTCAAAGTCCAGGGACTGGCGGGGCTCGGCTGCGCCGACTCCCCGCTGGCGGCCGCCGCGGCCGGCGCGCTGTTGGCCTATCTTCAGGAAACCCAGAAGGTGGCGCTTGCCAACCTCACCACATTAAAAACGATCCTCCTCCAGGACCATCTCCTGATGAACGCCACCACTCAAAGGCACCTCGATCTCACCCCCGCTCCGGAGCGTCCCGGGAAGAGCCTCTTCGAAGCGATGGATGAAACCCGCTCACCGATGGGGGGAAGGCTTCTTCGGGAGTGGCTTCTCCATCCGCTGATCGACGCGAATCGGATCACGCAGCGACAGGAGGTGGTTGAAGCCTTTCTCTCCGATCTCTCCCGGCGCGTCCGCCTCCAGGGCCTTTTGGAGTCGATGGGGGACCTCGAGCGGATCATCGGACGGATCGGTCTCCTTCAGGCGACCCCGAGGGACCTCGCCGCCCTGAAGTCGTCCCTTCGCCTTCTTCCGGAGATCCGAAAGGAGATCGCCGACATGAAATCCCAAGCTCGCACAGCGAGCGTTGAGGGGGAGGCTCCATCCGGCTCCGCCGGTGGAGGGCCGCAAGTCGGAGCTTCGCTTCGACGCGCAGCAGAAGCGGAAGTCTCTGCGGAGACGATGGACGCGAGCCCCTGTAATCTAATCCGCGAAATCGTAGACCAATGGGACGATCTGGCCGAGATCGCCGATCGGATCGAGCAGTCGATCGTCGACGATCCCCCCGCCTCGCTCAAGGAGGGAGGGGTGATCCGCGAGGGACATTCCTCCCCGCTCGACGAGCTTCGCGCCGTCCGCCGGGAGGGCTCCCGCTGGCTCCTTCGTCTTGAGGCTGAAGAACGGCAAAAGACACGGATCGAATCGCTCAAGGTCCGATACAACCAGGTCTTCGGCTACTACATCGAGGTGACCAAACCGAACCTTCCGAAAGTCCCCTCGAACTATCAGCGCAAGCAGACCCTCGCCCAGGCCGAGCGGTTCACCACCCCGGAGCTGATCGAGCTGGAGGGAAAGATCCTCGGAGCCGAGGAGAAGATCATCGTCCTGGAAGCGGAGCTTTTCGAGAATGTACGACGGGAGATCGCGCAGGAGACCCGGAGGATACAGGAGATGGCCCGGAGGGTCGCCGCCCTCGACGTCCTCCTCTCCTTCGCCGAGGTCGCCTCACGCCATCGCTTCTGCCGGCCCGAGATCGCCCCCACAAACGAAAAAGACCGCCTCATCCGAATCGTCGAAGGCCGTCATCCGGTCCTCGAGCGGCTCTTCCCCGCCGGCTCGTTCGTCCCCAACGACACCGAGATGGGGGGCGAGACGGCGATGATCATC
>OBLQ010000468.1_pt1 | contig 15371 bp, 25 predicted proteins | sample 1519881 | NCBI WGS metagenome assembly OBLQ01 (sample SAMN01911456, study PRJEB22533) | soil metagenome | biome: Soil | place: Malaysia | collected 2012-04-30 | depth DG_metagenome m | reverse complement strand
AGGCGTCGGCCTCCTTGCCCTTGCCGACGACGTAGGCGATGCCTCCGACGGCGGCGGCTAGGCATCCGGGGGTCAGGGAGAGCGCGAGGATCAGGATCAGGGTTCTCATCGGGGTATCTCCTTGAGGACGATAGGCGGGTTCGGCTGAAGTTCTCGTCCGATCTGCCGGAGCACGTCCACGATTCGCCCGACCGAACGCTCCCCGAGATGGCGGATCGCCATGATGTCCCGCAGTCGCTTGCCGGCGAGATCACCAACCGTTCGGATGTTCTCGCCTTCCAGGGCGTTCCAGATGCGCACGTCGAAGGGAAGGTCGTCGATGGGCGTGTCGTCCGTTAGTGCGGCGGTTTCGGTCGGCTGCATCTTCGCCGCCACTCGGTTCCGTACGCCTCCTCCAGAACCTCCTGCGTCAGCGGGGCGCCGCCGTCCCCCGCATCGGGGAGATTCGCAGCGAGGTTCTCGTCGATGCCGCGACTGGTCGCCATGCCCCCATTAAACCGGCACGCAGCGACACGGTGCGATGGTGGGGCGGACGCTGGCGATCGCCCGCCCCGGAGGAGGCTCTTAGCCGGGCACGGTGTTGACCGCGCCGGTGTAGGAGCCCGAGCCGCTAGCCACACAGGGCCGGAGGTCGATGGTGTCGATGGTCTGTCCGCGATCATTCATCACGTAGCAGACCACGCCGCGGTCTAGGAAGAAGGCGTCCGGCTCGTAGATGCGGATGCCCTCTCCCTGTGCCTCTCGGAACATCAGCGTGATCTTCGTCTCGTCGGGGCTAAGGTGCTCCACGCGGTAGGAGTCGCACGAGAAGACGGAGTAGTGGCCGTCGCGGGCCACGCGCTTGAGGATGAACATATCTGCCTGCCTTTCTGGGCCGCATCGTAACCCGTCCCCGCCACCGATACAATGCGCCCGACTCGTGTTCCAGCCCGCCGCAGACGCCTACCAGCACTCCTCCGGGCCCTGCGGCGGGCACCCTTTCTCGGAGGAGTCGGAGGATGAGATGCCCAAGGGAACGAAGGTCGCGGCGTCGCTCACGGTGCAGCGGCCCGGCGCGATGCACGTCCGCGGACGCAAGGCCATCGCGAAGTGGCTGCGTGACCGTGCCGACGACATCGAGAAGCACGGAGAGGAACTGACCGCGACGGGTCCGTTCCGGGCGAGGTGGCACTATGCCTAGCAAGACGCCCAAGCAGCACCGCGCGATGTGCGCCGCGGCCCACGGCAAGTCCACGATCGGGATTCCGAAGAAGGTCGGCGCCGAGTTCTGCTCCGCCGACAAGGGGAAGAAGCGGTGACGCCCGAGAGACTCGCCGAGATCCGCGCCGCCGTCGCAGAGCACGTCAAGCGGTACGAGGTCTTCGACCCGCTCAACTGCGACCGTGAACGCCTGTACGGAGACATGCTGCGGGACCTCCTTGCACACGTCGATGCGCTGGAGGCAGAGAACCTCGCGCTGCATGGAGGCGGCGACGACGTGGACGCTGCGATCGCATACGGCATGGCTGCGATTCGGAGGCTGGAATCGTGACCGCGCACGTCCACTCAGAAGCCGACGGCGCCCTCGCCGCCGTCAAGGCACTCGGCTTCAAGATCCGGCAGATACCCGGCACCGGCGAGGTCTCGCTGGAAGCGTGGAAGCGCACGAAGTTCATGGGCGGCACGACCACCGTGACCGCCACGCGCCATTCGCTCCACGAGGCCGCGCTCGCGCTACTCGAAGCCGTGAGGGGAAAATGAACGAGGACTTCGACGAGATGTCGCCCGAGGAACGCGGCAAGGCGATGGACGCCGCGCTCATCAAGGTGGGCATGATGCCGCCCGACTGCACGCTGTTTCCCCCCGAGGGAGCGAAGATCGTGATGAACGTGCCGATGCGGAGCGACCGCAAGGCCGCCGCCGAGCGCCTCGCGAGGTTGCTCCTGCGCGAGTCATACAAGCAAGATGGCATGGACACCATTGACCCGCCCGATCTGCAACTTGCCCTCGCGGAGGCCCGCCGCGTCCTAGGAGATGGCGCATGAGCGAAGAGATCAGCGATGAACTGCGTGAGGCCGTGGAACGTTTGGCGGCGCTTCCGCCGCCGCCTGCGTACCTAGTAGGAGCGCCAGCAGAGGCCGCCGAGCGCCTCGCGAGGCTCGTGCTGGACGCCTACGTAGAAGGAAGGATCGACGGAGTGATGCGAGAACTTGCCCGCCGCGTCCTCGGTGAAGAGTGATACACCTCACAGACGCGCAGGTCGCGCAATTCCTGTACTGGATCGACGTGATGCACGGCTTCGACATCCTCTGGTCCGCTCCGGTCATCAGGGTTGATCCGACGATGTGTGTCTCGCGCGGCATCAACGCCATGCTCGGTGAAGAGTGACCCTCTCCGCGACCGAGGCCCGCAAGCTACTCGACGAGGCCATCGTCGCCGAGTGCGACCGCCGCACCGCCAAGCACCGCGCCCTACTCTCCGCGCCCCCCGAGATCCTCGCCGCACAACTCTACCGATGGGCGGAGAACCCCATCGAGTTCGTGGACGACAACGCATGGGTCCCCGACCCCCAGAAGGTCTTCGGCACCGCACCGGACGGCGTGACCCCGAAGGGCATGATCCCCTTCCTCATCACGCCCAAGCACGAGGAACTCTTCTCCACGTGGCACGCGACACTAGACGCGCCCTCGAAGTGCGACTGCGCCCTAGACAAGACGCGGCAGGGTGCCTGCACGTCCGGCTTCCTCTGGGCCGTCGCGATCCACGGCTTCCTCTTCCGCCCATCCACGACGGGCCTCCTCGGCTCCTACAGCGATGACGTGATCGACAAGGGAGGCAAGGGCCAGCGCGACCCGACGAGCCTCTTCGGGCGTCTCCGGATGTTCCTCGACTCGTTCTTCTGGAACTTCTCGGTGCTCCAGCGCGACGGCAGCCGGATCTCCAACCTCGCGTTCACGAAGCCGCGCGGACGTAAGAAGCAGCGCGGCTCGGACGATATCGGCCTCGCGGGGATGCCCGACTCCGACGACATCAACTACAAGCTCACCCGCCCGCGCTGGTTCCTCCCGGGCTTCGGGGAACTCTTCCCCGGCGCCGAGGGGAACTGGCTCCAGGGGGCGCGCCCGGGCGACTCCTTCGGGCGGTCCTACTCCGCGACGTGGGCGCTCCTCGACGAGGTGGACCACTACGCGAAGAACATCCGCGAGGGCGCCGACCGCGACGCATGGGGCGCCGTCAACCAGAACGTCCGCTGCCGGTTCCTCATCGGCACCCCGTACAAGCACGGGACCGCGAACTCGCTCCTCCGAGAGATCGCGCACTCCGTCCAGACGCCCTATCGGAAGGTCATCCACTTCGATTGGTGTGACCTGCCGTTCTATATGCTCGGAGCCTCATGGCTCTGCCGGTGCGGCTACCGGAACCCGCTCGGTACGCAGGATTCACCCGGCGCCGGACGCATGGACCGAACGTGCGAGGCGTGCGGCAGGCCCGAGCGCCTCTCGCGTTTCGACATCACGAGCACGTGGCTTGAGGAGGCGAAGGCCCGGCTCCTCGGGGACAAGAACGCCGAGGCGGCGGAAATCTACCGCGACTGGGAGGGCGTCCGCACCGACCGCTTCTTCTCCACATTCGACGCCAAGGACGCACTCAAGGCCGGCGGGAAGCCGCTCTCCGTGGGCCCGGTCATGTTCGACGGTTTCGACCCCGGGCACTCCTCGACCTACCCGGCGGCGTTCATGGCCGTCGCGTTCGACCGCGTGACCGCGAAGCCCCGCGTCGTCGGCTACTGGATGGCCTCCGGGACGCTGATCGAGTGGTGGGTGCCCTTCTTCAAGCGGTGGCACTCCTCGGCTCTGGAGCGGATGCACGTGACCTACGGGCAGAAGAAGGGCTGGCCGTGGCTGGACGTGTTCACGTACCCGCCTGCGGCGCGCGAGATGCTCGACCGGCTCTCCGCCTACGCCCCGGCGCACACGAACAACGACCTCTACGGGGACACGAGCGGGTCGAAGCGCATGATGGTCGAGTCGCCCTACGAGGTGCTGGAGGGCTACAAGGTCTTCGTGAACCACCGCTACACGGCGGATCGGGAACTCCTTTGCCAGAAAGGCGTCGCGTGGGCGGCGGCGCTGGAGATCGACCCGGACATCGCGCTCGTGAGGCCGCCCTCGCCGGACGGGAAGGGCTACCCGTCGCTTCTGGACGTGTTCTCGGGGGCGAAGACGGTGAACATCTCGCAGGGGGAGAAGATCGACGTGGACGCGAAGGAGCCCGCGTTCGTGAAGAACGCCTGCGATGCGTGGTTCTACCTGTGCCGTGGTCTGGACGAGGGAACGCAGCGCGCGGTGGCGGTTCCGGACGAGTACGGGGTGGGTTGGGAGACGGCGGAGCCCGCGCCCACGCGCGAGGTCTATTACGGCGCGGACGACGGCTTCTGAGGCGGCGGAAAGAAACGCGTGCTCGTCCATTCCCCGCACCATTGGGTGACGCGCTTACCGATCTCCTTCGGAAACCGGCGGCACCAGCCGAACCGCCACGACGGGTGCGCGCCCTCCGGCGGGATCGTGTGCTCGTCACGCTCGAAATACCGGCAGTTCTCGCACCGCTCCGTGGGTTCGTTCGCGACCTCGCTCATGCCCCGAACTGCGCGATTCTCTCCCGATGCTCGCGGTCAAAGGAGTCCGCATGGATCACGAGGGCGGCGGCGAGTTGTCGCGCCTCCTCGGAAGACAACTCGATCGGCGTCTGCGCCTCGACGATGATCTTCCATGCGTTCGCTGCAACCCAGATTTTCCGCCCGCACTCGGCGATCGTTGTCCTCATCGGTACAGCGTCTCCAGATCCTTCCGCGCGATCTTGTGGACCCCCGTGGGACCGCGCCGCGTCTTCAACGCACCGCACCTGATGAACTTGCGGATCGTGTTCTGGCACACCTCCCAGAACTCCGCAGCCTCCCGCACCGTGAACCACTGCTTTATCTTGGCCGTCATCATCAGCAATAGGCTACCGATCACGGGGACAGGAACCTAGCCGACACACAGATGCCCCCCTACAAAGCCTTCCGGTGGCTGTCTCCGTCGCGCGCCGGGAACAAACCCTAGCCGAAGTCGTACTCGACTCGTGGCAGGTCGCCGACAGACAGCGCGCACCCCGCATCGTCGCGTGGGACAAGGCGTACAAGTCCCACGACCCCTCCTACATCGACCGCGAGAAGATCAAGCGACCCCCCTACGTAAAGTTCCCCTACCTCCACCGCGTCACGACCACCCAGACCACGATCATCATGGACGGGGTCGAGAACGCGCCCCGCGTCCTGATGGCCCAGCCCATCGCCCCCGGACCCTTCCAGCGCGAACGGGCCGAGATGGCGACGGAGTTCTGCGAGGTCCAGTTCCGACAGCACGGATCGGACTACCACCAGAACAACTTCCGGTCCCTCCGGAAGGTCGCGAACATGGGCCTCAAGTACGGAAACGCCTACCTCCAGCCCGAATGGATCGAGACGCAGCGGTGGTGGGGCATCCGCCTGCACACCCTTTCGCCCTACGACGTGTGGGAGGACGCCCGGAACGGGCGATACCGCTACGTCCGGCGCGTCGTCTCCCTCGGACAACTCCGCGAGATCGCCCTCGGGCTCTCCCAGCCCATCGACGGCATGACCGGGGAGATGCGGGACGGCGGGAAGGCCCTCGAAACCTTCAAGATCATCGCCCGCGCCGTCGCGCAGGGCGCCCGCCCGACAGCCTACGTCACGAACGAGCAGGGCCCCTACGACACCGACCGGCGCTTCGACACTGGCCGCGTCGCCGGGGCCTCCGGGCGCGGCGGCCAGAGCGACCTTGACGGCTACGACGAGTACGTCCGCCCCGAGGACGACCCGTACAACCAGATGGTCACGATCATCGAGCGCCACGAGGTCTGCGAGGACGGCTCGATCGTCAGGATCATCCCGGACCCGAACGACGCCCACATGCCGCTCGTGCTCCAGGCGGAGCAGAATCCCTACGGGGCGTGTCAGGTGGTACCTTTCATCCCGTACCTCGTGGACAACGAGTTCTACGGGGTCGGGAACGACGAGATCGCCGGTCAACTCGCGGAACTCATCAGCTTCAACCTGCGCGGGATGTCGGCGATCGTCGGCGCCCATGCGTGGCCGGCTCTGATGAAGGCCCGCCGGGCGAACCTCCGCGACTCGGACGTGGCCCGGCTTTACGGGCGGGTCATCGACGTGGACGCGCCGACGGACCTCACCTTCCTCCAGCCGCCCGCTGCGGGAGTCCAGCTTCACCAGATGGGCATGGCCGTGGCGCAGCAGGCGGCGGACATGGGCACGGGGGAGAGCGAACTGCGGCGCGGCGCGGTGGGGCAGGCGAGAAACGCCACCTCCGCGGCCATCGCCGAGACGTTCTCCACGCTCACGGACAAGAACGTGTTCCAGCAGTGGTCCGACACGCTCCAGCAGGTCGGTCACCTTATGCTGGAGATGGGTTCGATCCACCTCACGGGCCCGAAGGCGATTCCGATCCTCGGCCGGGATACGGCGCAGTTCATGGAGATCCGTCCGGAGATGCTTCAGGGCCCGTGGCACGTCATCTTCGGGGGAAACCCGCGGGGATCGACGGGGGACCAGCAGATCGCGCGGTGGGGTCAGGTGGTCACGATGTTCGGTCAGGCGGGCACCCTCGACGTGCGCGAATGCACCCGCGAGGTGGTCCGCCTCACCGGCCAGCGTGACGTGCAGCGGTTCCTCGCCCAGAAGGACGAGCCCCCGGCGTTCCCGCCGGAGATGGAGGAGGATGCGCTCCTCCGGTTCGGGCGGATGCCCGAGGTCTCCCCGATGGAGGACCACCGGAACCACTGGCAGCACCACATGGCCGCGTTCCAGATGTGGCAGCAGCAGTTCGGACCCGCGGACCCGAGGGTGCGGATGCTCGGTATCCACCTCGTCGTGACGGAACAGACGGCGATGCAGCAGGCGGGTATGGGCCAGCAGCAGGGCCCCGCCCCCTTCCAGCCCCAGCAGGCGGGGCAACCGGGCCAGCCGATGTCGTACCAGCCCGCGACGGCGGGGATCAACGAGGCGCGTCAGCAGTCGAACGCGCAGGTCCCCGGGCAGTCCCCGGGCGGGGTGGCCGCCGGTCGTGAGCCCGGACGGATCGCCACGGGAGGCAGGTCGTGAGCGTCCGCGTACTGCCCGCTCGCGTGGCGACCCGCTCCGAGAAGGACATCAACCGCAAGTGGGGCCTCGTCGCCGAGCGCATCGACCGCGAGACGCGCGAGGCCATCCGCGATGTTCTCCTCTACCTGCACTACGACCACGACGAGCCGCCCCTTCTGGGCCATCCCGCGGACGTTGCCCACGCGCACGCCTGCTTCAACGACGGATGGCAGCAGGCGATGGCGACCGCCGCGGACGCGCTCACCGACGACAACTACATCCGCGAACGGCGCGGATTGATCGAGGACAAGTTCACGAAGGAGCCAGAGAGCGATGAGTGACGAGACCAAGCCGGCAGCCGGCGAGGGCCAAGTCGCGGTCGCGGAACCCACCAACCCGCAGGGCGTGGGCGCCGAAGGACAGCAACCGCCCGAGGCCGCCCAGACCGAGCCGTCTCTCGCAGAGAGGCTTGACCGACTGGAGAAGCAGAACCAGGACCTTTTGAAGGGCATGAACGCGGCGCAGCGCGAAGCGAGCGACGCTCGCAACGAGGCGCTGTTCTGGCAGCAGCGGACGCAGTCCCTCGCGGGGGTGGCCCAGCCGCCCCGGGACGAGGAGGCGGAAGCGTTCGCGGCGTGGCAGGAGAGCCCCTTCGACATGGCCGCCCACAAGCGGTATCAGGAGATCCACGACCGGAACCTCCAGTCGCGGATGCTCCAGCAGGTCGGGTTCGTCCAGCAGCGCCTCATGGAGATGCCCCGCGCTCAGGAGATCCTCGGGGAGGCGAACACCGAGAGGGCGTCCGCCATCCTCAACGCCGAATTGCAGCGTCCGAAGACGCTGGAGGAGGCGGCGCTCCTGAAGCGGTACCACGAGGGCAAGCTCGCGGACTGGCTCACCGAGGACCAGAAGGCCCGGGAGTGGCGCGCGAAGAACGCGGCGCTCACGGGTCCGAACGGGATGGCTCCGGCTGGACATCGTGTCCCCGGCCAGCCCGGCACGAAGGCGACCGTGGTGATCCCGTGGGCCGAATGGGCCGCCGCGAACGCGACGGCGAAGAACGAACTCCGCAAGAAGTTCGCGGACCCCACGATGGACTACCAGATCACCGACGTGCCCGAAGCGATTCTCAAGCGGGGCTTCGACCCGATGAAGGAGTAGCCCCGAAAGGGAGATAGCCAGAAATGGCCGTCACGCCGACAACCGCTGCCGGTATCCATCTGCTCGCCACCAATGGCCCGCAGAGGATCAACTGGCAACGCGGCTCGATGATCGAGACGCAGGACGACGCGAAAGCGCCGCTCATGGCCTACTACGAGCGGAACGGCACGCAGAAGTCCTCGCAGTCGGACCTCATCTACCTCTTCTCCGTCACCCTGATGAGCCGACGCTACCAGATGACGGACGCGACGCAGGCCGGCACGACCGCCGGTGCGCTCGCGACCTCCGCATCCGTGGACACGACCGTGGACCTGATCGCTGGGCAGATCGCCCTCGTCCACGGCGGCATCGCATCCGAGGGCGCCCTCGCGGGCACGCTCATCCGCATCACCGCGGTCGGATCGGTGGACATCCACTACACCAACCTCTCGGGCGGGACCATCGCCACGAGCGACTACTTCATCCCGATCGGCTGGGCCTCGGCGGACAACGCCACCACGGGCCCGTCCTACATCGACCGGGAGCCCTCGACCGTCACGGGCTACCTCACCATCCTCAAGTGGAAGGTGTCGGTGACCGTGACCGAGCGGGACACGGAGGTCTACGCCGCCGAGGGCCGCGAGCAGGAGAAGATCAAGCGGAGCCGCATGGAGTTCATGCGCTGCCGCGAACTCAACGCCTGGTTCTCGCGCGCCACGACGAACGTGGGCACGAACTACATCCGCACGAGCATGGGCATCCACGCCCAGCTTGCCGCCGGCATCACGTGGATCGGCGCGGCAGGCGCCGCCCTCGGGGACTTCATGCTGGGGCAGGCGCTCTCGGCGGGTGCGAAGTACTTCGACACGAACGAGTTCACCGTGTTCACGGGCTACAAGGGCCTCGCGGGCATCTTCAAGCTCGGGACCGGCAAGCTCCAGACGTTCGTGGACGACACCGAGTACGGGTTCAAGGGGACGCAGACGATCCGCGTCGCCCAATACTCGCTCCGGATCGTCCACTCGCAGGCGTTCGACATCGTGGGGGCCCCGTTCGACGCGGTGATGGTCGGTCTCGACCTCGGCGCGGTCACGAACTGGTACCTCCAGAACTCGGGCAAGATGCAGTTGCTCCGGAACACGGACCCGACGGCATCGACCGAGGGCGAGACGGTGAGCCACATGTGGCGCTGTCAGGAGGGGATCTCGATCACGACCCCGACGCGGCACTGGGGCATCCAGAACCTCATCGCCCCGACGAGCTAGTCCGACCACGGGGGGCGGGGCGTACCCGCCCCCCTTCTTGAACCATGACACGCAACAGGCCGCCGAAGCGGCTCAGGGAAGGAGCGACGGTCATGTCACAGACACAGCCGGTCTCCCCGAAGAAGAAGCACTACGTAGAGCAGATGAAGGACGATCTCGCGGCGAAGGACGCGGAGATCGCGCGCCTTCAGGCGGCGCTTGCCGAGCAGGCGGACGCGCATCTCTCGAACACGGATCCGCTCAAGGCCGTCATCGACGACGTGTCGGCGCAGGCCGCGGAGATCGCGAAGCGCAAGGAGAAGCCGAATCAGGGCGTGGACGCCGCGCCCGTGGACGACCTCGCATGGATCACCAAGGACATGCGCGCCGTCTACGTCGTCGCCAAGAACATGACCCTCACCCTCCGACCCACCAACACCAACTACAACCCGATCATGTCCGGCATCCTCATCCACTCCGACGGCGACGGCAGTTGGAGCGCGATGCCCTTCGACATCCGGTCCAACCACCCCGACCCCGACACCCGCGCCTCCGAGGACAAGTACAACGCGGCGTGCTACGGGAACTGGGGCCACTTTTGCGTGAGCCGCCAGTTGGCGCAGAGCGTCTTCGGCGACTCCCGCTACCCGATCCCGACCGAGGCGGTCGTCTCCGCGAAGGACTTCCGCGGCTTCGACTATCAGGTCCAGTCAGCCATCGGGAAGCACGTCCCGATCACCGATCCGGACCCGCTCCGCGAGGTCGTCCGCAGGCTCCTCCAGAGTTCGGAGGTGTTCGTGGACGTGTCGCGGCATCTCGACCGCCTGCCGGTCGGTCCCCCGAAGCCGGGGGATCTCAACGTGACGTTCCCGAACCCGTACCGTCGCCGCCTCGGGAGCCTCGCTCCGAAACTGCCGGCGGTGAAGCACGAGGGGATGACGCGGTGAGCTACTTCAGCGAGTATCCGTGCTGCGGACAGATCGTCCGGTGGCGCGATTCCGGCCTGTTGGAGAAGGTCAAGGAGCAGGTAACCGGCGCCGAAGTCGAGCGTTTCTCCTTGGAGTTCGCGCGGAGCATCATGTACGCGCTGCTTCTGGACACCAAAACGCAGGTGTTCGGCGAACACACGATCAACGGGCATGATGCGCCGCTTAAGCACGAGGGGGAGTTCGTCATCCACGTCCGCCGCAAGAAGGACGAAGACGGCTCCGTAACCCTTCGGGCGCAGTTCTGGTTCCCGACGAAGGAAGGGGCGTTGACGCGGTGAGACCGCTCGTCGCCATCCCGGTCAAGAACCGGCTCGACCTCACGAAGCCCCTCGTCGAAAACCTCCTCAAGGACGACGATTGCAACGTCCTCGTCTACGACAACGGCTCCGACGACGGCACGACCGAATGGCTCGAATCCGAGGGCATCGGACACGTCCTCGCCCACTCCATGGCCCTCCACGAGATGTGGAACGACGCCATCGACAAGGCCATCCACGTCTCCGGCTTCGTCCCCCTCGTCATCCTCAACAACGACCTGGAACTCGACGGCCAGCCCCGGTGGATCACCCGCCTCTGCGAGCCGTTCGCGGGCAAGGAGTGGGACGCGCTCTGCCCGAACTACGACCAGTCGCCCAACCTCTCGTGGCGACCGATCATCCGGCTCAACCACAAGGGCATCTGCGCGGGGCGCATGGACTGGACCGGCGGCCTCGCCGGGTTCGCGTTCGCGCTCTCCCCGGACTTCCTCAAGACGGGGTACAGGTTCCCGACGGACCTCAAGTGGTGGTTCGGGGACAACGACCTTGTGCTCACGCTTGAGGAGCAGGGCCGGATGTACGGCATGGTGGCGGGGTGCGGCGTGACGCACATCGGGGGCGGCTCCCAGACTGCGAAGGACCACGCGGAGACGCTCGATCCGATCGTCAAGGCGGACAGAGCCGTCTTCGAGAAGAAGTGGAGGCACCGGCTGTGAACGTCCTCACGATCGGATGCTTCGACTGCCTCCACAAGGGCCACGCGAACCTGCTCCGGCGAATCGCGGAGTACGGCGAGGTCATCGCGTTCGTCCACCACGACCGATCCATCTTCGACCTCAAGGGCAACTGGCCGATCCAGACCACGAGCCAGCGCATCAAGAACCTCTACGACGCCGAACTCGTGAAGGTCGGCAACGTCTACATCGTCGAGGGCGTGGACCCGTCGGACCTCATCCGGTGGGTCCATGAGACGCGGACCATCGACGCCTTCATGCGGGGCGACGACATGCCGGACTTCCCCGGGCGCGCAGCCGTCGAGGAACTCGGCATCCCGATCTCCTTCGTCTCGTACACGGAGGACATCTCGTCCTCGCAGAGGAGGGAAGAGTGCAACTTGCGGTGAAGAAGCATCGCGAGTTCGCGCTCTCGCCTCTCGGCGAGAACGCGAATGTCATGGACGTGTTCGCCCTAGCCGCGTCCCTGCTCAAGGATCGCATGTGGGTCGGCGCCGGCACGCTCCTCGGAATCCACCGCGGGGACCGCATCATCCCGTGGGACACGGATATCGACTTCATGTGCGTCGCACACCCGGAGACGTTCGGGGGCTGGAAGCTCCCGGCGCCCTTCGAGTTGATCCGCACGATCGACTGGGGCGACTTCGCGATGCAGCGTGCCTACATCAAGGACGACGTGATCGTGGATCTCGCGTTCTTCTGGACCGGCTTCAAAGACGGGCTCGCGCACCACGTCCACGACTGCGGACGCATCCGCATGGACCCGGCGCTCGCGGAGCCGGCCGTGCATTTCACGTGGAAAGGCATCGACCTCATGGCGCCGCCGGACCCCGCGAAGTGGCTCGCGTGGTGGTACGGACCTCAGTGGCGCGAACCGAGGGGCTCCAAGGGCGCGTCGTTCCGCGACTCCGCCTGCCTCGAAAGGGGATGGGAAGGATGATCGACCTGCCGGACGTTCCCGGTGACAACGAACAGGTCTTCGACGAACTCGACAAGATCAAGGTCGAGGACGGCCTGGAGTTCGATCCCAAGTCGCTCCGCGCCCACCAGTGGCTCGAACGGGTCCACGATTCCCCGTCGGTCCTCTTCGACGAGCCGGTGCCGTGGCGCTTCTGGAAGCTCGTCGCCCACCGCATCCGTGCCTCCTGCAACCACTGGACGGCGCCGGATCTGCGCGAGGCGCGCGAGGCGGCCATCGCCTACTGCCGGTACCTCGTCAAGAACCGCGTGGACGCCATGACACCCTTCCGGGCGCAGCAGGAGTTGCACGACTCCGTCGTCCTCGCCATGCCCAGCGACATCGACGGGCCCGCGCTCGTCCAGATACACGCGAAGTTCTCGGAGGCCATGCGCGCCTTCAAGGACGCCTGCTACATCGAGTTCCAGAAGGAGTACCTCGGTCGCCATGTCGGCTAAGAACGGTTTCACCAAGAAGTTCTATCTCGCGATGCCCGTGGAGGTGAACGGGCCCGTCTCCTGCCACATGGCGGCGTGGCTCATCCGCCTCGGCTGCTACTTCGGGGACAAGGTCTGCATCGACTTCGGCTACGGCAACGACGTGGCCCACGTCCGGAACATGCTCGTCCACCGCTTCCTCCGGAGCACCGACTGCGACGTGCTCTGGTTCGCGGACTCCGACATGGACCCGCGCCTCGGCGGGGACGGGGACAACGGCGGCATCACGCTCATGCGCGAGGCGATGGAGCGGGACGACGTGGACGTGTGCTCGGGCGTCTCATTCCGCTGGGGCGGCAAGGACGGCCCGATCCCCTGCGTCGGGCACCGCGACGGGCGCAACACGGTCCTCGACAAGCTGTTCGGAGCGAAGCCGGGTCTCCACCGGATCAAGGGCCTCACGACCGGTGGCGCCTGCATCGCGATCAAGCGGCACGTCCTTGAGAACTTCCTCGAAAACAAGAAGGTCTGGTTCCAGTTCAATCTCGAATCCGAGGACCCGCGCGCATGGGGCCTTCTCCAGTCCTCGGAGGACATCCACTTCATCCGCACGGCGGAGGAACTCGGCCACAAGGTCTGGATCGACACGCGCATCCAGTGGGGCCACATCAAGCCGCTGGACATGCGCGAGGAGCTTGAGAGGTCGAAGCGGCTGATAGAGGAACTCTCCTCCGAGAAGCCCAAGCTGGAGCTTGCCCGATGACGCTGAAGACGGCGGTTTCCGACCCGCTCGATGCCTACTCGCTTGCCGAGTGGCGCACGGAACTGTGCGCCCTTCTGGGCATCGCCTACTCGAACCAGTCAACGGCGTGGCAGACGATGTTCGACTCGATCGTCGCGGAGACGGAGTCGTTCCTGCTCAAGCGGGCGAAGGGCCAACCGTGGGGTGAGCGCGAGAGTTCGACCCTCACCGTCACAGCGGGCGTCGAGACCACCTACTCGTTCCCGAGCGACTTCCGGCAACTCATCTGGATTCGCGAGGAGACCTCGACGCAGGTGCTTCTCGGGATCAAGACGGACAAGGACTCCTACGGGAACGCGAGCGACAACTACGGCGCTACGCATCCGTGGGCAGCGTCCACGAATGCCTACTGGTTCAAGGACGGCGCGAACAACGCATCGCCCCCGGTGCAGCAGTGGAAGCGGGTGGGTGCGGACAACACGGGCGCGACGATTCGGATCTACTACATCCCGTACTTCTCGCTCTCCACGCCGGAGCTTCCGGCGGACGAGCGTTCGGCGGCGCGGACCTACGCGCTGAAGAAGCTGAAACTCCTGTCCGGGGACTTGGAGCACTACGCGGCTCTGAGGCAGGACCAGGAGGACGAGTTGCACGCGACGGAGACGCTGGGGCGGACGGCGAGCACGGGCACGTTCCAGCAGGGGACGGACGACGAGTTTTCGAGGGTCATGGGGTAGATGGCTCGCACGAACATCTTCTCGAACGCCATGAGACAGCCGGGGACGTACAACGTCGGGCCGTTCAACATCCCGGACGGGGTGCTCGGGCTGAAACTCTGGGTGGACCGCACCGGCCTCGAAGCCATCGACCCGTCGATACTGGTCTTTTCCGCGATCGTCGAACTGAGTTTCGATGGCGGCACGAATTGGGTCGAGGCGGCGCGGATCGACACCTACGAGGGAGCCGAGGAGCATCCGGACACGACCCCCATCACGGAATGCACGTCCCTCGTGACGGTCCCGGCCGGTAGCGGTCGCAAGATCCGGGGGACGTTGACGGTGTTCGAGAAGGCGAAGTTCCCGATGGACTACGACACATGGCAGTAGCCTACGACACCTCCGGTTCGGGCGGCAACTCAAGCTCGTCGAGCGTGTCGTTCGCCATCACGGTCGGTTCCAACTCCGACCGAGTGGTGTACGCGCTCGTCACCCGCGGCAACGCCGATGCGCCCTCGTCGATCACCTTCGGCGGATCCGCGATGACTCTCGTAGGTTCGGCGGTGACGCAGGGCACGGCCAGCAACTCGCGGCTCTATCGGCTGATTGCTCCGTCCACCGGGTCGCAGACATTCACCGTGAACTGGTCCGGGAACTCCAATTGCGGGGCGGTGGTCATCTCCCTCTACAACGTCCATCAGACGACCCCGGACGAGAACAGCCTCTCCTCGTGGAGCGCGACGAGCGGGAACCCGTCCGGGATCGACGTGTCGGGGGCCTTGGCCGCGGGCGATCTTGCAATCGGATTCGCGGCCTCCCACGGCAATTCCTCAATCACGATCACCGCGACGGCGGGCACGTCAACCGATCGGCAGAACCAGACGAACCCGAATACGGCGTGGATGTCGTTCGATGGTCTCACGGACACGGCAGGCACGCCGACATGGACGATCTCCGCGGGAGACACGCGCACGGCTTACGCCTGTGCGATACACGTGGTCGGCGGCGGTGGCGGG
>OBLQ010000467.1_pt1 | contig 15451 bp, 10 predicted proteins | sample 1519881 | NCBI WGS metagenome assembly OBLQ01 (sample SAMN01911456, study PRJEB22533) | soil metagenome | biome: Soil | place: Malaysia | collected 2012-04-30 | depth DG_metagenome m | reverse complement strand
GGAGACGATCGCCTGCCGGCGGGCCAGGTTGACCGCACCGACTGCCATCGTGACGGAGAGGACGGCCGGCAGCGCCACCGGGATGGCGGCGACGCTCAGCACCAGCGCGAAGCGGGCGATCTCCAGCAGCGGCTCGTGGCGGAACAGGCTGACCAGGATGATCAGTATCACCAGCGCGATGGTGATCAGGATCAGGAAGTTGCCGATCTGTATCACCATCTTCTGGAAGTGGCTGCGCGCCTCCAGCTGCGCCTGTGCGACCAGCGACACGACACTGGAGAAGTTGGTCTGCATGCCGGTGTTGACGACGACGGCGAGCATCTCGCCCTGCTTGACGATGGTATTGGCGTAGGCGATCTCGCCGCTCTTCTTGCTGGCCGGCAGCGATTCGCCGGTCAGTGCCGCCTGGTCGATCAGCAGGTAATCGCCGTCCAGCAGCTGCACGTCGGCCGGCACGATGTCGCCGATCTTCATCTTGATGATGTCACCCGGTACCAGCTCGGCGACCGGGATGCGCTTGAAGGTGCCGCCGCGCCGCACCACGGCATCGCGGGCCAGTTTGTCCTTCAGCACCTTCAGCGCGTTCAGTGCGCGGCGCTCCTGGAAGAAGTCGAGGCCGGCGTTGACCAGCAGCATGACCATGATAATGCTGAAATCATCCCACTTCTGCACGATGGCGGAGAGCAGGGCGGCGGTTTCGATCATCCACGGGATCGGCCCCCAGAAACGGCGGAAGATGCGGTGCAGCAGCGTCTCCTCGCGGGCACGGATCTCGTTGCGGCCGTACGTCTGCAGCCGGCTGGCCGCTTCGCTGTCGGGGAGTCCCTGCGTATCGTCGACCTTCAGCTCATCCAGCGTCTGCCGGATGTTCTGTTTGGCGTAATCGTCGGATCGCATGCGCTGTTCCATGATGGCAACTCCCATTGCTGGCCAGTATAGGCGACGGCGACAGGGGACTGTTTCCCCTGTCAGTAGTGCGGCGGCGGAGCCTCCTCCTCGGGGCGGGCGAGCTGGCTGCCGGTACCCTTCAGGTGTTCGCGAACGCGTTTCATCTCCTTCTCCAGCCGGTCGAGCTGTTGCTGCTGGCTGGCAATGACGTCGTTCAGCTCCTGCAGCAGGTGCTCCTGGTAGGAGATTTTGGTTTCCAGTTCGATGAGGCGATCTTCCATGCGGCCATCCTAGTGCATCGGTCGTGATCGGAAAGGCGTGGATGTTGCCCGGTTCATTGTCTTTTAAGATTCTTAGGCCTATGTTTGCAGCCATGACACTGCGTTGGCCGCATATCCGCAAGCTCGCCCGGCTGTTTGCCGGCGCCTTCGCCGTGCAGGTGATCGCCGCCGGGGCCTGCCTGATGGTACCCGAGGCGCATGCCATGCCGATGCAGTCCAAGGCCGCCGTCATGGCGCACTGCACCGACATGGAGATGGCATCGGATCACGCGATGCCGATGCAGCATGGCGACAAGTCCGCCTGTCCGCACTGCGACCAGCCGGACAGCATCGCACCGGCGCACATCGACTTCGACCATCTGCCGGCGATGGCGGCAGTACTGGTTGCCGCACCGCAGTTGCCGGTGGCGGCAGCGGCCGAACCTGTCTTCGCTGTGCGCACCCCGACCGGGCCACCGCGCAGCGCTTCGCTGATCTACCAGACAACCCAGCGTATCCGTATTTGATCGCCGCTTTCTGCTAAAGCCACGGCTCGCCTGAGCCGTGGCGCGCGCGTTGTCGCGCGCAATTCCCGGCAGGAGGCATGCATGTTGTTCCGTTCATTCCCATATCTCGTGTTCTCGGCGGTGCTGTCGATCGCGCCGGCCTGCGCCAATGGTGCTCCGCTGACGCTGGCCGACGCCGAGGCGCTGGCGAAAGCGCACAATCCGGCGCTGGCCGGTGCCGTCGCCGGTGCAAAGGCGAAGGCAGCCGTGCCGCCGCAGGCAGGAAGTCTGCCCGATCCGGTGTTCTCCCTGGGGGCGCTGAACCTGCCGGTCGATACCTTCTCGACCAGCCAGGAGGCGATGACCCAGATGCAGCTGGGCATCTCGCAGGCCCTGCCGTTTCCCGGCAAGCTGGGGCTGAAGCGACAGGCGGCCGAGAGACTTGCCGAGGCGGCGGCGGAGAACAGCGACGAGGTACGTTTGACGCTACTCCGCAACGTGCGCATCGCGTGGTGGAACCTCGCCTGGCTCGACAAGACGCTGTCCATCATCGGCCGTAACCAGGCGTTGCTGCGCAACCTGGTGCAGATTGCCGAGACCCGATACAAGACCGGCAAGGGTCTGCAGCAGGACGTGCTGTTGGCGCAGCTCGAGCTCTCCAAGCTGCTGGAGAAAGAGATGGAGCTTAAGGCTGCTCGCGAGAAGCAGGCGGCCGATCTCAATGCGCTGCTCGGCCAGCCGTCGGCGACCCCCGTGACGCTGCCGCCTATCGCCGATACCCCGCCGGTCGTTAGCCCCGACATTTCCGGGCTCAAGGACTGGGCGCATGACCACCGGCCGCTGCTTGCGGCCATGCGGCAACAGGTCGCGGCGGCGGGCGATATGGTGGCGCTGGCGGATAAGGAGTATTACCCCGATTTCAGGCTGGGCGCGGCCTACGGTTTCCGGCGCGGCAACAATCCGAACGGCAGTCGCCGCGCCGATCTGGCCAGCGTGCAGCTGAGCCTCACCTTGCCGATTTTCACCGGCGACAAGCAGGACCGGCTGGTCGATCAGCGGCGTGCCGAACAGGCGCAGGCGGAGTTTTCCTGGCAGGACGCCGCCAACCAGGTCGATGCCGAGATCGATGCGGCCGCTGCTGATCTGCGCGCCGCAAGCGCCCGTGTCGAGCTGTTTCGGCAGGGCATCCTGCCGCAGGCCAGGCAGACGACCGCCTCGATGCTGGCCGGCTACCAGGTCAGCAGCGTCGACTTCCTCAACCTGGTGCGTGCCCAGGTGGGCGAATTCAACACCGACATCCAGTACTGGCAGCAGGTGGCCATGGCGCAACAGGCCGCCGCCCGCCTGGCCGCCGCCAGCGGCACGGAAGATATGAACAAGGAAGGAACACAATGAACAGGACAACGTGGATCGTGACGATCGCCGCACTCGCCGCGGGCCTCGCCGGCGGCTACTTCCTGGCCGGCGGCAAGACGCCGCAGAATTCTTCCGGCGTGACCGGCAGCAACGCGGAGAAGAAGATCCTCTTCTACCGCAACCCGATGAACCCGGCGATCACCTCGCCGGTGCCGGCCAAGGACGAGATGGGCATGGACTATATCCCGGTCTATGCCGGTGGCAGCTCCGGCAACGAGCCGGCCGGCACCGTGAAGATCGACCCGACGACCGAGCAGGATATCGGCGTGCGGCTCAGCAAGGCAGTGGAGCGGAACCTGTCACGCACCATCACCACGGTCGGCCGCATCACCTTCGACGAGAGTCGGCTGGTGACGCTGCATCCGAAGGTGGAGGGCTGGATCAACAAGCTGTTCGTCGATACGACCGGGGAAAGCGTGCAGCAGAACACCATGCTGCTGTCGCTCTACTCGCCGCAGCTCGTGGCGACCGAGGAGGAGTACCTGCTGGCGCTCTCCAACTGGGAGCAGCTCAAATCGAGCCCGTATCCCGACATCCGCGACGGTGCCAGGCGTCTGCTCGATTCGTCGCTCGACCGGCTGCGCTTCTTCGACGTGCCCGAGCACCAGATCCGCGAACTTCAGAAGACGCACCACGTCATGAAATACCTGCACATCCATGCCCCGGCCGCCGGCGTGGTGACCCGTATCGGTGTGCGCGAAGGGGCGCATGTCACACCCGCCTCGGAGCTCTACCAGATCGCCGACCTGTCGCATGTCTGGGTGCTGGCCGACCTCTACGAATACGAGATCGGCTGGGTGAAGACCGGCGATGCGGCGACGCTGCATATCGATTCGCTGCCCGGCCACGATTTCCGGGGCCGCATCACCTACATCTATCCCTATCTCGATCCGCAGACCCGCACCAACAAGGTGCGTATCGAGTTCGACAATCCCGACGGGCTTTTGAAGCCCGACATGTTCGGCGACGTGACCATCGCCGCCAGCAGCCGCAAGCCGGGCGTCTATGTACCGCGCGAGGCGGTGCTGGTAACCGGCAAGCGCGAGCATCTGTTCGTGCGGACTGCGCCCGGCCGCTTCGAGCCGCGCGACGTGCGCACCGGGGCCGCGGCCGACGGCATGGTCGAAATCCTCAGTGGTGTGAAGGCCGGCGAGGAGGTGGTCTCCAGTGGCCAGTTCCTGATCGATTCCGAATCGTCGATCCGCGAGGCGGCGGCGAAGATGCAGGAGCCTTCGGCAGGAGAGTCGAAGGGGACGGCTGCAAGCCGCCCGCAGGATGAAGGACAGGAAGTCCCTCACAGTGACGCAACGGAACCTGCTGCCCCGGATGATATGAACATGGAAGGCATGTCGATGGACCGGCCGGGGAAGAGCCATGAGTAACGCTGTTCCTGCCTGCACGAAGCGTGTGGGGGTGGCGGCATGATCGGCCGGCTGATCGACCTGTCGCTGCGCAACAAGCTGATCGTACTGCTGGCCACGGCCGTGCTATTGGTCGCCGGGCTGTTTGCACTGAAGAAAATTCCGCTCGACGCGATTCCCGACCTCTCCGACGTGCAGGTGATCGTCTTCACCAAGTATCCGGGGCAGGCGCCGCAGGTGGTCGAGGATCAGGTCACCTATCCGCTGACCACGGCGATGCTGGCCGTGCCGCATGCCAAGGTGGTGCGCGGTTATTCCTTCTTCGGCTTCTCCTTCGTTTACGTCATCTTCGACGACGGCACCGACATCTACTGGGCACGCTCGAGGGTGCTCGAATACCTCAACTATGTCGCCGACCGGCTACCGGCAGGTGTGGCGCCGACCCTCGGCCCTGATGCGACCGGTGTCGGCTGGATCTACGAGTACGCGCTGGTCGATCACTCCGGCAAGCATGATCTGGCCGAGTTGCGTTCGATCCAGGACTGGTACCTGCGCTATGCGTTGCAGACGGTGCCGGGGGTCGCGGAAGTGGCCAGCATCGGCGGTTATGTGAAGCAGTACCAGGTCGAGGTCGATCCCAACGCACTGGCCGAATACAGCATCCCGCTCGCCAAGGTGAGGCAGGCGATCCTGCGTTCCAACAACGATGTCGGTGGCCGCCTCATCGAGATGGGCGAGACGGAATTCATGGTGCGTGGCAAGGGCTATCTGAAGGGCATCAGGGATCTCGAGGGCATCCCTGTCGGCGTCGATGCGCACGGCACGCCGATCCTGCTGCGCAACGTGGCGCAGGTACATCTCGGGCCGGAACTCAGGCGCGGGCTGGCGGAACTGGACGGCGAGGGCGAGGTGGCCGGCGGCGTGGTCGTCATGCGCTTTGGTGCGAACGCGCTGACCACCATCAAGGCGGTGCGCAAGAAGCTCGACGAACTGAAGGCGGGCCTGCCGGAAGGGGTCGAGATCGTGCCGACCTACGACCGCGGCGGCCTGATTGAGCGGGCGGTCTACAACCTGCAATGGAAGCTGCTCGAGGAGTCGCTGGTGGTGGCACTGATCTGCCTGCTGTTCCTGATGCATGTGCGCAGCGCCATCGTGGCGGTCATCAGCCTGCCCGTCGGTATCCTCATCGCCTTCCTGATCATGTACTGGCAGGGCATTTCGGCCAATATCATGAGCCTGGGCGGCATCGCCATCGCCATCGGCGCGATGATCGATGGCGCGATCGTCATGATCGAGAATGCCCACAAGCATCTGGAAAAGGCCGGCGAACATGTCACCCCGGCCGAACGCTGGGCGGTGGTCGCCACGGCCGCACGCGAGGTCGGGCCGGCCCTGTTCTTCAGCTTGCTGATTATCACCGTCTCCTTCCTGCCGGTGTTCACGCTGGGGGCGCAGGAGGGGCGGTTGTTCTCACCGCTCGCCTTCACCAAGACCTATGCCATGGCGGCCGCTGCCGTGCTGGCCGTGACTCTGGTGCCAGTGCTGATGGGCCTGTTCATTCGTGGCCGCATCCCAAGCGAAGCGGGCAATCCCATCAATGCCTGGCTGAAAAAAGCGCATGCACCGGCACTGGCAAGGGCCATGCGCCACCCGCTGGCGACGGTGGCGGCCGCCGTGTTGCTGTTGCTGCTGACCCTTTATCCGGTCATGAAGGTCGGTTCCGAGTTCATGCCGCCGCTCGACGAGGGCGACATTCTCTACATGCCGACCACCTTCCCGGGCATCTCCATTACCAAGGCGAAGGAGCTGCTGCAGCAGACCGACCGCATCCTGAAGACCTTCCCGGAGGTCGAATCGGTGTTCGGCAAGGTCGGCCGTGCCGACACGGCGACCGATCCGGCTCCACTCTCCATGCTGGAGACGATCGTGCGGCTGAAACCGAAGGATCAGTGGCCCGATCCCTCCAGGACCACCCGGCAGCTGATGCAACAGATGGATGCGGCGATCCAGTTCCCGGGACTTGCCAATGCCTGGACCTATCCGATCAAGACGCGCATCGACATGCTCTCCACCGGTATCAAGACGCCGATCGGCATCAAGGTTTCCGGCCCTGATCTCAATGTGCTGCAGCAGATCGGCGAACAGGTCGAGCGGGCACTGAAGCAGTTGCCGGAGACCGCCTCGGCGTTCAGCGATCGCGCCGCCGGCGGCTACTACCTCGACATCGATATCAAGCGCAGCGAGGCGGCCCGCTACGGACTGACGGTGGGTGACATCGAGGACGTGATCTCCTCGGCCATCGGCGGCATGAACGTGACGCAGACGGTCGAGGGGCTGGAGCGCTATCCGGTCAACCTGCGCTACCCGCGCGATTACCGTTCCGACCCTGACGCATTGAAGCGGGTGCTGATCCCGACACCGACGGGGGCGCAGATTCCGCTCATCGCGGTGGCCGATATCGAGATTCACCGCGGTCCGCCGGTGATCAAGAGCGAGAACGCGCGCCCCAATGCCTGGGTTTATGTCGATATCGCGGGTAGCGATATCGGCGGCTACGTGGCGAAGGCGAAACAGATCGTGGCTGAGCATGTGAAGCTGCCGCCCGGCTATACGCTGGAGTGGTCCGGCCAGTTCGAGTACATGCAGCGAGCGGCGGCGGCCCTGCGTATCGTCGTGCCGGCCACGCTGCTGCTGATCCTGCTGCTGCTCTACTTCAATTTCGGCAATGTCACCGCGCCGCTGGTGGTGATGCTCTCCGTGCCCTTCGCACTGATCGGCGGCTTCTGGCTGGTCTGGGGGCTCGGCTACAACCTGTCGGTGGCGGTGGCGGTCGGTTTCATCGCGCTCGCCGGTGTCGCCACCGAGATCGGAGTGCTGGTGCTTACCTTCATCGACCAGGCGGTAGCCGGGAAGCGTGCCGAGGGCGGCCTCCCCGGAGTCGGCGGCAGGCTCGATCGCGAGTTACTGTGGCGGGCCATCGAGGCGGGCGTCGAGCGGCGGGTGCGGCCGATCGGCATGACCGCGACCGCCGTGATCGCCGGCCTGTTGCCGATCATGTGGGGAGCCGGTACCGGCAGCGATGTCATGCAGCGCATCGCCGCCCCGATGATCGGCGGCATGGTCACCACGACGCTGTTGAGCCTCGTCGTACTGCCGGTGATCTACGGGCTGATTCTGCAATTTCAGGAAAACAGGAAAGGAGAAACACAATGAAAATGAAACCATTCGCAATGCTGGCGGCGCTGCTGCTGCCGCTGACTGCGCTGGCCGCCGATGGCGATATGCACGGTTCGATGTCTCACGATATGTCCGGTATGCAGGGCGGCATGCAGGAAAGCATGGATGGCGGTATGCCGATGCAGGAGATGTCGCCGCAGATGTTCATGAAGAAGGTCGAGGTGGACGGCTATACGGTCAGCTTCCATGTCATGCCGGCAAGTGAAGGTATGCAGCATGGAGGTTCGTCCAACTTCATGGTGAAGATCGAGAAGGATGGTGCGGTGCTGGCGCCCGTGGCCGTCAATTCGAAGGTGATTGCCCCGGATGGCAAAGCCGTATCGCAGATGATGATGAAAATGGGCGACTGGTACATGGCCGGTTACGACCTGGACCAGCCGGGCCGATACCAGCTGATGGTGCTGTTCAAGACGGCGGATGGAGCCAGGCACTTCGGCGGCGTCTACTACCCGCAGGAAAAATAACGCCGGCCGGGAGGATATTCCGCCGTTTCTTCCGGACTCCTTGTGCTACGATGGAAAGAGCAAGCAGATGACCTCGACCTGAAATGGATGCCGGCTGTCCGGCGATCCGGGTCATCGAGGAGTGGTTATGCGTTGTTTCATTACTATCGTCGGCCTGGCTGTCGCTGCCGCCGTGATCGGCTTCGGTGTCATGTACTCCGGTATCATCAATGTCGGCGCTTCCAATCCGCATGCGGCACCTACCCAGTGGTTGCTGCACACCGCCATGCAGCGCTCGGTGGCGTTTCATGCCCGCGACATCCAGGCGCCGCCGCTGGATAAGCCCGAGATGGTCATGATGGGCTTCCGCCACTACCGGGAGATGTGCGTGGGCTGCCATCTTGCACCCGGCATCGAATCGTCGGAGATCCGCCAGGGGCTGATGCCGCAGCCTCCCAAGCTGCAGGAGGTGGCCAAACACTGGGCGCCGGCCGAGCTGTTCTGGATCATCAAGAACGGCGTGAAGATGACCGCCATGCCCGCCTGGGGGACGACGCATAGCGACGAGAAGATCTGGTCCATGGTGGCTTTCCTGCAGAAACTGCCGGAAATGACGCCGGCCCAGTACCAGGAGATGGACCTGCAGGCCGGGCCGGGCGAAGGGGATGAAGATGAGGCTCACTCGCACTGATGCCTGCTGCGGGGCCGGATTCCGCATAAGGGTGTAGCACAATGGCGCACCACGAATATACCCGCGAACCGCGCGTCGCCTTCTTTTCGATGGAGATCGCGCTCGCCAATGTCATCCCGACCTACAGCGGCGGCCTTGGCATCCTGGCCGGCGACATCATGCGCACCGCCGCCGATCTCGAGCTGCCGATGGTGGCGGTGAGTCTCGCCAGCCGAGCCGGCTATTTCCGCCAGGAGATCGATGCCGAGGGCCGACAGATCGAACATCCGTCGCCATGGCAGCCACAGGAGTGGGCGCAACCGCTGGAAGCCAAGGTGGCGGTAACGATCGAGGGGCGGAATGTCTGGGTCAGAGGCTGGCTCTATGTTCTGAAGGGGCATATGAACGGCAAGCAGCCGGTCATCCTGCTCGACACCGATCTTGACGAGAACCAGAGCGACGACCGGCTGATCACCCATTACCTCTACGGCGGCGACGAGGCGTATCGGCTGAAACAGGAGATGGTGCTCGGTATCGGCGGTGTGCGGCTGTTGCAGGCGCTCGGTTTCGAGGTGATCCACTACCACATGAACGAGGGCCATGCGGCGCTGCTCGCCATCGAACTGCTGCAGCGCTATGCCTATCCGGAGGAGGACCTGCGTCCCGGCGAGAGCCCTTACGACATCCCGCGGGTGCGTGAGCAGTGCAACTTCACCACCCACACCCCGGTCGAAGCGGGCCACGACCGTTTCGGCTACGAGCTGGTGGAGCGGCTGTTGGACGAGCCGATCGAGCCGGCGACACTCAGGCGCCTGGCCGGCAGCGACAGCCTCAACATGACGATGCTGGCGCTCAACCTCAGCGAATACATCAACGGTGTTGCCCGCCGCCATGCCGAAGTATCGCGCCGCCTTTATCCCGGCTACCACGTGCACGCGGTGACCAACGGTGTGCACCCCTTCACTTGGACGGCGCCGAGCTTCGCCAAGGTCTACGACACCCATCTGCCCGGCTGGTGCCACGAACCGGAACTGCTGGTGCGTGCCGACTGCTGCATCCCCGATGAGGCGATCTGGCAGGCACACCTGGAGGCCAAGAGCCGCCTCATCGAGCTGGTCGCCAGCCGCTGCAACGTCAGGCTCGACAGCAGCCTGCCCACCCTGGGCTTCGCACGTCGCATGACCGCCTACAAGCGGCCCGAACTGCTCTTCACCGATCCCGCGCGGCTGCGCCGCATCGCCGCGGAACATCCCTTCCAGATCGTGCTGGCCGGCAAGGCCCATCCGCGCGACGAGGGGGGCAAGCGGATGATCGCCGACCTGCACCGCTATATGCGCGAGCTCTCTGATGCGATCCCGATCGCCTACCTGCCCGACTACGACATGGATACGGCGCTGGCGATGGTCTCCGGCGTCGATGTATGGCTGAACACGCCGCTACGGCCCATGGAGGCCTCGGGGACCAGCGGCATGAAGGCGAGTTTCAACGGCGTGCCGAGCCTCTCCGTGCTCGACGGTTGGTGGATCGAGGGTTGTATCGAGGGGCTCACCGGCTGGGCGATCGGCGATGCTGCCGAATCGGGCAACGGTGGCGATGCCGAGGCGCTCTACCGCAAGCTGGAAGAGACGATCCTGCCGCTCTACCACGACAACCGCAGCGGCTGGATCACGGTGATGAAGGGGGCGATCGGCAAGAACGCCTCATTCTTCAACAGTCACCGCATGATGCGCCGCTACGTCAGCGAGGCATACCTGCGCTAGGCGGGGGAACTACCGCTTTTTCCGCTTTCCTTCCCCTTTCCACTTCTCATGACCCCGGCCGTGTTTTTCTTTCAGCTTCGTCGGCACGTTGCCGTGCATGTCTGCTTGCCAGGGGCCATGTAGATCGCGGGACGTCTGCCAGCGGTCGCCGCCCCAGCGCATATAGAGGCCGTCCTGGAAATAGACGTCCGGCACGTCGACGACGATATAGACACCGAGATCGCTGTCGAAACGGAGATCGACGCCTTGCGGGTTCTTGTAGCGATAGCCGTGGGCCGGCGCATGCGGCGGCGGGCCGTTCCTGGGCTGTTCCTTCACGGCATGGGGGGATTCAAGCCGGATTCCGGCTTCCCGCAGTTCCTGGCAGCTGGCCAGCAGCAGCGGGCAAAGGGTGAAAATGAATATGGTGCGCAACAGCCTCATATCGGTCTCCTCCTCTCTCATGTCCTGCCGGAATTATAGCCCGGGTTTGGATCTTCGGTTGTGCCGGGATCCGGTGCGAAGCCACGGCGCATGGTGTTTTCGGTGACGGTGCGTGCCTGCACGAACTGCAGCAGGTAATCCGGGCCGCCGGCCTTGTGGCCGCTGCCGCTCAGGCGAAAGCCGCCGAACGGCTGGCGGCCGACGACGGCGCCGGTGATGCGGCGGTTCAGGTACAGGTTGCCGACGTCCAGCTCCTGCCGTGCCTGTTCCAGGTGGTCGGGAGTGCGCGAATAGACGCCGCCGGTCAGCGCGTAGCGGCTGTGGTTGGCGATGCGGATGGCTTCATCGAAATCGCCGGCGCGCAGCACTGTCAGCACCGGGCCGAACAGCTCCTGTTGGGCCAGCGCATCGTCCGGTGCCACACCGGTAAAGATTGCCGGCCCCACGTAATGACCGTTGTTCATGGCCGGCAGCTCGCGGACCAGCGTCGATGTGTGCTGCCGTTGTGCCTCGGCGATAGCCTTCTCCAGCCGTACCTTGGCCGCCGCCGAGATGACCGGGCCGAGGAAGGTCTCCGGCTGCTCGGGAGCACCGGCGAGTAGGCTGTCGGCCGCCTCGGCGAGCCGTTTCACCAGCACATCGTGGATCGAGCCGACGGCGACGACGCGCGAGCAGGCCGAACACTTCTGGCCGGCATAGCCGAAGGCGCTCTGCACGATGCCGGCCACCGCCTCGTCGAGATCGGCAGTGGTGTCGACGATGACGGCATTCTTGCCGCCCATCTCGGTGATCACCTGTTTCACATATCCCCGTTCGACGATGCCCTGGGTGGCGCGCTCCAGAATCGTGCAGCCGACGGCCTGCGAGCCGGTGAAGGCGATGATCTGCATCTCCGGATGGCGGACCAGGTAGTCGCCGAGGCTGGCACCGTCGCCGGGCAGGAACTGCGCCACGCCGGCCGGTAGCCCGGCTTCGTGTAGTAGCAAAACCAGCCATGCGGCAACGATGGGTGTCTCCGACGAGGGTTTGACGATGGTGGCGTTGCCGGCGGCGAGTGCCGCCGACGTCATGCCGGTGAGGATGGCGAGCGGGAAGTTCCACGGAGGGATGATCGCCGCCACGCCGCGCGGCCGGTAATCGTAGCGGTTCGTTTCTCCGGCCATGCTGAGATCGACACCGGCGCCGAGCTTCTCGGCCTGCATGGCGTAATAGCGCAGGAAATCGATCGCCTCGGCGACATCGGCATCCGCTTCGCGCCACGGCTTGCCGGCCTCGAGAATCTCGAGGGCCACGAAGCGCTCGCGCCGTTCGACCAGCAGATCGGCCGCCCGCCTGAGCAGTGCGGCGCGCTCGGTCGCCGGCCAGCGCTGCCACTGCGTTTGTGCCGCTGCAGCCCCGGCGATGGCCTGCTCCGCCTCGGCCTCGGTAGCTGCGGCCGTGCTGCCGATCAGTTCTGACGGATTGGCCGGATTGCGGGATTCAAGACGCGTTTCGGTATCCACCGGCCGGTTGTCGATGATCAGCGGCTGATGTTGCCCCAGCTCGCCGCGTACCCTGTCGATCGCCTCCGACAGCGCCCAGCGTTCGCTGGCTGCGGTAAAGCGGCGGATTGGTTCATGGCGGAATCCGGTTTCAGTCCTGGAAGGTGCCCGGCCGATGCCGGCCGGTTCGGGCCGTGGCGGCGCCAGCAGTGCTTCGGCCGGCTGCTTCTCGGCGAACGCCATGTGCAGGAAGGAGCTGTTGGCGCTGTTCTCCAAGAGCCGGCGCACCAGATAGGCCATGCCGGGGATGATGTCGCCGGTCGGCATATAGACGCGCAGCGGATGGCCGAGTTCGACGACGGCAGCCTGCAGGCCGTCGGCCATGCCGTAGAGCATCTGGAATTCGTAGACCTCCGGCCTGAGCCGCATCGTCTCGATTTGCGCCATGGCCACCGCCAGACTGCGCACATTGTGGCTGGCGATGGCTGGCCGCACGGCATGATGATTCTCGAACAGCAGGGAAAGGCAGCGCTCGTAGCTGCGATCGGTCTCCGCCTTGCTCTCCCAGACCGGAGAGGGCCATCCCTCGCGGCGGGCGATGACGGTTTCGGTATCCCAGTAGGCACCGCGCACCAGCCGCACATGGACCGGCGCGGCGCGTTTGACGGCCCAGTCGATCAGTTCGGCGAGATCGGCCTCGCATTCGCGCAGGTAGGCCTGCAGGGCGATACCGCAGCTTCCGCAATCCCGGAACTCCGCTTCGTCGAGCAGATCGCGGAAGACGCGCAGCGTCGTCGCCTTGTGGTCGTAGTGCTCCATGTCCAGTGTCAGGCTGCCGCCGTATGCCAGCAGCGCTCGCAGGATCGGCCGCAGCCGGTCGCGGATACGGATCGAGCTGCGCGCTTCGGTCAGCGGCGTCAGCTGCGAATCGAGCGCCGAAGCCTTCAGCGACAGACTTAATGGTGTGCCGGCTTGTTGCATGCGCGGGCCGAGCGCTTCGATCAGCGCGAGGTAGCGCTGCTGGTAGGCGTCCGCCTCGGCCTCGGAGCGGACATCCTCGCCCAGCAGGTCGAGGGTGGCTTGGCGGCCGGAGCGCTGCAGTTGCCTGATCGTCTTCCACGCCGCATCGGCCGAATCGCCGGCGATGAAGCGGCTGCCCAGCCATGCCACCCAGCGGCGGGCGGCGGGGGCGACGGCTGCAGGCCATGCGGTGTTGCCGGCATGATCGAGGCCCCAGCGCAGGGCACCGGGCAGCGGCAGTTTCGCGTCGCCGAAATACTGCTGCAGGTGATTCACCAGCTGCCTGTCATCCCTGAGGGTAGGTAGCACGTCGATCAGGCGCAGGGCCCGGACGCGCAGCTCGTCGTTGTCGCTCAGATGGGCAACGAAGGCGTCGATGCCGCGCGCCAGCCGGCTTTTTCGGCCTTCGGCTGCCCTTGCGCTTGCCAGCAACTGCCGGCCGATCTCTTCGATGCGTGGTTGCAAATCCTGCATGTCTGCTCCCTTTCACTCATGTAGTGGAAGCGGTGCGGTGTCGCAAGGGATACGCCTTTTCCCTCGCGGCGCTTTGGCATAGCATGGGAAGAGACGGAGGTGTTGATGATGATCCGGCTTTCGATCGACGGTATGCATTGCGCCGGCTGTGTCTCCTCGGTGGAAAAGGCGCTCTCCGCAGTGCCCGGTGTGGAAAAGGTGAGCGTGAATCTCGCCGAGCGCAGTGCGATCATCGAAGGCACCATGGAGCCGGCGGTGTTGATCGCGGCGGTCGAGGCGACCGGCCGCAAGGCAGCGGTGATGCGCGACCTGGCCGACGAAGCGGCGAAAGAGGCGCAGGAGTATGCGCACTACCGCATGCTGATGAAGAAGTTCATCGTCGCCGGCGTTGTCGGCCTGCCGCTGTTTCTCGATCTCTTCTTCGGTTTCATGCCGCCGCTCGAATCGGCACGGCTCGTCTGGATCGCTACCGGTATCATCACCCTTGCCGTGATGCTCTACGCCGGCCGCCACTTCTATGTCGGTGCCTGGAACACCTTCCGTCATCATCAGGCCAGCATGGATACGCTGATTGCCACCGGTACCGGCACCGCCTGGCTCTACTCGATGCTGATCGCCATTAACCCGCAGATCGTGCCGTCGCTCGGACGGCACGCCTATTTCGATGCGGCGCTGATCATCATCGCGCTGATCAACCTCGGCCAGGCGCTGGAGATGCGCGCCCGCGGCCGCACCAACGAGGCGATCAGGCGGTTGATCGGCCTGCAGGCGCGCACGGCACGGGTGGTGCGCGACGGCAAGGAGATCGACATCCCCATCGGCGAGGTGGGGCTTGGCGAGATGATCCGGGTGCGGCCGGGTGAGAAGGTGCCGGTCGACGGCGTCATCCTCGAAGGCCACTCCAGCGTCGACGAGTCGATGCTGACCGGCGAACCGATCCCGGTGGAGAAGTCGGTCGGCGACGAGGTGGTCGGCGGCACCATGAACAGCGCCGGCAGCTTCCTCTACAGGGCGACCCGCATCGGTGCCGACACGGTGCTGGCGCAGATCATCAACATGGTGCGCAGCGCGCAGGCGGCGAAGCCGAAGATCGGCCGGCTGGCCGACAGGGTGGCCGGTATCTTCGTGCCGTCCGTACTGATCATCACCGTCTGCACGGCTCTCGTCTGGCTCAATTTCGGCCCGGAGCCGAAGCTCGCCTTCGCGCTGGTGACGACGATGACGGTGCTGATCATCGCCTGCCCCTGTGCCTTGGGGCTGGCCACGCCGATCTCGATCATCGTCGGTGTCGGCAAGGCGGCCGAATACGGCATCCTGATCAGAAATGGAGAAGCGCTGGAGCGCGCCGGCCACCTGACGACAGTGGTGCTCGACAAGACCGGCACCATCACCGAGGGACACCCGGTGGTGACCGACGTGCTGGCTGCTAATGACAACGGGGGCGAGACGGAGGCGTTGCGGCTGGCTGCCGCCATCGAGGCGGGCAGCGAGCATCCGCTGGCCAAGGCAGTG
>OBLQ010000466.1_pt1 | contig 15482 bp, 13 predicted proteins | sample 1519881 | NCBI WGS metagenome assembly OBLQ01 (sample SAMN01911456, study PRJEB22533) | soil metagenome | biome: Soil | place: Malaysia | collected 2012-04-30 | depth DG_metagenome m | reverse complement strand
TGTGTTACGTTGAAGATTCAGGTGGTTGGCCCGCGGCGAGACACGCCTCCACGTTAAAGATCCACTCGACAGGCAGAACTTATGGCAGCGAATGACCGATTTTTCTTCGACCGTTACGGACTCGACCAGGCCGGCCTGGAACGCTACCTGGCGGAAGCGCTTTCCGATGGCGGCGACTACGCGGACCTCTATTTCGAGCACACCACGGCCACTTCGCTCCAGGTGGATGAGTCGCTGGTGAAGTCGGCGCTCGAGGGCATTTCCGTGGGCTGTGGCGTGCGGGTGCTGGCGGGAGAGCAGACCGGCTACGCCTACACGGACGACCTGGCGCCGGAAAAAATCCTGAAAGCTGCCCGGACGGCGGCGCGCATTGCCAGCGGCCCGGCGAGCGTCTCAACCGTAGGGCTTTCAAACGTGCAGCCGCCGAGCGATCTTTACCCCGTTGTGGCGGTTGCCACGGAACGCGCCTTGAGCGATCGCCTCGACCTGGTGCGGCGCGCCGACGTTGCCGCGCGGGCTTACGATCCCAGGATCGCGCAGGTGCGCGTGAATTATGCCGACCAGAGCCGCCACGTGCTGCTGGCGGGCTCCGACGGCCGCATTGTGACGGATTTCCAGCCGCTCGTCCGCCTCGGCATTTACGTCATTGCCCAGGAAAATGACAAGCTGCGCTCCGGCAGCTATGGCGGCGGTGGGCGCGTGGGCCTGGAATTTTTTGCCGGTGACCACAGTCCCGAGAAATTTGCGCAGGAAGCTTCGCGGCAGGCCATCGTCCAGCTTGACGCGCGGGAAGCGCCGGCTGGCGAGATGCAGGTGGTGCTGGGCCCGGGCTGGCCGGGCATCCTGCTGCATGAAGCCGTGGGACACGGCCTGGAGGCCGACTTCAACCGCAAAGGCATTTCGGCCTTTTCGGGGCGGATCGGAAAGAAAGTGGCTTCCGACTTGTGCACGGTGGTGGACGACGGAACCATTCCGTCGCGGCGCGGCTCAATCAACGTGGACGACGAAGGCGAGCCCACACACAAGAACGTGCTGATTGAAAACGGCACGCTGGTCGGCTACCTGCAGGACAAGATCAGCGCCGACCAGATGAAGGCCACCCGCACGGGCAGCGGCCGCCGCGAAAGCTACGAACACATCCCCATGCCGCGCATGACCAACACCTACATGCTGGCCGGGCAGGATGATCCTGAGGAAATTGTGCGCTCGGTTGATCGCGGCCTGTTCGCGCTCCACTTTGGCGGCGGGCAGGTGGACATCACCAGCGGCAAGTTTGTTTTCTCGGCTTCCGAGGCTTACCTGATCGAGAACGGCAAGATCACCGCGCCGGTGCGTGGCGCCACGCTGATCGGCGACGGTCCCACCGTGCTGACCAACGTCACCGCCGTGGGCAACGATCTGCAGCTCGACCCGGGCATCGGCACCTGCGGAAAGGACGGCCAGAGCGTTCCCGTTGGCGTGGGCATCCCGACCATCAAGATCAGCCGCCTGACGGTGGGCGGAACGGCGGCACGCGGAATGCAGTCGTTCACGTAGAGCCGTCCTTCAGGACGGTATGCCGGGCGCAAACAGGTTGCTGAAAAAGGCTGATTTGTCATGCTGAGCGAAGCGAAGCATCCCCGTATTTGTTTGAAAATAAATGCAGAGATCCTTCGCTGCGCTCAGGATGACAGGCGCAAAGCCTCCTTATCAGCAACCTTGTTAAAGCCCGGTGCTACAGTTGAATCTCTATGGCAGAACTAAACCTCGAACAGATTGCAAAAGACCTGGTGGACAAGGCAACCGCCGCCGGGGCCAGCGCGGCCGACGTGGTGGCGCTGGAAGGCGAAGAATTTTCCACGACGCTGCGGCTGGGCAAAATCGAAAAGCTGAAGGAAGCGTCTTCGAAGGGCCTTGGGCTGCGCGTTTTTATCGGCACGCAGAGCGCGTCCGCCTATTCCAGCGACTTCTCTCCCTCCTCGCTCAAGAAGCTGGTGGAGCGCACGCTCGAAATGGCGCGCGAGACTTCCGAGGACCCGGCCAGCAGCCTTCCCGACCCCGCATTGCTGGGCCGCTACAATGGCGACCTGCAACTCTATTGCTCAGACGTTGCGACGCTCTCCACCGAAGACCGCATCGACTGGGCGCGGCGCGCGGAAACGGCGGCAATGGCCACAGACCCGCGCATCCGGAACTCCGAAGGCTCGTGGTACGAATCGAACGTAGGCGCCAAGGTTTACGCCAGTTCGGCGGGATTTTTGGGCAGCTACCGCGGGTCGTACTGCTCGGTAGCCGTTTCCCCTATTGCCCAGGCGCAGCCCGGCGACGGCATGGAGCGCGACTACTGGTATTCGGTGGCGCGGAGCGTGGCGGCGCTGGAGCCGGCGGAAGCGGTGGGACAGAAGGCGGCGGTCCGGGCGTTGCGGCGGTTAGGGGCACGGAAGGTCTCAACCCGCCAGGTTCCGGTGGTCTTTGACGCTGAAACCGCCTCGTCGCTGGTGGGCCACATTTTTGGCGCCGTGCGCGGCGACGCCATCTACCGGAAAGCCAGTTTCCTGACCGACAAGCTGGGCCAGAAGGTGGCTGGTGAAAACATCACGGTGCTCGACGACGGCCTGCGGCCGGGCGGCTTTGGCTCGCGGCCGTTTGACGACGAGGGCATTCCGTCATCAACCACCACGGTGATCGAACGCGGCGTCCTGAAGAGTTACCTGCTGAATTCCTACTCAGCCAACAAGCTCGGCTTGAAGACCACGGGCAACGCCTCGCGCGGGCTGGCGGGAGCGCCCAGTGTCGGCCCCAAGAACCTTTACCTCGAACCCGGCAAGCATTCTCCTGAAGAGATTATCCGCAGCGTCAAAGACGGTTTCTACGTGACGGAGCTGATCGGCTTTGGCGTAAACGTGGTGACCGGCGACTATTCGCGCGGCGCCGCCGGGCTTTGGATTGAAAACGGAGAACTGGCCTATCCCGTCCACGAGGTGACCATCGCCGGCACGTTGCAGGACTTGCTGAATAACATTGAGATGATTGGCAACGATCTGGAATTCCGGCGCAGCGTGACCTCACCCACACTGCGAGTGGGCGGTCTGACGGTGGCAGGCGCCTAGCAACCGGCCCCTAACAGCATTCCGCACCCGTGGCATAATACAGGCGTATGCACAGCAACCCGCGCTTCAACTTATTGATGAACCGCCCGCCAGTGGGCCTGGCGGCAGTGGCGGCGATTGCCCTGGCGGTTGCAGCGCTTGCCGGATGCGGCGGAAGCCCAAAGCAGGAGGCGAAACCCGCTGCCACGGCGGAAGAAACCGTCTACCTGCAGAATATCCAGATTACTCCCGGCCGGGTTGAGGCTGCACAGAACTTTCTGGAACATACCGTAACCACCATTTATGGTACGGTAACCAACAACGGAAAGAAGACTGTCCGCCAGCTTGAAATCAGCCTGACGTTTTCAGATATCGAAGGAAAACCGATTGAGCAGAAAAGCGCCACACCCCTTGCCAACGACGATCCTCCTCTAAAGCCCGGTGAGACACGGGAGTTCCATTTGTCATTTGACCAGGTTCCCGTTATGTGGAACCAGGGGGCGCCACAGATGTCCGCCGCGCGGATTGTCCTGGCAGGAAAGTGACCGTCCCTGTACCCTCACAGGCCCTGCCGGGCTGAAGCCCGGCGCTACAAACCCAACTGTGGTGTTGATTAGTCAGCGTCCGATTTCCAGTCGTGTGATCAACGGTTCCGGGAGTCCAGCGGCGCGCATTTTCTCCTGGGTTTTGGCCACATCGTAGGGCGTGCGGTAGAAGTCCACGCGCTGGTGGTCGAGGTCCAGAATGGCAAAAGCCGCGCGCGGGTCACCGTCGCGGGGCTGGCCGATCGAGCCAGGATTGAGAAGAAATCGCGCATCGTCGCGGAAAGTAACGGTTGCGGGTTCGTCATCCTTGATGGTGGACAGCGAGATGGGTTGGAGCCGTTTGTCGGCAGTCAGCAGAAATCCGCCCTGGTGATGGCTGTGCCCGAAAAACACCACCGAAGCGTCCGCCGACTGGAAAGCCTGGATTGCGCCCAGCGAATCAAAGATGTACTCATCTTCATCAAAGGGCGAGCCGTGCACCAGCTCAATGCCGTCAACCGGGATGGGCCCGGCGGGAAGATTGCGCAGAAACTCGTAGTTCTCCGGCGTCAGTTGGGAGCGGGTCCACTCCGTGGCGGCGCGGGCGAGAAAGTTGAAATCCTCGGCGTCCGAGAGCCCGCAGCAGGCCTTGTCATGGTTGCCGCGCACAATCGTCCTGGCGAGCCGCTGGATGAGGCTGACCACAGCGTTGGGATCGGGACCGTAACCCACCAGGTCGCCAAGACACAGGACCTGGTCGTGCTTGCCCTCGGCCAGCGCGAGACTCTTCTCGAGCGCTTCAAGGTTCGAATGGATATCACTCAGAATCAGGTACCGCAAAGCGCCCTCCGGGTCCCTGACAATAGCCTTCACTTTCAAACAGCACGAACCAGCCCCTTATGTTTGACGAATTCTGCACAAGATTATAACCCACCGCATGATCGGCCGTCGCATCGCCGGCTTCACCGGAGGGTATGCCCGGGTTTTCCGCGTCATAGCCCTGGCGGATTTTGGTATACACTGAATTTGAATATCGGCGCCCCCGTTAAAGAGATTAATCCTAAGTGATGAAGGACGACTTTTCAACCCCCGATGCGACCGCAGGAGCCTGGGAACGGCCGCGATGATCGAGAAGCAAGACTGAACTCAAGTCCGGAGGTCATACGAATGAACATCAGCCACAAGAAAATCTCCCTCTGTGCCCTGTGCCTCGGCGTCGCCACCGTCGCCGCAGCCCAGTTCGGACATCAGGGTCCGCAGACGCCGAAAATCCCGACGCCTTTCACGCCTGTGGTGGGGTCGGGCGCACAGTACGAAGTGACAACGAAAAACGGCAAGATGAGCTTTACCTATGCGGTGGTGGGAAAAGAGCAGGTAGATGGAAATGACGGCTACTGGCTCGAGATCCGATCCGAGGGCGGCAAGCTGGACGGCGAAATGGTCATGAAAGAACTCACGGTAATGAACGGTGCGCACCCGGAAATCAAACGCATGATCATGCAGCCCCCGGGGGAATCTGCCACGGAAATGCCCGCCGGGATGATGGGCATGATGAAACAACATATGGCCGAAACCGGGAATGACCGAAAGAACGGCATGGGCGAGAAGATCGGGACGGAGAATATCGCAGTGCCGGCGGGGACCTTCGAGTGCGAACACTATCGCAGGCAGGAGAACGGCAAGGCGGTTGACTACTGGATATCCTCCAAGGTTCCTCCTTACAGCCTGGTTAAGATGTCCGGTCCGGATACTTCCATGGTGCTTGAAAAAGTTCTGACCGGCGAGACAACTCACATCAAAGGCGAGCCTCAGAAATTGGAAATGCCCGACTTCTGATGGTGCAACGGGAGGGGTCCGGCGGCTGGAATATACCCTTCCTTATCAGAGGGGCCGCCGTTGACGGTGAGTCCCACAGGTGTGGGTAGTGTCTCAGTTTAATTTGTGGCACAGGCGTCCTCGCCCGCGCTGAGGTTAAGAGACACGGCCAGGATGTCCGTGCCACAAACCAAGCACCCAGCTGAGGCGCCATGCGGGTGTGGGTTGCGCTCGGGGCGAGTCCGCTGTTACGTTAGCACAGGAGGTTCATCTTGCTCGCAACTCTCCTCGCCATTGCATTATCGATCGGCGGCTCGCAGACTGATATCCAGGCGCGTGATGCCAGGGCCATCGCGGCTGCGAAGAATACCAGCGTCCACAGGCTTGATCCGTCCTTGCCGGACAGGCCTCTCGATAAATGGCTGCAGGGCGTGGTGGGGCCTCATTCGCAAATCACCTGGGAAGTAAACGACTGCGGCGAGCAGACGGGAAATCCTGAAGTGGACAAAGGGCGGGATTTCCCCATGTGCGCTGAGGCGCAGGTCACTCTGAAGCAAGACAGCAAATTGTATGTCTCTGTCAGTGTGGGCACCTTCAAAACCGGAGTCCAACCGGGCTCAGCCGGTCTGGCCTACGTGGTGATCATGGGACCTCGAGGGCCGGCCAGGTCCATCAGGAAACTCTCGCAAGTGCCTGAGGCTATTAAGCAATCTCCATAGCAGCCGATATTTAATCCCACGCTTCCGCCAGGGGCGCGCGGCACTTCCCGCTCAAGAGCTGAATTACATTGATTTTCAGCGTTGCCAAAGTGTATCTTACGCGCTGGGGATTCAAATTTATTCATTTCGGATGCAGACCAACGCATCCGCAGACAACCGGGAAACTAAACCCCGGTTGAGGAGGAATCATATGTCGACTTCACCGCGCCCTGCGACGGGAGCTCCGAACCCGGGTGTCGTTTTTGAAACATTAATGGCCTATCAGCGCACGGCAGCGCTTCGGGCAGCCATCGAGCTTGACCTGTTCCGTGCCGTCGGAGAAGGACCGGGTGACGTGGCCTCACTGGCCAAAAAGTGTTCGGCGTCCGAACGCGGCATTCGAATTCTGTGCGATTACCTGACGATCATCGGCATCCTGAGCAAGGAGGGCAGCCGCTACAAGCACACTCCCAGCAGCGAACTTTTCCTTGACCCGCGCTCTCCGTCATGCCTGGCCGCGACGGCACGGTTCCTGGGTAATCCAGCACTGCATGAACCCTACGAGCATCTCGCCGACATTGTCCGGAAAGGAACCACGGTGCTGCCCGGGCAGGGTACGGTTGAGCCGGAAAACCCCGTATGGGTGGAATTCGCCCACAGCATGGCTCCCATGATGGCCACCATGGCCGCTCCTCTCGGTTCCATCACCATGGATGGCCACAACGGCCCCGCCAAGGTGCTCGACATTGCCGCGGGGCACGGACTGTTCGGCATTGAAGTAGCCAGGCAGAACCCACAGGCGGAGATTGTGGCGGTTGACTGGGCGCCCGTGCTGGAGGTGGCGCACGCCAATGCGCAGAAGGCCGGAGTGGCCGACCGGTGGACCAAACTGCCCGGCAGCGCCTTTGATGTGGAATACGGCGGGCCCTATGATGCCGTCCTGCTCACCAACTTCCTGCACCACTTTGACCCGCCCACCAACGTGGGATTGCTGAAGAAAGTCCACGCAGCGCTGAAGCCCGGCGGGCGCGCCGCGACACTCGAATTCGTACCAAATGAAGACCGCGTGTCGCCGGCCATGTCCGCTTCATTCAGCATGACCATGCTGGCCAGCACACCGGCCGGCGACGCTTACACCTTCAGCGAACTCGAGTCGATGTATCGCGGAGCCGGCTTTGGCCAGGTAACTTTGCACCCGATTCCTCAATCGCCCCACACCGTGGTGGTGGGACGCAAACCTTGAATTTCTGAGGTTGCAGCGTCCAACAGTATCAACCAGAGTGATCCGGAAAGGCCCGGTGCTAAGACATTGCATCGGGCCTTTCGTGTTTTCGGCGGAGGGGACCGTCTGGAACCAGTATCGGCGACCCCGCCAGGACGGAATCCCTGCATGGCGGCGTGAAGCCGCCGCTACACCATCTTCATCAGTTCGCCGCCCTTCTTGCGGCTTTTTGAGCGGATGTGGTAACGTCAATAAGTTCAAGACATCGCAGGATTTGGGACTGATCAGGCGGGTCCATGATTGCAAGTTACAAAGGCGTTTTTCCTCGCGTCGCGGAATCGGCGTTTGTTGCCTCGAGCGCCGACCTCATCGGCGATGTCGAGATTGCCGAAGACGCCAGCATCTGGTATCAGGTGGTGCTGCGCGGCGATATCGGCCCGATCCGCGTGGGGAAGCACACCAACATCCAGGACGGCTCCGTGCTGCACAGCATCACCAATGTTCCCGTGGTTGTGGGCGACTGGGTAACGGTGGGGCACCGCGCAGTCCTGCACGGCTGCACCGTCGAGGACCATTGCCTGATTGGAATGGGCGCCATTGTGTTGAACCGGGTCCGCGTGGGCGCGGGATCGATTGTGGCGGCGGGGGCGCTGGTGCTGGAAGATACGGTAATTCCGCCCGGCAGCCTTTATGTGGGCGTGCCGGCAAAATTGCGACGGAAGCTTACCGATCGGGACCAGGCTTTTATTGACGCCCACACCAGCAATTACTTGAAATACAAGGATATTTACCTGGCCGAAAACGGCAGCCAGACTGCCCCCCTGAGCCGGTGATGCCGGCCGGGGAGTAAGCAGCCGGATCCCGCCAGGTCGGGATCGGAAATCAAATCAACGTGTCAAAGAAGAACGAATTCATCCAATCCGTCAAAGGTACGCGTGACCTGCTGCCTGCAGAAACGCCGCTGTGGCAGCGCGTGGAGGATGAGGCTCGCAAAGTTTTTGCGGCTTACAACTTTCGCGAGATCCGCACTCCTGTGCTGGAACAGACCTCGCTTTTCGCGCGAAGCGTGGGGTCCGATACTGACATTGTGACCAAGGAAATGTACACCTTCGACGACCGCGACAGCGGCTCGCTGACGCTACGCCCTGAAGCCACGGCTTCCGTGGTGCGCGCCTACATCGAGCACAGCCTCTACAACGAGCCGGGCATCCAAAAGCTTTATTACTTCGGGCCCATGTTCCGGCGCGAGCGGCCGCAGAAGGGACGTTACCGGCAGTTTTACCAGATCGGCGCGGAAGTGCTAGGGTCTGACCATCCAGCCATCGACGCAGAAGTGCTGGAGATGCTGGTGCTGCTGCTCGAACGCCTGGGATTAAAGGAGTTCAGGCTTCTCGTCAACTCGGTGGGCTGTCCGAAGTGCCGGCCTGAATATCTGAAGGTCCTGCGGAAGGCGCTCGACGAGGCGAAGGCACGCCTGTGCGAGGATTGCCAGCGGCGAGTTACCACCAATCCGCTGCGAGTACTCGACTGCAAGAACGAGGCCGACCAGGCCGTCATCGAAGGGCTGCCCAAAATCATCGACCACCTCTGCTCGGAATGCCGGCAGCACTTCGATTCCGTCACCATGGATTTGAAGCAGCGCGGCGTTGCATTTGAAATTGTTCCGCGCTTGGTGCGCGGGCTCGACTATTACACACGGACAACGTTTGAAATCACCAGCGGGTTGCTCGGCGCACAGAATGCCCTGCTCGGCGGCGGGCGCTACGACGGCCTCAGCGAAATGCTGGGCGGGCCACCCGCGCCGGGCTTTGGGTTTGCCATCGGGCAGGACCGCCTGGTCCTGACCGTGGAAGCCTCGGCGGCGTCCCGCCCTGCGGGACCGCTTGCGGTGTATGTCGCCTGGATGGGTGAAACCACACGCGAAGCGGCCACGCTGCTGGCGCGCGAACTGCGCCGCGCGGGCATTGGAACTGAAATCAGTTATCATCCCGTCAAGCTGAAAAAGGCGATGGGCGCCGCCAGCAAACTCGAGGTCCGGTACACCCTCATCATCGGTGAAGAAGAAGTTGCGAGCGGCAACTACCAGGTGAAAGACATGGGCACGGGCGAACAGCAGAGCGTCAGCGCCGGCGATGTCGTCGCTTTCCTGAAACAGAAGTTGCGCGAGGGCTTGCAGGCAGAAAGTCAGCTGCTGGAACAAAAATGACGGAAAGGTAAGGATCCACTTTGGCACTCGACTTACTTGGCGAACGGCGAAGAACGCACCATTGCGGCGAACTGCGAAAGGCGCACACCGGGCAGAAGGTCTTTCTGGCGGGCTGGGTGGCGCGGCGGCGCGACCTGGGCAATCTTATTTTTCTCGACCTGCGCGACCACACCGGCGTGGTGCAGGTGGTGGTGAACGCGGAATTGAGCGCGGAAGCCCACGACAAGGCCGAGCAGATTCGGAACGAGTTTGTGGTGGGCGTTGAAGGGGAGGTGGTGCTGCGCGCGGCGGAAACTGTTAACACCCAGATCGCAACCGGCGAAGTGGAAGTGAAGACGGCCAGTTTGCTGCTGCTGAACGAAGCCAAAACTCCTCCCTTCCCCATCGAAGATGAAACGCGCACCTCTGAGGACACGCGCCTGCGCTACCGCTATCTCGACCTGCGCCGCGCCCGCATGCAGCGCAACATCCGGCTGCGCCACCAGGCCTGCCTGGAAACCCGCGAGCACATGGGCGCGAACGGCTTTATCGAAATCGAAACTCCCTTTATGACGCGCTCGACGCCCGAAGGCGCGCGCGATTACCTGGTGCCCAGCCGCGTCCGGCAGGGACACTTTTATGCCCTTCCGCAGTCGCCGCAACTCTTTAAGCAGTTGCTGATGATCGCCGGCTTCGACCGCTATTTCCAGATCGTTCGCTGCTTTCGCGACGAAGACCTGCGCGCCGACCGCCAGCCGGAATTCACGCAGATCGACGTGGAGATGGCCTTCCCGACACGCGAGGAACTGTTTGGGATTATTGAAGGCCTGATGCAGAAGCTGCTGGCGCTGGTGGACGTGAAGGTTGAAGTCCCCTTCGCGCGCCTCGCTTACGACACGGCGATGGAGAAGTACGGCTCCGACAAGCCCGACCTGCGTTTTGGCCTGGAATGGAAACGGCTGGAACTGCCCGGTGTCCCGCAAAGCGGGATAAACGCGGTGAAAGGTTTCCAGATGGCCAAGGCGCTGCGCGTTCCCGACGCCGCAGCCGGGATTTCCCGCAGCCAGTTTGACCGCTACCAGGAAACCCTGAAGCAGATGGGCGCAGCAAACTCCGCGTATCTCACCGTGACCGACGCGGGCGTGCAGTCGCGCATGAAGAACGCACTGGGCGACGACGGGCTCGCAGCCATTGTGGCCGCAACCGAAGCACAGACGGGCGACCTGGTGATACTGCTGGGGGCTGAATCGGACTCGGTGGAAAACCTGCGAGGACTGGGGCAGGCTTCGGGCTGGCTGCGACTGGAACTCGCCAATAAATTTGAGCTGATCAAGCCCGGCCTTTGGAAGTTTGCATGGATTGTCGACTTCCCCATGTTTGACTACGACAAGAACGAGAAACGCTATGCGGCCATGCACCACCCGTTCACCTCGCCGCGCGAGGAAGACCTCGACAAGCTGGAATCAGACCCTTCCGGCGTCAAGGCCCTTGCCTACGACCTGGTGCTGAACGGGAGCGAGATTGGCGGCGGCTCGATCCGTATGCACCGGCCCGACATCCAGAAGCGTGTTTTCCGCGTGCTGGGCCTGAGCGACGAAAAAGCGCGCGAGCGGTTCGGCTTCTTTATGGACGCGCTCGAATACGGAGCGCCGCCCCACGGCGGCATCGCGCTGGGCGTTGACCGCATCACTGCCCTGCTGGCCGGCGAGTCGAGCATTCGGGAAGTTATTGCATTCCCCAAAACCGCCAGCGCCACCGACCTGATGTGCGACGCCCCGGCAACCGTCGATCCCGAACAGCTCACTGAATTGGGGCTGAAGATTGTGAAACTTTGAACGTCCAGGCTTCAGGAGCTAATGCCCCGGAACCTCGGACCCAACGATAGGTCGGAGCTAAAGCTCCGGCCTAGTAAATAGATAAGCCTAGTTTGCTTGGGGGGCGAAGCTCCGACCCCTAGGGAACATACACCGACCGGGTTTAAGCAGTTCACGAGGTCGGGATCTTTAACGTCGTGCCCTTGGGAATGAACCCCGGACTTGAATGGGCAACTTAGGAGATCGGACCTTCAGGTCCGACAAACAAAGGGCCGAAAAGAAAAGGGGGCTTCAGCCCCTGACGGAACGCAAAGATGGGAAAGCTAATCCACCGGACGGCTCCCGCTTGCACCTACTTTGTTACGACGAAAACCTGGCAGAACCGCGCTCTATTCAGGGTTGAGAAAGTGGCGGAAGTTGTGGCAAACCGGTTGCTGAGTTACCGCGATCGCGGTAATTATCTGCTGCATGAATTTGTCATTATGCCTGACCATCTGCACCTGCTCTTGACACCCGGAAACACGGCCACCCTCGAAAGGGCTATCATGTTGATCAAGGGTGGAAGCTCACATGAGATTCACCGGGTGAGAGGCCATAAGATGGAAATCTGGCAGAGTGGATTTTATGACCTGACCGTCCGGGATGAGGCTGATTATCATGCCAAGCGGCAATATATCCGGATGAATCCAGTGAAGGCGGGGCTGGTTGAGAGACCGGAAGATTGGCCCTTTGGATCAGCTAACGGAAACTTTCAATTGGATTCAATGCCAGGGCGTTTAAAAATGACTTCAGGGGCTGAAGCCCCTCGGCCTCGGAGCCGGCAATGTGTCGGAGCTAAAGCTCCGACCTCCTAAGGGAACAAGGTTGGGTCTCTCAAGGATAAAGCTCTACCTCCCAAGAAGAAAAAGGCGGGCCCCTTGAGTCTGAAGCTTTGAACATTTTAGGGAAAGGCCCCGGCACCAGGTTAAGGTTTAGGAGGTCGGACCTTCAGGTCCGACAAACAAAGGGCCGAAAAGAAAAGGGGGCTTCAGCCCCTGAATTCAAACTCAAACTACCGCTAATACCCATGTCTGTCATTCGCATCCTTCCAGAAGCCGTCGCCAACAAGATTGCGGCGGGCGAAGTGGTTGAGCGGCCGGCTTCTGTGGCCAAGGAGCTGGTGGAGAACTCGATTGACGCCGGCGCAAACGCAGTGGAAGTCCGCGTGGAGAGCGGCGGCAAGCGCCTGGTCCGGGTGGTTGACGATGGCTGCGGCATGACTCGCGATGACGCTATGCTGGCCTTTGAACGCCACGCCACCAGCAAGATCAAGACAGCCGATGATCTGGATGAGATTGCGACGCTGGGGTTTCGCGGCGAGGCCCTGCCGTCGATTGCCGCCGTCTCGCGCCTGACGCTGGAGACCCGCCACGCCTCAGAAGAAGCCGGCACGAGCATGGAAATTGCTGGCGGCAAGCTGCGTGACGTCAAGGAGATTGCGCGGCCCTGTGGCACCACGATTGAAGTTCACAACCTGTTTTACAACGTTCCGGCGCGCCGCAAATTCCTGCGGTCGGAATCCACCGAGCTTGGGCACATCGCCTCCATGGTGACGCACTACGCGCTGGCGCATCCCGAAAAATCATTCCGGCTCGAATCCGTATCGAACGAAATCCTGAAGGTTTCACCGGTGCCCAGCCACCGCGAGCGGATCTACCAGGTGATGGGCGGGCAGCAGCTCGAACAACTGGTGGAATTCGGGCCCGTGGAGCGCCAGCTGCTTCCTGTAACCGCGGACCTGAACCTTGACGAGGAAACGGAGGCAAATGCCGAAGCAGAAGCGCCGCCGATTTTCAGGGTCTCGGGTTTTGTCTCGCGCCCGGAAGTCCACAAGCTGAACCGGAACCAGATTTATTTTTTTGTCAGCCGGCGGCTCATCCGCGACCGTCTGGTGCTGCACGCGCTCAACGAGGCTTATCGCAACATTCTGCCGACCGGAATCTTCCCCGTCGCGCTCATTTTTCTGGACCTTCCGCCGGGTGAAGTGGACGTTAACGTTCACCCCTCGAAGGCCGAGGTTCGATTCCGCCATTCTTCTTTTGTGCACGACCTCATTCGCGACACGGTGCTCCAGGCGCTGATGGCTTCGCGGCCCGTGGCGGCTTTCCCTATGCCGAAACGCCCGGACACGGGTGCGCAAGGCGGAGTGCCCTACGCCAGCCGGGAAGCCTCTGCTGTGCCGCCAACGGCGAGGGATTGGGCATCGCCGGCAGGTCCGCGCGAATCATTCGCGTCCGGCCCATCCCGAGGTTTTCAACTTTCTGCTCCGCGGCCCACGCCTTCGCCGGGAAACCTGCCGTTGGCGGAGGCAGCACTTGCCCTCTACGCCCCGGCTGAGCCTGCATCCTGCCCGGCTGCGTATCCTGAAGCCGTGCCGGCTGGCCCGGAGAATCGCACAGGCGAGTTGCCATCCGACCTGCTGCCGCTGGGGCAGGTACAGTCCAGCTTCATCATTGCCACCAATCCGGAAGGGCTGTGGATTATTGACCAGCACGTGGCGCACGAACGCGTTCTGTTTGAGCAGCACTTGCGCCATCGGCAAGACAGCACGATTGAAGGACAGCGGTTGCTCATTCCGATTGTGGCGGACCTGCAGCCCGAGCAGCGCGTGACCTACGAAAGCATCGCTGGAGAACTGACCGCCAACGGCTTTGAAGTGGAACCGTTCGGACAGGGAAGCGTGGCCGTGAAGGCCGCGCCGGCAGACATCCAGCCGGACGACGTGGAAAGACTGGTGCGCGAAATTCTGGACGGAATCAGCCGCGAGGCGCGCGCCCTATCGCTCGACGAACTGCGGCGCAGCATTGCGGCCACGGTGGCGTGCCACGCGGCGATCAAGGTGAACATGCCGCTCGACCCGGAGAAAATGTCGTGGCTGCTTCTGGAATTGAGCAAGACCGAGTGCCCGATGACCTGCCCGCACGGGCGGCCCATCGTCTTGCGGTACGACATGAAGGAAATTCAGAAAGCTTTTAAGCGGATATGATGGTTTACCGAACACGTGGTGAGAATGTCATGCTGAACAGAGCGAAGCATCCCGGCATTTGATGAACCAGGCAAATGCCGAGATCCTTCGTTGTCCCGATGAATCGGAACTCCTCAGGATGACAAGGTCCAACGTTGTCGACTAAGCACATGACCGAACCTTTAGTGATTGCAATTGACGGCCCTGCCGGCGCGGGCAAGAGCACCGTGGCCCAGATGCTGGCCCGGTTACTTGGCCTGGCCTATGTGGACAGCGGCGCCACCTACCGTGCGGCTGCACTCAAGGTGCTTGAATCCGGTGTCTCACCGGAGGATGAAGAAGAAGTCATTCGCGTTGTCGTGTCGGCTGAAATCGGGTTTGTCCCCCGCCAGCCGCAGCCGCAGGTGTTTCTTGATGGGAAAGATGTAACCACGAAGATTCGCGCCCTGGAGGTGACCCGGGCCGCCTCGCGCGTTTCACGACTGCCCGTCGTGCGCCAAAAATTGATCGCGCTGCAAAGGTCTCTGGTGAAGCACCCGGGAGTGGTGATGGAAGGCCGCGACATCGGGACGGTGGTCTTCCCCGGCGCCCCGCTCAAAATTTTCCTCAAGGCAGACCCGAAAGAGCGCGCCCGGCGGCGGGTTCGGCAGAACGAAGAGCAAGGCCGGCCGTCAACTCTGAATGATACTTTGTCGGAGATCGCAAGGCGCGATCAACGGGACGCAGAACGACAGGCTTCGCCCCTGGTAGCGGCCGAAGACGCCACCATCATCGACACCACCGACCTGACTGCCAAAGAAGTTGTTGAACGGATTCTCGAACTGGCCCGGAAGAAGGGCCTGCCGGTCCCACGGTAAGTTTGCTGCAATCTCAGCGGACAGCGGAGTGCTTACCTTGTTGCGCCGTTCGACATCGAAGCCAGGAACTCCGCGTTTGTCTTGGCCTTGGAAAGCTTGTCGATGATGAGTTCCATCGACTCGACCGGCGACAGCGGGTTCAGCACCTTGCGCAGGATCCAGATGCGGTTGAGCTCGTCCTTTGGCACCAGCAGCTCTTCTTTTCGTGTGCCCGACTTGTTGATTTCGATGGCCGGGAACACGCGCTTGTCCACCAGCTTGCGGTCGAGGTGCACTTCCATGTTACCGGTGCCCT